>ERZ791903.12-NODE-12-length-323202-cov-6.859064_pt1 | contig 323202 bp, 298 predicted proteins | sample MGYA00510148_ERZ791903 | MGnify/ENA primary metagenome ERZ791903 (study PRJEB30046, sample SAMN00792080) | human gut metagenome | study: EMG produced TPA metagenomics assembly of the A metagenome-wide association study of gut microbiota in type 2... | reverse complement strand
GCTTTTTTTACACTTTATTTCCCTTTTCTTATCTCTTTTTGTCCATTTTGCTTTGCTCCTTTGTTCCTTTGATACAAAAAGTGACAACTGAGCGTCGCTCAGCTGTCACTTTGCTTGGAGTTTCCTCTATTTTGTGTTAATGATTTACTCGGTATGGCTCCGCCATTCCTCACTCCTCATTAATCTTACCGTTTCCGCCATTAATTCTGCCGCTTTCTGCTTTTTCTCCAATGTCACTGCAAAATACGGTTTCTCTCCGTCAAAAAACCTGATCCTATTCTTATAAGCTCCATACAACGCTTGTATCTGCTCCACCTCTGCGGTTTTCACAAAGAACAGCACCTTATCCCCTCTTTGTGTTATTTCTTTTATGCCAAGCTTTGAAGCAGTATTTCTCGTAAGCGCAACATTCACCAATCCCAGCACTGATTTCGGCGGATCACCGTATCTATCTATAAGCTCGTCGATAACGTCCCTGGAATCCTCCTCATTGCCTATGGAAGCTATCTTCCTATAGCAGTCTATCCTCTGTGACAGATTTTCTATATAATGGTCAGGTATAAATGCGTCTATGGATATATCCACCAAACAATCCTCAGGTGACGGCGGCAGAGCCTCTCCATTTTGTTCAGCTATAGCCTCATTTAGAAGTCGCAGATACATATCATATCCCACCGCTTCCATATGTCCATGCTGTTTACCGCTGAGTATAGAGCCTGCACCTCTTATTTCAAGGTCACGCAACGCTATCCTGAAACCTGAGCCGAACTGTGTGAACTCTCTTATTGCATCAAGCCTTTTTGCCGCTACCTCAGTGAGTACCTTGCCACGTCTGAAAGTGAAGTACGCAAAAGCACGGCGGTTTGACCTTCCCACACGTCCTCTAAGCTGATAAAGCTGTGAAAGTCCTAATCTGTCAGCGTCCTCTATTATAAGTGTATTTACATTCGGCACATCAACACCCGTTTCGATTATTGTGGTGCAGACAAGGATATCTATTTCTCTGTCGCAAAGCTGCCGCCATATTTCCGACAGCTCCTCCTCAGGCATTTGTCCGTGTGCGAACGCTATCCTTGCGTCAGGGAGCATTTCCTGAAGCTTATTTGCGGTCATCATGATAGTTTCCACCCTGTTGTGGATATAATACACCTGACCGCCACGTCGCAGCTCCTTGCTTATTGCCTGCGCTATAACGCCCATATTATGCTCTATAACATAAGTCTGAACAGGGTGTCTGTCCATAGGCGGTTCCTCTATGACCGACATATCTCTGATACCGCTCATTGCCATGTTAAGCGTTCTTGGTATCGGGGTAGCCGAAAGTGTCAGCACGTCAACGCCCTTGAAAGTTTCCTTGAACTTTTCCTTATGGGCAACACCAAAACGCTGTTCCTCGTCTATGATAACAAGACCCAAATCCTTGAACTTAACGTCTTTTTGCACCAATCTGTGCGTGCCTATGATAAGGTCGATAGTGCCACGGTTAAGCTCTCTTATTATCTGCTGTTGCTCCTTTGGTTTTCTAAACCTCGACAAAAGCTCCACCTTCACCGGGAAATGCTCAAATCTTTTTATCGCCGTCTGATAATGCTGCCATGCAAGAACAGTTGTTGGCACAAGTATAGCCACCTGCTTGTTATCGAGCATACACTTGAACGCCGCACGGAGAGCCACCTCCGTTTTGCCGAAGCCCACATCTCCGCAGAGAAGTCTGTCCATTGGGGACGGCTTTTCCATATCTGACTTTATCTCCTGTATAGATCTTAACTGATCGTCAGTTTCCTGATAGTCGAAACGCTCCTCAAAATCCGCCTGCCAATCGTTGTCAGGGGAAAAAGCAAAACCCTTTGCCATTTGTCTTTGAGCATAAAGCTTTGTAAGCTCCTCCGCCATATCCTTTACGGCAGACTTTACCTTGTTTCGTGTCTTAGTCCACTCCATAGAGTTGAGCTTATTAAGCTTCACTGCACCGTCATCTCTAGGACCTATATATCTTGACACAAGGTCAAGCTGAGTAACAGGCACATAAAGCACGTCCGTGCCTGCATATTTTATGGTGATATAATCCTTTGTTACGCCGTTCGTTTCTATATTTTTTATTCCTGAAAATCTGCCTATGCCGTACATAGCGTGAACAACAAGATCGCCTGTCTGTATATCCGAAAGGCTTTTTATCTCTTCTCCTGCCTTGTGACGGGATTTACGCTTCTTTGCACTCATGGCTTTCATCTGAGTGATGGCCGCACAGCCTATATCAGGATAATCAAAGCCACCTGACAGACAGCCCGTGCGCAGGTATACCTTACCCTTTATTATCTCGCTGTCCTCAGTGAGGATCTCCGCAGAGATGCCAGCATCATTAAGGTCTTTATTTATAATAGGAAGCGTCTTCTCCGAGCCTGCCAGCACAACAGTGCAATACCCCTGAGAGCAGAGATTTTTCAGCTCTTCTTCAAGGTTTATGATATTACCGCCCCAAGCCGCCGTTTGTCGGCAGTCGGTATTGATAAGCTTTTTGAACTTCACGCCGTTGTTAGAGCGCATAAAGCTGTCAAGAAACACCGACTTCATTTGTGTTATTTTTAGTTCCGCTTGTGGTATATCAAGATAAAAGCCCTCCAGCTTTCTGAAAAGTATGCCGTCCTCATAAAGAAGCTTCATATCCTCTGAAAGCTGAGCAAGAGCCGCCTTGCCCTTTTCGATACAGTTCGTATACTCCGACACAAGGCAAACACCGCTTTGAAAATAGTCAAAAATAGTTGTGAGCTTGTCATAGCACACAGTATAATATTTATCAAGATTTGTGAGGGTGATACCGCTCTGAGCCGTTTCTATATCCCTTGAAATATTCGTTCTTATCTTATCGGTACGGCTTCCACGGACAGACTTCGACAAGGCTTCAAGCTTTGTCACAAGGTCATCAGTGTCAGGGAAAATTATCTCCAGTGCAGGGAAAACTGTTATCTCGTCTATTGGGTCAGTACGTCTTTGGCTTTCGGGGTCAAAATATGATATAGAGTCAACCTCGTCGCCCCAAAGCTCTATTCTCACAGGGCGTGACTCCTGCACAGGGAAAATATCGGCGATAGAGCCTCTCACAGAAAACTGTGCCTGACCCTCCACCTGATCTGTTCTTGTATAACCGCCTGCAAGAAGCTTGCTTGTAAGCTCCTCAAGGCTCAGTTCGCCCCCTGTTTTTATCTCAAAGGAAAACTCTTTCAGCTTATCCTGCGGAATAGTTCCCTGCAAGCAAGCTTCCATACTTGCGGCGATTATCTTGCATTTGCCCTGAGTGATAAGCGAGAGAGCTTCCAGCCTTTTATGCTCATATTCTCTTGAAACGCCCTCCATGTATGCAAAGTTCAGGTCTTTTGCAGGAAAAACGCAGGCAAGCTGTTCCCCAGCCATTTCGTTTATATCCCCTGTCATTCTAATGGCAGACGCTTCGTCGTCGCATATAACAAGGCAAGGGGAAAGCCTGCTGAGAGCCATTGCGGTCTGAGCCTTGTGTATATTTGAAACGCCCGTGACCGCACAAGGGGTAAACCCTTTGAGCAGGCAGTTTTTCACATCTTTATAAAAGCCAAGACGGCTCGCCATTTCATAAAAAATATTCATCTTGCTGTTCTCCGAAAATATGCTTAATTGAACTTGTTCATAGCCTCGTTTATCTTGCCATGCACCATAAGCTCCACAGCCTCGCAGGTGTTTTTATCCACATCAGAAAGCTTTTTCATTTCCTCGTCAGTGAATCTTGAAAGCACCCAGTCAGCCAAGTTGTAATCAGGGTGAGGCTTTTTGCCCACGCCTATTTTTACCCTTGGGAAATCCTGACCTCCGCACAGTGCGATAATGCTTTTTATGCCGTTATGACCCCCAGCCGAACCGTTTCTGCGTATCCTCATTTTGCCCACGTCAAGTGAAATATCGTCATAGACCACGACAACATTTTCAAGCGATATATCATAAAAGTCCATAGCGTCGCTGACAGCCTCACCGCTATTGTTCATGAAAGTTTCAGGCTTCATGACAAGACAGCTTTTTCCGCCTATAACGGCACGTCCCACAAGAGCATTGAACTTATGCGTATTCACCGAAAAGCCGTATTTCTTTTCCATAGCCGCAACCGCCAAAAAGCCTGCGTTATGGCGGGTATTCTCATAAGCCACGCCGGGATTGCCAAGCCCCACGATAATATACTCAGGCTTGCCCATAGCCGTTTCCCTCTCAGCAGACAATTTCTTCAATTTCTCAAATATATCCATTGTAAATTCTCCTATCTTTTATAATATGTCAGCCCCGACAGCTTATTCTATCCACGCACAATAACCCCGTCTTTATGCAAGACGGGGTATAAACAAAAGCCGACATTTTACTGTCGGCTTTATTATAGCATATGAGATTTTGTTTGTCAAACGAAAAATGAATAAAATCAGCATATCGTAAGAAAAGGCAGGATATTTCTCATAACATAATACAAAGGCAGGCTTCCGAGCAAAACACCTAGAAGCACATAGCTCCTAGGAAATATCCTGACCTTTTTACCAAAAGAATAAAACACCACTTCCACATAAAACATTCCTGCAATGATAATAAGCATTGGCACGGTTATATTATATCCCAAAGCTTCCAAAACATGACCTTTAAGCAATGCTTTGATACATCTTGTGTTTCCGCAGGCAGGGCAAAGATAGCCCGTGCTTTTGTAAAAATAACATTCAGGGAAAAATCTGCTCAGCCACACAAGCTTTTGTCTGAGGGCAAAAATGACAACAGCTAACAACGGCACAATGACCGTTGTTAGCCTGCAAAGGTGTATTTTGCTTTTCATTAGCTATTTAAACGCTGACTGAAGCTCTGAGATCATAGAAGCTCCAAGACCAATAGCAATAATTGTAGGTACGATACTTACAATGCTTGTAACAAGACCTGCTATTGCCATGCCCTTTCCGCCCTTATTGCCTTTCAGAGAAACTGCCGCCAGTATCAATCCTACAACAGCGCATGGGATAGACACATAATAAAAGCAACAGCTCAAACACAGCGCAACGATACCTAATACCATTGACGCTATTGCTAATCCGCTTGACTTATTTTCTTCCATTTTCAACACTCCTTAAAATCTTCTTTACACCTATCCATACAATAAAAATCTACAGCTTTTCTTAGTACCTATAAGTGCTAACATATACATAATAACACATAAATATGGTAAAGTCAATAGTACCGAATGGTACTAAAGCATTTTCTGCAAAATTACCAAAAATGAGGGTAGATTTTTATGTATTTTCCAAGATTAAGGGACTTGCGAGAAGATAAGGACATGAACCAAACGCAGATAGCAAAGCTTCTTTTCACAAGTCAAACTGTTTATTCACGCTATGAACGGGGCGTTCTCACTATCCCCGTGGAACACCTCCTTATCCTAGCGGACTTCTATGGCGTTTCCACCGATTATATCCTCGGCAGGACAAACAACAAAAAGCTAAACAAATAAAAGACCCTGCCTTACAAAAGACAGGGTCTTGCTTATATTTGGGTATATTACTTCTCCTCAGACTTGCCGTGGATAGCCTCGAACTTTTCTGTTCTCGCCTTGAGCTTCTTCTCAGCGTAGCCCTCTTTGATAGTCTCTCTGCCACGCTCGATAGCAAGTGCGTTGTCAGGGATATCAGTTGTGATAGTAGAGCCTGCCGCTGTGTATGCACCCTTGCCGACTCTTACAGGTGCAACAAGGTTTGTGTTGCAGCCGATGAAAGCGTTGTCCTCAATAACAGTTCTGAACTTCTTGTCGCCGTTGTAGTTTACTGTTACAACGCCGCAGCCGAAGTTTACATTTGAGCCGACGTCAGAATCGCCGATGTATGTAAGATGTGCCACCGCTGTGTATTCGCCGATAGTGGAGTTCTTTATCTCCACAAAGTCGCCTATCTTCGCACCCTTCTTGATGTGTGAATTAGGTCTGAGCTGAACATAAGGTCCTATCTTAACGTCGTCCTCGATAACAGACTCGTAAGCCTGAACGTTGTTGAGGTTTACGCCGTTTCCTACAGTTGTGTTCTCTATTATGCAGTTGTTGCCGATATTGCAGTTCTCACCGATAGTGGTGTTTCCTCTGAGTATAACTCCGCTGTGTATCTTTGTTCCGTGACCGATAGTAACATTGTTTCCAATAGAAACGCCGTCTGTGCAGCAGAACTCGATACCCTCGTCAAGCCACTTTCCTATTATCTCATATCTTGCGATATCATTGAGTGCAAGCAGACCACGTCTGTCATTTGCACCAAGCGCAACATGAGGATTTGCAGAAATAAATGCGTCAGCCTTTTTGCCCTTTGCAATAAGCAGTTCGATGCAGTCTGTAAGATAATACTCACCCTGAGCGTTCTCTGGCTTGATGTCGAAAAGAACTTCCAGCAGATCAGCCGTCTTGAACCAGTAACAACCTGAGTTTATCTCAGTGATAGCAAGCTGCATAGGTGTGCAGTCCTTGTGCTCAACTATTCCTGAAATGCCATTCTCAGTGCGGATTATTCTGCCGTAGCCTGTAGGGTTCTCAACTCTTGATGTAACAACAGTTACGCCGCAGTCCTTTTCAGTATGAAGCTCCAGCGCACCCTTGATAGTTTCTGCGTCGATAAAAGGAGCGTCGCCGTAAAGTATAAGTGTGTTTCCCTCAGCGTGAGCTTTAAGGAAATCAGCCGCCTGCATAACAGCATGACCTGTGCCAAGTCGCTCTTCCTGCATAACAGTGCAGATATCAGCCTTTGACTTTCTCTGTGCAAGATAATCCTCTATCTGCTGACCCTCGTAGCCTTTTACAACGCAGATATCGTCAAGCTCTGCATTCTCGCAGGCTGTCAGCACCCACTCAAGCATAGGCTCGCCGATAACATTGCACAAAGCCTTTGGCATATTGGTCTTCATTCTCTTGCCCTGTCCGCCGGCAAGAATAATAACATTGTTCTCCATAATACAAATTCCTTTCAGATACGTCCCCACAAAATAAGACTTGGCACTTTCGCACCATTTCCTTATTATTATAATACGGTTGGGATAAAAAGTCAACAGTTGGTTCATATTTTATCGCAATTTATTCTTTTGCTTGACAACATATTGCGACACTGCTATAATAAAATGTGTAGTTATCATGTTAATATATTGCAGTTTTTTTCTGCTTCAGATATGGGGGAAAAATATATGCAGAAACAATTCTATCCTATTATAGGAACTGAAAAAGCTCTGCCATTTTATATCATCGGCATAGGCGTGAGCTGCTGGCAGTTTCCTGTCAGCAGACCGGAGGGCTATGATTATCCTCAGCTTTTCGTCTGTCTTGAGGGCGAGGGTGAGGTAACGGTAGACGGCAAGACCGTAAAAATAATGCCTGACAGCATTTTCTATATACCACCGCACTGTCCCCACGAATATAGAGCCACGACTCATTCATGGTATCTTGACTGGGTGTGCTTTGACGGCAAACAGGCTCTCGAGCTGCTGAAAGAATGGGATCTTAACAAATTTCATGTTTTCTTAAACTGTGGTGCAGATCGTATGCACAAGCTTTTTGACAGCGCATACTACACTATAAAAAGCGACAAGGCATACGGCAACTATTATGCCTCCGCACAGCTTTACGATATGCTTCTTGAATACCGCAAGCTTTCAGACGATAAGTTCCCATACAAGAGCCGTGTAAATTCCGAAGCCGTCGCAAAGGTCATGAAATACACCGAGGAGAATTATTCAAAGCCTATAAAGCTCGCCGACATGGCGGCTGTGGCAGGGGTATCAGAACAGCACCTTTGCAGACTTTTCAAGAAAAATTTCAGCATAAGACCAATGGAATATTTAAACACAGTGCGCATAAGCCACGCAAAGGAGCTTCTTACCTACTCCTCAAAGACAGTTGCGGAGATAGCTTCGGAAACAGGCTTCAGCGACAGCTCGTATTTTTATGTTGTATTCAAAAAGCACGAGAACATCTCTCCGGCGGAATACAGAAAGATAAAGGCATAAGGTGGCAATAAATATGGAACAAAAATATATCTATTCCTTTTCTCAGATAGAGGATAAGGTCAAAGCTTTGCATGAAACCAACACTGAGGCTGCAGCAGCCGTTGCCCTTTCATGGCTGGGTCTGAGCCGTGATGAGCTTAAAACACTCAGGGTATCAGACTACAACAGCACAATGCGAATGCTCCACTCTGCAGGCAGAGTGGTGTACGTCCGTGAAGATCTTATAGCAGATATGCTTAAAGCTATATGCGAGGAGGCTCCTGAATACAGCATGGGCTTTTTCATCACAGACGTGAACTCTGCATACGAAGCCGCAGAAAAGCAGGAGCTTTCCCCTATCAGCGTGCTTAAAATGAGATACTTCTATGAAAAGCACAGTGCAAAGCTTTCAGGAGAGCCTGAGGACAGAGTATTTCTCAAAGAGATACTGCGCTCAGTTGGCGAAAGCGAAGCTGATATGGAAAAGCAATTCGCCGAATACGAAAAGGACGCACCTGAAAAAATATAGGGCATTAAATAAATTAGATACTGTAAAATCACATCATAAAAACGGGCGAACGCTGTTCGCCCCTACGATTTGCGTAAATACGCTGTTTATATGTAGGGGCGACCTGAGGTCGCCCGTTGATTTTTTATACACCAACAAAAAAGAGCAAAACCGAAGTTCTGCTCTTTTGTAAACTATTCTATTAGTCTATCAGATCGAAATTAGATAGAAGAATGGCTCTTTACATAGTCAACAACAGCGTCAACAGTTGTGTAAGCAAGACCTACGCAAGTGTCAGCACAGCCGTAGTAAATAGCAATTCTGCCTGTGTCAGCGTCGCAAAGTGTTGCGCATGGGAATGTTACGTTCTGAACATCGCCTACGCACTCATAGATCTCTCTTGGGTTGATGAGATACTCGCCGCATCTGTACTTGACCTTCCATGGCTGCTCCTTGTCAAGGATGCAAGCTGAGAAGCTGTATACAAAGCCGTTGCAAGACTCAAGAACACCGTGATAGAAGCAGAGCCAGCCCTCGTCTGTCTCTATTGGAATAGGACCTGCACCGATCTTCTTGGACTCCCATCCCTTGAGAGGTCCCATAACGTGTCTGTGCTCGCCCCAGTACTTCATGTCAGGTGACTGTGAAATGTACATATCACCGAATGGTGTGTGACCTGAGTCAGAAGGTCTTGAGAACATTACATACTTGCCGTCGATCTTTCTTGGGAAGAGTACGCCGTTTCTGTTGAATGGGAGGAATGCGTTCTCGCACTGATAGAATGTCTTGAAATCATATGTATAGCCTACGCCGATAGTTGGCTTCCAGCCGTATGCATTACACCATGTTACCCAATATCTGTCTTCGATGAAGCATACTCTTGGGTCATAGCCGTAGCCCCACTGATTTACTTCTTCTGTAGACTTTTCAGCCTGCTCGAACATGATCCTTGTAGGGTTGATGTTCCAGTGAATACCGTCCTCAGAGAAACCAGCATGGAGAGCCATGTTTCTTTCCTTATCGTCAACACGGAATACACCTGCGAACTTGCCCTCGAAAGGAACTACCGCACTGTTGAAGATAGAGTTTGATGTAGGAAGAAGATTTCTAGGAATGATAGGGTTTCTGTTATCTCTCCAGATCACTTCATTGCAGTCAGCCGGCTTATCCTGCCAAGGCATATTTGGGATAGCCTGTCCGTTGATTACTTTAACGCTCATGTTAAAATCCACCTTTCATAATATAAAAAATGATTACTTTTTATTTTTCCCCCGAATACATATGCGAATATATCCTCCGCTTATTCAAGGCGATGTCATTCGGCTTGCCATTTTGGTAAAACGCCGTTGTTACTATTAAAGCATACTTTAAGAAAAATTTCAAGTCCCTATTTTTGCTGAAAACGTTTAGAATTTGAATGTAAACGTATTCTTCTTAAATTTAACATTTTATTAACACTTTGCTTGTTTCATATTTTTGCATCGCGATAAAAAACTGCGGTTTTCTGTATCTGCAGGCTCAGTTAGTTCTAACAAAACAAAAAAACGGATCATCAGCAAGCGTTTTGAATGTAAATTATAAAAGTTGCCCATAATGGTCATATTAGCATAAGCATATTCGTGCAAGTTTCTGATTTTTTGCAAGAATGATAAAAAGCACTTGCAAAAACAGCGAAAAGGGTATACAATATAAGTAAGGATATCAGATACGTTCGGCAGAGTGCGGCGAAAGTCGGGATTTGCCGAATTGTTCTGTATAGTAGTGTACTATAATTTATAATTTACAAGTGGAGGACATTGATATGAAACTAACAGAAATGTCTGCAGAGGAACTGGCAGCATTCAAGGCGGAAGTCCAGAAAGAATATGACGATTTCAAGGCTCAGGGATTGTCGCTGAACATGGCAAGAGGAAAGCCGTCTGCCGAACAGCTCGACCTGACAGAGGGTCTGCTCACAGCAGTAAAGAGCAGCGAGGATTGTTTCGCTGAGGACGGCACAGATTGCAGAAATTACGGCGGTCTTGACGGTCTGCCTGAAGCAAAGGCGCTTTTCGCACCAATGCTTGGCGTAACGCCTGACGAACTTATCATTTGCGGAAACTCAAGCCTTAACATCATGTATGACACTATCGCAAAGTTCATGCTTTTTGGCACAGGCGACGGTGAAAAGCCTTGGAAGGACACAAAAGTAAAGTGGCTCTGCCCTGTTCCGGGATATGACAGACATTTTCTTATAACAGAAAAAATGGGCTTTGAGCTTGTAAACATTCCAATGGACAAAAACGGTCCTGACATGGATATGGTAGAAAAGCTCGTTGCTGAGGACGATACTATCAAGGGTATATGGTGTGTTCCAATGTATGCTAACCCTACAGGCACAACATACTCTGACGAGGTAGTAAAGCGTCTTGCAACCATGAAGACAAAGGCTAAGGATTTCAAGATATTCTGGGATAACGCATATTGTATCCACCACCTTTCTGATACACCTGACACACTTCTCAACATTCTTGACGAGTGTGAAAAGGCAGACAACCCTGACAGAGTTTATATGCTCGCATCAACATCAAAGGTAACATTCCCTGGTGCAGGCGTTGCAATGATAGCGTCATCTGAAAAGAACATCAAGTACCTCAAATCTATGATGACAGTTCAGACTATCGGCTATGACAAGATAAATCAGCTCCGCCACGTTAAGTTCTTCGGCACATACGAGAATCTTATGGAGCATATGAAGAAGCACAGAGCTATAATCGAGCCTAAGTTCAAGATAGTTCTTGACACTCTCGAAAAGGAGATAGCACCTCTGGGAATCGGAAGCTGGGAGAAGCCAAACGGCGGTTACTTTATAAGCTTCAACGCTCTTAACGGCTGTGCAAAGAGAATTTGTCAGCTTTGCAAAGAGGCAGGCGTAGTCCTCACAGGTGCAGGTGCAACATACCCTTACGGAAAGGACCCTGACGATTCAAACATCAGAATTGCTCCTACATTCCCACCTGAGAACGAGCTTAAAATTGCAGCCGACGTGTTCGCTACAGCAGTTAAGCTTGCAAGTGCAGAAAAGCTTCTTGCAGAATAATTCAACTAAGTCAAGATAACAATACTCTCTATATAAAAAAGCGATGAGCCTTTTTGCAAGGTCATCGCTTTTTTGTTTGCCTATAAAGCACAAGCGGTATGGCAGCACCATTGCACCGGCACATATCTTCTTTGCTTTCATACTTGATAGCCCTCAGGGCAGCTTAATTTTATTGGATAAATTAGTTTATTATCGTCAGCAATATTAAGCACGCAGCTTAAACAATATTAAGTCAGTATTTGTTCATGAATTAATATCTTTTTAATCACAAATTTATGAACAAACATAAATCCAAGGGCTTGAGTTTGAGCAAAAATGCACAAAAAAGTGGCGACAGTCTTAACAAAGACTGTCGCCTAGATCAGACAACCGACACAACCAATGGGGTCATGTCGCAAACAATAGAAAATCATAGATTAGAAAGGTGCACTTAATAAGTACGGTTATATTATAACTTAAAATTACTCATTTGTCAATAGCAAAATAAAAAAAGATCAACAAGCACTATGTTGATCTTTTTGTTATATTTGCTAATAAAACCGCACTATATTCTCTTCACAGAGTCCTTTATAACGAGATCGCCCTCGATAGTTATTATCCTTGGCTTGCCGTCAGGTTCTTCCATTCTATCCATAAGTGTCATTACCGCAAGGTCTGCCATATAATCTGCATCAACGTTTATAGTCGTGATAGTCGGGTCTGAAACTTCAGAGATCAGATAGTTATCATATCCCACAATGGAAATATCCTCAGGCACGTTATATCCCATGCCACGGAGCTGTCTTATTGCACGGTAAGCCGCCTCGTCGCAGTTGCACACGAAAGCCGTTGGCATATCGTCCTCAGGGAAAGTCATAGTGATAAAATCACGCTTGTCACGGTCGTCGATGCGCCACTTTTCGTTGACCTCATAGCCATGCTCTATCATGGCCTTTACATAGCCCATATATCTGTCAAAAATACTCGTTGTGGCAAATTTATTTCCTATGTATCCTATCTTCTTGTGACCCATTTTTATAAGATATGAAGCAAGCTTGTAGCCTCCGCTGTAGCCATTTGTCACAACAGCGTCCAAGTCTAAGGACGGCACATAGTAATCAAGCAGTACAAGATCTTTCACATTGTCATTAAGAAGCTTTGCATAATTCTTTGAAAGCTGTCCCAGTGAAATAAGTGCTGAAACCTGCTTGTCCTCGATACAATGCGGGAGCATGAGCCTGTCCTCGTCCTCCTGATCCAGATTTTCCATTATGCAGTACATATTTTCTTTTTTGAGCCTTGTTACAAGAGCGTTATACAATGCCCAATAAAATGACCCGTTAGGATTGATGAATTTTGAAGGGATAAGCACACCGATAGTATTGCCTCTCCTGTTCTGAGTGCTTTTCACGCCCACATAACCCATTTCGTCAGCGACCTGCTTTATCTTCTCTCTGAGAGCGTCGCTGACTCCACTTTTTCCTGCAAGGGCTTTTGACACAGTGACATTACTTGTGTCACAGGCTTTGGCTATATCTATAAGTGTAACTGCTTTCTTCAAAATTCTCACCGCTTTTTCTACTTAATGAACGCCTTAAAATAAACTCTGATAACATTCTCATTCAATTATATCATTTTATGACATAAAGTCAATAGAATATTGCAAAATCTCACATTTAAACAAAAACGCAGATCAAAATCAGTTGATAATGCTCTCAACAGGGGCGTTATCCCTCTCTCTTTGCAGTCTTTTCCGCTCAATGAGTTTTCTTATTATAGTGCAGATGAGCAGAGCCGCTGATATGACAGCAACACCTATTATAGGATAAAATCTCCACATATATTCCTTATCCATATTCTGCAAAGACTGATCTACAGCCGAATTGCTCAGCTTATCCTGTATCCTCTTTATAAGATATCCGCCCGCTTTAAGAAACGATATCATGCCTCCAAGGCTAAGTATAAAGGAAACGATATATTTTTTGAAAAACGCAAACAATATTCCTGCAAACATAACAACAACGCCTGCCGCCATTGCCCACAGCACCCACTTTGGCGGAACGGGCTCTATATACTTGCCCATGATGCCCACGATAGTTACACCGCCGTAGAAAAATCCTGAATACGCAAACGGCACTATCATAAGAAGCTTCAAAATAAGATAATAAACAGGCTCACCGTTCGGTTTTGTGCGTTTCGCCTTTTTCATCATCTTTTTCGCCGAGCGGCTCTGCCTTTCTCTGGCTTCCTCACGCTCTCTCTGTTCTTCAAGCTCCTCTTCTTTTCTGAGCCTGTCCTGCTTTTCTTTCTGTGCTTTAAGTCTGTCTTTTTTTGACATAATGTACCTCTTTTATGTATTAAAATATTATCGTATCATAGTGTTCTCATCAGATATTTTATTATATCATAGTATGCCACGAAATTCAACACATACAAATGAAATTTTCTTCCTTTGCACTGTTAAGAAGGCAGAATAAAATTGAAAAAGGCTTTCCAAGACAAATAATACTTATGCCGACGGCTGAATTAAATTTCTCAGCAGGTCAACAATAAAAGCGAAAAGAAAAACAGAAAGGAACGTGAAAAAAAATGTCGTCATTTTTCAAAAAAACAGCCTGCGTCACAGGGATAATACTGCTGGGGCTGTTTGGTCTTATAGGATTTTATTCCACAACGCTCCCCGATTTCTACCTTGTTTCAAAAGGCAGCGAGCTTAGCGTGAACTCCTTTTTCACCATATCCTCAAAGCCCTGCGAAAGCAAGGTGACAGTGGCGGTGTCAGGCGGTTCGTCAGGAGCGTCACGATACACAAAAAATATGCTCATGCTTTTTGGGGCAGTGCCAGTCAAGGAGGTTGAATCAAAGACAATGGAAAGACCAATGCTTTATCCTTGCGGACAGCCATTCGGCATAAAGCTTCTCACAGAGGGCGTAATGGTAGTCGATCTGCAAAAGGTGGATTCTTCAAGCCCTGCCAAAGATTGCGGTATCAGAGAGGGCGATGTTATAGTATCTATCGACGGAGAAAAAGTCAAAAGCAACGCAGATGTTGCAAAGATAATAAGAAGCTCAAACGGTGAAGCCTGCTCAGTGCGCATAAAGCGTGGAAGCAACGACCTGACCTTCAAGCTCTGCCCACGCCTTGAGAGCGGAAGCTACAAAGCAGGAATGTGGGTGCGTGACTCCTCCGCAGGCATAGGCACGCTCACATTCTATGACCCTGAAAACGGAACTTTCGGAGGTCTTGGTCACCCCGTATGCGACGCAGACACAAAAGAACCCCTCCCCCTCTCCGCAGGCACAGTTGGCGAAATAAACCTCACAGGCTTCAACAAGTCACGCTCAGGCTGTCCGGGACAGCTTTTAGGCGAGTTTGCAAACTCCGCCTCCACAGGTGATATCCTGAAAAACTGCGAAAGCGGCGTGTTCGGCACACTGAATGCAAATCCTTGCCCAAATGCAAAAGAGTTTCCTCTCGGCTTCCGTCAGGAGATACACCCCGGCAAAGCCAAAATACTCTCCTCTATTGACAATGACGGACCAAAAGAGTACGAAGTTTCTATCGAGCAGATAAATCTCTCAGATTCTGCCGAGCATGACCTTGTTATCAAAATAACTGACAAGACGCTTCTTGAAAAAACAGGGGGCATTTTGCAGGGCATGAGCGGCTCGCCTATCATTCAGGACGGAAGACTCGTGGGCGCAGTGACCCATGTTTTTATCGAAGACACCGCCAAAGGCTACGGTATCTTCGCTGACGAAATGTACTCAAAGACCTCAGAGCTTGCCGAAAGCACCATAGAAAACGCAGGTTAGCGACCTTTGCCGATCGCTGTCGATTTATGAAAAGGCTTTGCATAGAGAAAAATATCATCTACAGTCGAACAATGCTTAATTATCTTGTTTTGGCATATTCACGCACTTATATTTGTACACTTTGCATTAATAAGTCGATAATTTGTTGACGATTTTTCTAAAAAACTATTGCATTTAACAAATAAATGTGTTATCATTTATCTTGTGAAAGGGAGTTAAAACAAACGCTCTCAAACAAAAATGACAGATTATACGACGGAGGAAATGACAATGACAAACAAGATCAAAATTCTTATTGGCGACGATTCGGCACAGTACGGGGTAGCATGTGCTTCCTCACTGAGAGCAATGGGCTTTTTCGTGATAACACGTCCCAAGGACGGACTTACTATCTATGACGCTATCAAAAACGAACAGCCGGACGTTGTTATCGCAGACGCAGTGATGCCGAGCCTTGACGCAATCGAGCTTATCCGAAAGATACAGAACTCGTCCTATCAGAAACCGCTTTTTATAATTACAAGCGCCTATGAGAACTCATTTATAGAAACACAGGTCATGAACGCGGGAGCGTCATATTTCATGCTCAAACCATTCGACATAAAGATACTTGGCGAGAGGATAAAGTCCATGCTGGATATCGACACCGATATATCCTCCGACTCAAGCTATACGAAAAACAAACAGAGCATAAACCTTGAGATAATCGTCACAGACATAATCCATCAGATAGGCGTCCCTGCCCACATCAAGGGCTATCACTATCTCAGGGAAGCTATCATACAGTCCGTGAACGATAAGGAAATGCTTGAAAGCGTTACAAAGCTATTATATCCTGCGGTGGCAAAAAAATTCGCAACTACGCCCTCCAGAGTGGAAAGAGCCATACGCCATGCCATTGAGATAGCATGGGACAGAGGAGATATCGACACCCTCAACAGCTTCTTCGGCTACACAATAAACACAGGCAAGGGCAAGCCCACAAACAGCGAATTTATCGCACTTATCGCAGACAAAATAAGCCTTAAATTCAAGACCACCATGGCGGTCTAGGGGTCATAAGTCATATATGCAAAAAGAGCAGAACGCATTTTCACGTTCTGCTCTTTTGTTACTTGTTGATAAATGTAGGGGCGAACAGTGTTCGTCCGTCTTTGTTCGCCTGCTAAATTTGCAATAAGACAAACTTTTTCGCTTTGGGTGTGACGTTGCATTTCCGAACACAGGCGACCTCAGGTCGCCCCTACACACAAAATACAAAAAAGAGGGCGAAAATGATCCGCCCTCTGCATTTTCATATTATCACAGCTTTATCTCTTCGCTGTTCTTTTCGTCCTTGCTGTTGTCATGCTCTATCCTGTCACGGTGAGTTTCAAGAGGAGCTGAATCCTTTACGCCCTCAGTGGCTTCTGGTATAAAGCAGGTCTTTACCGTCATAAAGAATATTCTAAGATCAAGCATAAGCGACTGATGCTCTATGTACATAAGGTCAAGCTTCAGCTTGTCATAAGGCGTAGTGTTATACTTTCCCATTACCTGCGCATAGCCCGTAAGTCCAGCCTTGACTTTCAGCCTGTATTTGAACTCAGGCATTGTTTTTTCATACTTCTGCGCGATCTCAGGCCGCTCAGGTCTGGGCCCTACAAACGACATATCGCCCTTTAGTATGTTTATAAGCTGCGGAAGCTCGTCTATCCTTACTTTTCTTATAAACTTTCCTATAGGAGTGATACGGCTGTCATTTTTCTTTGCAAGGGTCGCACCGCTTTTCTTTTCAGCGTCAACTATCATGCTTCTGAACTTGTATACCTTGAACACCCTGCCCCCTGTTGTGAGCCTTTTCTGAGAATAAAGCACAGGACCTCCATCATAAGCCTTTATTGCAATAGCCGTCACCAGCATGAACGGCGAAGCGATAACAAGCGCTGCTGCTGACAACAAAATATCGAGCGTTCTCTTTACCGCACGCTGTTCCCAGCGCAAGCCGTCATTTCTCGCCAGCAAAAGGGGCGTATCAAAAAGGTGGAAATCCTCCGCACCCCTTACGATAATATCTGACAGCTTAGGGTTTATATAAGTCCTGATAGAATTTTCAAAAGTAAATTTCAAAAGCTTGTTTCTCAGGTCATTTGGGATATCCGAGATTATAACAGCCTCGTGTTTTAATATCTCACGCTCGATATCCTCAAGGCTCTCCTTACTGCTTATAGAAGCGCATATCCTGTATTTGTCATTTCTCACGCTCATTTTTGAAACAAGGTACTTAGTGTTCTTGTTTCCATAAACGATTATCATTCGCCGTGGAGGGTATACCGCCTGATATATCCAAGTGAAAACATAGCTCCACGCAAAGGCTATGGCCACCTGAATTACCGTCATAACAAGTATTGGCGCTATGTTGAGCCTGCCTCGTCCGATAAGAGAAACGAGTATAAATTCTATAAAATTCGCACCCAACAAGCCCAGCACCTGCGAGCCAAAAAGCCCCGTGAACTTATCATATCCAAGACGGAAACCGTTAAAGGTCTTTGCCATGGACATATAAAGCACCGCATAGATAGCCACCATAAGAATGTTACCATTATGCCAGAACGGGTCACGCATCGCCTTGTTGTAAAAGTTGTTCCAAACCGTGTCGAAGCACTTCATAAAGGCACAGATTATAACAAGTGCGCTGAGATAGTTAAGTATCTTTTTGAACTGATCTCTGTTATTCAACAAAAAACCGCCTTTCTCTGCTGTTTTTGTTATCTGCTCAATGAGTAAAGTATAGCATACTTTTCGCCAATAATCAAGCATTACACACAATTTTCACCGACTGCCACCTTTTTTAGCCTGATTTTTCAAGATAATACCTGTACCTCCGCCCAATATAGTTTTAAACTATGGCAGACTATAGAATAAAAATTATTGATTTACTAGGAATTTTGTGTTATAATGTACTTTACAGAAAAATAAAAAATATATTTTTATATAGATAACAGAAAAGAGGAAAATAAATGAAGACCTGCGAGCTTTTCAAGAAAAAGACAACATTATCCTTTGAGGTATTCCCACCAAAGAGTTCAACACCTGTTGAGAGCATATACAGCACCATATCACAGCTCCAGCCACTTAATCCTGATTTTATCAGCGTAACATACGGAGCAGGCGGAAGCACGAACAATGCAACTATCGACATATGCTCGGCTATAAAAAATCACCACAAGATAGAGTCAGTGGCACATCTGCCATGCCTTTATCAGACAAAGGAGCGAGTATTAGAGCAGCTTGCAGAGATGAAGTCTGCGAATATAGAGAACATACTTGCACTTAGAGGCGACAGAAACCCTGATTTTGAGCCGGCAGGTGATTTTCACTACGCTTCCGACCTTGTATCTTTCATAAAAGAACACAGCGACATGAACGTAATAGGCGCATGCTATCCTGAATGTCACCCGGAGTGCGACAGCATAGTAGATGATATAAAGCACCTGAAGGATAAAGTAGACGCAGGCTGTTCACAGCTTATCACTCAGCTTTTCTTTGACAACAGCACATTTTACGATTTCAGAGAAAAAACAGCCATAGCAGGGATAAACGTGCCTATCGAAGCAGGAATAATGCCTGTGACCAACAAAAAGCAGATACTTAGAATGACAACTCTTTGTCATGCGACCCTGCCGAAGAAGTTTCTAAAGATAATGGACAAATACGAGAACGACCCAATAGCAATGAGAGATGCAGGCATAGCCTATGCGGTATCGCAAATAGTAGATCTCATCGCCAATGATGTAGACGGAATACACCTTTACACCATGAACAATCCATATATAGCAGAGAAGATATGTGAAGCTGTGAAGTCGCTTTTCTGATTTACACAAACGCAAGCAGGCGGAGAATTGATCTCCGCCTGCTTTTTTGTTTTCCGCACAGACCAACTGTAGGGGCGAACAGTGTTCGCCCGTTTCATTTTTTCACGATCCTACTGATTATTACATTGTATAAACACTGCACCCAAATGTAGGGGACGGCGCCCCCGACGTACCCACATCGAAGCGTTAAGGTTTGATTTATCATAAAGCCGTGTAGGCAAACAAAAGCGGGTCAGAGCTTTACACTCCGACACCGCTTTATTATAGCTTATTATTCATATCTCAAAGCGTCGATAGGATTGAGCTTCGCCGCCTTTATGGACGGAATAAGTCCAAATACTATTCCAACTACCATTGAAAATACCACCGACACTACTATTGACGCCGAGGATATCGCCACAGGCACCTCCGCTACCTTCGCTATTACCTGCGAAAGCCCTATGCCCGTCAGCACACCGATTATTCCGCCTATGCTCGTAAGCACTGCCGCTTCTGTCAAAAACTGTGCAAGAATTCTCTTTTTCCTTGCTCCCAGTGCTTTTTTCAGTCCTATCTCTCTCGTTCTCTCTGTTACCGACACGAGCATAATGTTCATTACGCCTATACCGCCTACCAGCAGTGAGATGCTAGCTATCCATATAAGCATCTTATTAGTGGATGAACTCAGATCCTGCAATGACTTCGCCTGCTCCAGCAAGCTATCGCTCTTGTATTCCACAGAAGCGCTGGTTTCCTCACTTCCGCCCTTTACAGCCGAAACGTTCTCGTTAAGAATATCCGCCGACTTTTTGCCCGCATTCGTCATCGAGTCTGTGTCCACAGCCTTTACGATACAGTTTTCTGGTTCGTCATAGCGGAAAACTATCCCCCAATCGTTTGTGGGGATAAAGATAAGTCCGCTTGATGTTTGATTGTATGTGTAGTAGTCCTCCACGGAGTTTATAACAGGCTCAAAGCTTGAATTTTTCACAGCCACGCCTATTACAGTGAACGGCTCGCCACTTATGTCTATTACCTTTCCCACAGGGCTTTCACCCTGAAAAAGACCCTCTGCAAGCGTCTTGTCTACCACTGCCACCTTGTCAAATTTAGTAAAGTTTCTCTCCGCAAAGCCCTTTCCCTCAACTATCTCGTATCCAACAGTGTCAAAATAATCCTTGTCTACTCCGTATATAGTTGACGAATCCATTTTGTTGTTAAGATAAAACAGGTTGTCAGGATTGTTTCTTGTGCGGTAAAAAGTGCTTGACTCCACCTCTTTAAGCTCGTTGATACGTTTTTTAGTGTCCGATGTGAACATTGCCACATTAGACGGTGGCGTTTCATAAGAAAAGTCGCAAACAGTGTCGCCATTTGAAAGCTGGATCTTCACAGTGTTGTTTCCTGCGCCGATAAGATTGTTCTTTATCTGCTCATTTGTACCCTTGATAGTGGAAACTATAGCAATGATAGCCGCAATACCGATAATGATACCAAGCATAGTAAGAAACGAGCGTATCTTATGTGAAAGTATTCCCTTAAATGAAAGTCTGATATTTTCTATCATATTATCCGCCCCCTTTTAATACTCAGGATAAAGGACTTTGTCGGTCTCCTTTGTCCTTACGCCCTCTTTGACGTCCTTGCCGTATGGGAAGCATATCTTGTCTTTCATAGAAAGTCCGCCCTTGACCTCGATATTAGTGCCATACATTATCTTGCCTGTTTTTATGTAGCTTTTCACAAGTCTGCCGTCCTTGTTGGCTTTCATTATATAGTAGTTTCCGTTTTCCTGCCTTACATAATGTATAGGCAGATAAACGCTGTCGCTGGTCGTGGTGTCATTCACAAATGAAACGCCTACCCAGTCGCCCACGTTGAAATCCGTGCTGTCGCTGAGCTTAGCTTCTACAGTGTAGGTGGAGCTGTTAGGATTGTCACCCCAGTTGTTTGCCGAGTATGACGTAGGCTCGCTGCTTATCTTTGTTATCTCAGCGTCAATGCTCATTCCCGTGTTGTATGAGTTCACCATAACAGTGTTTCCCACAGCCGCTCTGTCAAGATTAAGCTCGCCCACACTAAAAGTAACGGAAACTCCGCCCTCGCCCTCGATTATAGCGAAAGCGTCATCATCTGAGCTGCCACCGCTGTAGTCCATGCTGCTGTCCATAATGTCCACATCGTCCTTGCCGTCAACATCGTCCGAATTATTGTCCTCTGCGGCAGCGTCGCCTACAGTGCCTATCTTTTTAACAACTCCGTCGATAGTAGCCACTACCTTGCCGTCTGTCTTTTTCTTCAAAGCGTCATTGTAGTCAAGCTTTGCAGACTTAAGGTTAAGCTTCAGGCTCTTTATCTCGTCCTCTTTTTCCGATATCATTTTCTTTATCTCTGCACGGCTGTACATATAGTCCTCAGAGCCTGAATTTGTATCGTCCGTCTGTGACGGGTCAGCAGGAGTGACATCTATGCCAGCGTCATTATCATCATAATCACCGTCATCAGGTATATCCGCATCACCGCCATTGTCGGTATCATCAGTATCATCGCTATCGTCAGCACTGCTTTTTGAGCCTGCAGGCACAACAATGGAAAACTTGCCGAACTGCTCCACAGAAGTGTCAAGAGAAAGCGTACCGCTTTCCTTGTCCTCAGTTATCCCCTGGGAAACTGTCCAGTCTGCAAGAGCCTTTTTGCCCATTGTTTCACGGTTGACTATCCACTTGTATATAAAGTTTGAGTTATCATCATAAACGCAAAGCTCCGCATACGCCCCCGTTGTCTTTATCCTTTCAAGAAACGCTCTGGATACCTTTGTGTTCCTGTTGCAGTTTATAATATAAGGATCATCCTTTGTGCCTGCATTTTTCGTCTGGAAAACAGCCTTTACAACGTCCACAGTTTCCACAGGCTCAGGAGTTGGCTCAGGATCTGGAGTTGGCTCTGGCTCTGGTTCCGGCTCTGGTTCCGGCTCAGGCTCTGGATCGTCAGGCTCTTGCGGTGCGTCCTCAGAAGGCTTTAAAAGCTTGTATTTAGCAAGCTCCTTTTCAGCCATTTTGATGTTCTGCTCGCAGACCTTTACCTGATTTTCTTTCTGTGAAAGCTCCAGCTCCACCACCGTCATGTCATATTCAAGTATAGTGTCGCCCTTTTTCACAGTGTCGCCCTTTTTCACAAACACCTTTTTAACAAGCTTCTCGTTGTCAAGAGTAACTCTCTGAGTATTGGCAGAAACTATCTGCCCGTCCATGTTTGCCGAGTTGTCCCACTCGTACATATCCGCAGTTTCCGCCATAAGGTCAACAGGAACTACCGCCACAACAGTTTTCTTGTCCTGATTTTTCTTATATTTCATTGCTCCCGCATATCCGCCTCCGCCGAGGATAGCTATGCACAGGAGCGTTATTATTACCTTTTTCATTCCTGCTCACCTGCCTTTTCTCCATGAAGCTCGCCGTCACGGATATACATTATCCTCTTTGCACATCTTGCAATGTCAGGCTCGTGTGTTATCATAACGATAGTAACACCATCGTCATTAAGCTCCTTGAAAAGCTCCATTACCTGATCGCCCGACTTTGTGTCAAGAGCGCCTGTGGGTTCGTCTGCAAGAAGAAGCTTTGGATTGTTGACTATCGCCCTTGCAATAGCCACCCTCTGCTTCTGACCGCCTGAAAGCTGAGTAGGCTTGAACATCATTCTCTGTGCAAGACCCACCTTTTCAAGAGCCGCCTTTGCTCTCTGACGTCTTTCTCTTTTGCCTACCCCCGCATAAAGCAGCGGAAGCTCCACATTTTCAAGTGCTGATTGTCTAGGGAGCAGATTAAAGTTCTGAAACACAAAACCTATCTTCTTGTTTCTTATCTCCGAAAGCTTCCTATCCTTTGCCTGCATAATGTCACAGCCGTCAAAAACAAAGCTTCCCTTTGTCTGCTTGTCAAGACAGCCTATAATGTTCATAAGCGTAGACTTTCCCGAACCTGACGGACCCATTATTGCCACATATTCCCCCTCTGAGACATCAAGGGAAATATCCTTAAGCACAGGCACAGCTTCCTTGCCCTGCAAATAATCCTTGTAGATATTTTTCAGTTCAAATACCATTGCAAGCCCTCCTTATTCAGCGAAAGCTGCGTCAGCATCAGCAGCGTCGGCATTCTCACCGTCTGCATTTTCTGCATTTTCCTCTTCACCGTAAAGCTTGTTGAAGTATTCTTCTATCTCCTCGTCAGTCATGCTTTCAAACATATCCTCGTTTATAGCCATGCCGTCCTCATCACTTCCGTCATAAGCAATGTCATTGTCGCCGCCCTCGTTATCAGCGTCACTGTCCGTGTTGTCGTTCTGGTCAAGGTCATTAGGCGGAACAGACACGTCAGCCTCATTTGTGGTAGCCGTCATGCCCTCCTCGATAGATTTGTCAGGGTATGCGATAAAGTCGCCCTTTTCAAGACCTGACTTTATCTCGCAGTCTCCGTTCTCCTCGTCCTTCTGACCTATCTCAACATATCTCTTTTCTATCTTTCCGTCCTTGTCCTTAGCCCAAACATAGTTCTTATTGCCGTCCTTGCAGATAAAGTCGGAATAGAGCCAAATGCCTGTCTTGCGTATAGAATTGCCCTGACCGTTGTCTATCTCAATAAGAACGTGCTGACCGAGCATAAGCCCGTCAAAGCTCTCAGGCTTAACATAGAAAGCATAGTTTGAAGACTGGCTCATCTCATCGCTTGAACCGAAGCTGTATATATCATCACCAGAATTTTTCTGCGGACTTGTGTCAACAGAAGTTATCTCGCCCTTCCAAGTGGAATCATCAAGCCTTGACTTTACGATAACAGAAGCTCCCTGCATGATATCTTTGCTGTTCTGCTCGTTGAATCTGCCCTTTATTCTGTAGTCGCCCTCTTCTGTTATCTGCATTATAACGTCGCCGCCGTCCTCCTGAAGCTTGTCCACCGTCTTGACGTTCTTTACAGTTCCGTCGATAGAAGCGGTGACGTATGCGTTCTTTGTGGAAGCCTCCAGCTTTTTGATCTCAACGTTTTTAGCCTTTATATCATATTCGTTCTTGGCATTGTCGCTCTGCAAAGAAAGGATCTGGGTCGTGTATGACACAGCAGCGTCCTGATCGGCGTTTTTCTTTTCCTTTTCAAGCTCAGCTATCTGATTCTTGTTTGAAGCTATCTCGTTCTGAAGCCTCTCCACCTCGAGCTTAGCCTGCTCAAGCTGAAGATTTATAGCCTCAACGTCATATGTAAGAAGCTTGTCACCCTTTTTAACAGAGTCACCGTTCTTAACAAGTATCTCGTCCACCGTCTTTGAGCTGTCATACTTTACGTCCACAGACTCCTGTGCCTCAACAACGCCCAAGAACGAGCGATTAGAAAGCTTGAAGTCCGACGCAGTGTTAAGTGACGATACCTTCTGCACATATACCTTCTGTGAGCTTTTTGAGCCTCCCTTGCCGGTCTTTTTCCATACGAGAAAACCTCCCACACACACTGCGCAGACGATAACAAGCACTATTATAACAGTGCATATCCTTTTTTTCGTGGTCATTGCAATACCTCCGTTTGTGATTTTTCCAAAACAGCATAAAAAATCCGCCTGACAGCAGCCAGACGGATAATACAGCCCCACCTTCCCCATAAAGGTATAGCATGAGCGTATTATTCTTTGTTATCTTGCTGTCCTGTTGTCTTTTGTTCTTATCTGTTTTTATGTATACATTATACCATAAAAAGAGTATAAGTCAATAAATAAAGCCGTTGTTTTAAGAAACTCATAAGAATTTCCCTCATCTATAAAGACGTGCAATAACAAATAAAGTTGCAAACAAAAAAATTTCCGCACACTATTTGCCACTACATACAAACAGCATATTTACATTGCTTGTAGGGGACGGCGCCCTCGACGTCCCGCTTGTTTGACATTCTTGGCGAAACAGTGTTCGTCCGTTTCTGCTGTTTATTACATCTACCACCAACAACAAAAAAAGGGCAGCCCAAGCCGCCCTAATATGTATTATTTTTTCTTAGCCATAAGCCCTATCATTATAAGCACTACCACCGCACCGCCGCCGATACAGCCGAAAAGCACCCAATCGGTCTCAGTGTTCTGGGTGGAGTTTTTCTGCGCCTTGATGACCCCCTGCTCCGCCATAGCCTCCGCCGCAGAGCTTTCCGTTACAATGGAGCTGTCCTCCACCTGAGGGCTGTCCGCATACACCGCCCACGGTATTATCATCATAAGCGACATCACAGTCGCCCCAAGCCCCGACAAAAGCTTTCTCGTCCTCATATAAAAAGACCTCCTCCGATACGCCATTTATCAACAGCAAAGCTTTATCACAGAGCTGCTTAAAGTTTTCCTCATTCAATTATACACATTTTCCAATAAAATTACAAGCAGAATTTTGTACAAATCATACATTAGTTTACACAACAATATACACAACACCTCACGAATTACAAATAAATCGCTGTAAATTTTGATTTATCAGTTTATTAATTGTGTATTGTCACAAAAATATATAGCAAAATTCATCAAAAATAGCATTGAAATCCTTGCCCATATGTGATATAATAACGAATAGCAACATACTGTTCACACTTTACTTGTAAGGAGGTCTTTATTTTGGAAGAACGTATGCAAATTATACAGGCAGCAGGCAACAGCAAGATACAGATAGGCGTTATACCGGGTCACTATGCAACTAACCACTCGCATATCAATTATTATGTAGATATAACATCTCTTAAAACTGGTTATAAAATGGCAAAGGAAGCCGCAAAGGCATTGGCAGCCACCTATGTTTCAACACATATCGACACTATCATATGCCTTGAAGGCACAGAGATCATCGGTGCCTTTCTCGCTGAAAGCCTTGGCGAAAGCGGCATAAACAGCGGTGCAGACGTAAATGTAGTAACACCTGAGCTAAACGCTGTTAATCAGATGATATTCAGAGATAACACTCAGAAGAAAATATGGGGCAAGCAGGTGCTTCTGCTTATCGCTTCCGCATCTACAGGAAAGAGCATAAACAGAGCTATCGACTGCCTGAAATACTATAACGGCAACCTTGTGGGAATAGCTTCCATATTCTCCGCTATCAAAGAGAACAACGGCATCGCTATCCATGCCCTTTTCACAGAAAAGGATATTCATGATTACATGACATATACATCATCAGAATGCCCAATGTGCAAATCAGGGCAGAAGGTCGACGCTTTGGTAAACAGCTTCGGCTATTCAAAGATATAGCTTGTAACTTAATTCTCCATAAAAATAACGTTAAAGGGACGGAATTTGACTTCCGCCCCTTTTTCTTTTGCAAAAATGTCAAATCAACGGGCGAACACTGTTCGCCCCTACATACAAACAGCGTATTTACGTCGTTTGTAGGAAATTGAGGCGTCACGCTTGTTTGAGCCTTTTTTCTTTTGCAAATAATGTGTAGGGGCGACCTGAGGTCCGCTTTGTTTCACCGCTATGACGTATACTTTATCCAAACAAATGTGAAAACTTCTTTTTAAGTCCAGCCTTGTCAAAAGCAAGTCCAAGCACTATATAAAGTATCGAGCTTGCAAGCACCTGTATACAGTAAGCAGGAGTCTGACCGAAAGCCGAGATTATTGCGCTCTTTGAGAAACCGCCTGCCATAAAAATTCCCTCATAAAGACTGTAGCATACCACGCATATAACAAGTGCAGGGATAATGCCGAGAAGATTTCTCACGCAGATTATTTTCTCTGTCTTTCTTGAAAAGCAAAGAGCAGTTATCGCCTTTATAACGATAGTTCCCGGAAGCCATACCACAAATCCCGAAAGTCCGTCTGCAAGACCTGCTCCAATAGCGCCTGCCGCCATTGCATAAGGTGTAGGAAGCATTGAAGCCGCAAGATAAATAAGTCCGTCACCTGCGTGTGTGTAGCCTGCACCCGTAGGAATGTGAAGCCATGCCGTAAGAACATATATCATTGCCGCAAAAAGACCTGTCACGCATATAAGCTGAATATGCTTTGTTGAATTTTTTACCTGAGCTGTTGTACTCATTATTATCACTCCAATTTAATTTCTACCCTTATTTTATACCTCACGACTATGATTTGCAAATGCCTCAGTTTCACACTTTTTCCACCGCAGATTGTATCTTTTGCACAATCCAAAAGTCACATCCGAACATCACATTTGTGCATCAAAGCAATACCATATCCCACAATAATTTTACAAGAACATGACAAAATCAATTATGCACAAAACCAAGCTGTAATATAGGCTTTCTTTTGTGCTATAGGTAGAAGATAAAAAGGCGTAAAAAAAAGAGCGGTCATAGGCAAGACCACTCCATTCTGCAAACAGACAGCTTAAGATCGCACAAAAAAGCTCATAAAAAACGGGCGAGCAAAGCCCGCCCCTACAAAATATCAAATAACGTAATCATCTATCCTTGCATTTTCCTGATTCACAAGGTCCTGCAAAGTAATGCCGTCAACAACATCATTTATAGCACCGTAAAGCTTTTTCCATACCATCAGCGTTGAACAGCTGTCCTGACGCAGGCAGGTATTTTCTTCCCCCTCCAGACAAGCCACAGGAGCAAGACTTCCCTCTGTGAGCCTAAGTATCATTCCTACAGTGTATTCCTCAGGCGTTTTTGCCAGCTTGTATCCGCCACCTGCACCACGAACGCTCTTTACAAAGCCCGCTCTTGCAAGAATGGATATTATCTGCTCAAGATACTTGTCGCTGATGTCTTGTCTTTCAGCGATCACTTTGATAGGCACATATCCGCTCTGCTCATGTAAAGCAAGGTCAAGCATAAGCCTCAGTGCATATCTTCCCTTTGTGGATATTTTCATCAGCGTCAGATCCTTTCATAAATCCTATAGAAAATCTATGATTAATTATATATCATATTTGTAAAAATGTCAAGCAAAAACCACCGCAAAGGGCGTATTTACAAAAAACTTCTTTTTACCCTCTTTATTTTTCTCAAAAAGTAGTGTATAATACAATTAAGTATACAAGTTCACAGCAAAGAAAATAAAGGGAGGTCAAAAGCTATGAAAAACAAGCTTAAAGTAAATATTTATAACCGTACATACAATCTGCTTTCCGAAGAGTCGCAGGAGTATACCAATAAACTTGCGTTGGTGATAAATTCAAAGATAAAAGGCATGATGAAAGCTATCCCGAGCCTTTCCGTTCAGGACGCCGCAGTGCTGACAGCACTTGATTGTCTTGACGAGCTTAGCAAGGCAAATCAGAATATCGAGAATATCCGCACCCAGATAAAGGACTATGTTGACGACGCAGGCAGAGCAAGAAGTCAGGCTGACGAAGCTCAGAAAGAAATAAGAGAGCTTCAGGCAAAAGTCCATGACCTTGAAGAACAGCTCGAAGCACGCACAGTTGTAAAAAGAGAGCCTGAGGACGAAGTTATAAACGCAAACGAGCTTCTTTCGCAGGAGATAAAGAACGCTATTGAAAGACCTGTCCACCCTAATCAGCCTAACAACGGCAATTTTGTCGGCACAGTGAATTACAGACCCGAGGGAGGAAGCCGTTAATGGCTCACAAAGCTGAGATACTTGCCCCCTGCGGTTCTTTTGAAGCTCTCGAAGCCGCCCTTAGAAGCGGCTGTGACGCAGTTTATCTCGGGGGAGAGAAATTTTCCGCCAGACAAAATGCCGCCAATTTCACAGATGAACAGCTAAAAGAAGCCGTAAGGCTCTGTCACCTGCGAGGTGTAAAGGTCTATCAGGCGATAAACACTGTTGTCTTTGACGAACAGCTTGAAGAATGTAAAAAAGCCGTCAAATTTGCCGCAGAAATTGGCGTTGACGGACTTATCACCCAAGACCTGACCCTTGTGAAAATATGCCGTGAATGTTGCCCCGACCTTGAATATCACGCCTCCACCCAAATGACCATCCACAGCGAAAGCGGTGTGAAAATGGCTAAAAAGCTCGGTTTTTCAAGAGCCGTCCTGTCAAGAGAACTTCCCGAGCATACCATAAAAGACCTCACCGCCCTTGGCATCGAAACAGAGGTCTTTGTCCACGGCGCACTTTGTATGTCCGTGTCGGGTCAGTGCTATATGAGTGCGTTGATAGGTTCGAGAAGTGCCAACAGGGGACTTTGTGCTCAGGCTTGCAGACTTCCCGCGCAAGGGGATAAGATAACAAAGGGGCAGGAGCGTTACGCCCTCTCTCTGAAAGATATGTCCTATGTTGATAAGCTCCAAAGGCTCGAAAATGACGGAGTTTCCTCTCTTAAAATAGAGGGCAGAATGAAGCGCCCCGAATATGTTGCGGCGGCAGTGAACTGCTGTAAAAATTCTCTCGAAAACAAGCCTTATGACCTAAAAGCCCTTGAAGCGGTCTTTTCCCGCGGGGGCTTTACAGACGGCTATTACAATGGCAGATTAGGCAGAGAAATGTTCGGCACAAGGCAGAAAGAGGACGTTTCCGCCACCGCCAAAATTCTTCCCGAACTTCATGAGCTTTACCGCAGATGTGAAAAGCGCACAAAAGCCTTTTTCACCATAAAGCTTCAGGAAAATTCTCAGGCGGAGCTTTCTCTCCGTGACAGCGAGGGAAACACCGTGACCGTTTACGGCGATATACCACAAAAAGCCTTGAAAAAGGCCTGCGACAGCGACTATGTAAAAAAACAGCTCTCCAAGCTTGGGGACACCATATATGAGTTCGGAGGACTTGAAGCCACCATAGGCAAAGACCTTGCCTATCCAGCTTCCGCACTTAATGACCTAAGACGGCAGGCGGTAGAAAAGCTTGACCAGAAGCGTATAGACTTTTTCACCCATACTGCCGATTTTACCGACAAAGCACTTGTCGGTTTCCCTACCCTGCCAAAAGCCTATGAACACAAAAAAATACGCATAATGCTCTCAAAACTCTCTCAGCTTGAGGGTGTTGACCTTGACAAAGCAGAGCTTGTGGGCGTGCCAATAGAGATAGCGTCAGAAGCGACAAAGATCGTGTCAGACAAAAGCAAGCTTATGATAATAATGCCACGCTTCACATTCGACGAGAAAGCCCTGTGTGAAAAGCTTTCAGCCGCAAAAGAAGCAGGCATAACAAAAATGCTCGCCATGAATATCGGCCACTGCCTTATTGCGAATGACCTTGGCTTTGAGCTTCATGCAGGCTATTCATTCAATCTCTGCAACTCACCCGCATTGGACGAGGTAAAAAAACTCGGTGCAAAAGACTGCACAGTGTCCTTTGAGCTTAAAGCGTCGCAGATAGAAAAGTTAAAGAAGCCCATTGAGATAGGCTTTGTGGCATACGGCAGACTTCCCCTTATGCTCACAGCAAACTGTCCTATAAGAAACGATATGGGCTGTAAAAACTGCAAGGGCAAGCTTTTTGACCGCACAGGCAGAGAGTTTCCGGTGAGATGTCCAAAGGGCAGAGATTGCGCAGAGATACTAAATTCCGATATTTTGTATCTTGCAGACAAGCTGACTGATTTTGACAATGCTGACTATATGGAGCTTCACTTCTATGAGGAGAATGCCCACAGGATAAACGAAATAATAAAAGCCTACAGTGGCGAAATGAGCGCAAAGCCCGAAAACGCTACCAATGGCCTATACTACAGAGGAGTTTTATAAAATGAGATTACTTATAAAAAAGCTTAAGGAAAATGCAGTTATCCCTGCAAGACAAACAGAATTTAGCGCAGGCTATGACCTTTGTGCCTGCACAGACGCACCCGTAACCATAAAAGCAGGTCAGACCGAGAAAATACACACAGGCATATCAGCCGAGGTTCAGGGAGAGAAAAACTGCGTTCTTCTTATCTATGCCAGAAGCTCCCTTGCATCAAAGTTCGGCATTGCCCCTGCAAACTGCGTTGGCGTTGTTGATTGGGACTACAGAGGTGAGATTATCTGCGCTCTCCACAACAGTTCAGACAAGGACTACACCATAAACAGTGGCGACAGGATCGCACAGCTTGTGATAACCCCTGTTTTCACTCCCGAAGTAGAGGAAGTAACAGAGCTTTCCGATACAGAGCGTGGCGCAGGCGGCTTTGGCTCAACAGGCAAATAAGAATGGTGAAAACTGCATATGAAAATTTACAACGTTAAAATAAAGACCATGGACAGCGACAGACGTGTTATTGAAAACGGCTGGGTTGAGATAACAGACGGCATTATTTCCGCTGTAGAAAGTGGCTCTCCCGAAGCTGTCACAACCGAAGATATCGACGGCAACGGCAGAACAGTTTACCCTGGTTTTATCGACATTCACACACATCTTGGACTATCCACAAGCGGCGTAGGCATGGAGGGCGAGGATTTCAACGAGGAATCTGAACCATGCACAGCTCATATCCGCATTGTTGACGGCATAAACCCTATCGACTATTCCTTTGAGCTTGCAAGAAAAGCAGGCGTAACTTGCTGTCTTGTATCCCCAGGCTCAGCAAACCCAGTCGCAGGCAGTATTGCGGCAGTAAAAACCTATGGCAAGCGAATAGATAAAATGCTTGTAGGCACAGTTGGAATGAAATTCTCAATGGGCGAAAACCCTAAACTCACCTATTCTGACAAAGAGGACGCCCCCTACACCCGAATGGCAGTGGCAGGCATAATAAGAGAAGCACTTATAAAGGCGCAGAAATACGGTGAAGCGGTCGAGCGTGCAATGGGAAGCGAGGAGGATATGCCTGAGTTTGACATGAAGTCGGAGGCTCTGCTCCCTGTTCTCAGAGGCGAAGTCAAGGCGCATTTTCACTGTCACAGGGCGGACGATATTTTCACCGCTATAAGGATAGCGAAAGAATTTGAGCTTGACTATGTGCTTATACACTGCACTGACGGTCATATCATAGCTGACGAGCTTGCAGAAGAAGAAGCAAGCTGTGTGATAGGTCCTGTAATATGCGACAGGTGCAAGCCTGAAATGGCAAATCTTACCCCAGCAAACGCAGGCATACTTTCTTCTCACGGCATAAAGGTAGCTATCTGCACCGACCACGCAGAAGTGCCGATAGAATATCTGCCCTTGTCAGCGGCTATTGCAGTAAAAAACGGTCTTGACTATGAAAAGGGCATTGAAGCTATCACCTGCACAGCGGCAGAGATAGCAGGCATATCCGACCGGGTAGGCTCTATAAAGACAGGGCTTGACGCAGACCTCACCCTATTCAGCGGCGACCCACTTGATGTAATGGTATCACCTGACATGGTGATATGCGGTGGACAAATAATTTGATATGATACCAATGCGGAACGGTTTTCGTTTCGCATTTTTTATTTGTACTTGTGTTATCCGCACTTTACAAACCATGTAGGGGCTGGCGCCCTCGACAGCCCGCACCTGTTTGCCTGTCCAATCCTGCGATAACCATACAAAGTTCGGCACGTTGTTTCAAAATGCCATACGACACATATACACAATATTGCGAAACATAACCACTAAAAATTATTGCACAAACCCCGATAACCCCACAAATGGCGGTAGGGGCGAACAGCGTTCGCCCGCCTTTATTCGCCTACATGGTTTGTACAAATTCAACCCCACGCAACTCCTCGAAACGGGACGTCGTATTTCTGCAAAGCAGAAATTGCGCTGCTCCCCTACAGGTATTCGGGCAAGTTTCTGCGCCGCAAAATCGCTCCGCTCTTTGCGGATATACGTTTTGCTTTGGGATAGAATAGCGGTGCAGATTGTGTTACTCCGATATTTCTTTTGTCTGATATCTTATTTCTATATGCTTTTAATACTACAATCTGCACCTAGTCGGCTATCGCCGAATGAGGCTCTGCCTCATACTCCGCTAGGGGCTTTGCCCCTAGACCCCACAAGCCCTCCAGCGCCGAGCTTGAGCGTGCGCTTTATCTCTCGCTTCGCTCGGTGCTTGGGGGCAACTTTGCTCATTCCTCATTCCTAATTCCTCATTCCTCACTCCTCACTTCCCCCCCTCCTCACTTGATCGTTTCTTTTACTTAAAATGCACAAAAATGCTTGAAAAATATCAAAAAATTTGCTATAATATTATTGATTATATCCGTATGCTTCAACAGCACCGAAAGGGAGTGACTTTTTTGCCGAAATTTGAAAGCGGTATGGAAAATATGGCGGATATGTTCGTCTTTGAAACAGGCGACCTTCTGGAAAAGTTGGACGAGATCCTTATGCGCACCGAGCAGGAAGACTCTATCTCCTCCGACGATATCAACGAGATATTCCGTACCATGCACACTATTAAAGGCTCTGCCGCCATGATGAGTATGCACAATATGTCTACCCTTGCCCACTCAGTTGAGGATCTCTTCTACATTATCCGTGAAGACCCTGCTGTGAAATATGACAAGCCTGCTCTCTATGAGCTTCTTTTCTCAGCCTCCGATAATCTTAAATCTGAGCTTGATTCACTCTATGACGACGCTCCGCTCACCGATTTTTCAGAGCTTGAAAATAAGATACACGCCTTTGCTGCCACCATGAAAGGTCAGCCTGCCACAGACAGTTCCGATACTTCCTCAGCCGATATCGACACCTATGAGGGGCTTTTCCCTGATGATGAAAAAGAGGGCGTTCTCACCTATAAGGTCACATATTCCGAAAGCTGTGCAATGCCTGATATGCGTGCATTGGTGCTTTTGCGTGCCTTAGGTAAAATGTGCGAGGTAATAAAAACTTTCCCTGAGGATCTTGACGCCGACAATGCAGGGGACGAGATATCAAAAAAGGGACTTTACATAAAGCTTATCACCGATGACCCGAATGGCGTTCTTGACCTTATGAAAAACGCCGTGAACGTTGACAAAGCCGAGCAGGCGAAAAAGCCTGAGCAACCTGCTAACGCAGCCAAAAAACCTCAGTCTGCCCAAAAGTCTGCTCCGGAAAAGTCAGCCCCAAAGCCTGCAAATGCAGTCCCCAAAAAGCCTGCCGAAAAGCATGAGCAGTCCATGATATCCGTCAAGCTCGATAAGCTCAACAGACTTCTTGACCTTGTGGCTGAGATCGTTATAACCGAAGGTTCTGTTATATCCTCCCCCGACCTGAAAAAAGCCGAGATAAACCTTGACCGCTTCAATAAATCCTCCCGTGAGCTGAAAAAGCTTACCGATGAGCTTCAGGACGTTGTAATGTCCATACGAATGGTGCCTGTTTCCACAGCATTTCAGAAGATGAACCGTGTTGTCAGGGATATGAACCAAAAGCTCAAAAAGAACGTTACTCTTGTGTTTGAGGGTCAGGAAACGGAAGTGGATAAATCTATCGTAGATATCCTCAATGACCCCCTTATGCACATTGTGAGAAACGCAGTTGACCACGGCATAGAAGACCCCGAAGTCCGTGCAAAAGCAGGCAAGACTGAGCCTGCCACAGTTACTCTGAGCGCAGGCTATGACTCCAACGAAGTGGTTATCTCCTGCCGTGACAACGGTGCAGGAATGGATACCGCAAAGCTTATGGCGAAAGCTAAGAAAAACGGTATGCTCACAAAGCCTGAGAATGAATATACCGACAAAGAGATATTCAATTTCGTTGTGGCGGCAGGCTTTTCCACCAATGATAAAATAACCGAATATTCAGGCAGAGGCGTGGGAATGGACGTTGTAAAGAAAAACCTTGAGAAAGTCGGCGGAAAGCTCTATGTTGACTCCAAGTTCGGCGAAGGCTCTGTCTTTACTATAAGGATACCACTTTCTCTGTCTATCCTTGACGTTTTAAGCGTTGACGTAGGTGGCGAGAATTTCTCTCTGCCTGTTTCCGCAGTTTCCGAAGCTTTCTCCTGCAAAGCCGAAAGCTTTATCACCGACCCCGAGGGCAACGAGTTTATAATGCTCCGTGAAAAATGTCTGCCTCTTATCAGAATGAGCGACCATTTTGATATACCAAATGCCGAAAAGGACGTAACAAAGGGCATAATGCTCTGTTGTAAAGACGGTGGCAAGGAAGCCGTCCTCATGGCAGACAGGATAACAGTTGACCAGCAGGTGGTAGTAAAACCGTTCTCACCTCTCCTTGACGCCTATCCCCTCAAGGAATCAGGCATGGCAGGCTGTTCGGTCCTCGGTGACGGCAGTATAACCATCATACTGGATATGAAAGAATTTCTCGGCAATTATGACTTCCGAAAGGGTGAATAAAGATGTCAGAACAGGATATAAACGAATTTTGTCAGAAGGGCGGAAAAATACTCTCCTTTGTTTCTGATGAAAAATATTACGCCTTTGAGGTAAAAGATGTCACCGATATAATAGGGCTTCTCCCCGTCACAAGGCTCCCGAAAACACCAAAGTTCATAAAAGGCGTTATAAATCTGCGAGGAAAAGCCGTTCCCGTGATAGATCTCCGCCTGCGCCTTGGACTGCCCGAAGGGGAGTATGACAACAGAAGCAGTACCATAGTGATAGAAGTCGGCTCAAATCAGGCTGGCATAATATGCGATAAGGTCTTGGACGTTGAGGATATCCTCCCCCGGCAGACCGCCGTGTCGCCCGTAAAAAACGGCCTTGTAAAATGCTTTATAAACGCAAGCAACAAAAACATATCCCTGCTTGACCCTGATATTCTGGTCAGAACAAACAGGTAAAACATAATAACAAGGAGGAAGAGGAATGCTGTCACGTCTTGAGATCTCTCAGTCAGACTTTGACGAGCTTACTGCATTCATAAAAGAAAAATACGGTCTTGACCTTGCAAGGAAAAAGTCTATCGTTGAAAGCAGGCTGAGCAACTATGTATTGGACTGCGGCTTCAACAGCTTTTCAGAATATCTCAGCGCCGTCTACAGCGATGAAACAGGCAGAGAAACTGCCAACCTTATAAACCGCCTTACTACCAACCATACATATTTCATGCGTGAAACGGACCATTTCCAACACTTCATGGCGAAATTTCTCCCCTATGCCGAAAAAAACGTCCTCGATCATGATATGCGTATATGGAGTGCAGGCTGCTCATTCGGCAACGAGCCATATAATCTTGCCATGTGTATGGACGATTATTTCGGCTTTGACCGCCGTTTCTGGGACTTGAAAATACTTGCCACGGATATCTCCCTTAACGCACTGCGTTCTGCCAAAAACGGCATTTATACCAGTATGTCCATAAAGAATATCCCCGAAGATTGGCGTAAAAAGTATTTTCACCCATATTCAAACACAAAGGATCTCTGGCAGGTCAGCGATACAATAAGGCAGAATGTTGAGTTTCGCTACCATAATCTTATGGATGATTTCACTTTCAAAAAGAAATTCGACCTTATCGTCTGCCGTAACGTCATGATATATTTTGACGACGATACAAAAGCCGAGATATGCAGAAAATTCTATGACGCAATGGAGGAGGGCGGCTATTTCTATATCGGTCACGCAGAATCCGTGCCGAAGGATATGCCTTTTGTAAAAGTTGCCCCCGCAATATACCGCAAGCTGGGAGGGGATAAAAAATGATGCCTCTCTTTCTTGTGATAACCGAAAACAAAGCCTTTGCACAGCTTTGCAGAAAGGCCCTTACAAACGCAGGCTTCCAAAGCTCAAAGCTCGCCTCAACGTGCCTTTGCAACGGCAGAAAAAGCGTCACTGCCCTTTCTCCCGACTATGTTCTTCTCGACGGTGATTGTCAGGACAATATGGACGACTACATCATAAGCCTTGCCCCACGATATTCTGTGCCTATAATCTATCTTACCATTCAGCATAACAATAAATATCCCATGATGCAGGCAGGTGCCATAGACGTCGTATATAAACCTGACGGCACTCCGTCTGATAACGAGCGTTTTCAGAAACGCTTTACCGAAAGCATACAGCGCCTTGAAAAAGCAAGAGCTAATTCTGTTGTGCATATACCTGCCATAAATACCTCCAGAATAATAGCCATAGGCGGTTCAACAGGCTCAACGGAAGCCCTGAAAGCTATACTCAAAGACCTCCGCCACGACCTGCCTCCTGTAGTGGCAGTCCTGCATATGCCTGCAGGCTATACAAGGATATATGCCGAACAGCTATGCACTGAAACCGGTCACAACGTTGTGGAAGCCAAAAGCGGTCTGTATCTCAGCCAAGGCATGGTGGTAATAGCGCAGGGCGGTCAGCACCTTAGATTGTTCAGGGATAAAAAAGGCTATTTTGTCACCTCTGAAGCAGGTGTAAAGGTTTCAGGTCACTGTCCGTCAGTTGACGTGCTTTTTGACTCTGTGGCATACAGCGCAAAGCGTAACGCTATCGGCGTTATCCTCACAGGCATGGGCTGTGACGGCGCAAAGGGTATGCTCAACATGAAGAAAATGGGGGCATATAATATCGGACAGGACGCAGAAAGCTCCATAGTCTATGGTATGCCCAAAGCCGCATATGAAAACGGCTCAGTGTCAAAGCAGTGTCCCCTTGACAAGATAGCACAGGAGATACATTATCGCATCGACAGCGGCTTATGATAAAATAAAACAAGGAGGGATAGCTGTGGAAAACAGCAGATATCTCATTTTCACCTCAGCAGGGCGAAGCTTTTCACTGCCCTTTGAGGATATAAAAATAATCATAGCGGCGCAAACCCCTACTCCCGTGCCTGATTTTCCCGATTATGTGCCGGGAACAGTGGTGAACGAGGGCGAGGTAGTGCCTGTCATAGACCTGCGCAGACGTTTCCACTATGAGCCAAAAGAGATCTCCGACAGAGATTGCATAATAATCACAATGGGCGAAGAAGTTTCCGTAGGGCTTTTGTGCGACAGCGTAACAGGCTTCACGGATATTCCCGAGGATAAGCTGTGTAAAGCCCCAAACGTCAACGAAGAAGCCTGCGCAGATTTTCTAAAAGGAGAATTTCTTCTGGAGGGCAAGCCATGCTATGTCCTTGACAGCGAAAAAGTAATAAAGCTCAGCGACCGTGAAAAGGTAGCAAATACAGAGCGAAAGGATAAATAAAAATGAGAGAGATAAACGTTTCAGAAGTAGAAGAACTTGTAAGAGATCTGTGCATAAAAGCTAATCTGTATCTTCCTGAGGATATGGAAAGCTGTATAGAGTGCAACGCAAAAAAAGAGCAGTCCCCGGTGGGAAAGAACGTCTTTGCTGATATCCTTGACAATATGAGAGTAGCAAGAGAAGAAACTATCCCTATCTGTCAGGACACAGGCATGGCAGTTATCTTCATGACCATAGGACAGGACGTGCATTTTGTAGGCGGTTCGCTGAATGAAGCCATAAATAAAGGCGTAGCAAGAGGCTATACAGAGGGCAGACTGCGCTGTTCCATAGTATCCGACCCATTGGAAAGAGTAAACACAGGGGATAATACACCGCCTGTTGTGCATCTTAAAATAGCAGAGGGAGAAAAGGTAGAAATAATGGTAGCACCAAAGGGCTTTGGCAGCGAAAATATGTCACAGCTCAAAATGATGACCCCGTCAGTGACCGAGGACGAGATAGTGGATTGGGTAGTGTCAGTGTGTGCAAAAGCAGGCTCTAACCCATGTCCGCCAATAGTCATAGGCGTAGGCATAGGCGGCGACTTTGAGAAGTGCGCATACCTTGCAAAGAAAGCGCTGTGCAGAAGCGTGTCGGAAAGAAATCCAAAGAAACGCTATGCAGAACTTGAAGCGAAAATGCTGGAGAAGATAAACCTCCTTGGCATAGGACCACAAGGCTTTGGCGGCACACAGACCTGCCTTGCAGTAAATATAGAGGAAGCACCGACCCATATCGCAGGCCTGCCGGTGTCAGTGAACGTAGGCTGTCATGTGACAAGACACGCAAGCGGAGAGATATAAGGGCATAATGTGGGGCGAACAGTGTTCACCCGCCTTTGTTCGTTTGAATGAATTCACGAAAAAAGCAAAACTCACTACTTCGATAACGGGACGCCGAGGGCGTCGTCCCCTACAACTTCATCGTGCCGCAAAATCGCTTCGCTCGATGCTAACTTTTACTTTGTGCTTGTGCACAACTCTGGTCAGCTTTGCCAATTCCTCACTCCTCATTCCTCATTCCTCATTCTTCATTCCTCATTTCTACCTCTTTTCTCCACAACACCAATACCCCGATAACATTCGGCACTGCCATAAGTCCATTGAAAATATCCGACACTCCCCACACAAGCTCCATGCTCCACATCGTTCCAATGCACCCACAAGCTATCGCCATGATCCTATAGATCATATCACTTCGTGGGAAAAGATATCTCCATGCCCTCTCCCCTATGAAAAACCACCCTGCCACTGTCGCTAATGCAAAAAGTATCAGCGAACCTGACATGAAATACTTCCCCGCTCCACCAAGAGCAGCGTTGTAAGCCCGCACTGCCATATCCTCCCCCGTGAGGTCAGTGCCGCTTATTATTATCACCACAGCCGTCAAAGTGCATATGACAAAGGTATCTATAAAAACCTCAGCCATTGCCCATGTTCCCTGCAATTCAGGCGACTTTATCCTGCTCGAGCTGTGTACTGCCACCGTCGAGCCTAAGCCTGCTTCGTTTGAAAACGCTCCACGCTTTAACCCCTCCACCATGGAAAATATTATCGTCCCTGCCACCGAGCCTGTTATGCAGGCTGTGGGGCAAAAGGCGTTTTTTACTATCATTGCTATGGCTCCTGCGGCTTTTAATGGGTGAAATATTATCACTCCCAAACTGCCGCCTATGAAAAGCACCGCCATTATGGGCACGAGCTTTTCGCAAAGACAAGCTGCTGAGTTTTTTCCCACAGCTACTAAAAATACGAAAATAAGCACCACAAGTGCAAATATATATGAGGGTATCCCAAACCCCTCTCGGGCAGCCGCAGCCGCCGAACCCGTCTGCACCATGTTGCCCATTCCAAGGGACGCACCCACCGTAAAAACCGCAAACAAAACAGCCGTGAGCTTCGTTCTGCCTATCTTTTCGAGATAAGACGCCGCACCGCAAAGCTTTCCGTCAGAATATCTCACTCCCAGATAGTTTTCGCAGTAGGCAAGCCCCATTCCGAAAAATGCAGACACCCACATCCAGAATACCGAGCCTGCGCCCCCTATCCTGATACATTCCCCCACGCCCACCACCGAGCCTGTTCCCACAGTTGCCGCAAGCGCCGTGGAAAATGTCTGAAACTGCGAGAGAGAATCGCTTTCGGAGCTTTCTTTTTTAAACAGCGTAAAAACCGTTTTCTTCATTATTTTTAAAATGTGTATCTGTGGAAATCCAAGCTTTATGCTCAGATATATTCCGCCCCCAAGCAAAAGTATCAAAAGCGGAACGCCCCACAAAAACGAATTTATCTTGTTTATTATAGCCGTAAGTTCCATAGCTTTCCCCCGAAAACACTTTTTTCGTGCAAATAATTGCCTTATAAATGATATGATATAAAAGGGAGATTAATTCTTGAAAACTGAGATAACCATACATACAAATACGCAAAAAAACAAACAGCGAGGTGAACGTCCTCAAATGCACAGATATAAGCCCTCAAAAATACCGCTTTTTATCTTCTGGGCTATCCTTGCGGTAATATTGTTTCTTATCCGCTATGCGGTCAATCTCATAGAAAAACTTATCCCATTTTCCGTGAATTATATCCTTATGCCAATGTGGATAATCGCCGCACTTTTTTGCCTGCTGGTGCTTCCCTTTTATTTCATCAGATCTTATTTCACCGTCAGCTCAAAAGAAGTCACCGCCTTTACAGGGCTTTTCTTTACCATGCGGCATTTTATGCCCACCTCGGCAATAAAATCCGTCACAACTATCATAACTCCCCTAGGCAGTATAACAGGACTTAACTTCGTTGTCTTAAACGCCTTGGGCGCAAGACTTCTTATACCTTTTATGAGCCGCCGTGATGCCATGGAAATATCCGCCATAGTAAACAGCTCCATACGAAACAGAGAACGCAAAGAAGACTAGATACCATAGACAGGAAAGGTTTAAATGAGCCGCAGAGAAACCATCAAAGAAAAAAGAAGCTGGCTGAAGAATTTCTTCACCCACCGCCAGCACCCTATAATGATATTATCTTATACAACTAAATATATGTGGCTTCTTGCTATCCCTCTTGCCAAGTATCTCATAGCCGCAAAATTCAACTTTCAAAGCTGGTTTCAGGCACATTGGGTTGATATCCTCACTATCACATTTATTTTCGGCTACGCTTTCCTGCGCTGGATATTTGTCTACTATGAGCTTGAAGAAGATTGCATCATAGCCCACACAGGCTATTTCGGCATAACACGAACTAAGGTCTATTTTGCCGAGATAAGCTCATTGTCACTGTCACAAGGATATATTTCCAGACTTATACATTCCTGTGCCGTATACATAGACACCGATGCAAAATCCCTGCAAAATGCAGATATAATGCTCACCCTTACAAAAAAACGAGCCTTTGAGCTTTATCATTTTGCCACTGCCAAATGCAAAAACAAACCTAAATATGTCTACAACTCAAAGAAAAGCCTGCTCGTTATATTCTCTCTTATCTTTTCATCAACTCTGTCAGGCATGATAATCGTGCTGTCAGTACTTTACGAAGCATATAGGATAGTAGGACGAGAGGCGGAGGAACAAATACTCCGCAGAGTGAATACGGAGATAGCAAAAGTTCCGGTGCTTGCAGAAGTGCCTGAATATATCCTTATCGCAGGCGGTGTGCTGGCAGGAGGCTGGCTCATATCATTTCTGTCGAATCTAATGCGCCACTGGAATTTTTCCTGCACACGCTGTGCCGACCTTTTCATAATCAGAAGCGGGATAGGCACAAGACGCAGACACGTCCTCTATAGAGATAGAGTAAACTATATCGACCTAAGACAATCATTGCTTATGAAGATATGCAAAATAACCTCTGTGTCTGCCCACTGTACAGGATACGGAAAAAGACGACTTGAAATATCAGCACTTATACCGATAACGACAAACGGACAGGTTGACCGCTCCCTGAAGATGCTCATGCCGAAAATACCGCCGGTGAAAAGCGACATCTCCACAGGAAAAGCCGACCTTGGCAGATTTATAACGATACCGCTCATATGCACGTTTATACCCATCGTATCAGGAAGAGGAGCGCTTTACTTTTTTCCTAACTGGAAAAGAGAAATAACCATACTTGTTATACTAACTACCATACCATTGCTGTGGCTCGTGATAGTCAAGGCGGCGGCAGCGTTCACAACGTCAATAGGCTTTGAAAACGGGTATTGTACATTGTCATATTGTAAATGGTATAGCTTTCATAAATCAATAGCCGCACTTGACAGAGTGTCAATGGTAACGGTCATGCAAAATCCGTTTCAGAAGATAAGCCATACTTGTGCCGTGAGAGTTTATACCAATTCGGAGAGTACAGACTATCATACTGTAAAGGGACTTAATTATGATAAGGTTATAAAATTGTTGAACAGGAATGGGTATGCGGTGTGAAAAATGAGGAATGAGGAATTAGCATAGCAGACCAAAGTTACCCCCTCAGCACCGAGCTAAGCGATTTTGCGGCGGTAGAACTTTGATGTAGGGGCTGGCGCCCTCGACAGCCCGATATCGAAGCGGCTAAGCTTGGAATTTTCACGAATGAAAAGAAACAGACAATGTTGTGAATTGTTGCGCCGAACTTTGTGCGGATAACGCAAGCTCGTACAGGCAAATAGGAAATGGGCTGTCGAGGACGCCAGCACCTACACAGTTTGATAAACAAATATCATCAGGGACGACCACCTCGTCCCCGATTTTTTATTCAAAAAATTTTTTTCACTGCAACATTTCAGTGAAAAATATACACTTATATTATGACGGACGACAGGGGGGATCAGATTGGACAAAAAGGGAAGAAAAAAGCTCGCAGAACTTGCGGTGAACGGCGATACGGACGCCTTTTCTAAGCTCTATGGAGAGATATATAAGGAGCTTTATTATTACGCCCTCGCTAACCTGCAAAATGCCGAGGACGCCGCCGATGCAGTGCAGGACGCTGTGCTGGACGGCTATATGAGCATCTCCTCGCTGCGGAAAAGCGAAGCTTTCGATAGCTGGATGTTCAAAATTCTGGTCGCCAAGATCAAACAAAAACAAAAGGAATACGCCCAAAGACGCTCTAACCTCGATTATATTAATGAAAGCGACGCAATAATCAAGGACGAAAACGGATTCGAGCGGTGCGAGATCTTAGAAGAGTTTGCTGATCTCAGTGAAGCGGAAAGACTCTGTATATCACTTCACTGTATAGCAGGCTACAAAGGCAGGGAGATAATGGAGATAACAGGTATTAAAGATACGACAGTCCGTTCCCATATATCCAGAGGTAAAGCAAAAATACGCAGTAAGCTGTTTGGAAAGGAGGTGACATGATGAGAAATTTAAGAAAACGCAGAAAGCTTATCAGACAAATGGAACAGGCAAACAAAATTCCTGATAAGCTCATGCCCCAGGAAATAAAAGATATGCTGGACGTGGCAGGCTTCAGACCCGTTATCGAAAATACTCCAAATAGTGCAGAGATAAAAATAAACAGCGGCAGAAGCAACGCCCTGAGATGTCTGGCTGTGGTGGCGGCTTTCGTCCTTGTGGTAGGCGGATTTGCTGTGCTTAGGTTCAGCAATACCCAGTTCGTCAAAAAATACCCCAATTCCGCTTCTTCACAGTCCGCTGACTCCTCAGGTCTTGACGGCCTCCGTGGAACGACCTATAAGGGTCTTTACAACTATATAAATAGCAACAGCAAAAACATAGAGGACTTTATAGTTGACAATAGCTATATATTCAAAAATATCGACACTTTGACTGTTGATGACGATGACTATGTGGCTTTGTATAAGCAGGCACTTAGAGATCACCAGCTCACCCCTAACCCCGCTGATATACAGCTCACTCGCTCAGGCGTGGATATCACCCCCACAACAAGCATAGATGAGCTGGAAACAAACATAACCTACGGAAATGCCCATTTCATTACTGACAATGGCGGTATCGACGTTTATATTACCCAAAACGGAAATATCACAAAGTCAGAACAGGATATCTTTGCGGAAACCTTCCTTAAAAAAGGTCTTGTCGACATTGCCGAATACGAACAGTACGGCTGTAAGTTCGCTCCAAGCGTTGTTGCAATGTATTTGGATAATAACGAGCTTTACGCTTTCTTCGACTTTATCTTACCCGTGAAGTCAGGAAAGAAAAACCTCGATATCGAATACTGCGGAATGTGCGGGTTTGACGTGAGCGACCCTGAGAATATCAAGCTCATAAGCGAGTTTGAACAACCCGGCGTGCTGGAGGGCATAAGAAAAGTTGACGGAAAGTTTTTCATCGTGTCACGCTACACCCGAGCAGCTTCACTGCTATTAGATGACCAAAAGCCCGAGGATATCGCACCCGTGCGATACATCAATGGTGAAAAACAGCTTTTTGAAGAAAGTGAAATGTATATCACAGCCAGAGATAATACACCGTCCATGATCCTGCTTTCGTCCTTTGACGGAAAAAATCAAGGCTCATACATGGCTTCAAAGCTTATCGCCTGCGGTGAAAGCAACATCTTAATGGGAACAGACAACATTTATATTTTAAGAGCATATGGCTTTGAAAAAACAGACGATGATTACAGCACAGTGCCAACAAGAGCGCTTATTACAAGAATAAACTACGGCGGCGGCGACATGGAGCTTAACAAAACCCAGACCGTCACAGGCGCAGACGCCGAGCATATAAGCCACGCCATATCAGGCGATGAGTATAACGGCAGATTGTCGCTGTTCTCAAACGACTCTGCAAACATTTACGATATCAGCACACACAATACCTATTATAGCGGCATTAATATCTGCACCCTGTGGCTTTTTGACAATGACCTTGGCGTCCCTGTGAAAAATACCCTCACATACGAGGACACTGATTTCGAGAGTGCAAGATATAACACGTTCTATCATTCTATGCTGTATGTTTACAGAGATTATTCTTCCGCTTACAGCAATAATGACACTTATCAGGCAGCGAACAATATCCAGCTTGATGAAGTATATGATTTCTCAGACCCTAACAAGATAACTCAGGTACCCCCTGATGATAAAATGATAGCAGTGTCAACGGCAAACAACTTCTTCCATTATGGTACGAACTATAACGATGATATCGCCGTGCGCACCGACAGCACGTCATTCGACTCTTTCAGCGTAAAGATACTCGACAAGAGCAAAACAGAAAAGCAAGAAACCCTTTTATACGGCTCAAGCGGCAAGGGCATAGCGAATGCTAACGGCACAGTGGATCAGGTGCAGGTCTATGACACAGAGGTAGTAAAGAAATTCAACTTCTTCAAGACTATACAGGAATACAAATATCACGAGAAAGAAATGGGAACAACAGTTGACGGAAAGGATATGACCCAAAGATCCGCCAGCACTATTTCTTCAAACTCCATAATAACAGACAACGAAAACGGATATATAGCCATACCATTATATGACGTTACCTCAGTTGGAAAGACCACTAACGGCTACGATCTGGACTGTACCTATTATAATAAAACTATAGAAAAAATGCTGGTAATGAAATATGACATAGAAACAAAAACTTTCAGCGAGTATGGAACTATAAAGCTTGACGAATATACAGATTATTATGACGATTATTTCGATCATGCTAGTGAAGACGAGATCACGGCTCTGGTCAACGACAATGACCAGAGAGATCGTTACCGCAGTGCATTCGTTCAGGACGGATATATTTATATCTTCTCCGACAAACAGATACGCTCATACAGCTATGACGATCTCTCAAAACCCGTAGACAGTGTAGCCATAGTTAAATAGCATTACACCAAATTTCCCCTTTAGCACCCGACGGATAAATTTCTGTCGGGTGTTTTTTTGCTAAAACGTTTTCGTTATTGCACACAAATAAAGCCACCGCAAATTGTATAGTATGTACAATAAATGTTCACAGTAATATAACCAATTGAAACTCTGTTTGTGCTAAAATAATATGGTTTTAGGAATAAATATAAGACATAAACAGGAGAAAGAATTATGAAAGACCTAACGAAAGGAAATATCACAAAGCTGATATTGATGTTTTCCCTGCCCCTTCTGCTTGGCAACGTTTTTCAGCTTTTTTATAATCTTGCCGACACCCGTATCGTGGGACAGACCTTAGGCAAAAACGCCATAGCCGCCCTTGGCGCAACTTCATCAGTGAACACCGTCATAATAGGCTTTCTGAACGGTCTTACAAACGGCTTCGCCCTTGTGACAGCACGCTTTTTCGGTGCAAAAGAGTTTGACCGCCTGAAAAAGTCCGTCGCCCACGCCCTTACCCTCGGTATCGCAACGGCAATAGCCCTCACCGCCCTCAGCCTTGCCTTTATCGACCCACTGCTGAAAGCGTTGAACACGCCTGACAACATCTTTAAGCAGGCAAAAACCTACATAGTCATAATCCTTGCAGGAATGATAATATCAATGTTCTATAACATCTGCGCAGGTATCCTCCGTGCAGTCGGCGACACTGTTTCGCCACTTATCTTCCTTATAATATCAACTATCGCTAATATCGGGCTTGACCTTCTCTTTATCCTAGGCTTTAAAATGGGCGTTGAGGGTGCAGCCTATGCCACCCTTATCGCACAGGGTATCTCAGTTGTGCTTTGTGTAATATACATCATTAAAAAACACAAATTTCTTATCCCATCAAAAAGTGACTTCCGCTTTAACTTCAAGCTCGCAGGAGATATGTATGCAACAGGAGTTTCAATGGGACTTATGATATCTCTCGTTGGTATCGGCACTGTTATAATGCAGGGCGCAATAAATATCTTCGGCACTGACATAATAGTCGCCCACACCACCGCAAGAAAAATATCTGAGATCTTTATGCTCCCTATATCAGTTTTCGGTGCAGCTTCAGCAACCTTTTCAAGCCAGAACTACGGTGCAGGCAGGATAGACAGAGTAAAAGAAGGCGTGAAAAAAGCGACCCTCATAACATGGGGCTGGTCTGTTATCGTAATAGCCGCAACATGGCTTTTCACACCATTTTTCGCACACCTTATCACAGGTATCAGCGACCCTGAGATAGTGGGTACAGTGGAAAAATACATGAAAATAAACACAGCATTTTACTTTATCCTCGGCATAGTAATAGTTTTCAGAAACGCACTTCAGGGCGTAGGAGATAAGATAACACCTATAGCTTCAAGCATAATAGAGCTTTTGGGCAAGTTCGCAGTGGCAATGATACTCGCCCCACGCATGGGATATTTCGGCATCATGATAAGCGAACCCCTTGTGTGGGCAGGCATGGCTGTAATGCTCGGCATAGGCTTTGCCGCAAATAAGACCTTCCGTAAAGAGAATATTCCCAATACGGAAGAGCAAATGTAAATAGTTTGTTAATTTACATAAAACAGATAGCTCCCTATGTAGAAAAAAACAAGCCACTATTGATTTTATCAAAGAAACGTGTTATAATTAGTAAAAACATACAATCCACAAAAGCGTGGCTGACATACCATAGACGTGAAAGGGGGAAATGCCTGCAAACGGCAGGCATCACAGAAAAAATGCTTTCAAAAATATTGTCAAAAGAGGAATGTGCAAAGTGCAGGATATGCTGCTGCTTTGACAGCTATGATATATGGGAAACACCATATATCTCACAAACGCTTGCAAGCAAGATATTGCAGGAATATGCCCCTAAGCAGGAATTTATAAAGAAGGAAAACCATTTCTTGTTCAAAATGGATAAGGAACAGAATGCAGACCTGTATTATTGCCCAATGCTGGATAACGAGAAGGGCTGTATATTAGGCGACGACAAACCGTTCGACTGCAGGATATGGCCGCTGAGAGTAATGGCACTGAATGAAACTAAAGTAATAACATTGTCGCCGGTCTGTCCTACTATGAATGAAAAGTCCATAAAGGAGCTGACGAAAACGGCTAACGAGCTGGCAGATCAGATATTTGAGTATGCAGACGAAAATCCGGAAGCTGTGAAACCGTATCTTGACGGCTATCCAATATTGGTGGTAGAGGGCAAGAAATATAAGGATACCCTCGTATAAAAAGTAAAAATCAAAAACAAAGCGGTGTCGGAGTGAAAAACTCTGCACCGCTTTTTCTATCCCATAGCATAAAGTAAAATCCGCAAAGAACGCCAGCGATTTTGCGACGAAAAAAAATCGACACAAATGTGTAGGGGCTGACGCCCCCGACAGCCCTCACCTGCTTGCCGCTCAACCATGCGGCATATGCACAATGAACTGCACAATATTTTCCAACACGGGACGTCGTATTTTTGCAAAGCAGAAATTGCGCCGCTCTCCTACAGTGAGTTTATGCGGTTATCATGAATTGCAAGCAGCTTACCTCAAAAACAAATAATAAATAAGCCCGTAAAGCACACTAGCCAAAGTGCCGTAAAGAATAACAGGTCCGCTGATAATGAAGATCTTCGCCCCAAGCCCAAGAATATATCCCTCCGTCTTGAACTCAAGAGCAGGCGCCGCCACAGAATTCGCAAAACCTGTTATGGGAACAAGCGTGCCTGCACCTGCGTGCTTCGCTATGCGGTCATACCAGCCAAGACCTGTGAGAAGAGCCGATAAAAATATCAAAGTTATTGATACCGACATTGAGGCGTTATCCTTGGATAAACCTAAATATAAATACATATCCATAAGCGATTGCCCAATAACGCATATAAGTCCGCCAAATAAAAACGCCTTCGGTATGGTCACCCACCACTTTGTCCCGTGGGAAGCCTCCTTGTACATCTCGCTGTATTGTGCCTTGCTTAAATTTATATCCATTTCTTTCGCTCCTTTTTTCTATCGTGTTTGCACCTATTGTTCCTCAAAAATCAGTTCTTATTCATTTTTTAAGCTGCACTATTTTCGCATAATTTGTTCAATATGTTGCTGTAAGGTTAATATTTTTATATAGTTTCAACAAGTTTTGTATAATGTAAACGATTTATCATAAGGAAATTTGTTTAAATAGTATCTTGAAAAAAATGCGAAAATTTTGTATCATATTCATTAGAGATATTCTATCTTAGGGGCAGTGTAACTGCCATTATTTTCAGGAGGTTATTATAATGAAAGCTAAAAAAATTCTTGCTGCTGTCACAGCTCTTTCTCTGACAACAGTAGTATTCGCATCATGCGGCGATTCAGCTGATTCTTCAAGCTCTACTGCTGCCGTAACAACTACAACAACAACAGCAGCTACAACTACAACTGCTGCAACAACTACAACAGCTGCTACAGAGGATTCTGCTGCAACAGGCGGCGGAGCAGGCGACTCTGCTGTAGCAGCAGACAGCACAGCTGACTCAAAGACAACAGGCAGCGACTCTGATTACACACCTGTAAAGACATTCAAGGGCTATGACGCATTCCTTATGTTCGGTGACGGAGAGTGGCTCTGGGGCAACTGGGAAGGTCAGGGCGAACCTGAAGCTACTAAAGCATTCGGCGTTGACGCTGACATAACAGGCGACGGTGAGTACACAGTTTCTATCACAAACGCTTCTATCTCTTATGACGATCCGGACGAGGGCATCAACCCACAGATCGCTCTTGACGGCGACTATGCTGTTGGCGCTCAGGGTTGCGTAGTAATGTGCGTTGATATCATCGGTCTTCTTAACGGCGAAAAACTCAAGGGCACAGGCGATCCTAAGACTGATAAGGAAACTCCAGGTAAGTACAACGCTGACGATCTCAAGGTAGAGCTTAAGTCTATTAAGGCTGACGGTCAGGAAGTTGCATTCGATAAAGCTAAGATCAAGTATGGCAACATCGAGGACAACAACAACTGCTACAGAATCGAGATCTACAACGATTACGGCGATACAGCTAAGGATTCTCCTATCGACAAGGACAATCTTGCATTTGAGGACAGCCTTGAGATTACATTCTCTATCGAGGGTCTTTCTGAATAATTTTTCATGAAAACTAAGAGCAGACCGCAATATGGTCTGCTCTTTTGTATTTTTATACATCTTTCCAGTGACAAAAAGTGTGACAGATTTTTTTAAAATAGCTGTCACACTTTTATGTTGACATGAAACTAAGGGGAATATATAATAATAGTATTATAGTAATTCTATAATATCATCACATATTTTATTAATCCCCTAAGAAAAAAGCCGTGGTACCCTTTCTTACCACAGCTTTTTTCTTTTTTTATCCACTTTTGTTATCTATTCCGCCTGACTGTCTGCCACCAGACCGCCGTTATCCGCCATAAGCTTGAATTTTATCTCAAACTCTTTCTCATCACCGCTGTCCGTCTTGCGATATACCTTGCAGACAACTTCATCTCCTGCCTGCTTTCCTGAAAACAGTGACGCTATATCCACCTCTCCTGCGGTGGACTTTCCGTCTATTTCCGTGATGATATCGCCCTCCGCAAGATCTGTGTTGGCAACGTCACAATCAGGGTTTATGGACACAATACAAATGCCCGGCTTTATGCCGTATATCTCAGCAGTGGTGTCGCTGACAGCATAATAAGTCACACCTATCTTTACTCTGCCTGCCACATAGCCCTTTTCCATAAGCTCTTCGATAACAGGCTTCGCCTCGTCTATAGATACCGCAAAGCCTATGCCCTCATAGTCGCTTGAAGCAAGCTTCGATGAGGTTATCCCTATGACTTGCCCCCACATATTGAACAGTGCTCCACCTGAGTTACCGGGGTTTATAGCTGCGTCTATCTGTATACAGTTCATTATTATTGACGAGTTTTCAAGTCTTATCCTGCGGTTCACACCTGACACGATACCCTTTGTCACAGTGCCGTAATAGCCAGCCGGTGAGCCGATAGCGACCACCTCTTCCCCTGCATTCACCTGAGTCGAATCACCGAACTCAGCCGCCTGCAAGCCTTGCGCCTGTATCTTTATCACCGCTATATCCGTGGCAGGGTCCTGCCCCACCACCTTGGCTTCATACTCCGAATTGTCGCTTAGAACAACTTTTATGCCCGACTCCGCCGCATTTACAACATGAGCGTTTGTGACGATATATCCGTCAGCAGACATTATAACACCGCTGCCCTGACCTGCCGCAACATATCCACCCGAATTTTTGTAAACCTCTATAGATACCACAGCAGGAGAAAACCCCTTTGCGATACCCTCGGCAGTGTATCTTCCGTCAGCCTGATAAAATTCATCGTCAAGCTTCGGCTTGTCAGCCACAGGAAGAGTAAAGCTTATCTTCTCGTCCCCTGTAACAAGATTTCTCACCCAGCCGCTTCCCCTTATTGAGGTTATTGATATGGCTATTCCGATGCCTACAAAAAGCACCATAAAGCACAGCCTTGCAACTGCATGGCGCATACGCTCTCTGCGGCGGCTTCTTTTTCTTGCCGAATCAACAGCCGACCAAAAATCTTCGTCCACCTTGTGAGCGGCTACCGCACCCTCAGGCAGCTTGTAATGCCCAGTTTCCTGAGCTGTATCTTCATTTTCATCATGCAGACAAGGCTGCTCTTCAAACTGCTCCATATGAGCCTCCTAGTCGCCCTCCGCCTTGTTAGGCAGCGTGAACACAAATTCCGTATACTCGTTCTTAACGCTTCGTACCATTATCTTGCCCCCGTGGAGCTTTATGATAGAACGCACAATATTAAGTCCCAATCCAACGCCCGTCTTGTCAAGTCCTCTTGACTTATCGGTCTTATAAAATCTGTCAAACACCAGCGGAAGCTCGTCCTCAGACAGACCCTCACCGCTGTTTCTGATAGAAATGCTTGTCATATTGCCCTCAGGCTCAAAGTGAAACTCTATATATCCGCCCTTGTCAACGAACTTTATGGCGTTCTCTATGAGGTTATACATGACCTGATGAACAAGGTCGTTATCCGCATAAAGGGTCACTCTGTCAACGTCAAGACCCCTTATCTCTATCTGCTTTTCCTCAAGCCTTGGCTCAAAAGTCACAAGGGTATCGACTATCGGCTCAAGCACAGAGAAATACTGCAAATTAGGTTTAAGCTCGCCTGCCTCGATCTTTGCAAGATTGAGCATACTTCTTACGAGCCTTGCAAGTCTGTGTACCTCAGAGGAAATTATCTTAAGATAATATCTCTCCTGCTCCTTTGGTATGGTGCCGTCAAGCAGACCGTCCACAAAACCGCCTATAGACGTCATAGGCGTTCTAAGCTCATGAGAAACGTTCGCAAGAAAGCTGTTTCGCATGGTGTCATAGCTTTTCAGGCTGGCAGCCATATCGTTGAAAGCGTTGCTGAGCTGTTCAAGCTCCGAGGTAGAATAATCAGGCAGGGTGACAGAAAAATCTCCTGCTCCTATCTTCTTTGACACCTCCGCTATCTCTTTTATAGGCTCTGTAAGCTTCAGCGTCATGAAATATACCAGAAACATTACTATGACCAGAACTATTATAGCGGAAACTATAAATATTTCCATTATGTTGTAGGTATAGTCGTCCTGAGCCGCCTTTGAACTGAATGCAAGCACATAATATTCAGGTCCATTCGCTTTGAACGACTTACCTATCACATGATATATAGCATCGAAAGCTCCTCCGAGATCCGAATAAACATACTCGCAATTGTCAGAAAAAGCTTCAAGCTCATGGACAGATATATTATGAGGGCTGCACACAGGATCCTTACTGGAGTTCACAAGCACTGCTCCCGTAGAGTCGCACAAGATAAAATCAGCGTTGCACGCCATTGAATACTGCGTCATCTCATCTGTCACCGACTTTTTCCAGTCGGCAGGCTGAGCCAGCATTTCTTCCTGCGTATATAAAGCAAGAGCCTTGGTGTTTTTCTCCAACAGGCTCTTTTTTTCGTCAATAAAATACCTTGAAGAAACCAGCAGTAATACCGTTCCTAAGCACACAAAGCTTATAAGTATTACTGCTGAACAAATTACAAAGTATTTAAAGAATATGCTTTTACGATTACTCATGCGGTGTTTCAGCGACTTCAAACTTGTATCCTACGCCCCATACAGTTTTAAGTGCCCACTTGTCAGAAACGCCCTCAAGCTTCTCACGCAGACGCTTAACGTGAACGTCAATAGTTCTCGAATCGCCGTAATATTCAAAGCCCCATACCTCATCAAGGAGCTGATCTCTTGTATAAACTCTGTTCGGATTTGAGGCAAGGTGGAACAGAAGCTCAAGCTCCTTCGGCGGTGTGTCAAGCACCTGACCGTTTACTCTCAGCTCATATCTTGTCATATTGACTGAAAGCTTGTCATACTTGACTTCCTTTATCTCAGCTTCGCCTGATGACTGACCTACTCTTCTGTAAACAGCCTTTATTCTTGCGATAACTTCCTTTGTATCGAAAGGCTTTACGATATAGTCGTCAGCTCCAAGCTCCAGACCAAGCACCTTATCAAATGTTTCTACCTTTGCGGTTATCATGATGATAGGCACGTTGGACTTCTTTCTTATCTCACGGCATACCTGCCAGCCGTCTATACCAGGCAGCATAATGTCAAGCAGTATGATGTCAGGCTTAAGAGCGTTGAATTTTACCACTGCTTCCTCACCGTCATGTGCAAGTATTACTCCATAGCCCTCCTTTTCAAGGTAAAGCCTGAGCAGCTCGCAGATGTTCTTATCATCGTCTACTACCAATACTCGTCCAAGCGACATATTTCATCTTCCTTTCGTTTATTTACTTCTTTTCATGCCCATTATTTCAAATTTTCACACTTCTGAAAATTTGAACAAAAGACAATAATTATTCAAATTGATATAAGTATTATAACAAATTCACAAACCCATTGTGTGAATATTTATTTAACTTTTTATTAAATATCATAATTTGCTTTAATTTTAAACGGACGTCTGCAACAATATGTATATATTTAATTTAATTAATCAATACTTTTGGATTTTACTTACAAAAGCATCGAGGATATTATTTGATTTTTGTAAACTATATCATAAAATATCACCCATTCCATACAAACAGCCTCCGCAGGATAACTACGGAGGCTGTAAATTATATCAGATATTAGTCATGGGAGCTTATTAGTACATACCGCCCATTCCGCCTGCACCTGCTGCTGCGGCTGCCATAGCTGCATCAGCCTGTGGGTCCTTCTTGTCTGCAACAAGGCTCTCAGTTGTGAGCACCATTGAAGCAACAGAGGCTGCGTTCTGGAGAGCTGAACGTGTTACCTTAGTAGGGTCAACGATACCTGCAGGTATCATGTCAACATACTCAGAAGTATAAGCGTTGAAGCCGTAGCCGACCTTTCTTGAACGGATTATCTTGTCTATGATAACGCTGCCCTCAAGACCTGCGTTCACTGCGATCTGTCTAACTGGTTCTTCAAGAGCCTTGTAAACGATCTGAGCGCCTGTCTTTTCGTCACCGCTTAGCTTGTCAACGAGCTTCTTAACTGCTGGCATAGCGTTGATAAGAGCTGTTCCGCCGCCTGCTACGATACCCTCTTCAACAGCCGCCTTTGTAGCTGCCAGAGCGTCCTCTATTCTCAGCTTCTTCTCTTTCATTTCTACCTCAGTTGCAGCACCGACCTTGATAACAGCTACGCCGCCTGAAAGCTTAGCAAGTCTTTCCTGAAGCTTTTCTCTGTCGAAATCAGAAGTTGTGTTCTCGATCTGTGACTTGATCTGACCAACTCTTGCCTTGATATCGTCGCTGTTGCCTGCGCCGTCAACAATGATAGTGTTCTCTTTCTGAACGACTACCTGTCTTGCTCTGCCCAGCTGCTCCATAGTTGTTTCGCTGAGTTCAAGACCAAGTTCAGATGAAATTACCTGACCGCCTGTGAGGATAGCGATATCCTGAAGCATTTCCTTTCTTCTGTCGCCAAAGCCAGGAGCCTTTACAGCTACGCAAGTGAATGTGCCTCTCAGCTTGTTTACGATAAGAGTTGAAAGAGCCTCACCCTCAACGTCCTCGGCAATGATAAGAAGCTTCTTGCCAGCCTTTACGATCTGCTCGAGAAGTGGAAGAATTTCCTGAATGTTAGAGATCTTCTTGTCTGTGATAAGAATGTAAGCGTCATCAAGGACAGCTTCCATTTTATCTGTATCTGTTACCATGTAAGGTGCGATATATCCTCTGTCGAACTGCATACCTTCAACGACTTCGCTGTAAGTTTCAGCAGTCTTTGACTCCTCAAGAGTGATAACGCCGTCAGCAGTTACCTTTTCCATAGCCTCAGCGATAAGCTTACCGATGTTCTCATCAGCGGCTGAAACAGCACCAACTCTAGCTATCTCATCAGAGCCTTCTATCTTCTTTGAGTTAGCGACGATAGTTTCAACAGCAGTATCTACAGCCTGATCCATACCTTTCTTAAGTACCATTGGATTAGCGCCTGCTGCGATATTCTTCATACCCTCTCTAACAAGAGCCTGAGCAAGCAATGTAGCTGTTGTTGTACCGTCACCGGCAGCGTCGTTAGTCTTAGTAGCGACTTCCTTTACAAGCTGTGCGCCCATGTTCTCAAATGGGTCGTCAAGCTCGATCTCCTTAGCTATAGTAACACCGTCGTTTGTAATAAGAGGAGCACCGTACTTCTTATCAAGAACTACGTTTCTGCCCTTAGGTCCCAGTGTTATCTTAACAGTGTTTGCGAGCTTGTCGATACCGCTCTGCAAAGCTTTTCTTGCGTCTTCGCCAAAAATTATATCCTTAGCCATTGTAAATTACCTCCGTTTATATACTATTTAAAATGCAGTGAAATCAGTCAACAACTGCGAGAATGTCGTCCATTTTAACGATAATGAACTCTTCACCGTCCAGCTTAACATTAGTACCGCTGTACTTAGAGATAAGCACCTTGTCGCCCTTATTAACACCCATAGTAACGTCCTTTTTACCAGGGCCTACAGCTATTACCTCTGCGACCTCAGGCTTTTCCTTAGCTGAGCCTGTGAGAATGATACCACTCTTTGTGGTTTCCTCAGCCTCTGTCATCTTAACTACAACTCTGTCCTGCAATGGTTTGATCGCCATGATAAGTTCCTCCTTTTATAATACCTTTTAATATGCTAAATTAGGATCCTTCGTGGTCGCGCCTATGTTTTCAGCACTCTCACGATCAGATTGTTAGCACTCAGTCTTTCTGAGTGCTAATTATATTTTAGCACCTTTTTCGCAAAATTCAAGTCATTTAAGGTCATTTATGTGATTTTTGTAGGGTTGCACAATATCTATTAAGTCGCAAAATGATTTTGAGAGCATATTGTACAATTTATTGTGGGGTATTGCAGGTCTGAAATCAGATTTTCGGGTGGGGATAAATGTATTCAATGGAGGTATGCGTATCAACAGTATCCATAATTGTAGGGGACGACGCCCTCGGCGTCCCGATATTCCTCACCCATTGAATTAACAGAGATTATCACAACGATGTCACCCCGAAAATAATTTGGCATCAATAATACAACAATTATGCGTTATTCCTCCGAATGGGACGCCCATTTCTGTGAAACAGAAATTGCGTCGCTCCCCTACAGATTTGTTGCCGTTGGGTTCGTGTTCCAGCCGTTTATATTCGATTTTCAAGTTACGTTCGGGGTATGACATTTGGTATTATGTCCTAGGTGTTGCATACACAAAATATCACAATGCACGCCCACGTCCTGATACAAGTACTCTACAGCCTGTTCCAGAATCTCTCATCGTATTCACTAAGTCGCAGGGCTTGTACGTGCCCGCAAGTATCAAAACGCTTTCTACTTATCCCGAAAAGCACCCCTTTTGTTGCATAAAAAATGCAACAATTGCAGAAATGTTGCCAAATTAAAAGATAAATCATTTGTTTGCACAAGTTTAGCTGTCAGAATTTGTGCAGTTATTACACAAAATTATTACAGAAATATTGATGAAAGTACGAGAAAAAATAGTGCGTCTATGCAGTTATCCCACAATTTTAATTTATATCAATATATGCGATTTTAATAAAAAACAGTTGACAAATGGGTGCGGTTTGGTGTATTATTATATTGTAATCGTTTAATCGTTAAGATCAAACAATAATATATTCGGAGGTCAAAATTATGGCAGAGTATTTTAAGGATATTCCAAAGATCAAGTATGAGGGCGTAAACTCAACTAATCCCCTCTCTTTTAAGTATTATAACCCAGATGAGGTTGTAATGGGCAAGACTATGAGAGAACAGCTCAAGTTCGCTCTTTCATGGTGGCACACAATGGGCGGCGACGGCACTGATATGTTCGGCTGCGGCACTACTGACAAGACTTGGGGCGAGGCTGCTCCTGAGGCAAGAGCTAAGAAGAAGGTCGATGTTGCTTTCGAGATAATGGACAAGCTTTCTATCGACTATTTCTGCTTCCATGACCGTGATCTTTCTCCTGAGTACGGCGATCTCGGCACAACTAATGCAAAACTTGCTGAGGTAGTTGACTACATAGCTGAAAAAATGGCTGCTGACCCTACTAAGAAGCTTCTTTGGGGTACTGCTAAGTGCTTCGATCACCCAAGATATATGCACGGTGCAGGCACATCACCTTCTGCTGATGTTTTCGCTTATGCGGCTGCTCAGATCAAGAACGCTGTTGACGCTACTATCAAGCTTGGCGGTAAGGGCTACGTTTTCTGGGGCGGAAGAGAAGGCTATGAAACTCTTCTGAACACAAACATGGGTCTGGAGCTTGACAACATGGCAAGACTTATGAAGCTGACTGTTGATTACGCTCGTTCAAAGGGCTACACTGGTGATTTCTACATCGAGCCAAAGCCAAAGGAGCCTACAAAGCATCAGTATGATTTCGATACAGCTACCGTTCTCGGTTTCCTGAGAAAATATGGTCTTGACAAGGACTTCAAAATGAACATCGAGGCTAACCACGCTACACTTGCCCAGCACACTTTCCAGCACGAGCTGAGAGTTGCAAGAGATAACGGTGTATTCGGTTCTATCGACGCTAACCAGGGCGACCCACTGCTCGGTTGGGATACAGACCAGTTCCCTACAAACGCTTATGACGCTACACTTTGTATGTACGAAGTTCTCAAGGCAGGCGGCTTCACAAATGGTGGTCTGAACTTTGACGCTAAGGCAAGAAGAGGCTCATACACAATGGAAGACATTTTCCTGAGCTACATTGCAGGTATGGACACATTTGCACTTGGTCTTAAGGCAGCTGCAAAGATCATTGAGGACGGCAGACTTGACAAGTTCGTTGATGACAGATATGCAAGCTGGACAACAGGCATTGGTGCAGACATCATTGCAGGTAAGGCTGACATGGAGAGCCTTGAGAAGTATGCAGTTGAGAAGGGCGAAGTTACTGACTCACTTTCTAGCGGCAGACAGGAATATCTGGAGAGTGTACTCAATCAGATCATGTTCAATCTTTAAGCAGGGGCGTGCCCCTGCACCCATATCCGCTATCATTCGTGGTAGCGGATTTTTTTATCGCCGCCCATATCATTTTTACGCTGTGATAAAATATGAAGGCGTGCCCCTGCACCCATATCCGCTATCATTCGTGGCAGCGGATTTTTTATCGCCGCCCATATCATTTTTTACGCTGTGATAAAATATGAAAGCGTGCCCCTGCACCCATATCCGCTATCATTCGTGGCAGCGGATTTTTTTGTACAAAAAAAGAGCGGAGTTTTTTTGCTCCGCTCTTTGCTTTTTTTCATTACTTTTCTTTTCTTGAGAGTTCCTGCAGCTCCTGTTCATACTGTGAGAAGCCCTCAACAGACTTCATAAGCTCGTCCTCAACGTGTTCTTCATGATTATCCTTAAACACAAACTTCAGGAATACCGGTGTGATTATCGTTGTTGCAACCACCATGATGATGATAGGTGCGAAAACCTCGTCGCCCATAAGTCCAAGCTTCTGTCCTTTAGCCGCTACTATAAGTGCGACCTCGCCTCGTGAGATCATACCCATTGCTATCTGCAAGCTTTCCTGATTTGTATACTTACAAACCTTTGCGCCTAGTCCGCAGCCTATTATCTTTGTGATTATTGCCACAGCAAGGAGCAAAACTGTAAACAGCACCATTTTGCCGCTCATGTTGATACCGTTCATTGTAAGACCGATGCTTGCAAAGAACACTGGTGAAAGGAACATATACGAAAGTGTTTCAAATCTGTTTGAGATATACTTTACGTCCTTTTCGCTTGAAATTGCAAGACCTGCAACAAATGCGCCTGTGATATCTGCTACGCCGAAAAGCTCTGCTACATACGCCATGAGCAGGCAGAAAACGAAGGAAATGATAACGTGACGTCTAAGGTCTTTTTTATCTCTTTTTCTCCACTTTGTGAACACAACATGGTAAACGACTGTACAGCCGATAGCCACTGCAAAGAACGCTACTATCTTAATAAGAACTGTTGCAACGTGAACGCTTGTATCTGCAAGGCTTGTGATAAGGGTCAATGCGATGATACCAAGGATATCGTCTATGATAGCCGCACCGAGAATGGCATTACCTGCTCTTGTAGAGAGCTTGCCAAGTTCTTTCAGCGTTTCTACTGTAATAGAAACTGATGTTGCAGTAAGCACAACGCCTATGAAGAGGTGCTGCAGGAATGGTGAGCAGGCAAGCTTATCGCCCTTGCCTACGCCCATTGCAGCGGCAAGTCCAAGTCCGCCGAACAGTGGTACGATAACGCCAAGAAGAGCGATTATGAATGACGCTTTACCAGTCTTTTTAAGCTCCTTAACGTCTGTTGTAAGTCCTGCGGTGAACATCAGCACGATAACGCCGATTTCTGACAGCTCTGAGATGAACTCAGTTTCTTTTACAACATTAAGAACGGCAGGTCCGAGTATTACACCCGCCAACAACGCACCGACTACCTGTGGCAGTTTCATTTTCTTTGTTACAAGACCGAGAATCTTGGTCGAAAGCAGTATAAGTGCAATAAACAATATGTAGCTATACTCTTCCATGATTTTACTTCCTTTCCACACCGCCATTGTATGACGTTAATGCGTAAAAATAACGATTCACAGCATTTTACTTTCTGCAAATCGTCATTGATTTTCCGTATCTTATTATAGCATTATGCCGCACTATAGTCAACAGACAGCACAATTTGTTCACAAAAAAGAGCAACAAAAAAGAGCCGCAAAAGTCGGCTCTTTTTGTGATTATTTTATCAAAGTTTGTTTATACAGCTTTTTTGCCGTTAGGGAATATCTTATCCTCGCAGATACCTGCCATTTTTTCTATAGCAGGCTGGATATCCTGCCACAGACCACAGCCATCGTCCTGACCGCTTGTTTTCCATGCAAACACACCGTTCCAGCCATTGTTGTAAGCGTCCTCATAAGCTGAGGTGATGTCGAAATCGCTGTCGCTTGCAACGGCTGGGCATTCGCCTATAACGCAAGGCTTTGTACCGTCAAGGCCAAAGTCTGTCGGAGATTCGCTGAAAGGATATCCCCACATTCCCTGCATCCAAGTGTACCAATGAGTTGAATAGAAGTCAACATAGGCAAGGCTCTTGTCATACTTATCACCGCTCAAAACGCTCTGAAGCTCGCTGTCGGATATTTTGTTGCCCTGCTGGCTGTCGGAGTTATACTTTATCATACCCAGACCCACGGTTACAAGAACGTCTGAATTTGCATGGATAGCTGCGGCTGCCTTTGCATAATACTGCTCCAGATATGGCCAATCAAGCTTGCCGCACTCTTCATTTTCAACTATCCAGTCAGGCTCGTTACAAAGGTCTACAGACCAGAAATAGTCGCTCTTGCCGTATCTCTGAACGAGAGGAACTATGTAGTTATCTACAAACATATCTGTCTTGTCGCTGTCCTGAATGAGCGTTCTCCAAGCCTGATAATTCTGATTCTGATCCTTGAAGTTATCAAAGGACTGAACTGTTGCCATTATATAGATCTGATACTGCTCTGCAAGATAGAACAGATTGTCAAGATCCTCCCAATGAGCTGTTGTTGCACCGTCAAATGTACCGTCTGCTGAGATAGCCATACCAACGTCGCCGTTGCAGATTATCCATATTCTTGCGGCATTTACGCCTGAATTGTGAAGCTTCTGGAAATGATCCTGCCAGAACTCAAAATTAAAGCCTCCGCCAAAGTCGTTCCACTTATCCCATGGAGCGTTCACTCCATTGAACCAAAGCTCTTTGTCGCCCACCATGAATTTTGTTCCGTCGATCTTGACTTTCGCTGAGCCGTCGGTCGTTGTTGCATAATCCTTTTCAGGCATTGCAGTTTCCGAAACAACGGCAGAGCTGTTGTTTGATTTGCTTTCAGCCTTTGAGCTTGAGGAATTATCTCCACAGCCCACGGTCGAAACAAGCATCAGCACTGCAAGTGATGATGCAAGCCACTGTTTAACTTTCATAAAATATACCTTCCCTTTCTTTGGACTAAAGTATTGAACACATTTGATTATAGCACAATACCGCTCCATTTTCAATAGCAAGATCTGATTTTTTTGCAGATAATATCCTCTAAAATTTTAACATTGTATAATTATATTAGCTCTAATAAATCGGCACTTTTTCATATAGTGATTAAAAATATGAACATTTGAGATTTATACACAAAAAGAATGTATGTTATTTGTTTAATAAGCGTATTCTAATTTGAACAGAGATGTGGTATAATAAAAGATACTGATGAGGTTAATATTTTATATATGAAAGGACGGGAAAGAATGAAATCAGTATCAAAAAGATACCTGAGCTTTATTTTATCTCTTTTAATGGCAATGACCATATTTATTGGTCTTGACCTTGGGGATATAAATGCGCAGGCATTGTCGGGAGATACTCTCAAAAACGCTGACACGGAAGCCATACTTGAAGATATGGGTCTGGGCTGGAATTTGGGCAACTCTCTTGACGCAACAGGCGGCTCGGGTCTTGACACGGAAACATCGTGGAGCAATCCTAAAACAACTCAGGCTCTTATAGACAAGGTAAAGTCTTTAGGCTTCAACACAGTGAGAGTGCCTGTTTCATGGGGCAAGCACGTTTCAGGAAGCAACTACACCATAGACTCAGCATGGCTTGCAAGAGTAAAGGAAGTAGTTGACTACTGCTACAAAAACGATATGTATGTTATTTTGAACATTCATCATGACACAAAGTCATCTGCAAGCGCTTCGGGAGCAGGATATTACCCAAGGTCTTCTGCATATTCAAGCTCTGAGAAATTTGTTACCAGCGTATGGTCACAGGCGGCAGAATATTTCAAAGATTATGACTATCATCTTATATTTGAAACATTGAATGAGCCTCGTCTTATCGGCTCCAGCTATGAATGGTGGTTCAACAAGTGGAGCATTCCGTCAGAGGTAAAGGACGCTATAGACTGCATAAACAAGCTCAATCAGAAGGCTGTTGACACCATAAGAAACACAGGCTCAAACAACAGGGGCAGACTTATCATGTGTCCCGGTTACGACGCTTCCATAGACGGGGCAACTGTTTCAGGGTTCAAGCTTCCTACAGATATCTCAGGCAACAAAAACCGCATCGCCGTATCAGTTCACGCATACAGCCCTTACAACTTTGCAATGAATGTTGGTCCAGGCTCGACCTCTGCATATACATCTTCAATAAAGAGTGAGCTTCGGGACCTTTTCAACACGCTGAAAAGCAATTTCCGTGACAAAGGTATACCTGTTGTTATAGGTGAGTTCGGCTCAACGGACAAGAACAACACTGCGGAGCGTGTAAAGTGGGCGACAGACTACACTGCGCTTGCAAAGAAGAATAACATTCCATGCGTACTGTGGGACAACAATGCTTTTGCAAGATACAACGGAAGCAGCATTGTTCTCAACAGTGAATATCACGGCTACATAAACAGAAAAGACAATACTGTTACAAGCCCTGCAAAGGACGTTATCGAGGCTCTTATGAAGCCTTACGGCAACAGAGTAGATCTTAACTGTTCTTCAAGCGTTACGATAATTGCGGGACAGAGCAAGAACATTGGAGCAAGCTCATCAACAAGCGGGGCTGTTCTCACATACAAAAGCACGACTCCGTCAATATGCACTGTTGACAAGAACGGAAACGTGACCGCTCTCAAGATAGGTACAGGATATGTTACTGTTACGGCTTCTGCAAATGGTTATGACAGCGTTTCAAAGGACGTTAAGATAGTTGTTTCAAAGAAGAGCCTTAACAACGGACTTCTTACGCTTTCAGAAACAAGCTATGTTTATGACGGCACATACAAAAAGCCTGCGGCTACAGTTACGCTTGACGGCAAGGTGCTTCAGGCAGGCAAGGATTACACTATCTCATATAGAAACAATCTAAACGTTGGCGTTGCAACTGTTATTGCGACAGGCATGGGCGACTACACAGGTTACACATCAAAGAACTTCACTATCACAAAGCGTGCAATGGCAGGCGGAACTGTTTCAGTGGCTTCAAGCGTTTCATTCACAGGAAGCAATATTACTCCGTCAGTTACAGTAAAGGCAGCAGGCAGGACGCTCACAAGAGGCACTGACTACACAGTTTCATACTCAAACAACAAGAACGTCGGCACGGCTAGCGTTTATGTATACGGCAAGGGCAACTATTCAGGCACACTGAGCGCTAAATTTGACATTCTTCCTGCAAAACAGCAGATACAGAAGCTTGAAACCAGATACAAGGGCTTCTATATTGATTGGGCGCAGAAAGGCTCTGCAACGGGATATGACGTTGAGTATTCTGTAAACGCAAACATGAATAGTGCGGCTTCAAGGCATTTGACAGCAAACAAGCCTGACACGCTGACAGTAAGCGGTCTGGCAGGGGACAAGACATATTATGTTCGTGTTCGTTCTTACACAAACAGAAACGGCAAGGTATACTACGGCGCATGGTCTGATGTAAAGAGCATAAAGACAGCTAACAACGACATCACAAAGGCTTCTGTTTCGGGCATTTCCACAAAGGCATTCACAGGAAAGGCTATTACACAGAACGTAACTGTAAAGGTCAGAGGCACTGTTCTTAAAAACGCCACTGACTACACAGTTTCATACTCCAACAACAAAAAAGTTGGCAAGGCTACTGTAAAGATAACAGGCAAGGGCAAGTATGGCGGAGTTATCACAAAGACGTTCAAGATAAATCCTGCAAAGCAGGAGATACAGAAGCTTACGGCTAAGTCAAAGGCTTTCTTTATCGACTGGGCGCAGAAGGGCTCTGCTACCGGATATGAAATTCAGTACGCTACAAACTCAAAGTTCACTGGTGCTAAGAAAGTGACTATAACAAACAACAAGACAGACAAGACCACTGTTTCAAAGCTTTCAGGCAAAAAGAAATACTATGTTCGTGTTCGTTCGTATACAACTGTAAAGGGGACGAAATACTACGGCGCTTGGTCGGCAACAAAAACTGTCACTACAAAGAAATAAGGCTATATTGGCATAATGAAAATACCGACGGCTCGGGTTGAGCGGTCGGTATTTTTTTTGCGATATTTTTCAGTTTGTGGGGAAGCTAGGCGGGCGAACGTTGTTCGCCCCTGCATGGGGTCGGGGTTTTATCCGTTGGTGCTTGCCACAAAGAAGTATGTTATGTAGGACAGGACGATAAACGCAGAAGAAAGATAGCTCAGGGTACTGACTATGGCTTTGCATGGGGCTTTTTCGGAGCGGTTGCAAAGGTCTGTGAAAAGTCCGATATTTATTAGTCCTATGAGCATACATGGGATTATGTATCTGAAATTCATTGTGCAGATAAAAGGATATCTGATACAGAAGTTATAATAGTTGCCTAAGACAGTGGCATAGACCACTGTGAGCATGAGTTTTTCGGTAAATCTTGCGTTATCGGTCTTTACAAAAAGCACTATGAGCATTGCCACAAAGGATATGACTGCGAGTATCAAGGCTATCCAGAAAAGTGCATATGGCACGAGCATTGCGTTTTCGGGGAAGAAAGTTTCGTTTATGCCCTCGCCAAAAATGGAGTTTTTAAGCATTGCTATGGTAGGGTTATACTCTTTATAGCTTTCGCCGCCCCACTGCTCAAAGACTATTTTAAACTGTGAGAAGCTGAAGTCTGTAAGGCGGTGTTTGGCTGTAAGGTCGCCTATATACTGGCTGTCGGCAGTTGAAAGGCTTGGGATATAGTTTGGTTTTACGCCAAAGCGCAGGTAGTTTCTCACGCTCCACCAAAGTCCAAGAGGACAGCATATTACACCGAAAAGGCACATTTGACCCAGGCGGTTTGCCATATTCTTACGATTTTGCACAAGCGCCATAAAGAAAAGTATGGCTACGGCAGGGGCGATAAGCCCTACGGATATTTTTGTCATCATGCCAAGACCGATACAGAGGGCGGCTTTGACGATATTCTTTGCGGTCTGTTCTCTATACCATTTCAGCACGCAATATATTGCTCCCACTGTAAAGCACAGCATGAGAGGGTCGTTATTTATTCCCCCTGACATAAGGACAAGGTATGGATACATACAGCACATACCGAACGGTATGGTCAGGGCTTTGCCTTTAAGGTCAAAGAGCCTTAATATCTTATAGACTGTTATCGTTACGGCGCAGACATAGAAGAGGGTCAAGGCTTGTATAGCCTCGCACGCCATATAATACTCTATGCCTACGGAGGTGCAGAATTTCAGCCATACTGCACAGATGATATGGTGGAGAGGCGGGTGATAATACTGCCAAAGGGTGGTAGGGTCGAAATTCGGCAGTGCGTGGTTATTATAGATATACTCTATATAGCCTGCGTGGCCGCCCTCATTGCCGAAATACCACACGTCATTCTGTCTTGTGTAAATATCAGACATGAAGACATAGGAATAGCGCAGGACAAAGCCTGCTCCTGCCAAGGCAAGGCAGGTGACACGGTCGTGGAACTTTTTATCGTTATTGAGCAGGACAACATATATAACAAGCACGACGCAAAGTCCTGCAAAGCAGATAAAAGCCGCTTTATATTGGGTATGTACGAAATAATTCACTGCCGCAAGGGTCAAAAGGGTCTTGCCTGCAAAGTTCAAAACTGAGCCTGCGGCATGCTTTCCGCTGTCATCGAGCTGTTTCAAAAACCGTCTGAGGTAGAAAAACTCTATTATCATGAAAACGCCACACACTGTGACGCCGTTTAAAAACTTATAGCTATAGCTTCCAAAGCCTGTGAGTGCAAGGCATATGAACGCTGCAACTATATAAGGGTGACGGCTGAGGGTGCGGAAGATCGCCTCAAGCCGTCTGTCGCTTATGGCTCTTCTGTTCATGTCTTTCCGCAGGGACAGAAGAAGTCCACCTTTCTTTTTGTTCATATTAGTTTCCAGATTTTTCTTCGTGATATTCTTTTTCTGTGTTCACGTTCCAGATATCTTTTCTGCTCTTTTTGCCTGTTTTTATAGCTTCGGCTGTTTCCATGGCGGTGAGCATTGAATGGTCCATATTATTATATCTATGCTGACCGTTTCTGCCAACGCAATAGAGGTTCGGGAAAGTATCGAGGAACTTTATCATGGTATCAAAATGCTTATATGTATCAAAATAAGCAGGATATGCTTTCTTGACCTTTTCTCTATGGGAATCGAGGACTTCATTTTCGGAGATAACTCCCATTTTAACAAGCTCGGCGGTGGCGAACTTTACGCAGTCCTCCTCGGACATATTCCAGAAATCGTCCCCCTCGGCACAGAAATACTCAAGGCCTATCCAAACTGTATCCTCAGGCTTTTCCACCATATAAGGCGACCAGTTGTTGAATATCTGTATTCTGCCAAGCTTCACGCCCTTATCCTGAACATATATCCAGCAGTCAGGGACGATATTGCCGAGAGTTGTTTTATTTGTTTCATTTTTAAGGTTGAGCTTATTGACCAGCAGACCAACGGTAACAAAGTCACGATACGGCAGACCCTTGGCTATCTTTATGACGGTATCGCAAGGCTTTGTGCCGTCCATGCCGAGGATAAGGTCTTTGACAGGCATTGAGGAGATAAAGATATCACCTGTGAAGGTCTTTTCGCCCTCAGCGGTATCGCAGACAACGGAGGTGACTTTTCTGCCTTCGCACATTATTTTCTTTACCTGACAGCCTGTGAGTATTTTTCCACCAAGCTCTTTTACTTTCTCAGCGGCGGTTTCCCACAGCTGACCAGGGCCGTATTTTGGATACCAGAACTGTTCGATAAGGGAGGTTTCCACCTCGCCCTTATTCTTTGTGCCGAACACCTTTTTGAACATATCTTTCAAAAGGGCTGTGATAGAAAGACCTTTTACACGCTGTGAGCCCCAATCTGCGGATATCTCGCTTGGGTGTCTGCCCCAAAGCTTTTCGGTATAGCCCTCGAAGAACATGGAATAGAGAACTTTTCCGAAACGGTTTATGTAGAAATTCTCAAGGTTTGTTTCAGGCTTTTTGAACACGCACGCCCAAAGGTAGCTAAAGCCTGCTTTCATGGTGGTGACAAAGCCCATGTTCTTTATGGTTTCGGGCTTCATTGAGATAGGGTAGTCGAAGAAGTGCTTATTGTAATAAATTCTCGACACTCTGTCACGGACGAGCATTACATTATCCTCGGTTTCAGGGTCTGGACCGTTTTCGGCAAGTGGCTTTTCGTGGCCTAGCTTTTTATCGTCATAGGCAGGCTTGCCCTGCAAAGGCATAAGGTCTGCCCACCAATCCATGACCTGCTGATTTTTGGAGAAAAATCTGTGTCCGCCTATATCCATGCGGTTGCCGTTATATCTCACTGTCTGTGATATTCCGCCCATTGCCTGAGAACCTTCAAGTATGGTCACGTCATAGTCGCCGCCGTTTTTAAGAAGCTCTATTGCCGCAGTCAGACCGGCTGGGCCTGCGCCTATAATAATTACCTTTTCCATGTGTTATCCTCTCCTGTTCAGTCTTTATTTTTATCAAATATAATAAATTTTCTGCCTGCAAAATTCCATATGAAAACTATCACTGTGGAAACAAGTTTGCCCACAAGATAATATTTATCCTGCGGAAGAAGCGTGCCGAATATGAGCTTTGAAGCAAGGATATCCTTGAAAAACCATATTATTGCGGCATTTATGCCAAGTCCCACAACGCCCACGGCGGCAAATGCCGCAAACTCTGCAAAGCGGTTTTTTATCTTTGAATTTTTGAATATCCAAAACGTACTTAGGGAATAATTCACCAAAAGTCCTGCCACGAAAGAGATAGTCGCGGCAATGACGGGGTCGAAGCGGCAAAGCTCCACAAGTGCTGTCATAATGCCGTAATCCACCACAAATGCGAATCCGCCCACAAAGACGTATCTGAAAAACTGTATGAATGTATTATCGGTATCGCCCGAAAAAAGCTGTTTTATCTTCATTTTCACGTTCCGTTCCTAATATGCTGACACATATAAATGCGTTCACAGGGGCAAAAAGTTGCACACAGGTGGTTACTGCGGCTCAACTTCTCCCTTTCGCACAAATATAAGTTCTGCTTTTTGTACACATTGTTAGAAACACATAGTTCACAAAGCATTAATTAATATTATACAACTTTTATGTCGTTTCGTCAAGCAAAATTACGCAAAAAATAAAAAAACGGACGGTTTTATCCGTCCGCTGAGGGTGTATGAAAATTTTTGCCGATCGGTCAATGACAAAAAGAGGGCGGCCAAAGGTCGCCCATACAAGTTTTTTCAGAACCATTACAGATCATATCCTGTTATGAGGTTTAAGTCTTTTATCCTCATACATATATTTATCTGCGATGTGCATAACATCGTCGAACCAGAAGTTTTCCACCGGGGCTACTGCTGCACCCACGCTTACTGAGAGGACATAGGATCTGCCGCTTCGCCTGTTCAGCTCTGCCATTTTATCCTTTATCTCCTCCTTGACCTGCTCGGAAAGGTCTGTATCAACGATAGCGAAAAGGGCAAGCTCATCTCCGCCAAATCTTCCGCAGACTTTATTTTCTATGCTCACGCTGTCGATAGCGTTTGCGGCGGCTCTTATTGCATAGTCGCCTGCTTCGTGTCCGAAATTATCGTTTATATACTTTAATCCGTCAACGTCAACGGAAACCACCAATGCAAGCTGATCGTTTCTTCTTGGCAGAGCCTCAAGGGCATTATAAAAGCCAGTACGGTTATAAAGCCCTGTTAGCATATCGTGACGGTACATTTCTTCGATATGCTTTGTCATATACTTCTGATAGGTGACGCTTCGGAAGCTGCCCAAGGCGGTATTCAGGGAATTTACATAGAGTGGTATTTTAAAATACTCGTTGAGCCTGACAGGAAAATAGAAGCAGGCATAGCCAAGTGGTATGCCGATATAGGCAAGGGCGGAGAATATGAGGGGAACTTTATAGTCCATTATATTCTCTATATCGGGAATGATGTTGGTGCGGTCAAAAGGCTGTGGGACATCTCTATCTTCCACGGCACGGCTCCGCAAAAGTATCATTTCATCGTCAAAAAGCGGTTCTCTATTGCTTACACGAGGGTCTTTACGTTCGTCAAAGAAATCACCATTCACCACAACAGCCATATCGCCAAAAGCATACTCTTTCAGCAGTGTAGCAAGAGTCTTAGGAGTTTCGCAATTCATGATATTCACTGCAAGCTCATAGAGGACACGCTCCTCGTCCTGATAGCGGTTCATTCTGTCTCGGAGTATTCTGATATGCTCCCCGGTATTTATCTGCTCCACTGAGGGTTCACAGCCGCAGGAATTTTCAACGGACAGATCATAGTCAAATGTATATACCTTTTCGGTCTTTTCACCAGCCAGAGCTTTACTTATAGAATTGATGATGGTTTTAGCGGTATCATCATAGCTACAGCCGCTTGTTGTAAGCATAGGTGTACAGTACCTAGCCTCTTCAAGTCCGTCAAAGCCTGTCATGATAATATCTTCAGGTATTTTATAGCCACGTCTTTGAAACTCAGCCCCTGCGGCTATAGCCATCATATCGTTTGCACAGACGATCGCTCTTGGGACTTTATTTCCCTCTATCATATCGTCCACTGCTTTCAAAGTAGGTGCTGACCAATAGTCCCCGTAATAAAAGACATCGTTTCTGAAGGGAATATCATGCTCCTCGAGTATCTTTCTGAAAACTGCTATACGCTCTTCTGAATTTTCTTCGTCTTTTCTGCCTGCGATAAAGCCTATATCTCTTACACCATGCTGTTCTATCACATGGCGAACCACTTGCTCAAAGCCTTTTGCATAGTCGAATTTGATGCTTATGCAATCGTCATGCTCTACGCCGACTGATATAACAGGCTTACCATATTCGGCGGCGTCCATTCTGATTTTTGTCATTATATTCTCAGCATACACACCCTCTTCAAAGGTCACGACGGCATCTGTTATATTATAATCAATAAGGTCAAACACAGACTGCTCGCCTTTTTCAGACAGAGTCTTCCAATAAAGGTCTGAGCAGGTGTGATATACAAACAGTCTGTAATCGTTTTCAACAGCAAAATTATTAAGAGCCCGTATGATTCTATAATTACGCTCATCATAGACTTTACACATACAGACAGCAATTATTTTGATGTTACCGATCATACAGCACAGCTCCTTTCCTATAAATTCAAATACAGTGTTATTATAACATGATTTAATGAATAAATCAAGAGAAAATTGAACAATTTTTAAGAAATTAAGACATAGTTTCGCACACTTGATTAAATAATTAAAGAAAAGGAGCAGTTTGTTAATCCAGCCTGCTCACATCGTTCCATGACCTTACACGCTGATAAGACATTTTATGCTGTTGGAGATACTCGTCGGTATTTTCGGGAGGGCTGGCGATATCCTGTGGTTTATCGCTTGTAAAGATATCCTCATAATCATTTGTTATGACCTTATCGTCCTTTTGGTTATCCAGCAATTTTTGCAGGTTTTCGGTCATTTTATCACGGGTAAGCCCCTCGAAGTCTATACGCTCTTTTCTGCCGTCGAAGGGAAAGTTGGGGAGTTTACGCATGAAATTAAGGTCAGACACAGTTTTTGCGGTGATGACAGCGGCTGCTATAAGGTAGGCGAGCATTACAAAGGTATCGCCTGACACGCTGTCAAAAAGGGCGAATTTCAGACCCATATATAATATCATCACGGCAGGGGAGGCGACTATCAATTTAGTTGTATCCGCCATGAGCAAAGCACCGCAGGCGGCAAACGCCGCATAGTTAAAAAAGGCATTTGAGCTTGCATCAAAAAATGCGAACATCGCACTTTCCGCCGCAAAATAATTCGCCCATCCTATCATTCCGTATATTATAACCGCAGGAATAAGCAACGCAAAGGTAAAAGCTGAAAATCGCCGCTGCCTTTTTATAAGCCTGCGGAAATGCCTGCGAAGAGTTTCGTCAGGCAGTGTTTTATAGTCGGCTCTCAGATCAAACATTTCCATGTTATGTCACCTCCTGAATTTATTATAGCATTGGGGGAGGGGATTGTCAAATGGTTTCTGGGGGTGTTAGCACAAACCATGTAGGGGGAGCGGCGCAATTTCTGCTTTGCAGAAATACGACGTCCCGATATTTCTTGCCCGTTAAATTATTGGAGAATTTCACAATAATGTCACCCCCGAATAATTCAACATCAAAGATACAAAAAATACTGCAGTATTCCTCCGAGTGGGACGCCGAGGGCGTCGTCCCCTACAATCCTGAATTTACAGCAAACTCCAAGCACAGGCGAACAATGTTCGCCCCTACATCTCATTCGGGCAAGTTCCTGCCGCCGCAAAATCGCTCCGCTCTTTGCGTATCTACATTGCGCTTAGGGCTAGAAAGGCGGTGCAGATTTAATTCTCCGATATCACTTTCATCTGATATCCTATTTCTATCTGCTTTTGATACTACAATCTGCACCTTGTCGGCTTGCGCCGAATGAGGCTCTGCCTCATACTCCGCTAGGGGCTTTGCCCCTAGACCCCACAAGCCCTCTAGCGCCGGGCTTGAGCGTGCGCTTTATCTCTCGCTTCGCTCGGTGCTTTATTTTTACTTTATGCTTGCAATTTACTTTGGTCTGCTATGCTCATTACTCATTCCTCATTCCTCATTTCTCATTTCTCATTCCTCACTCCTCACTTAACTTCGCTCCTCATTTAGCCTCGCCCCTGATTTATTCAAATGTAATCGTTTTATGCCTATTGCATTAATTTGCTTTTTGTTGTATAATATATTTGTTAATATATACAGCCATTTGGCAAAATCAAGATATGAAAGGACCTTATTACTATGAAGAAATTCCTTGCGGCGGCTCTTGCTCTTTGCATGACAAGTGCTGCTCTCACAAGCTGCGGTGATTCAAACAGCTCTTCTGCTGCTGACTCAAACTCCGCTGCGGCAAACTCTCAGACCTCTGATTCAAGTGCGGCTGATACCGAAAGTGTTTCAGACAAGCTTCTTGCTAAGTACCCTGCGTCTACGGAAAAGATAGATGTTAAAAATGGTGCTACTGAGAACATGATCGCCAGAAGCGTTATCAACGAGGGCGACACTTCCCGTCTTGCGGCTAAGCTCGACTACGCTCTGCAAAATCCTAAGGAGACAACAAAGATCTGTTTCATCGGCGACTCTATCACGGCAGGTTCGGGTGCTAACTCCTCAACTAATCAGTATGTAAACCAGTTCAAGAGCTGGTGGGAGGAAAACATAAGCTTCTACGTTGATGTTACTAATGCCGGTATCGGTGCAACTGACTCATACATAGGTGTTCACAGGGCACAGCGTGACGCTTTGGAGGCTAAGCCTGACATTATCGTTATCGAGTTTATCAATGACGCTGATGATGAATTTTATGAGTCCTGCATGGACAGCCTTGTAAGAATGTGTCTTGAGCAGGACAACAATCCTGCAGTTATGATACTTGAGCCTTCAACTGAGGGGGGCACATCTCCACAGGCTGCACATCTCAAGGTAGCACAGGCTTACAACATTCCTATGATATCTTATCATGACGCTGTTATGCCTGAGATAGAGGCTGGCAACTTCACATGGGCTGACATTTCACCTGACAACGTTCACCCTAATGATGACGGACACGTTATAATGGCTTCACTGCTCACAAAATTCGTTGGCAACATAAAGGACAATATTGACAGCGTTGACAAGGAAGCGAAGGCATTTGACACAAGCACTGTTGCACCGACGGGCGATGTATTCGCTGACGCTACTATCGGAAGCCGTCAGACAGAGGACATTGTAAAGACAACTGACGAGGGAACATTCACAGATGTTACAACATTCCAGAAGTTCACAGACGGTTGGGGAACAACAACAGGCGGCACTATCAAGTTTGAGATAACTGCAAAGAACATTGGTATGATATACTACATGACAGTTGACGGCAAGTCCGGCGTGGCTGCTGTAAAGGTCGATGGCGAGGACGTTGCGACGATAAACGCTGACTTCACAAGCGGCTGGGGCAACTACGCTAAGGCACAGCAGATATACTCATCTGACGAGGTGGCTACTCACACTGTTGAGGTAACTGTCGTTGATGACGCAAAGCCTAACTTCCAGATACTTAACTGGCTCATCTCATAATATGTGAAACTAATAGCCGCAAGGCATAAAAAAGTGCTGATACGTTTTGTCCGTATCGGCACTTTTTGTTGGCATATTATCTTTTAACGTCCATTCGCCTGCAAGCTACTGCGAAAAATACTGCCAGCTCTGCAACGGCAAGCAGACCAAGAGTTCTGCGGTATACGATGCTTTCAGCAAAATTTCCTGCATCCAGCTCAGAAAAAAGTTTTATGAAAAGTGCGGTGTACGCCGCCGCTGTAAGTATAGCGACAGACCTGTTAAAACGCTTTATCACCACGCTCAAAAGCAGTGCGGACAAAAATATTATGGCAAAAAACATCATTGCCGAAACAAAGCTGCCAAGCCGTGAGCCGCTGAAAAATATATCGAATATCTGCGATCTTTGTTCAAGAAGTTCATATTCGACAGAGCCTGCGGAGCTGCCGCACATAAGCTCTATGACACGCAGCCACAGGAGATAGCCGCCTGAAACGAATACCGACATTGTTATCATACTAAGGAGCACACAGCCTATGCCGCATTTTCTTGGGATATTTTGTGCACAGGTTATCTGAATAGTGTTCGTGCAGACCACATATGCACACACTGCGGTGACGACACAAGAGGCTATCAGCAGCAAGGGCAGCACCAAATCGCAGGCTATTGCCATATCGCCGCTGCTGCATAAAAATGCAGATACTGTGATGACGCCGTAGAGGCAAAGCATAAAGGCATATATCACAAGGCAGTAATATCTCTGGATCGTCTTGAAAAGTGTGAGTGTTTTGATCTTTCGCATTTTATTTCACCCCCCTTTGTCTTTTGATAGGCTTTCTGTGCCAAAAAAGGTAAGCTGTCAATGCGGCGATGATCGTAAGTGCCGCATAGGTAACGGAAAAGGCTATCGGTGCAACATCGGGAACGATATTTTCAAAGAACTCATAGCTCAGCAAAGGACTTCTCAAAGCCTTTGTGAAGATACCGCCGCCGATATTCAGTGCCGCAAGGATAACTATAACGCCGCAGTTGATGAGTTTGCCTGTGCGTTCAAGTCGGCTCATTATAATGAAAAATGCCGAGCCGCTGAAAAATATGAGAAAAGTTCTCACAAACAGCATCAAATAGATATAAGCTGCACTTTTGCTGAATGACAGCGATAAAAGAGAATAATTTTGCAGTATCTCTGCGTGTGTATAGTCCACTGCCACGCCGTCAAGGCGTATAACAGTTCCTTTCAGCTTATCTGCAAAAATAAAGCTCTCTATGCTGTGTGCGGCAACAACTATAAATGCTGTGACAAAAGCACAGATAAGTATTGCAGCAAAGGACGTTTTTCTTGACACACCACAGCAGACTGAAAGTGAGAATATCTCTTTTACCGTAAAAAACGCCGCCGCAAATGCTGCCGCCCCCGTAAGCAATTCATAATATTCCGACACACCCTCCACGCTCAAAGCCTTTGCCGCAAGCAGCACAAGGAAAAACACAAGCACGGCTGCAAGGGGAAGGAGAGTTCTTACAACAGTAGTTTTACAGAGTTTCAGCTCATTCATTGTTCCCCCTCCTCACCTGTCAGATTTATGAACACCTGCTGTAGGTCGGGTCTTGAGACCTCAAGACCTTCGGGGACATTTTCGGGCGTGCCCTTTAGATACGCCGAGCTTATTGTTCCGATGTTTTTCATGCAAAGCACCTCTTTATTCTGACAATAGGCAGAAACTAAACTCTTTGCACCTGTGACGGAATAGCCATCCGTCAAAATATCCTCCGTTTTGCCTGCCGCAAGCACCTTGCCCTTATCTATTATTATGACATCCTCCACAAGGTTCTCGCACTCTTCGATAAGGTGGGTGGATATTACCACGCCGCACTGAGTTTCGGCAAAGCGTTCTACCAACAGGCGGTAAAAAAGGTCACGGTGGTTTGCATCAAGCCCAAGAACAGGCTCGTCAAAGAAGAGAAAGTCTGCACCGCTCGCCAAGGTGAGAATGAGCTTTGAAACTGTCAGATAGCCTGTTGACAGTGCAGAAAGGCGTTTTTTCGGGTCAAGCTTGAACTTTTCGGCAAGAGAATAGGCATAGTCCTTATCAAAACCGCCGTAAAAATCAGCCGTGATATTCACCGCCTGCTTAAAGGTCAGACCTGCCGGCATTGTGACGCTCTCGCTCATTGCGTATATACGATTCAGTGCTTTATCATTTTCCAAAAGGTCTTCGCCGTCAAGAGTACACCTGCCCGAGGTGGCAAAAACACGGTTCGTTATGATATTCATAAGAGTGGATTTACCTGCGCCGTTTCTGCCCAAAAGTCCGTATATCCTGCCCTTTTCTATCTCCACAGACACACCCACAAGGGCATAGTTCCTGCCGTATTTTTTTATGATGTTATCCGCCTTTATAACGCTGTTACTCATTTTCAAATCCCCTTTCTATCATTGCGATTATCTCATTTTTTGATATGCCAAGTTTTTTAGCCTCTTCACACATTTTGTCAACGTAGGTCTGCTGAAAATCCTGCTGTCTTTCTGCTTTGAGTTTTTCCACTGCTCCCACGCTAACAAACATTCCCAAACCTCTTTTTTTGAATATTACCCCTTTATCCACGAGCATATTTATTCCTTTCAAGGCTGTGGCGGGGTTCACTTTATACTCCACTGATATTTCTGTTGTGGACGGTATCTGCTCTCCCTCAGGTATCGTTCCGCTTATTATCATATCCGACAGCCACTCGCACAGCTGAACATATATAGGCTTTTCGCTCTCCAGTCTGAGTTTCATATCATTTCCCCCTTTCGGTTTCGATTTTTGCTGTCTTTTTTCTTTTATTCTCACAAGTTTATTAGTTAGTTACTCATGTAACTAACTATACAACAAATAGCGGCATTTGTCAAGCTTTTTGGCAAAAGATTTTTCAAGACAGGCAAGATACACAATTTTATACTGCGTCTTTTATGCAATATAAATGTTATAATATTTTATAAATATACAAAATATTTAGCGAAAACTAAGCAGCCAGCTTAACAAAAACGAAAATAGATATGATATAATAAATATGCTGAAAGAAACAAACACAGCGATAACTTATTGATCCCCTTAATAAGACTTCTCCCGACAGGTTTTCCGACTGTCGGGAGTTTTTTTCTATGATTTATTGCGCAAAATGTCCTGTAATAATAATTTAACTTAAAATTCACCCTTAATTTACAAAATGTAATCGTTATCCTAAGCAGCCAGCTTAACAAATCATGAAAATAAAGTGATATAATTGTTGTAAAGAAACAAAAGGCTGAGCCTTTTAAATTAGGAGTTGAAAAATAATGATTACAAATGACAAGAAGTACAAAAAGCAAAAAAGAAAACGTTTGATTACGTTTATATTAGGAATTTTATCGGTTATATTCAGCTTATTTTGCCTTATGACAGTTACCGAGGGTGACGCTGCTTCATCAATAATGGTATTTGCATTTTTTGCAATCTGCGGCGCACTCATGATAGTATGGTCTGTTAGGAGGAAGAGTCTTCTTTCAGACTATGATATGTTTACAAAAGTGCTTTCTTCTGACAGTAGCGGCAGCATAGAAAAAATTGCAAGTTCTATTGCTAGACCTATTGACGAGATAAAACCTGAAATGCAGAAAATGATAGACCTTAAACTGTTAAAAGATGTATATATTGATCAGGAGTCAAACTGCATAGTAGTGGGCAACGGAAAAGTCAATCTTCCTAAATCTAATGTTAAATCATCAGAAGCCCAAACAGGGAACAATAAAAATACAGAAGAAGCAACAAATAGTGCTGACATTTCAGCTAATGAGCTATCTCAATCGGACATTGAAGCAAAGAAAAAGCTTATAGATCAGCTTGTGAGAACTCTGAAACGTTATATCCGAAGAAATGGCGGTACTTCTAACGCAACAAGCACAGACCCTACAATGCAATATTACATTGATATGGCAGCTAAAAGATCATCTCTTGAAAGCACTGAGTTGTTAGACGAATACACCAAGATTCAAAAGGTTGTTTGTGCAATAGCAGATCAACAAACAGCATTAAAGAAACTTCAAGATAAATATGAAGCACTTGAACAACGTGAGGCTGAAATACGAGAAGGTGATAGCGGTTTCCTTTGCCACTTCTTGCTTATTATCTCAATAATCGTTGGAATTTCATTGGGTGGAATACTAGGAGCATTGATAGGTGGCGTTGCGGGTGCTATTGCATGGGTTATAGCGTGGGTTATACATAACAACAACAATAACGAAGCATGGAATCAACAGGCTGACCAATATCATTTGGATAATGTTATTCCTGCACAAGAAGAGTTATATGATTGTCAGGAATTGCTTGACACATATTGGAACAGCGAAGAAATAAAACTTATGGAAATAGTTGTTCCTGACAAGTATCAAAGCGTTGACGCAATAAACTTCTTTGTAAATCTGCTTGTGACAAAACGTGCTGATACAGAGAAAGAACTTTTTAATCTTTATGAAGAAGAAATTCACAGACGTCAGAGCATTGCACTGCAAAATCAAGCCATTCAGTTGCAGAGGGAGCAGATCAGATATAGTCAGGATATTCTCAACAGTCAAAGAACTCAAAATGATCTCATAAGAAGTCAAACAGAAGCAAATGAAAGAGCATTTAAGAGCATAGAAAAAAGCCAGAAAAAGATATCACGTCAGACCAGATACGGCAACGTTGTTTCTACTGTCACAATGCTTAAAACAAAAAAGAAAAAGTAAAGTAATCACCCCGAACAATCTCTTGTTCGGGGTGGTTTTTTTACGCAAAAAAATCGGCAGCAGACAACTTAATGTCTGCTGCCGATAGTTTTATATTGTTTTAAGCATTAAAGCAATTATCCAAGAACAACAACGATGTTTGTCTGCTCTGTCATCTTGCACTCGCACACGAAGTTGCCTTCAACTGCTTCGCCGTTGACTGTCATAGACTTTACGCCGCTCTGAACGTGGTCTGGGTTCTGAATGTCGATTGAAAGGTGCTTGCCACGGAAATTCTTTTCGATCTTGAAACCGTCCCATGTGTGTGGGATAGAAGGGCTTATTACAAGGCCTTCTGCGTTTGGTCTCATACCGCAGATACCCTCTACGCAGCCTACCATTACTGTTGAGCCTGTACCTGTCAGCCAATGAACGTGTGAACGTCCTGCATATGGTGAACGTGTTGACTCTGTAAACTGACCGTGAACGTATGGCTCAAGTATTCTTACTTCTGCCTTATCGTTCATGTTTGCAGGTGAGGACTCAAGGAAGTACTCGAATGCTCTGTCACCGTGACCGAGAAGTGACTCTGCAAGGATAGCCCAGCCCTGTGTCTGTGAGAAGATACCACCGTTCTCCTTTGTATCAGGGTTGAAGATGTGCATGAGAGCACCGTCAAAGTAATGATCTACATAAGGTGGCTCCATGATCTTTACGCCAAATGGAGTATTGAGTATCTCATGTACCTTTTCCATAGCAGTTTCAGCCTGCTTCTCAGAAGCAAAGCCTGAGATAACTGACCAAGACTGTGGGTTGAGCCACATTGAAGCCTCAGGATCCTTCTTAGCGCCAACGATCTCGCCGTTCTCTCTGTAGCCTCTGATAAATCTATCCTCGTCCCAGCAAGCTTCAAGGCTCTTGCCGAGTTCAGGCTGTACCTTGTCGATATATGAAGCGTACTCATTATCGCCTCTGTCAAGTGCATAGCCCTTGATGATGCTCATTGCATAGTAGAGCTGGAATGCAACGAATGTTGACTCACCCTTCTTGCCAAGTCTGAGGCAGTCGTTCCAGTCAGCATAAAGACCTGCTGGCATTGTATGAGCGCCAAGTCTTTCCATTGAGAAGTTGATAGCTCTCTTAAGATGCTCGTAAACTGTATCCTCGCCGCCGTTTGCGTATACGATAACTTCATCGAGGAACGCCTTGTTTCCGCTCTCGCCGATATACTTATTAACTGTTGGGAAGAGCCAGAGAGCGTCGTCTGCTCTATAGCATGGGTGGCCTGTTTCCTTAGCGTAGATAGAGTTCTCGTCGTTCTCGTCCGGGCAAGTTTCGTGACCTGCCTTGTGGTCGAACTTAACAAGTGGAAGTCCGCCGCCGTTATCTACCTGTGCAGAGATCATAAATCTGATCTTTTCAGCAGCAAGCTCAGGATTGATATGGATAATACCCTGGATATCCTGAACTGTATCTCTATAGCCATAGCCGTTTCTCAGACCGCAATAGATGAATGACGCAGCTCTTGACCAGATAAATGTGATGAAGCACTGATAAGCGTTCCATACGTTTACCATGTTATTGAACTCGTCAGAAGGAGTTTCAATCTGGAAGTTATTGAGCTGACCATGCCAGTAAGCGATAAGCTCCTTGACCTCAGCGTCTACCTTGCCAGGCTCGTTATATGCAGCGAGTATCTCGTCTGCTACCTTAGGATTCTTCTGACCAACAACATAGATGATCTCCTTTGTTTCGCCAGGAGCAAGGATAATGTCAGACTGGAGAGCGCCGCAAGCGTTTGAGTTATAGTTGAGCTTGTTATCGCAGAAGCCTCTTTCAACTGCAACAGGGTTGCCGTATGTTCTGTAAGAGCCGATAAAGCTGTCCAGATTACCGTTATAAGCAGAAACAGGAGCGCCAACTACGCCGAAAAATCTTTCTCTCCAGTTAGAGCCGTTCTCGTCCTTACCGCTGTTCTCATTGATATGCTGAACGATCTTGTTGCCCTCAAAGCTTGTTCTTGTGATGAACAGTGTATACTGAAGGTTTACCTGATCCTGCTCATAGTTGTTCTCATTTGTGAACTCTACAAAGCCGAATGTTGAAAGGTTTCTGTATCTGTCAGAGTTATTTGTGATCTTAGTTCTCCATACCTCATATGTTTTGTTCAGAGGAACATAATATGTAAGCTCGGAGTGGATATCTGCATAGTCAGACTTGATAGTTGTATAAGCTGTACCATGGTGGCACTCTGTCTTATACTGATCGAGAGGCTTGCCTACAGGCTGCCATGTGCATGACCAATAATCCTTGGCGTCGTTATCTCTGATATAGATATATCTGCCAGGGAGACCGATATTTGAATTGAAACGGTAACGGATTATTCTTCCGTTAGCACCGCTCTTTACAAAGCTGTATCCGCCGCCGTTGTTGGATACGATAGCACCGTACTCAGGTGAGCCGAGATAGTTAGCCCAAGGTGCAGGTGTGTCAGGTCTTGTGATGACGTATTCCTTGTGTTCAAGGTCAAAATAACCATACTGCATATTTTTTATACGCTCCTTTTCAATATTTTAAAGTTGTAAACGTTTCACCAAAATGGCGTAAACGTTTCCCTCATAGATCCCGTCATTATTCATAACGCTTATATTATTTTAGCATACTTCCGATAGCTTTACAAGGGGGTAAAGCCAAAAAAATGGGCGTATTTTCAAAAAACTTTTTCGGGATTGTTGACTTTTGAAACTTAAACGATTGAAAATCGTCATGCTTTTTGTCGTTGTCCAAAACGCACTAATAACTGATATTTATTTGTATATATTGGATATTGACGGCGGTGCTCAAATATGGTATATTGTGTATATAATAAATTATAGGAGGTTTACCATTATGAACATTAAAGGAAGAATTTTAGCTATGGTTTCTGCTTGTGTTGTGATTTTCTCACAAAGTTCAATCACAACATTTGCTCTTGATAACCAGGAGGTTCTTACATTACCAACTTCTGTTTCAGATTTAACAACCGCTGAAAGCATGGGACAAGTGGTTAAAATTCACAATTTACAGGGAGCAGATGAAAAAACCATTGCTTTCTGTGCTGAAATGGAGTCGGGATATGTGATATATGATTTGTCAGGAAATATAATAGAGTATAGTCCTACATCATCATCTCCATATAGCGACTTACAAGGCGATTTATATTATGCTGGTCCACTTGAATACTTGACTAAAACAAGCACTGATTACAAAAATTTGCGAACAGGTGAGATTTTAACAGACGAGCAATTCAACGAAGTTACTGAAAGTTTTACTAATGAGAGCATAAAATTTTCATCAACTAATTTTATGAGTTCAAGTGCTTCTAGGGCTAATTCAGGATTTCGCACAGCAGTTTCAAAAGTATCTGGAACACCTAGAAAATTAAACTACAACACATCTAATCAATGTGGGGCGTTAGCAGCTGTTATCAACTTATGCTATATTGATGACTACAAAGACAACAATTGTTTGAGCGATTCTTATTCTAATAATCCCAAAAGTCTTTTCAACACCCTTAACAATTATATTCCGAGAGAAACAAACCGGAATGGAATAATAAATGGACTTAGCAACGCAAAAAAGGATAAAATATGTAGTTTTACTTCATCGCCTGACGCTTACTATGGTGGTGATTCATGGGGATTTTGTTTTTACAGGATACTCACGTCAAATTCTCCAACCATATTACTTATTATAAAGCATCCGAATTATGGTGGAGCAAAGGGGAGAAATCATTGGGTACTAACATATGGCATTGTTCAATGCTTCGATAATAATAATAAATTAGTTGATAAATATTTTATTGTTAACGATGGGTATGGAAAAAATGATATACGAATCCATTACACATATCAGGACGACTGTGTTTACATTTAAGGGTAGGTGACAAAACATGAAAAAGACAGTTTATTTGGTTTTAGCGCTCTCACTGCTTCTTTGCTCATGCTCACAAACAACAGACAATGATAACAAAAGCAAGGTCAATGACAGCAGTACAGTTGTGACAACAGCTTCTACAACAATGACAACTACCACAACTTCATCATCAAAGGTTGATGAAAATGCTGAAATTTCGGCATATTATATTCATCACTGGTATGGAGAAGAACCATATGAGATAACAGACAAGGACACTATCGACAAAATAACTGCGTGGATAGAGAACGCTAAATCGGTATGCAAGGATTATCCTTACATTGACGGCTTAGAATACGGTGGCGCAGACGCTTATGGAATCTCTCTCGAAAAGGATGAATCAAGTGATGCGTATGAGAGCATTTGTGTTATCGATGTTTCACAGTATTCGTGGGACACCTCAGGCGGTATGCACTCTGAAAGTAAAATATGCAATTTTAGCATAAAAGATGATACAGGCGAATTTCAGGATTACAATTTGCCAAAGGAAATGATAGATGAAATAATGCCCCTTATAACAAGACCGAACGTTGAATAACACATACAAAACCGGCGTGTATCTTCGTGATACACGCCGGTCGTTTCTATTATGTTTTTATGATACCTTGAGCCATGCGCAGGCAAAATCAAGTGCTTCATAAAGGCTTGATTTTTCTGCCACCTTAACTATCTGCTTATTCGGAGGCAGTGTGCTGTCTGTTGCAACTTTTCTTATTCTTACCTTATTTGCAACGTCGATACCGCCGACCTTTTCTGTAGAAAGTATTTCTATCATGACTACGAACTCGTCATACATATTTCCAAAATAGATATTATTCCCTTTTCTCACCAGTGGAACGCCCTTATAGGTGAAAAAAGCTTTCTTTTCTTCTGCCATTTATCTCTCCGCCTTTCTCATAATATATTTCTCTTTTTGTTTACTATTTTATTATACCATACTTTTCACATAATTAAAAGAGCTTTTGACAACTTTTTTGCGCAGGTTTTCAGCCTTGATTTATGTGGGATACATATTGTATCACATATTCTTTGTGAAAACTGTCGAAACATGACCGTAGGGGCGAACGCTGTTCACCCGTCCGATTTTGTGCTTAGCATGGGATATGCGTTTTAGTAGTTTTCGTCCACAGCCTCGCCTTTAAGAAGTCTGTCCATATTTGCAACGAACGTATCTACCCAAGTTGACTGTATTCTGAATGAGGTTTCACCGTTTAGCTTGACCACAGAACGTCTTGAAGAATCCTTATAAAGCTCCATAACGTCCTTTTTGCCGTCCTTGCGGTCGAATGTTATAGTCAGATAGCTTTCGCCCTCAGGGTCTGTGAAGTATATCTCATTTGTCGGGCAGCCCATAAGATACTGATAGAAGGTCTTAAAGTTGTCAACGTCAAGCTCCTTGCCGTCTGTTGTGACCTTTGTTACCTGTGCGGTAGTTTTGCCGTCAGAATCAGTATCAGCACTTGTGCCTGAGCTTTCCACCTCATAAACGGTCTTTTTACCGTTATAGACTACTTCAACGTCTTTAAGGTCAACAAGGTAGTTTGAAGTCATAAGGCTTGTGATAACGTCCTCTGCTTTGATCGTTGCCCATGGGAGGTTATCGGCTGAAACGAGGTATATAGCGTCAACGCCCTTTACGCCCTCAAAGTAGCAATAATATGCAGACACTGTATCTGTTGTTTCACTGCTGTCGCCTGCGGTAGCATAGACAGGGTCGCCTATTTTAAGGGTATAGTCATAGCCGTCTCCCGAGAGTCTTACTGTTGCGAACGGGTCGGAAAGTCCATGCTCCTTCATTGCAGTTTCATCAGGTGCGATGACCTCACAGCTCTGTGCTGTAAGTCCCCACATACCATGGGTAGTTGCTGAAGAATTTGTGATGTTCAGGTATGAGAAGATAGGCTCTGTCATTACCTGACCTGAAAGTCCCTCTATCTCGTTCGGGTTGTTTTCAAACGCCATTTCATAGTCCAGGTCTTTTCTTGTAACTGTTTCCTTGCCATAGTCAGGCCAATCGTCGTCAGACGGCTTTGTGAGCAAAGTGAGGTTCGCATATGCGGTCACCGGATCTGTATAGTATGAAAGCTTTGTTCCCATTACCATATAGACGGTCTTTTCATCGTCAAGGCTCACATATCTGTATCTTTCGTTGCTTGGTGAAACAGAGCCTACATGAAGGGTAGTGGCAGTGCCGTCGCTGTATTCAACTGTGAGATCTGCTGTGGGCTTATCAAGACCGTATTTTGACATATCCTCAACGTTTTCTTCAACGAGCTTTTTCGCCTTGAAGCCGTCAAGATTCGATATCATGGAAGCTTCTGCGGTGGTATTGGCATTGAGAGTGCCAAGCTCAGGTATGCTCCATGTGGATTTGCCTGACTCGGACTTATTAACGGAATACTCGCCATGTTCGTTTGAAACCTTTACGCTTGTTATATCGTCGCTTGACTTTGTAAGGATAACAACGCTCTCGTCCTGACTTGAAACTGCCGCTGTTGACGATGAGCTGGAGTCTGCGTCTGATTTGCCTGAGGTGGAGTTGAGAAACGCCATTACTCCCACCAGACAAGCGGCTGTGACTCCGCAGATAATGATACCCTGCAATTTACCATTCATTTGTGATTACCTCTGTGTTTTACTTATTCTTTCTTCTTGCCCAGATAACGATACCCACTATAAGAACTACAACAGGTACGCCAAGGCAGAATGTCCATTTAAGAACTGTTTTCTGCTGCTGAGTGATGTCGAAAACATTGCCTGTAATAGTTTTTGGTGTGATAGTGATACCTGCGGTCTTTCCGGTAAGGCCGTTTATAACGCTTATGAAATACTCGCTGTTCTGATACTGTGAATACTGCAAGTAGGTATCAGACAGCATACCCTCTGAACCTACTGCGATAACATTGCTATAGAGAGTTTTGTTATCGTCTGTAAATTTTGCCTTTGAGCCGACAGCCATATAATTCTGCTGACCCTTTACCAGAGCATCGCCTATATTCACCTGACCTGTGGTCTGTGATATATCAACATTTGCGGTATAGGCAGAATCTGAGGACTTGAGGTAAGCGTCTGTGGACACCATATCCTGCTCGTCAAAGAGTGTGTTTACAGGACGGCAGAGTGCTGAAAGGATAGCCGGGTTCTCTGTAGAAACGTCCTGAGTGAAGTTATCGGAAACTGTGGAAGCTACTGTTATGCAAGGCGAGTTATAATACTTGCCTGAGTCGCTTTCGCAGATAACGCCCTTGCCGACAGAAAGTCCATACTCTGACAGGAACTCATCAAGATTCGGGGTGTCCTCCTGACCATAAGAAGCGATATAGAGAAGCTGTTTGCCTAGATTTCCGCCATTATTGAGGAAGTCGCTGACCTTTTTGATATCCTCCTCCAGATAGTCAGTCTTAGGAGCAGGGATAACCACAACGTCTGTATCGGCAGGGATATCCTGGGAGGTTATATCCACTGTGTTCACGTTATAGCCGTTAGCTGTAAGAAGCGTCTGGAAATATGTGAGCTGTGTAAGCTCGCTTCTGCCTGTGAGGATAGTAACATAGACAGGGTTAGGGTCTGTTACTGTCATAAGTGCAGAAGTGAAAGCCTGCTCTGCGTTTGAGGACTCAACATAGCTGCCGTAATAGGACAGGAATGAAAGGTCGCCGCCTGCCTGCTGGGCAAGGGTATCTATGCTGTAGCCTGATTGTGACAGCTTCTGCTCGAACTCGTCTGTGAATGTAAGGAGGTCGAGCATACCAAGCTTTCTTGTTCGGCTTATCTCTTTGCCATCAACCTTTGTTTTTGTTTCAAATATCATATCGAACTGGCTGATAGTATCGGTATACTCCTTAACGATCTCAGGGTGTGAGTCGATATCAACGAAACGATATGTGATATGGTGATTGAGCTTACAATAGTTTTTCAAAAGCTCAACAGCCTGCTTATTATAAGAGCTGTAATTTGTATAAGTATTCTCGTCTGCGAAGATAGTTACCTGAACGTCTACGTTCACTTTCTTTACATAATCCTCTGTATCGTTTGAAACTGAATATATCTTATTTGTAGTCAGGTCGATAGTGATAGGATATCTGTCAAAAAGCATTGTTGTGACAACGTTCACTAGGACAAGCAGAGCGACAAAAACGCAGGTGAACACTGTTGCCATTGTTCCATGCTTGAGCTTTTTGGCATTGAACTTTTTGCCGTCCTTTGTCTTTTTCTCTTTTTTATCTTTCTTTTTGTCTTTATCTTTTTTATCCTTTTCTGTATCCTTTGGAGCGGTCTTTGCTGCCTTTTCGTCTGCTACAACGTCTTTAAGCAGGTCTGCTCCTGATACAGAGATCTTTTCGTTATTATTCTCTTCCATTTAAACAGCCCTCCTTTAGCCCCAGCGGCGTTTTTCAAGCACTCTCACCGTGAGGAAAAGAAATGCCACTATTGCACTCAGAAAGAACACAACGTTAGAAAAATCAAAAAGTCCATAGGTGAATGAATAATATCTCTCGCCGAATGACACCTTTTCGCACACTGTTGTGAGCCATTCAAAAGGCAGAAGATTGCCTATAGTTGACAGGAACGACACGAAGATAAGTGCGATAAAGCTTATTACTGCAGCAACTATCTGGTTTTCTGTGAAAGATGAGCAGAAGATACCGATAGCGATATAAGCGCCGCCAACAAGTGCCAGAGCGACGATATTGCCCACGACGACGTTCCAGTCAGGCGTACCGAAAGCGGATACGACAACTGCAAAAACGCCTGTGATAGCGATAGCTATGATATAGATAAGGAAAGCGGCAAGGAATTTACCTACAACTATGCTGCCAAGTCCCACAGGGGCGGTGAGCAGACACTGGTCTGTTTTTGTTCGCTTTTCCTCGGATATGGTCCTCATGGTGAGGACAGGTATAAGCACTATTATGATTATAAGAAGCGCACTGAAAACGGAATCAAGTCTTGTATAGCCGCTTTCAAGGCTGTAGTTTGCAAACATTACGCCTGAATAGGCATAGAATGCCGCAAGGAAAATATAACCGATAGGTGAGGTAAAATAGCTTCTTACCTCTCGTCTGAATATTGCGCCCATTAGTCATTTCCCTCCTTATCGGAAGTATTTTCAAGGGCAGGCAAAGCCTCGCCCATTGTGAGCTTGAGGAATATATCTTCAAGTGAAAGCTCAGAGGTCTTAAGTTCAAGCATATACCAGCCGTTTTTAACAACTGTTTCAAAGACGTCACGTCTGATATCCACGCCTTCTTTTGCCTCTATTCTTATATCATTCACGCCGTCTTTATGGCTTGCGTCGCAGATGACTTTTTCAACGCCCTTTATGCCCTGCATTGCTCTGACGATCTTATCCTTATCGCCCTGTATCTTTGCAGTGAGCTTATGCTCGCCTGAGAGCTTCTGTGAGAGGTGTTCCTCTGTATCGTTTGCGACGACCTTGCCCTCGTTGATGACGATTATCTTATCGCAGACAGCCTGCACCTCAGAGAGGATATGGGAAGAAAGGATAACGGTATGATTTTTGCCGAGCTTTCTTATAAGAGTTCTTATCTCGATTATCTGCTTAGGGTCAAGACCTACTGTAGGCTCGTCCAGGATAAGAACCTTTGGGTTGCCGATAAGAGCCTGAGCAAGACCTACTCTCTGTCTATAACCTTTTGACAGGTTCTTGATTATTCTGTTATAAACATGGTCTATCTTTACAAGTCCGCATATATCTTTAAGATGTGACACCTTTGGAAGCTTACACTTTTTAAGGTCATAGACAAAATAGAGATATTCTTTTACGGTCATATCCATATAAAGTGGCGGAAGCTCAGGGAGATAGCCTATCTGCTTTTTAGCCTTGATAGGGTCTTCAAGGATATCTACGCCGTCTATAAGGGCTTTGCCGTCTGTACAGGATATGTAGCCTGTAAGGATATTCATGGTGGTGGATTTTCCCGCTCCGTTAGGACCGAGGAAGCCGAGAACTTCGCCGTCCTCAGCTTTGAAAGAGATATTATCGACAGCTTTTTTGTCGCCGTATCTCTTGGTAAGGTTTATAACCTCTATCATTTTATTTCCTCCTCTTAGGAAAAGCATTCATAAGTCTTTACAATTTTATAATACTTATGTGACAGGGGAGTGATAGCTGTACGAAATACAGAGCATTTTAAGTAAATTTAAAGTAGCAAATACTCAAAATGCTCCGCTGTTGAATTATTTATCCGTCTAAAAGCGATGTATCTATGTAATTTGTAGGGGAGCGGTGCAATTTCTGCTTTGCAGAGATCCGACATCCCACTTGTTTGGAAATTATTTCGCCCCTACACTTGTTCAACATTTTCGTAGTTTTTATTATGACAGCTTCTCAATGCCCTTTCTTATTCTTGCAAGAGTATCCTCCTTGCCGATGAGATATGATATCTCAACACCGCCGCCCGGAGTGAACGCCTTACCTGAAACTGCAACTCTAAGAGGCCACAGAACGATACCGTTCTTTACGCCAAGCTTGCCGATAAGGTCAAAGAGTGCGTCATGGATATTTTCCTCTGTCCAATCCTCAACGCCCTCGAGTACAGGGAGAACTGCTTTGAGAGATTCCAGAGAATTTTCAGGGTTCGTTTTCATCTTCTTATGTGTATAGAGAGCTATATCATACTCAGGGAGAGCGTCGATAAAGTCTACCATTTCAGGTATCTCTGTGAAAAGCTCTGTTCTTGCCTGCAAGAGCTTTGCTATCTCGTTAAGGTCAACGTCCTCTCTATGAACGGACTGCTTGATATAAGGGATAGCATACTCAGCAAACTTCTCAGGGGTCATAGCCTTTATATACTTGCCGTTGATAGCTTTAAGCTTAGCAGGGTCGAAGATAGCAGGTGACTTAGAAAGTCCATGGATATCGAATTCCTTAACAAGCTCTTCAAGTGAGAATATCTCGTTCTCGCCCTTTGGCGCCCAGCCAAGCAGAGCGATATAGTTTATAACAGCTTCTTTAAGATAGCCCTTTTTCATAAGATCCTCGTAAGATGCGTCACCGTCTCTCTTTGAGAGCTTATGCTGCTTATCTTTCATGATATGCTCAACATGGATATAGGTTGGTATCTCCCAGCCGAAAGCCTTATAGAGCAGGTTATACTTAGGTGCAGACGCAAGGTACTCGTTACCTCTTACAACGTGGGTGATACCCATAAGGTGGTCGTCAACGACGTTTGCAAAGTTATAGGTAGGCATACCGTCTGTCTTTATAAGTATCTGGTCGTCGAGGGTAGAGCAGTCAACAGTGATATCGCCGTAAAGCTCGTCATGGAAAGTAACTTCGCCCTCTGTAGGTATTTTCTGTCTGATAACATAAGGAACACCTGCGTCAAGCTTTTCCTTTATCTCTTCAGGTGAGAGGTTGCGGCAATGTCTGTCATACATTGGAGCGATACCGCTTGCTTCCTGAATGGCTCTTACTTCCTCAAGTCTTTCCTTGTCGCAGAAGCAATAATAAGCTTCACCCTTTTCAACAAGCTCCTCGGCATATTTTTTGAACATACCCATTCTCTGTGACTGGATATAAGGACCTACAGGGCCGCCGATATCAGGGCCTTCGTCCCAATTAAGACCAACGTCCTTGAGTGTCTTATAGATGACCTCAACTGCGCCGTCAACATAACGCTCCTGGTCTGTATCCTCGATACGGAGAATAAAGTCTCCTCCGTTCTGCTTTGCAATAAGATAGGTAAAGAGTGCTGTTCTCAGGTTGCCTATGTGCATATAACCTGTTGGTGAAGGTGCAAATCTTGTTCTTACCTTGTTCATTTATATCTTCCTTTCAAAATTAGAGTCTTATTTCATATCCTGCTCATCAAATGCAATTTTTACATATTTCGCAGGATTATTTGCAATATACTGCCTTATTTCTGCGTGTTGCTTTCTGTTTTTGATTATCGTATCATAAAAAGATTTTTGCCATATGGAATAACCTAGTTCTTTTGTGACAGCCTCTTTGAAATGTTTTATGACCCTTGAAAGTGTCGGTGTTTCACTTGTAGGGGTGAACAGTGTTCGCCCGTTTTTCGGCTGTTTTTCAATTTTGATTATAATATGCACATGGTCAGGCATGATACAAGACATCTCTACAAAAACGTCGGGATAGTGCTCAGATATCTCTGTGAGTTTTCTCTTTACAAGTTTTCCTGTAACAGAAAGTTTTGGGTGCAGAATTTCATTTGCAGTCAGCGGGCGAACACTGTTCGCCCCTACATTCTCCCACAGGACTTGGTATTTTTCAGTAACACATATCGTCACAAAATACAAGCCGTTCGCAGAATAATCATAACCCTCAAGACGTATTTTCTTTCGTCTTGGCAAATCTTCACTTGTCATATTTTATTTTTCTCAAAATATCTGACCGCCTGCTCTTTGTTTTTTGCTATCTCCTCACGGAGGCTGTCGAAGCTGTCAAACATTTTTTCGGGGCGGAGAAATTCATGCAGTTCAAGTTTTAGCTTTCTGCCGTAAAGATCCCCATGATAATCCATGATGAAGGTTTCTGCAAGGGGAGCTGTTTCAACATGGACGGTAGGCTTTACGCCTATATTTGTCACGCCTGCATACTTATTTCCGTCTATTTCAACAGCGGAGCAATAAACGCCGAATTTCGGCATTACCCTGCCCTTTGGTATCTGCTGATTTATTGTGGGGAAATCCCACGTTCTGCCACGTTGAAAGCCGTGTTCCACTTCAAGGCAGAATCCAAAATGATAACCCAGCATTTCATTTGCTTTGGCTATCTCGCCCTCACGGACGCATCGTCTTATCTCAGTGGAACTTATGACCTCGCCGCCCATGAGCAGTGGACTTACTATTTCCACATCTATATCATATTTTTCACCGAGCCTTTTAAGGTCAACAGCCTTGCCCTGTGCGCCTTTGCCGAATGTAAAATCGTTTCCGCACACTGCGCCGCTGCAATTGAGCCTTTCTTTCAGCACCTTTTTCACAAAATCCTCCGGTGACATACCTTTGAACTTTGCAAAATCAGGTGAAAAAAGCACTTCGACCCCAAGCTCTGCCATTTTTTTATGCTTTTCCTCATCGCTCATAAGCATTTCTATCCTGCCGTCATGACCTTTTGAGGTCACGGTGTCGGTCTTGAAACAGAAAACTGCCGAATGTCCGTCAAGGCTCTGAGCCTTTTTCACAGCCGTTGTTATTATGAGCTGATGTCCTCTGTGGACTCCGTCAAAAAGTCCAAGAGCGCAAACTGTCCTTTTTTCGGGGATAAACCCGCTGTTTGTTATATCCGTCAAAATATCCCTCCGAATAAAACAAATTATCAGAAATTTTTGAAGCTTCTGAAGCTGCCCTCACGAAAAGTGCCGATACCCAGGAAGCTGTTATCACTGCCGTAGACACGGTAGAGCTTGTCCTCTGACAGATCTTTTATCCCTGTCTGCTCAGGTCTGAGTTTTACACCGTTTCTATAAAGCTTTGTTTCCCACTGTCCAAGGGTAGTTTTTTCGTAGCTTACAAAGGCTCTGTCAAGGGGGATAAGCATTTGTGACAGCTTATCCTGCTCACAAATTTCGGCTATCTCCTCTATGGTATAGCAATCCTTTATATCAACGCCCCCTGAATTGGAACGCTCAAGAGAAGTCATCATTCCGCCGCAGCCAAGCTTTTCACCTATGTCGCTGATAACGGATCGTATATAAGTACCTTTTTCGCAATCAACTTTCATTACGCCCCTGCGTGAAGCTTCGTCATATTCTATTATATCAATGCTGTCGATATGGACAGCCCTCGGCTCACGCTCTATTTCTTTGCCTGCTCTTGCAAGCTCATAGAGCTTTTTGCCGTTCACTTTTATTGCAGAATACATAGGCGGCACCTGCATGATATCGCCTACAAAACTGCTTTTTGCACATTCAAGGTCGGCTCTGGTAACTGCCTTGTCTCTTGTTTTTAACGTCTTTCCTGTGCTGTCTAAGGTATCGGTGCTTACCCCAAGCTGAAATCCTGCGGTATAGACCTTTCGTCTGTCGGGGATAATATCGCAGGCTTTTGTGGCTCTGCCAACGAAAACAGGCAGAACGCCTGTTGCCATGGGGTCAAGAGTTCCTGAATGACCCAATCTTTTTATCCTTAGAACTCCTCTGAGCTTTGCGATAACGTCAAAAGAAGTCCAGCCCTCAGGCTTTTTTACAGGCAAAATGCCGCTGATATTATCCTTGCTGTTATCCAAGCTCATCAGCCCAAGACCTTTTCCGCTTGCTTGAGAAGCTTAGCCTTGACTTCTTCAAGGCTTCCTGTTATCTCACAGCCTGCGGCTCTTATGTGTCCTCCGCCGCCAAACTCACGGCAGAATGCAGAAGCGTCTATCTCATCGTCGCTTCTTACTGATATTTTAAAGACGTTCTCGTGTCTTTGCTTAACTGTTATGCCTATTTTCACGCCCTCAACGGACAATGGTATAGAAGCAAGTCCCTCGAACTCGGCAGCGTCAACGCCGCTTTTCTCCATAAGCTCTTTTGTAAGCACTATCATAGAGCATTTGCCACCGCAGTAATACTCCATATTCGCTGTAACGGACTGCTCCACCATAAGTCTGCCCTTGCTTTTTACATCAAACATTTTTCTGTTGATATAAGCAAAATCTATGCCATATGACATAAGCTCTGCACAGGCGATATGAGCCTGCGGAGTTGTGTTTTCATACTTGAAGCAGCCTGTATCCGTTGCAATGCCTGTATAAAGGCATCTCGCTATCTGACGTGATATCTTTCTGCCTGAAGCTTTGAATATCTTATACATTATAAGTGCTGCGGCAGAAGCGTCTGCTTCTACATATGACTGCTTTGCAAAATACTTGTTTGAGATGTGGTGGTCGATGCAAAGGTCGATCGCACCCTCCTCGGCATACTTTGAAAGGTTGCTGCCAAGAAGATTTGTGTCTGCGATATCCACTGCGATAACGTACTTCACATCAAATTCCTGAGGGTAATAGCTCTCATAGATAAGATCATATCTTTCGGGAAAGCTGTCGGAATTTACAACGTTAGCCTTTTTCCCCATATCTCTCAGAAAAGCGCACAGGGCAAAGCCTGAACCAAGCGTATCGCCGTCGGGGCTTTTATGAGTTAAAATAAGAAAATTGTCGTTTTCTTCAAATATTTTAAGAATATCCTGAAATGTCATAATATCCTTTCTCCTCTATTGTTCTTCGCCGTCTTTCTCTTCTTTTTCTTCTTCGGGCAGAACTTCTTTAAGAAGCTTGTTTATCTTTGCTGAATGCTCGATAGAATTATCTGCGATAAATTTAAGCTCAGGGCATTTTTTCAGCTTCAGCACGTTTGATATCTCTCTTTTGAGAAATCCTGTTGCCGACTCAAAGCCCTTAACGGCTTCCTTTGCCTTTTCATAGCCCTCAAAGCTTGAAACATACACTTTACAGAATGAGCCGTCGCCTGCCACGTCGCAGCGGACGATAGTGAGCATATCTCCTCCGTGTATCCTTGGGTCTTTAAGGTCTCTCATTTTGCCCGATATTATTCTTCTTATATCTTCGGACATACGTCCTGCTCTGTAACCTGCCATAATATCTTTATCTCCTGCTTAAATATGCTCTTACGGGGCGGCTGTCCGTCCCGTAAGCATCATTATCAATCTCTGTATTCTTCCATATAGAACGCCTCGAAAATGTCGCCCTCCTTGATATCGGTGAACTTTTCAAGAGTGATGCCGCACTCAAAGCCTGCGGCAACTTCCTTGGCGTCGTCCTTAAATCTCTTAAGGCTTGACATCTTATCCTCGGCGATAACGATACCGTCTCTTACGACTCTTATCTCGTTATTTCTGCCCACCTTACCGTCAAGAACGTAAGAACCTGCTACAGTACCAACATTGGATATCTTGTATACCTGTCTTACTTCGATACGAGCTGTTTCCACCTCTCTGTACTTAGGAGCGAGCATACCCTTCATAGCGTCTGTTATTTCTTCTATTGCATCATAGATTATTCTGTAAAGTCTAATATCAACGCCACTCTGCTCTGCATTCTGCTTTGCAACTGGGTCAGGACGAACGTTAAATCCAACGATGATAGCGTTTGAAGCGTTTGCGAGCATAACGTCGCTCTCAGATACAGCACCTACGCCGCCGTGGATGACCTTAACTCTGACCTCGTCATTTGAAAGCTTTTCAAGTGACTGCTTAACGGCTTCAACTGAGCCTTGAACGTCAGCCTTGACGATGATAGGAAGCTCTTTCATTTCTCCCTCAGCTATCTGGCTGAACAGGTTGTCGAGAGTTACCTTCTGATGCTGCTGGAACAGTTCTTCCTTAGCTTCATGCTTTCTCTGCTCAACAAGCTCTCTTGCAAGCTTTTCGTCTGCAACTGCGTTGAAAACGTCGCCTGCACTTGGAACTTCGCCCAGACCTGTTATCTCAACAGGTGTTGACGGGCCGGCTTCCTTAATGCTTCTGCCCTTATCGTTTGTCATCGTTCTGATACGTCCGACAGAAGTGCCTGCGATTATAACGTCGCCTGACTTCAAAGTACCATTCTGCACAAGGAGTGTAGCAACAGGGCCTTTACCCTTATCAAGTCTGGCCTCGACAACAGTACCTCTTGCAAGTCTGTCAGGGTTAGCTTTAAGTTCCTTGACCTCTGCAACGAGGAGAATGTTTTCAAGAAGTTCGTCTATACCCATACCGGTCTTTGCGGAAACAGGAACTGCGATAACGTCGCCGCCCCATTCCTCGACAACGAGGGACTGCTCTGTGAGCTGCTGCTTAACTCTGTCAGGGTCTGCGCCTTCTTTATCCATTTTATTGATAGCAACGATTATTGAAACGCCCGCTGCCTTTGCGTGGTTGATAGACTCGATAGTCTGCGGCATGATACCGTCATCAGCGGCAACAACGAGGATAGCGATATCTGTAACGTTCGCACCTCTTGCTCTCATGGCTGTGAAAGCTTCATGACCCGGAGTATCGAGGAACGTTATCTTCTTGCCCTGATACTCTACCTGATAAGCACCGATATGCTGTGTGATACCGCCTGCCTCAGTGTCAGTAACGTGAGCGTTTCTTATTCTGTCGAGGATAGATGTCTTACCATGGTCAACGTGACCCATAACGACAACGACAGGGCATCTTTCCTGCAGGCTCTCCTCTGGATCTTCGTCAGTTTCGATAAGTCTTTCTTCTATTGTAACGTGTACTTCCTTTTCAACCTTTGCGCCAAGCTCTTCTGCAACAAGTGCGGCGGTATCAAAGTCGACCACCTCATTGATAGAAGCCATTACGCCAAGACCCATAAGTTTTTTGATGACCTCGGTAGCTGTTACTTTAAGTCTGCTTGCAAGCTCTGAAACAACGATCTCGTCAGGAATCATGACCTTGAGCTGCTGCTTTCTTGCTCTTTCAAGCTCCAGTCTGCGGAGCTTTTCGCTCTCAGTTTCCTTCTTATGTGAGAACTGCTGTTTCTTTCTCTGCTGAGATTTCTGAGTGAGCTTCTGCTTCTTTGTAAAGTTATCCTTGCTCTTGTTCTGCTTTGAGTTTGCAAGGTTATCATACTTCTCGTTATACTTATCAAGCTCTATATAGCTTCCTCTTGTGTCGATAGTTCTCTGTGTGCCGAACGAATCGTTATCCTCAGAGATAGTATATCCGCCTGAAGCTTCTTTCTTATCAGAAAAACCGCCAAGCTGCTGACGAACGCCATGCTCTTTCTTCTTTGCTGGCTTCTGTGGAGCTGGCTGCTTTTTCTTCTGTTCAGGTGCAGGCTGTTTTGTTTCGACCTTGACCTCCGGCTTCTTTTCCACCTTTGGCTCTGCCTTAGGCTCAGGCTTTGCTTCCGCCTTTGGAGCCGGCTTAGGCTCAGGCTTCTTTTCAGCCTTTTTCTCCTTTTTCTCAGCCTTTACAGGCTTCTTATCTGCCTTCTTTTCTTCCTTGGCAGGCTTTACGTTATTTGCATAGAAAGCATCAAAGCTGTCCACCTGATTGTTCTGTGTATAATACTCCAGAACATAAGAGATCTCCTCAGGGGTAAGCACTGACTGTGTTTTCTTTGGCTCTCCGCCGAGCTTGCCAAGACACTCGATAAGGTCGTTATTTGTAACTTTCAGATCCTTAGCCATATCGCTAAGCTTATATTTAGTTGTTTTCATACTCATAGGCTATAAAATACCTCCTCAATAAATGCTAAATGCTATAAAACTCATTTTCGTCTATAGGGATCTCCTCAAGCCCTTTGGCGCAAGCCTTTGCGAAGCCTCCCTCGCAAATAGCGATAACACCTGTTCTTTTGCCAAGGCCAAAATGGATATCGTCCATTGTCATGCCAAGGCTGTAAAGCTTTATCCCGTTTTTGTAGCAGTTGAACTTTATCTCTTTAAGAGATTTAGGTGAAAAATCCGTTGCCGCAAACACTGCACAGGCTTTGCCTGTATTGCAGGCGTCCTTCACCATATCCATACCCATTACAAGCTTTCCTGCTTTTCTGCACATTGTAACAAGCCCTATTTTATTATTCATTTTCCCTAAGCTCGCCCTCCATGCTGTTATATATATCCTCGCTTATCATGCAGGAAAAGCTTCTTTCAAACTTTCTTGCTTTTCTTGCTTTTTCAAAGCATTCGACGCTTTTGCATATATAAGCGCCTCTGCCTGATTTTTTGCCTGTGAGGTCAAGGGAGATATCCCCCTCTTTTGACTTCACCACTCTGATAAGCTCTCTCTTGGGTTTCATTTCACCGCACCCAAGACACATTCTCATTGGTATCTTCTTAGTTTTCATCATCAGCAGCCTCAGCCTTTGCAGAGCTTTCGGATACGATATCTATTTTATAGCCTGTCAGACCTGCGGCAAGCTTTGCGTTCTGACCCTTATTACCGATAGCAAGTGAGAGCTGGTTATCAGGAACAGTAACACGGCACTCTCTTACGCCCTCCTCTTCGCTGAGAACAACGTTTATTACCTCAGCCGGAGCAAGAGCCTTTGCGATAAACTGAGCAGGGTCTTCGCACCAATTGATAACGTCTATCTTCTCGCCCTTAAGCTCGTTCACAACAGAAGTTATTCTTGACTTTCTAGGACCGATACAAGCGCCTACAGCGTCAACATTAGGGTCCTTTGAATAAACCGCTATCTTGCTTCTTGCGCCTGCAACTCTTGAAATAGCCTTTACTTCAACAGTGCCGTCTGCTATCTCAGGAACTTCAAGCTCAAAAAGTCTTTTAACAAGCTCTCTGTGAGTTCTTGATATCTTGATAGAAGGCTTTCTGTCAGGATTTGCGATACCCACAACATATACCTTGATGATATCTCCTGCCTTGAGTGTTTCGCCCGGTATCTGCTCGTTTCTTACAAGATAAACTTCGTTCTTGTCGATAGTAAGTATAGCATTCTGAGTAGCAGGCTCGACCTTCTGGACTGTGGCAGAAACGCACTCATGCTCCTTATCGTGATACTGCTCGATAAGTCTTGCTCTTTCAAAATCCTTGATATCGTGCTTGATAGACTGCTTTGCATTCTGAGCGGCAACTCTGCCGAACTTTGCAGGGTCGAGAGGTATCTCCACCATATCGCCCACCTTGATGTTAGGGTCATAGACCTTTGCTTCGTCAAGGAAGATCTCGTTGTCAGGGTCGTCAACATACATAACGTCCATAACTTCCTTGAGTATCCTTATATCGAGCTTTCCTGTAACAGGGTCGATATCCACTCTGATATTCTCGCAGTAAGGATAATCCTTCTTGATAGCCTTTTCGATACCTGATTTTATTTTCTCAATAAGTATATCGCTGCCAATATTATTTTCCTTTTCCAAATCCGTCAGAGCTTCAAAAAATTTGCTGGTCATTTCCTTATTCATTTTCTGATCAATCCTTTCACACTTGATTCGGGCTTTGCCCATATTTATTAAATTTCTTCATTCAGAACAGGTCTGCGTCATCATTGAGCTTTACATAAGCACAATCTGCAAGCTTAAACTCTACATTCTCCACGCCGTTCATATCCTCGTCCAGTTTTTGACAAAGTATCTTATCCTTGTCATATCCCACAAGACCCACAACGAATTCTTTTTCACCGTTTTCGTCAGGTCTTATGAGCCTTACTCTTATAACGTCGCCTATGCAGACCTCAAAATGCTCGGGTCTTCTAAGCTCTCTGCCAAGTCCGGGACTTCCGCACTCCAGCACATAGCTCTGAGCTATAGGGTCTGCCTCGTCAAGCACCTTGTTCATCGGTCTTGTGAAAGCCTCGCAATCGTCCATATCTATGCCGCCGTCCTTGTCGATAAGCACCCTGAGGTACCACGTTGCTCCCTCCTTTTCAAACCTTACGTCCCAAAGGAAAAAGCCAAGCTCGTCTGCGATAGGCTGTGCAAGCTCTCTTACTTTTTCTACCGTAGTTTTCTTTACTTCCATACAGCACCTCCGTTAATGCTTCCCAAAGCAAAGCCATCAGGCTTTGCCATGAAAAAAAGCCCCATACAAAACCAAAAGACCGGAAGTCAAGTTCCAGTCTTTCATTAAAAGCCTATTGTGATTATTATACCACACAAAACAGTTTTTTGCAAGGACATTCAAAAGTTTTTAATGAAAAGAATTAAATATTATGTTAATAGTCTGTAAACATTTCGTCAACTGACGTTCTTTTCATTCTCCTCAGGGATATCCTTAGGTTTTGCTTTTTCTTTATCCACGGGTTTCTTCACTGTTCCCTCGACGAAATCCAGCGGAACGGTGAACATTATTCCCGTATTGGGCTGAGATAGATCGCCCACAGTATTATAAACTATCTTTCGTGCGGTATCGAGCTGATTATTTTTTATTACTGAGAGGATAGTTCTGTTATCCTCTTCACCGCTGAAAAGTCCTCGGATAGAGGCGCTGAGAAAGCTGCTGTCAAGTCTTGAAAGGGTCATTGCCATACCTGACGACTCGATTATAGTCGCACCCTTTATGCCTGCTGCTGAAAGTCCCTCCAGCAAATAGTCAAGCACGTCTGTTTTATTAAGGATTATGACCAGAAGTTTCACGTTATATCGCCCCCTGTTAAAATTTCAGCCTTTACGTTTTTACTTCTCCGCTGCTGACGGTGCAGTATCTTTGAGCATTGTCTGAACGCTCTCCTTGAACTTATCAGACACCTTAAAGTGAGAATCGTCCGTCCACTCGCCCTCTGGCACAAGAGCTTCTGCAGGAGTAAGGTTCTGATCCAGCATATCCTTGAGATATGACTTTTCTTCCTTATACTGTGCACTTGTCCAATCGGTATCGCTGTTTGCGGTGAATATATTATAGAAGTTATCAAGATTATCCTTAGTGATATTCGTCTGCTGGAAAGCGTTGTTTATAAGCATTGTCACCGCAGTTCCAAGAAACTTCATATTACCGTTCCTGCCCTCTTTGAAAACAGGATACTGACAGATAAGTCTTATCTGATGACCGCTGAGGTTAGTCAGATCGCCGCTTGGGATAGCGATATCGTTCTCGTCATTATCCTGAGAGAGATAGTAAAGCTCTTCATCAGGAGTATATGTAATTCCGCCCACAATATCCGCCGCATTCTCGAATGCGTCATTTGTGAGGGAAACGTAATTGTCTATAGTGATACCGAAAGTGTCTGCAACGGCTGCTTCAAGCTTCACCATGCCGCCCTCTTCATGTATCTCACGCATTGTCTGGCTTCCGCTCACTGTGAACGCTGAAACAGGCATTATGATTATCTTCTTTGCGTCCGGTGCAACTCTTATGACTGTTGCGTCTGCAAGAACGCCCTTGCTGTTCACTCTTGCAAAAAGGGTATTATAAACCGGGCTTTTTATGCCTGCGTCGCTGTCGCTGTCATCATTGCCGATAACACCAAACTCTCTGAGGGCATACAGTGCAAGCATGCCGATAACAAAGAGGAATATTATCATTGTTATGAAGTAGACCAGAGCGATAGGAGCCTGAGATCTTCTTTTTTTCTTGTGAGCTTTCGTCTGAGCCATGTTATTGATCTCCTTACTTTCAAATATATACAGGCAGGCATACTGTCCGCCATATTTTCATATATAAACTTTTTCGGAAAAATTCTCGAAAACTATTGAACAATTTGCAATTTAGGTGTAAACTAAATAGGACGGCTGTCTGAGTCTGAGTCGATATAAAAAACAGGATTATCGTCAAGGCATATGATGTTCAGCGTAAGGCCTGCACGCTTTGCCATGTTTATGGTCTGCAAAGTGCCTGAGCCTTTGGCTTTCTCTTTTATGACCCCGATCAGACGAGAGGAATGTTCAACCATAAAGCTGTTTCGCTTTTTATAACAGCCGTTTTCATACTTGGGACTTGTTATCACGACCGCACTGCAAGAGTTCAGAATAAGCGAATATGTATAGCTGTCCAAGGGTGTTTTCATCTCTGTACGCTGACCTGCATAGGGCAGAACGCACACGAGCTTCATATCCTTATATTCGGGCTGAGCCGAAAGGCTGTGGACTATCTCAGCACAGCGCAGGTCGATACCTTTTGACATACCTGATATAAAAGTACGGCAGCCTTCGCTATATGCTTCCTTTATCATAAGGACGAGCATACTCAGGAGATTTTTCATACCCTGCTTATGGACATCGCCGCCGAAAGGCAGATCCCTGTCCCTATGACCTGTAAAGCAGCAAGAGGTATCTCGATTGCAGAAAAATTCTTCTGCGGGGACGATATTACTCACATCAAAGCCTCCTGAAAAATTTGGCGACACAATGCCCATGATAAGAACATTATAACACATTGATTTATCTTTTTCAATAGAAAATGACAAATATTTTGTGCAAAGGCACAATTATAAAACCGAAAGGGAAGAAAAATAAAATGGATTTTTTGAAGAGAGCATGGGCTGAGGTAGATCTTGACAGCATTGAATACAATCTGAAAGAATACCGCAGGCTCATAGGGGAAAAAACAGAGATAATGTGCGTTGTAAAGGCGAGCTGCTACGGACATTTTGACAACGGGGTAGTTCCGTTTCTTGAAAACGAGATGGACATTCGCTGGTTTGCGGTATCGAACATACACGAAGCCCACAGGCTCAGGGATATGGGCATAAAGGGCGAGATACTCATTTTGGGCTACACACCTCCTGAGAATGCGAAGTGGCTCACAAGGCTTGACATCATTCAGGCTTGCACAGAGCTTTCATATGCTAAAGCACTTTCAGAAAACGCTGACGGCAAGGTACGCATACACGCCGCTATCGACACGGGCATGACGAGGATAGGTCTTCACGGGGAAACCGACAAGATATACGGTGAGCTTAAAGAGATATCAAAGCTTGAAAACATTGTGCTGGAGGGCATTTTCACACACTATGCGGTAGCCGACAGCCTGAGAGAGCAGGACGAGAAATACACAAAGACGCAGACGGATAAGATACTTGCCGTTGCTGACAAGTGCGAAGCAGAGGGTCTTCACCTTGAAAAAGTGCATTTTCTCAACTCAGCTGGCGGAGTATACTATTATAATGAGAGAAGCTCTCTTGCAAGGCTTGGAATAATACTTTACGGACTTTATCCTGACCCTGCAAAGGCTCTGCCTTTTGAGCCAAAGCCTGCTATGGAATTTAAGGCGGCTGTTGCGCAGGTAAAATACATAGACAATGGCACTGACGTAAGCTACGGCAGGACTTACACTGCAAATGGCAAAGTGAAGCTCGCAACTGTTACGGCAGGCTATGCAGACGGATATCCCAGAGCGCTTTCAAACAAGGGATATGTGCTTATCAACGGAAAGAAATGCCCTATCACAGGCAGGATATGTATGGATCAGTTCATGTGTGATGTAACTGAGGTAGAGAACGTAAAGGCAGGGGACGAGGCTGTCCTCATAGGCGCACAGGGAAATGAAAAGATAACCGCCGACGATATCGGCAAAATGACAGGAACGATAGGCTACGAGATAGTTTGCGGAATATCTGCAAGAGTGCCGAGAGTTATCTCACGCCATGGAGAGCAGACGGCTGTTCTTGAAATAGAGTAAGGGAGGATAAAGAGCCATGATAAGATTTTTCGGCGGCAGGGTAATGACCCTTGCCAACGGCATAGAAACGCAGGATATAGAGGTCTGGACGGAAGGCTCAAAGATAGTTTTCGTTGGCAAGCCTAAGGCTGAGGAGCTTGACGGAAAGGTTTTTGAACGTGAATATGACCTTAAGGGAAATCTCCTTATGCCGTCATTCAAAAATGCGCACACTCACTCGGCAATGACTTTTCTGCGATCATATGCTGACGATATGCCTTTGCAGGACTGGCTTTTTAAGCAGATCTTTCCAATGGAAGCAAAGCTGGACGGAGAGAAAGTTTACTGGCTCACGAAGCTTGCTATACTTGAATATCTCACAACAGGCTGTACGGTGGCATTTGATATGTACTTTGAGCTTGACGATTATGTAAAAGCCTGCATAGAAAGCGGCTTCCGCTCTGTGCTTTGCGGTGCGGTGAGCGGTGACAAGTCTAATCTTGAAAGGCTTGAAAACAACTATCTGAAATACAACAATGTTGACCCTCTTATAAGCTTTATGCTTGGCTTCCATGCAGAATACACCTGCGAAAAGGAGCTTATGGAAGGCGTTGGCAAGCTTGCGGCAAAATACAAAGCGCCTGTTGCAATGCACAACTCGGAAACTGCAAAAGAAGTCAGAGGGTGCATAGAGAAATACGGCATGACGCCAACTGAGCTTTTTGACAGCTTCGGAATTTTTGACTTTGGCGGTGCAGGCTTCCACTGCGTTCACATGAGCGACAAGGATCTTGAGATATTCAAAAACAAGGGCGTATGGGCTGTTCACTGTGCAGGCTCTAATGTAAAGCTTGCGAGCGGCATTGCGCCTATCGTAAAAATGCAGGATATGGGAATAAATATCGCTATAGGTACTGACGGCCCTGCAAGCAACAACTGTCTTGATATGTTCAGAGAAATGTTCCTTATGACAGGCTTGCAGAAGATAGCTTGCGATGATGCTTCTGCCTGCCCTGCTGACTCGGTGCTGAAAGCGGCAACTGTAGGCTCTGCAAGGGCAATGGGGCTTTTTGACTGCGACATTATCGCAGAGGGCAAGCAGGCTGACCTTATCGTTATCGACCTCTTCCAACCTAATATGCAGCCTCTTAACAACATAGGCAAAAACCTTGTTTACAGCGGCTCAAAGCAGAATGTCAAGCTCACGATGTGCGCAGGAAAGGTACTTTATGAGGACGGCGAGTTCAGGATAGGCGAAGAACCTGCTGTTATTTACAAGAAAGCTAACGAGATAATCGAGAGCATGAAAGATTAAATGTAGGGGCGGCCTTGGGTCGCCTTTATCTTTTACGCAAACACTGTGTTGACACACAAAAAAGGGACGCTTTGAAACGTCCCTTTTTACATTATATTCTATTCTTCAAAGAAAAATGCTTCGTCAGCTGTATCGTCAGCCTCGTCTGCCAGTGTTATCACTGCACAGTCATTTGAGCTTTCGTCCTTTTTGCCGAATATCTGATCTCTGAAAAGCCAGAAAACGTCAACGCAGATAACAGCAAGTATAAGAATGATAAGTATTATCGGCACAAGTGCGCCTGCACCCTTTCCAGGTGTCACGCCGTTCATTTGATTCATCTGAGGCATTGCATTGTTCACAGGCTGAGCAGGCTGCTGATAGCCCTCTGGAGTAAGAACTCTCTCAGGCTGCTGAGGCTGTGGGGCAACGTTTGGTGTTTCCGCAACTGTTGGCGTCTGGGGTATTTCCACAGTTCTTGAAGCCATTGCAACTTCCTCGGCTGTCGGCTTTGCAGGCTGAACAGGCTTTGCAGGCTCTTGTCCTGGCAGATAAACGCTGTCCATAGTCGGCATATCAGGAGTCGTTGGCGGAATAGTCTGATTTTGCACAGGAGTATCGTCAAAATGCAGCTCAGGCACTTCGATAGACTCCATTTCAGGATTTCTCTCGTCCACTACAGGCTCGTCAGCAGGCGTTTCGTCCTGCGGCACTACTGTTCCGCAGACGTTGCAGAACTTAGCCCCCGCATTAAGTGTATTTCCACACACTGAGCAGACCTTGCTCTTTATAAGCTTCTGCGGCATTCTTATTCCGCAGGCAGCGCAGAACTTTGCACCGTCGGCAACAGGCAGACCGCATTTTGGACAATTTTCCATATTAATACCCTCTTTTCATATTATTATTGATCCCCTCAGCCCTTTTGGCTGAGATCAAATTTTTCGATAACTTTCCCGAAAATATACCAGTTGTTTTCTATTTTGACCACTGTTATCTCACGGCTGGCAGACAGCTCGCCGCTGTCAGTAGTCTCTGTGAGCTTTGCTGTCATTGTAACAGCTTTTTTGATAGTCACATTTTTGTGATAGCTTTCCTTATAGCTTTCTTCAAGGTCTTTCAAGCCGTCGCTGTCAAGCTCTTTTTTATTGCTGAGCTTATAAGAAAGCTCTGTTTTTTCCTCGCCCCTTGTGAGAAGCGTTTCCGCAAGGGCTTCGTTATAGCTGTCGCTGTTTTTATACTCCGCCTCCGCTTCTGGGGTAAAGCAGGAAAGATATGACTGCGTATCGCTATACTGCGCTGCTGTGACAAGTGTCGCCACGGGCTGTTCATATCCCAGGACCGCTCTTTCTTCCTCTCCGCAGGAGCAAAAGAGCATTGCCACACACAAAAGCATACACAGCACTGATAATTTTTTCATTGTGCAAACACCGCATTTTCAAAAACGGGCGGAAAATTCTCCGCCCGTTACTGATCGTTTATAAATCTTAGAAACCTGTGCTTATTGGAAGGTCGCCCTCGTCCAGAAGCACCCATGTGCCGTCCATCTTGCCAACAATAACAGTTGTCTTGTCGGTCTTGTCAGCGTCTTCGCCTTCGATAGTGTACTTGATCTTTACCTTGTAAGCCTTTGTGAGCTTATACTTCTTAGCCTTTTTAACACTAAGCACAGAGGCAAGATCTGACATATCGTTGTAGCTGTCGATATCGTCTGAGTCTACCTCAGTCTTTTTAACGACCTCATAGCTTATCTCAGCGTCATCGCCGTATTTCTTTGTAAGTCTGTCTCTCTGTTTTTCAGCTTCTTCGTCAAAATCCTCGTCGCTTATCTCAATGATACCGTCCAGAGCGTCTGCCATATCTTTATAATAAGGAGGCATAAGCTCTTCATAAGCCTTACCGTCACCGTCATTGAGAACGTCCATAACGTTATTGATAGGAGTTTTCCAGCTTCCGCCGCCGAAGATCAGACAAAGGATAACAACTACCAGAATAACCAGCACGAGCAGAACTGCCAGAACTGCGATAGTGAGCTTATTAGGCTTGTTTTTCAGATTTTTGATGTTTTCAACAGAAACAGCGTCCTTTATAGCGTTCATGTCGATATTCTTGGCTGCCTGCTGAAGATTTGCCATTGGTGAAGCGGTCTGCTGTGCAGGCTGCTGAGGTGCTATTGTTGCACCGCACTGAGTGCAGAAAGTCGCATTGTCGTTAAGCTGAGCTCCGCACTGTCCACAAAATTTTGCCATATGATTCTCTCTCCATATTCATTATAATTTTTTTGAAGACATTTACTTCATAATAATATATTAAACTAAAGCGTTTGATTTGTCAATAGTTTTTCACAAAGTTTAGCAAAAAAGTACACATCATCAGCCCTTTTCGCACATTTGTTACATATTATTTTTAAAAAGCTGTTACAAAACCTTAAAGCTGTTTACCTATTCTTATAATGCTTTCTGTGATAAGCTTTTTGAAAAGGGGAGCAGCCTTGTCTGCACATTCCTGAACTTCAGCATGAGTGAGAGGATTATCCGTCATGCCTGCTGCAAGGTTTGCAACGCAGGATATTCCGCAGACTTTCATGCCTGCATGATTTGCGGCGATAGCCTCGCAGGCTGTTGACATTCCCACTGCGTCAGCACCGATAGTTCTTGCCATTCTTATTTCCGCAGGGGACTCAAAAGACGGTCCGGTGAGCTGGAGATAAACGCCATGGCGGAGGGTTATGTCAAGATCTTCTGCCGCACCTGAGATGATATCCCTGAGCTTTTTGTTATATATCTCGCTCATATCAGGAAATCTTGTTCCAAGCTCGTCGATATTCTTGCCAATAAGAGGATTAGGAACAAAGCTTGAGATATGGTCGGTTATAAGCATGAAGTCGCCTGCCTTGAAGCCTGCGTTCACTCCGCCCGATGCGTTTGTGAGGAAAAGCACCTTTGCGCCCAACATTCTCATAAGTCTTGCAGGAAGCACAACGTCCTCCATTGCATAGCCCTCATAATAATGCACTCTGCCCTGCATTATAACAACAGGCACTTCGCCAACATATCCGAAAACAAACTGACCCTTGTGACCCTCTACCGTTGATGTAGGGAAACCCTCTATATCCTTATAGCTGAGGGTGTATTTCACGTCTATGGAATTTGCATAATCGCCAAGACCCGAGCCAAGCACAAGGGCTACCTTTGGCTCAAAGTCTATTTTACTTTTTACGCACTCATAACATTTTGTAAGCTTTTCATAAGCTGTCATAAAATTTCCTCCTATCAATCCTCACCAAGCTTCAACGCCTGACTTATCTTTATCTTCTTTATAAGTCTGCCAAGCACCACAAAGGCTGTGAGCAGCATTACTCCTATAACTGCATAAAGCTTCAGATAATCGCTGCGTTCAGGTATCACTGCAAACGGCGGCACTGACTGGCTTGCGTCGAAGATGCTCTGGAACAGCGGTACGAAAAGGTCGCTTGTTACGCCGCCGATAAAGATAGCGGCGAATATTGCAACGCCTGACACCAAAAGCTGTTCATAGACTATCATCATTATTATCTCTCTGAACTTCATTCCCATTGCTCTTAGGATACCAAACTGCAAAGTCCTGCTCTTTATGGAGAGTATCCAATAGATAAGGAAACCTATTATGCACATCACCATGATGATGATAAAGCCGAGAGTGAGAGCGCCGTTCATGCCTTGAAGCATAGGGTCGTTTTTCTTTTCTATGGTCTGCTGGCTTGCAGATTCAAGGGTGAGGGGTTTAATGCCTGCTTTGTCTATTGAGTCATAAAACTCCTGAACGGAAGCTCCGTCTTTGAGCTTGAACCATACCTCATAAGGCTCCATGCTTGTCTGAACGTTCACATAATCGTAGTTCATAACGGCAAAGTCCATATAACCGCCGTTTTTGGCTTCTTTGTAAGGGCTTAGTCCCGGCCAATAGTCAACAAAGGCAAGGACGGTCACTTCAAAGGACTCGTTTCCGCCCCACTTACACTCTACAGTATCACCAAGCTCCAGACCGTAGCTCTTGAAGCTTGAAGAGAGGATAACTCCCGGGGTGTACTCTGCGAGGGCGTTCAGGTAGTTATTTAACTGAACCGGCAGAAGTCTGTCCTCAAATTTGCAGACCTTTGAGAAATCGCTTGGCACTATGGTCATAAGCTGGACATTGCTTGTTGAGCTTTTGCCTGAGCTTGTGTCAACGCTTTGGTCAAGGAAATCGTCACGGGTCTTTTCCTCATCGTCAGACTTTGTCTGCTGTCTTGGAACGTTCATTTTGTTTGAAGATATGGTCACGCCGTCTTTTCTGAAAACCTTTGTGACATCTTCCACTCCTGCGAGCTTTTCAAATCGCTCAAAAACAGGCTCTACATACTGTATGGTAGTTTCTGTATCTTCTTCGTCGCTTTCTTCGGAAGTCTGCTTTGTGCCTGATTGAGCTGCCTGAGATGCGCTTTGAGGAGTGGACTGCTGTGCAGATTCTATCTTACTGCTATACCACTGCTCTGTAAGAACTGCGTCGCAGCCAACCCCATAGGCAACGCTTTCCTCGGCATTTCTATTCAAGGCTCTTGCGGTATTCGCAAAGAACACGCCCAATGATACAGTAAGAACAAGGAACAGCATCAAAAATCTTTCCCTACCCGTTGAGGAGCGACCGATATTAGTCAGTGAAACATACTGTGCAGGCGACCACACTCTTCTGCCTATTCTTGCAAGAAGCCTTATTATATAAGGATATATCCTTATAAGAAACAGACCAAGGCCAAGTATAAAGGCAGTGGAAGCCACGAACATTATAGGGTTTACTGTTGCGGTGGTGTCTGTTACACCCTCTGCAACAAGCTTTTCCTGAGTTTTGTTGTAATAATAAAGCCAGCCAACTGAACCGCCCACAAGGATAAAATCAAGGCAGACCTTTTCCCACAGAGCGTGCTTTTTCTTTTTGGCTTTTGACTGCTTATGCTCAACGATAGTTGTTTTTGTGGCAGGAAAGATCGGTATCATAGTTGTGACAAAGAACACTGCCACGGCTATTGCTGCATAGACGACAGCTTCTATTGTCATATGAACAGGGAGCGAACGCCTGTTGACAAACTCCAAGAATCCGTTTGACGCACCAAGTACCTTGCAAAGTCCAAGACCTGCGAATGGTCCTATTATAACGGTCAGAACGCCCAGTACGAGAGATTCCAGAGCATAAATGCCCATTATCTGCAAGCGGCTTGCTCCACGGCTTTTTAACACCGCTATCTCGTTACGCTCCTGCTCAACGTTGAGCTGCGACACCATAAAGAGATAGAATATTATCATAAGTATGACAGGTATCTGCAAAAGCCACAAAACAAGCTGGAGCTGTGATGAACGGCTCTCATAGTCCTTGAGGATATCTGAGGCAGGCATCGAAAAGCCTATGGAATTTTCACCAAAATAGGTCTTTTGCTTCGCTATCATCTCGTTTGTGCTTGCAAGGTCAGTCATATTCATGGAAGCATAATCCACCGCATAGTTATGGACAGCCTTTGTGATATTCACAACGCCAGTATCAACGCAATCCCCGAGCATTGTGTCATAATCTGTAAAGACAACGGCTGTATACTGAGAATCAAGACCCTCTGCCCAATATGCGTCATTTTCGTCCTTAACGTCAAAAACGCCCACGATCTCTATTTTTATTGACTTGTTATCATCAAACACGTCGGCTATCTCATAGACTGTGTTTATAGCAAGCTCTGTGCTTTTCAGGGCTTTTTCTGTGGCAACGCACTCGTAAACGCCGTCTGAACGCTTGCCTGCAGTGAACATTCTGCCCTGCTTTATGCTGATATGGTCAGAAATATCCGTCATACCGCCTAGAGTGAATCTTGCCTGCGAATTGCCATCTGAAACGGCAAGTGAACGCACATAGAGATACTCGTCACTTATATACTTCTTATCAAGCTTTTCAGGCAGACCAAGCTCCTTGAACTTAGCCTCCACTTTGTTATTATAATTCTCAACAGCTTTCTGCTGCTCACTGCCTGAGATATCCATTTTCAATCCATAGCTGGTATTATACGCACCTGGATAGATCTCATATTCTGTCTGGAACGACTCAAGATCCTTTACAAGCATTCTTTGCAGAGAAGCGTTCATATAAATAGGGATAGTGCTCATCATGGCAGACGCCATAACAAAGCCTATCAGCAGGCAAAGCACCATCCATTTGGTGTTTCGCATTTTACGGAACAATAAGGTGAACATAAGCTTATCCTTTCAAACCTATCTGATAACAATTTCGTCGCCCTCTTTAAGACCCGATTTTATCTCGGTCTGAGAGCCTGTAGAAAGTCCTGTTTCCACTTCAACGGCAGTTTTTTCACCGTTTTTCAGCACATAAACTACCTTTGTGCCGTCAACCTTTTTTATCAGATTATTTGAGATAACGATAGCGTCCTTTACGCTGTCAAGGACAAGTATCGTATCTGCAAGCTGACCCACTGCTTCCGCAGGGGCGGTATCCTTGAAACGAACATAAATAGTATCCGCCTGATAATCTATACCTGTATCGTCAACATTATTGTGATCCTCATTCTGCTCAGCCTGATAATCAGCAAGCTTTTTAGGAGTCATAAAAACAACACCGTCATAATAATCCTCGCCTATCCTTATCTGCACTTCTGTGTCGATATCATACTGGGTGAGGTCGTCAGGCTGTATTGCGATATAAAGAGCCGAAGTATCTATAACAGTTGCGATAGTCTGACCAGGATTTACGTTGTCGCCTGCTCTTACGTCAGAGAGTGACGAAACAACGCCGTCTATAGGTGATTTCAGGCTTGAATCCTCCTTCTGAGCCTGAAGCTTTTCAAGCTCTTTTTCAAGGAGCTGCACGTCAACATAAGCAGAGTCTATCTCTGCCTGGGAGCCGCCGCCCTCATAAATTATATCAACTTTAAGCTTTGCTTTTTCGAGATAAAGCTGTTTTTCTTCTATCTGATAGTCAAGGTCATATGTATCAAGGTCACAGATAACATCACCCTTTTTGACCTTATCGCCTGCTTTTACATAAAATTTTGACACTGTGCCGCTCTGCTTTTCATAAGAAAGAGTATACTGATTTTCCGCTGTGACAGTGCCTGTTGCGACTATCTTCTTTTCAAGGTCTTTTTTCTTTGCCGTCACTGTGGAATATGTAACATCGCTTGCCTTCACGGTCGGTGCATCAAGGACTTCCTCCTCGTCAGGAAGCAGATAGCAACCCCCTGCGGAGAGGCACATTATCGCTGATACTGCGGCAGCAAAAAGCTTTTTTAAATCAACTTTTATATTCATGTTCAGACTCCTAACTGAATATTTTTATAAACAACTTACCATGGGCAATAATACCCAAAGTAATTATATCAAAAAAAAAGTTTTTTTTCTATACACGATTGTACTAAATTAACCTGACATTTCAAAGCAATATGCACAATTGCGTTGCTTTATATATGTACAAATTTAATAAGTCTTAAATATATGAACATAAAAAGGCTTCACGCAAAAAAAGTCCCACACCGAAGTGCAGGACTTTTGATAAGCATATTTGCAAATTAGTTTGCAAGACCTGATCTTTCAACACCCTCGATAAAGTATCTCTGAAGGAATACATACATGATAAGGATAGGTGTGATAGAAAGCAGACAACCTGCTTCAAGCCATACGATTATCTGTCTTACAGATACCGCCTGACCGTCGAAGAGCTGCTGAGTCAGGTTTGTATTCAGGTTCTTCAGCATAAGAGCAACAGTGTCGTTCTGTGTGAAGAATGATGATGATACATAGTAGTCGTTCCAGTACCAAACGATAGAGAACAGGAATACTGTCAGGAACGATGACTTTGCGTTAGGACACATGATAACAAGGAATGTTTTCAGTGGGCTGCAGCCGTCGAGGTATGCAGCATCTTCAAGCTCCTTAGGAAGTCCTCTGAAGAACTGACGGAAGATGAAGATAAACAGACCTGCACGGAGTCCGTTTGCAAACAATGCAGGAAGATACATTGTCCAACCGCTGTTGATAAGCGATGTTGATTTGCCAAGTGTGAATACCTTAGCAAGCCACTCCGGCTTGAAGTAAGCATACTGGAGGTAAAGTGGGATAGTTGTGATCTGTGGAGGTACGATGATCATAAGAACAACGATACCGAACAGGATTCCCTTACCTTTAAACTTAAATCTGGCGAAGCCGTAGCCTGTGATAGAGCAGGTGATAACCTGAAGGACAGATGCCACGAGGTTAAGGATAACTGTGTTTACAACAGTATCTTCAAACTTCATTACTCCCCAAACGTCCTTGATGTTATCAAGTGTGAAGCTCTTAGGGATCCAAACTACTGATGGGTCGTTCATCTGCTCATTTGGTCTGAACGCAGTTGAAAGCATGAATATCAGTGGATAGAGGATTACGAAGCACAGACCAAACAGGATAAGAAATCTGAAGAACGGCCAAACCATTCCGATAGCTCTTCTTCTTCTGTTATAGCTGATCTGCTCAGGGGTGAGATATTTCTCAAGACCCTCCTCTTTCATCTTCTTATAACGGGCTTTAATAGCAGCCTTTCGTTCTTTTTCGAACTCTTTTTCTTCTTTTTTAGTTGCCACTTAAATCCCCCCTTATTCTACTTCATAGTAAACGAACTTATTAACAAGTGCTACGACAAGTGCAAGGAATACTGCTACGATAAGGAAGTATGCCCAAGCCATTGCCGCTGAGTAGCCATGCTCCCAGTTGCTTGCCTTGTTAAGAACGATCGTCATAACTTCGTTCTGTGGATCGACGAATGAGTCAACGATTGTATAAACCACGCTTGAAAGTATCATTGGGCTGATATAAGGAATTGTGACTTTCCAGAAGAACTCCCATGAAGTTGCACCCTCGATCTGGGCTGCTTCCTTAGCTGAGAGCGGGATACCCTGAAGTGCTGAAAGCACCAGAAGTATCTGGATACCTGAGTTCCATACAAGGTTCAGGATGTCGGTGGTCAGCGAGTTTATCATCATAGTGAGCTTATCACTGATGTTGTAGATACCGAGGAAGTTCAGCAACTGGTCAACGAGGTCAGCCTCGAACATTGAGCTGAACTGCTCAGATCCGCCTGCGTATCCGCCTGTGCTCATGTTACCGTTGATGATGTCGATAACAGGACCTGTAGCGATGATAACAGGGAGGAAGAATACTGATCTTGCGAATGTTCTTCCCTTGAATTTCTGATTAAGGATAACTGCGATAAAGATAGAGAATATGAGGATAAGAGGAGTTCTCAAAACCGTATTCTCGATCATTGCTACCAGAGCCTTGGAATAATCCTGATCCTTACGGAAAGCGTTTACATAGTTTTTCCAACCGATAAAGGACATTTTCATTCCGCCCTGAGTTACCTCAGTTTTGTTGAATGAGTAAATGAGAGATTCTATAAGAGGCAGGATAAAGAAGTAGATAGTACCCAGCGCCCAGATCGCTATAAATCCGTAGCCGTAAAGTCCTTTTCTTTTTTCATAAGAAAGTCTGTGCTTCTTTTCCTTCATCACAGGTGCAGGAGCGACTGCCTCAGCGGCAGGCTCTTCTGCGATTATCTCCTCTGTTGAAATTTCTTCTATAACAGCCTCAGCGTCATTTTCCTTTTCGACTGTATCTTCAAGATCCTCAGCCTTAACAGCCTCGATCTCTTCAGGAGTGTTTTTGATCTCTTCGCTCATTATTCTGTCAAACCTCCTTCTATACAATCTGCAAGGTCATAGACCTCTGTGCCTACGGTAGCTGTTGCGTTCTTCTTATCAACACTGATAACAACGTCTGAAGCTCCGTCCTTTGAATAAGTTGTGGTAAGAACGTTCTTGTCGTCGCTCAGCTCATACTTTGTGATCGTATAATCTGAAACGCCTGAAAGTATGCTGCTTACCTTTTTGTACTGATTAGCCGCAAGATCTGTCCAGCCTGCATAGTTTGAATAATACAGGTCGTCATATTCTGTATCCTGAAGCGTATCAGCATCAGCGTATGTCATATCATAGTGTATCTGCGAGCCTGAAGCCAGTGAAAGCAGGAATGTTTCATCTGAATTTGAGCTCTTATTGATAGGTGTTGAAGCGTAGTCAACATATCCGTGAATGACCATCTGATAGAACGGGATATCGAAATCTGTTACGTTGAATCCACTGGAGTAAACAGGAACGTTTGAAACGTTTGTTACATATGGGAGAACGTAAGAGTTCGCACCGTCTGCAAATACTGTACTGATCTTCTCGCTCGCACTCTTATAGCCGTCAACGACAGTATTCATGGTCTTGCTTCTGCTTGAAGGATCCTTCTTTGAATAGTCAGAAACAAGCTTTGTTGAATAATCACCGAAGCCGATAGAAGTGAGCTTTTCATCAGTATAGCTCTCGAGCATTTCTGTGAACACATTCGAGTACTTGTTTGGTGTGAGCAGGGCAGGTGAAACTCCCTTTTCTGCAACACCGAATGCCGGACTGTATGATGACTGTCTTGAATAAGCATTTGAAACTCTGATAGCTGTGCTTGTAAGAGTCATATATCCCCATGAACCGCTGTCCATCTGGAAGTTGTTCATTGAAGGAACGATCTTCATATTATCGTCCTTTGAGATAAGCTTATCGAATGCGCTTGAACCGCCAAGCTTGCCGGAAGGAGATACCTCTGTGGATATCTTGTTCTTGATAGAGTCATTTGTCCAGTCGTTATAGTTGACAGTTATGTTGTCAACTCCGCCGTCCTTGAGGATATCAAGTATGTCGGAAGCCTGATCAAAGCCAGTGATCTCTGTTTTAAGATTGAATGGGATACCGAGAATAGAAGTATCCTTCATAACGCCGCCATAAAGGTCAACGTAAAGATCACTCTTATTTGCCTGAGCCTTAGCTGTAAGACCCCTATTATTGATAAGGTAGTTTCTGTAGACCTCAGCGCAGTCAGCGTAGTTAAGATCCTCGCCGTTGTCTGAATCAACAGGATAATAACGAACTCCAAATCTCTCGGTCTTTATTCCGTTCTTCTCGAACACTGTGATCTTGTTTGAGTTATCACCGCTCATGAAGAATGAGTCTGAGCTTCTTGTTTCAAACTCGAAGTAACAAGTGTTGTAAGCCTGCTTTTCCTGTCCGCATACCTGAGCGTGAGCATAAACGTTTGACTCACCGTCAGAAGCAACGCAAACAAGTCCGGATGAACCGCTTACTGTTGCAAGGACCGGCATATAAGCCTGCTGAGTGGTTCTTGGAGCTGTTATTGGAACAGCTGTATAATCTCTGCCGAATACCTGCTGATTGTAGTCAGCGTACTCGGTCTTGCCGTTGTTGTAGTTTATTACAGCACCGCTTCCGTCAGGAACTATCATATAGCCTGTCGCAGTTGAATCAGCAGCGCCGAAGTTAGGGCAGAACTCGATCTTTGTAAGCACCTTTCCGTCTACCTGAGAAGTGTTTTTCTCCTCGATCTCATCTGAATCGCAGTAAACATAGAGGTTATCGTCCTCAAGAACATAGTGTATCTTGAGCTTCACACCATCAGAAACGTAGTTATATGTAGCAACAACGCCTTCTGAATTTTTCTCCCATTTTACTTTTGCCTTGTTTGAGTAAACCGGAGCAGGGGACTCTGTTCTCTTTTCCTGTCTAAGGTCACCGACTCTGATAGCGGCACTTGAAGCGATCTGCTTTCTCTGGGCATTTTTCATTGCTGTGCCCTTTACAGTGTCGATAATGGTCTGGTCAGCCTCAACATTTATAGGCGAAGTCCACCAATACTTACCTGAAGCCTTTACATAAAGACAAAGTCTTTCGTTTTCTTCGTCAAGATAAAGAGCTATCTTGTCGTTCTCTGTTATCTTTTCGCACATTGCAAGAGCTTCTTCGTCAGTTATAGGCTGAACCTCGTCGTCCTTGCTTGCTGTAGTAGTTGTTTTCTCATCGGCTGCTGAGTCTTCAGCAGCTTCATCGCTGCTTTCATCGGCAGTAGCTGCTGCGTCGGAAGCGTCAGCTGAGCTTGTATCATCAGCCGCTGAATCGACACTGCTGTCAGTATCCTTTACTGCGGCGCTTGAATCAGCCTGGCTTGAACTCTCGTCAGTGGAAGAAACCACCATTGACCCCAGAGGCATCAGCATTGTAAGGCAGATAGCAAAGACAACTGCTTTCTTGTAACTTTTGTTATGCATTTATTATTTACACCACCGTTTCTGTTTTAGCCTCTGATCCTGTACATGATCTCAGTATAAACTGAGTAACCGAATACATATACCTGCTGGAACAATGAAAGGAGAAGTATCGCAAGGAACAATATAAGAAGCATTGCGACGATCGTACCAATAATTGAAGCAAGTGTTTTTCCGAATGAATACTGGTGAACGGCTCTCATTGCCTGCACCATAAGGATAACAGACCAGCCGATGCCAAGATACTGGATTGCTGTGATCCAGATCGACTCGTCCTGTACCAGAACGTTTGAGAAGATCACTGCGATAAATGTGCAAACGATGTAAGGAACAAGAGAATATGCAGAATAGATGCAGATCTTTTTAAGTGTACCTTCACCGTCGAGAAGTGTGCATATTGCCCAGTTGCCGAGTACCCAAGTGAAGAAGTAAACTACAGACTGAACGATAAGCGGAACAACGTTGAATACTTTAACGTAGCTGTCATTGAACTGGAAGCCTGTGAGCTGTCTGTCAACGACCATTGCAATAAAGAGGAAGAGAACTATGAGCATCGATATTTTCATTGAGCCTTGTTTCTTCCATCTCAGGTCCTCAAAACCTTCAACAGGGTGGAAAACGCAATGCTTGAGCCAACCTACCGGAGTAAATTCATACATATCAGTTTCCCTCCTTCTTTTTGCGCTTGATGAGCTTTATGCCCTTTTTCTTGAGAACTGCTTTTACGATGAGCAGGGCGATCAAAACGATAATAACTACCATTATCACTGTGAAGTTATCTCTGAGCCATTCTTCTCTTGCATATTTGAATGCCTTATCGTAATCGTCCTGATCGTAAGCTGTCTTGAAGTAATCCAGAGCCTTTGTATACTCGCCGTCGTTAAGGCAAGCCTTACCAAGTCCGACATAAGCCATTGCATAGCCGCCGTCTCTCTTTATAACTTCTTCCCAGTCAGCTCTTGCGTCTGAGTATCTACCCTCGTCATAGAGGAGAACTGCTCTGTGAACGACATTACCGAAAGTTGTTTCAGTATAAACTGTGATATCGTTCTTTGTTCCGTCAAGGATATAGACCTCGTTGCCTCTTGCCTCGATAGCGTTTGGTCCAAGGAAGCTTCCTGCCTGATCAGAAGTGGAGTTCTTTGTACCAAAGATGCAAAGGAGGTTGCAAAGCTTATCATACTGGAACACTCTGCCGTTCTCATAGTCAAGAACATTTATTGTTCCGTTGTCAGAAACACAGATATCTGTGAGTCTGCACTTATAAGTTTTATTTGTTGTTGAATCATACTCGGAAGAAACATCACCGAATGAATACTTGTCGCCGACTGCGTTATCCCAGATGTTATAACCTGCTGGGTTAAGCTTCTTAACGGCGTCGGTCGTAGTATTTGCAGCCTCAGTTACAGTGTAGATAAATCCGTCTGCGTCGATATCGAAGTTTGCATACTCGACCGGAACGTTTCTTGTCATTGCTGAGATCTGCTCGTTTGAAGCGATCTTTCTCCACAGCTTCTGAGCAATGACAGCGGCGGTTACCTCAACACGGTTAGCACCGTAGAAGCCCTGGAACTCGCCGTCCTTATTGAACTGAACAGAACCTGTGTTTACTGACTTACAAACAACGTAGATGTTCTCTGCCTTATCTGCAAGTATCTTTGAAGGGTTGAATGTTTCGGAATCATAAAGCTTTGTGTCAGGCTTTGTGTATTCCTGCACCAGAGTCATTTCTGTACCTGACTCAACAGTACACTTAACAGCCCTTGAATTGTCTGTATCTGCGATGTAAACATAAAGCTTATCATCAAAGATACTCTTTTTGACATAAATGCCGTTAGGATTAAGGAAGGTCGATCTTCCGTCCTCGCCTACAGATATTTCTGTAGAGCCTGTGAATCCGGTATAACAGCCTGTTACCTTAAGATCAGTATCAAGACGGAGTATTCTGTTGTTGCCTGAATCGCAAACCCAGAAAGTATCGTTGTCCTGATCGTAAAAGAGGTCTTTTGCATCTGAGAGCTTTGCAGGAGCGTCATCGCTTATATAAAGCGGGTCGCTCGGATTTGAAAGCCTGTCAAGACCCATATCTGCACCTGTTACAGTCTTTTCTACACGGTAGGCACTCTGCGATGGGATCGCATCGTCCCAATAGTCGTAGTTATAGGCTGTATAAGGCTCATCTGCGAAAGCAGTCACGGTCATGGTCAGCGCCAGACCTGCTGCAAGTGCCGCAGAGATCATTCGTTTTAGAGAGATTTTATTTCTCGACACTACTTATCACCTTTTTTCCTTTTCTATAATCTAAGTTCAAATTAATCCTTCATACCTGAGTTAGCCATTGTTTCCATGACGTTGCCCTGAGCTACAAGGAATACGATCAGTGGTGGTATCAGAAGTACAACTGCTGCGGCAAATGTAACGCCCTGACGAGCAAGACCTGCTGCTGTGATCTGCTGTACAACTGTAGGTAGTGTTTTGAGCTGCTCGGAGTAGATAAGTGCTCCGCCCTGAATGTTCCATGCTCCCTGGAAAGCGAAGATGATAAGTGTCATCAAAGCTGGCTTTGAGTTTGGAACGACGATCTGCCAGCAGATCCTGAACAGACCTGCGCCGTCCACCTTAGCCGCTTCCACCATGGAGTCGTGGATGGTTGTCATGCTCTGACGCATGAGGTAAAGACCCATTGATGTTGAAATGCTTGGGAGTATCAGTGCCCAGTATGTATCGATCATATGGAGCTTAGCCATTACGAGGAACTGCATGATCCATGTTGCATTTGAGGAGAACAGGAGGGCAATAACGATGATCTGGTTAATGACCTTGTTTCCCGGGAATTTACACTTTGCAAGAACGAATGCTGCGCAGCAGCAAACGAAAAGGTTGCAGATACAAATTACTATTGTAATAAAGAAGCTGTTGAAGATATATCTTGACAGCGGTACCTGCCATGAGCTTGCGGCTACCTTGAACATATCTGAGAAGTTGTTGGTAGTCGGATTCAGTACATAAAGCTTTGGAGGGAACACGAACAGCTCCTCAACAGGCTTCATAGACTGGATAACTGAGTAATACAGCGGGAACACCATGAATGCACCAAGGAGACAGAGGAATACGAAAATAACTATATCTCCGCCAAGAGAACCATTGACTCTCGCCTTTTTCTCTTTGACCTTCAGCTTTTCAATAGACTGCTGCTTTTTTCTTTTTCTAGCCATTTTATATACTCCCCTCCTTTAGTCAAGATACTTGCCTAAGAGCCAGTTGATACCCTTATTGGCAAGGAGCATTGCAGCGAACAATACGAAACATATTGCTGACGCATAACCCATTTCGTAACGAATGTTACCATAGTCTGTTGCGTGGTTCATGATCGTGTGAGCTGCATAGTCTGTTGAAGGCAGACCTACGAGGTTCTGACCAACAACGCCGACTGTAAACGATGCTGAGATCTGGATAACGGCAGCGAACAGAAGCTGTGGTCCCATTGAAGGGATAGTGATGTAGAAAAGCTCCTGCCATCTGTTCTTGATACCCTCGATAGCACCTGCTTCGTACATTGACTTATCAATGTTCTGGAAGCCTGCACGGATAGCAAGGAAGCCTGCACCCATTGACATCCAAAGCTGAACGATGATAACAACTGTAAGGATATAGTTTGTATCTGTGAGCCACTGTGCAGGTTCGTTCAGGATACCCAGATCGATAAGCACAGCGTTCAGGTAACCGTAGGAGTCACCTGACAGGATAAGCTGCCAGGTAACATATACGGAAGTTGTCATAGAAGGTGCATAGAACACGAATGTGAAGAAGGTTTTGAGGAATGCGTTCATCTCGTTTATCAGCCAAGCAATGATAAAGCTGAGGATATAAGAGAACGGTCCTGTGAATATCGCAAAGATAAGAGTGTTTCTTACTGCGATAAGGAATACGTCGTCGTTAAGGAACAGCGTATAGAAGTTTGAAAGTCCTACGAACTTAGGAGTTTCGATCATGTTAAAGTTTGTAAAGCCCATTGGCAGCGACATTACGACAGGCACTACCGTGAAGATAATGAACAAAGACATGAAAGGCAGGAGCATTGCATAGCAAGCCTTGTTGGTTTTCATCATGTGCCATGTGTACTTCCACTTGCCCTGTTTTATCATAGGCGCTTCAGGATTGGTTTTGGCCATTAGTTACTCCCCTTTCATTAATTGTCGTACAGACCAAGATCTTCAAGCTTACGAGTGATCTCGTCGTTGATATCCTTATTGTACCAGAACAGTGTATCACGAGCGTTGTCGTAGTCATTAACTACAGCTCTGAATGCGTTCATAACGTTTCTTGTTACACCGTAAGATGCAGGAATGATCGGGATCTCTACCTGTGAATTAAGCTGGTCAAGAAGAAGATTTACTTCTGAAGTTGTCCAAGACAACTGCTGAAGAGCTTCTTCGTTAGCTGTTGCATATCTACCCATTGTACCAAGGATAGACTCGATATTGTTACCGTACTTGACCTGAGCGTCAGTTGAGGTGAACCACTTGATGAAGTCCCAAGCGCCCTCCTGATCTGCTGCCTTTGTGAAGATAATTGCACCTGAACCATTGGAGTTTGCTGCGTGGTTGATAGTTCCGTCTTCCTGAACAGTACCAGGAACCGGCTGGAATCCCCAGCAGCCCTTGATCTCAGGAGCGGCTACAGAAAGCTGGTTATAGAATGTGTAGTTCTGGATAACTACTGGCATATCACCTGTTCTGAAACGTGTGAATGCGTCATATGTCTGCTGGAAGCTGTATGTTGTATAGAACTTTGTCCAAGTATCAAAAGCATTTACGGCTTCCTGAGTATCGAATGTTGTCTTTGTCTGCTCTTCGTTGTAGTAGTTAAGACCCTGCTGGAGAAGGAGCATAGCGAATGTGTTACCAGGCTCTGTGATAGCAGATACCTGAGTTGTTCCGCCTGTACTTGTCATTACAGGGAGGATAAGACCAACTTCAAGGTAGTTTCTCTGAAGTGTTGGCAGACAGTTAAGAAGTCCGTCCCAAGTGTTAAGATCTGTTGCTGGGTCGATACCGTACTCGCTGAGGATATCAGAACGATAGAACAGCATTGGGAAGGTCTGGTCACATGGAAGACCGTATGTACCGCCGTTGTACTGATAAAGAACAGTAGCGTCGTCTGCAAAACGTGTCTTTACCTCGTCAAAGTCGCTGAATGTGGTGAGATCTGTAAGAACGCCACGGGCTGCAAGCTGGATAGGGAAGTCGCCGCCCATGAAGAGAGCGAGGTCAGGACCCTTGCCTGCAAATGTAGCCTCAACGATACCGCCCTGAACGAGCTTAAGATTGATCTTTGTTTTAGCTGTTGGATTGTATTCACTTGAAATGAGCTGCTGAAGAGCCTCAGCGTTATCACGGCCGAGCATTACCCAGCACTCCATAGCACTTTCGTCCTCATCGGACAGTGCGTTATAGTCCTCGAAGAAAGAACCGATAAAGCCCTTGAAGCCGAAGCCAAGTGAGCCAAAGAATGACTTGTCACATGAAGTGAAATCCTGATCGGAAGTAGCTACCTCGATCATATCGACTTCAAGAGGCTGCTCACGATACTGGTTTACGAAAGAAGAAACCGATGTGATGTTATCCTTGATCTGTGACATCATCTCAGGGATAAGGTCAGGCTTCTTTATACACTTATCAAGAACGATAGCCATTTTCTCAAGAGTTTCAGCCTCAGTTCCGCCTGAACCTGAAAGCTTCTCGATCTCAGCCTTCTTATCTCTCAATGTCTTAGCATATTCCTTGAAATCAGGAACGATAGAAGGAATGGCTGTGTCGATCATGTAGTTGTTGTATTCATCAGGATCAGGACCTGTGATCTGTCTGATCTGTCTATAGTAGCTGTTTATGTTATAAACAAGCTCGTCCAGATCGCCCATGATCTCACCAATCTCACCAGGAACTGCTTCCAGAGAGATAGTGTTTGTGCCTGCCTGGAGGTAGAAATAAAGATCGTCGCCATTTTCAGACTTTGGTGTTGTGATGCTCCAGTCTGTATCGTAGTAGAACTTTATCTGATTAGCTTCAAGGCAAGGTACTTCGCCATTGACATAAAGACGTCTGTTGGAGTACATACCTCTCATCTGATCCTGTCTGCCTCTTATACCTATCTTATAGTAGCCAGCCTTATCAACATTGAACTCCCATGTTACTGTCTGAGTTGACTGCGTCCAGCTTCCTGAACCGATAGTATTATATCTTGTTTTAGTAGGGCTTGAGCCGTTTGCGCTCGATGTGAGATAAGAGCTCTTATCTGATGTAGGATAAAGAGTTCTTGATGACTTGTAGGCAGCAGTTTCACCCTCAAGAGTGATCTTCTGTCCCTGAGCCTGTGTCAGATCGCTGTCTGATGGTGCTGTGTAAGCAGCAGGTGCTTCATACTGATAGAAAGTAAAGCTCTTGACAGCAAACTCAGCCTTTTCAGATTCAAATGTTATCGTATGTTCGCCTGCCTCCATATAGAACTCCAGCGGCTCGTTAAAAAGTCCGTCGATGTCCTCCAGAGGAATTTCCTGCCAGCATGGTGTCGATATCTGTCCAGGACGGATATCGTTCTGTCTTGAATCCTGTTTGATCTCAGATTCGTTGATCCATCTCTTGCTCAGCGTGATTCTTGACGCTGTTGCATATGGGCTTTCGCCGTCGATAAGCAACGAAAACTCAACGTCGTTTGTGTTGCTTTCAAGTGCCTCATATATCATCTTGATATTGTAGACGCCTGTTTCAGGAATGTTCACCGTCCAAGAAACTGAACCCTCCTGATTTGCCCACTGCATAACATCATTCTCTCCGTCTACTGTAGTTACAGTGATCTGAGCGTCTGTTACTGAAGCAGGATCGTAATCCTTTCCCAAGACCTCGACTGTCTGATCAGGTCTTGCAGCGTCGGTATACTTCTTTACGTAGTTAGTATAAGAAGTCTGACGGATCGAATCGGTACCCGTCGTGGCAGCGGAGCTTCCGTCGCCTGTTGCAGAATCATCAGCAGTTGCCTGCGTGCCTAGAGTGCTGTCGTCCGCCGCTTCACTGTCTGCAAATGCTGGAACTGATGCGCTTGCACACAGAGCAAGTGCCAATGCGGAAGCAATAACACGCCTAAACATTGTGTCTTTCACTATGAATCCACCTTTCTAAATAAATTGCTTTTGGTTTTGCGAGAATCAAGCCTACTTAATTACATTCTAATATAAATAGTATAGAACCTCTTCATTATGTGATCCCCCACGGGAAATAAAGAAAATAAAACTTACGTCCCCCCCGATCTAAACAGCACAAGCTTTTCGCCGTTCTCATCAAGTTCGACCTTGACCTTATCGCCGCCTTTTATCTCAAGAGCGTCCATAAAGTCCTTCGGGAGCTGCAGCCGTCCGGATCTGTCGAGGACGATAAGCTCTTCATGAGCCGTTTCCTCGCTGTTCTCAACCAGCACGATATCTCCCATTTCATTAAGCTCCTCCACATAAGAACGCTTTCTTACGATCTCAGAGCTTGTTCTTCCGTCTCTGATAGCCACCACTCTGTCGATATGGTCGGCAAGCTTAAGGTCATGGGTAACGATCACTATAGTGATCTTCTCATCTTTATTAAGCTCCTTGAATATATCAAGTATCATATTGGAAGTCTTTGTATCCACCGAGCCTGTAGGTTCATCAGCCAACAGTAATCTCGGATCGTTTGCCAATGCAATAGCTATTGCAACTCTTTGCTGTTCGCCTCCCGACATCTGGTCGAGCCTGCTGTTTTTTCTTTTCAGCAGTCCCACTCTGTCAAGCAGCTCCAGTGCTTTCTGCCGTCTTTTATGCTCGCCGTTGAGCAGCATAGGAAGCTCGACATTCTGCACAGCCGTAAGATACGGCACAAGATTTCTTGCATTATTCTGCCACACAAAGCCTACGGTGTTCCTTTTATACTCCATATAATCCTTATCAGTAAACTTCAGAAGATCCTTACCGTCCACATAAAGGTTTCCCGCCGAAGGCTTATCAAGTCCTCCAAGCATATTGAGCAGCGTCGATTTACCACTTCCTGAGTTTCCGACGATTGCCATAAGCTCTCCACGCTCCACATCCAGGTCAAGTCCTTGGAGCGCCACCACCTCAACATCAGAAGTTTTGTAGATCTTCACCAGATTTTCACACCGTATCATATATTTATCATTGTCGGCAGCTACAATAGTATCAAGTTCATCACTCAACTATCTCACCGTCCTCTAATGTATAAACCTTATCGGCTATATCTATCATGCTGGGGTCGTGAGTGGTCATTATGATAGTCATCTCATCTCTCGCCACCAGCTCTTTGAAAAGCTTTACAACGTGGAGCGCAGTTGCCGTATCAAGCTCGGCAGTAGGCTCGTCCGCAAAAATTATGTCAGGCTTATGTGCGATAGCTCTTGCTATAGCAACTCGCTGCTGTTCACCACCGGACATTTCCCCCGGTCGGTGGAACATTCGCTTTTCAAGTCCCACGCTTCGCAGACATTCCCTTGTGCGCTTATCCCTTTCTTCATATGGATATTTCGCAAGTCTTAGACCAAAGTCAACGTTTTCATAAGCGGTCATTCCCGACATGAGTGCCACAGATTGGAACACGAACGCCATTTTATACCGTCGTATATCATCTCTGGCTCTTTCAGAAAGCCTTGTAATATCCCGTCCGCCAAACATGACCTTGCCCTTTGTTGGCTTGTCAAGCGCTCCAAGAATATTGATAAGAGTAGTCTTACCGCTTCCTGAACGTCCTCTAAGGATCGTCAGCTTGCCCTTTTCTATTTCAATGTTGATATTTTTCAGCGCATTCACAACGCTTCCGTCGCCGATCTTAAAGTCACGGCACAGATCTTCGGTTGAAAGTATAGTGTCCATACCGCATGGCTCCTTTATCACATCAAACAGAATCTTCGCCCTAATCTCATCCACTGTATTGGTCATTTTGACCTATGTAATATACTCAAACAAAGGTTAAAATATTTGTGCATTATTCACATATCGTGTCAGAAGCACACAACGACCACAACATATTGTATTTCTTGTACAATATGTTCAAATTTCGGGCAATAAATCATGCAAATCAGCCCATAATTTTATGTAAAATGCCAAAATGGGTTTACTTAGCTAATCTTAATTATATCAATTTCTCTGTATTTTGTCAAGGATGTTAAACGTTTAAGATAACATAAAAACGAGGCTTGCGAAGGATTTAGTCACCTTAAACAAACTACAAAATCATTTTTTGTGCATTTCGCAATAAATCTTGTCAAAAAAGGTTGAAAACTCTGCAACTGTCAAGATTTTAGCTTTCAATTAATAATAATTTTACATTTTGAAGAATAAAATCCGAAAAATTTCTACCGATATGCACAAAAAACATTTGATATATTTATTTAAAATATGCAAAAGCAAAACTGTTCTTAACATTATGTAAAAGGAGGCAAAAAAACTATACAAAAAGGCATTTGTGCAATTTGAACCTATAAAAAAGCCAAATGTGAAAGAAATAAGCCTGCAATATGACGCAATATTCCCGTAAAAAACATTAAACATTGTCCTATTTATCATACAGTTTTCACATAAACAAGTATAATATTAGATAACGAAACAAGAAAGCCCCACAAGGGGCGGTTAAAATTGATTACCACGGCTCACGCCGCTGACATACCAGGAGGTTTTCATCATGAATGAATACAGAAACAACAACTTCAATGATAACAATAATAACAACTTTGAGAATAGCTATACACAGCAAAACGGATATAATCAATATCAGGCTCAGGCAGGCAGCGTGAATGAGTTCACATACAATCCTAATAAGAAAAAGTCAAAGGGCAAGAAGGTGCTTTCAGGCATTATCGCAGTGCTTTGCGTTGCAGCTATCGGAACCACTTCCATTGTAGGCTACAATCTTGTTACAGGAAAGAACGCTGTAGGCTCTTCAAACAGCGGCACCGTTGTTTCAAAGGACGACAGCTCATCAAACAGTGCAAAAAGCACTGTTGACCGTTCAAATCTGCCAACTATCCAGCAGCTCTCAACTCCGTCCGACGCACTGACTATCCCTGAGATAGTAAAGAAGGTCTCACCTTCTGTTGTAGGCATCTCCTGTATCCTTTCAAACGGCACCGCAACAGGTTCAGGTATCGTAATGAGCGAGGACGGCTTCATCGTAACCAACGCACACGTTGTTGATGGTGCACAGTCTATTTCAGTTGTGCTTCCTGACAGCTACAACGATACTTCAAGCAAATCAGATGACAGCAAATCAAGCTCTGACAGCAGCTCTGATGACGATGAGGACAACCTCACATACACAGCTACCCTTGTAGGCAAAGACACTCAGACTGATATCGCAGTTTTGAAGATAGACGCAAAGGGACTTACAGCCGCTGAGTTCGGCACATCTGCAGATCTTCAGGTAGGTGAAGCTTCTATAGTAATAGGCAACCCACTTGGCTTCTCACTTGCAAACTCTGTAACAGCAGGTATTATCTCCGCAACAGACAGAACGCTCACTGTTGAGGACAGGACAATGAACCTTATCCAGACAGACGCTTCTATCAACAGCGGTAACTCAGGCGGACCACTCATCAACGCATATGGTCAGGTAATAGGCATCACCTCTGCAAAGGTATCATCATCTGTGGGCGAAGGACTTGGGTTTGCTATCCCTATCGACGAGGCGCTCCCTATCGTTGAGGACCTTATGAAGAACGGTTACGTTACAGGCAGACCTAGCCTTGGAATTTCAGGCACAGACATCACAAGCGCATATTCATCATACTATGGTATCCCACAGGGCTTCCTTGTAAAGAGCGTTACTGAGGGAAGCGGCTCTGAAAAGGCTGGTATTCAGGAAAATGATATCGTTATAGGCATAAACGGAACTGTTATATCAAACATCAGCGAGCTGAATGAGATAAAGAACAAGTGCAAAGTCGGTGACACTGTTCAGCTTACTATATACAGAAACAAGAAAATGATAAATGTTGACGTTGTTCTCGGCGAGTCCACAGAGGACACTTCTGAGTCAAATGACAACGACCAGAACAACAATAACAATAATAATAACAATAACAACGACGGCTACAACGGCTACTATGGAAACGGTCTTGGCGGATACGACTACGGCTATGGTTTCTAAATAACAAAGCTTTCTTCATATTTTTCATATTCTTTTACTTCAGGGAAAGAGCTGTTCCGAGAGATCGGGACAGCTTTTTTCTTGACTTTCTTCTTGACAGAGGGTCAAAGCAGTGTTATTATAATAAGGTATACTATTAAGGCAACACCGCACAAAGCCCACCTGACGGTTTTGCACGGTATTGCCTTAAACGAGTACACTTCTTTATTTTGCAAAGGTCGGTGATTTTATGACAAAAGAAGAATATCTTGACTTTTGCGGTTCTATTGCAGGTGCGACATATGACCAGCCTTTCAACGAGGACTTTCAGTCCACTGCACTGCGCCACTGGGACACGAAAAAGTGGTTCGGGCTTTTGATGCTCCACAATGACAGGTGGATAGTAAACTTAAAGCTAAAACCCGAAGAAGTGCTGTTTTACAGGGATATCTACAAGGGCGTGACGGAAGCTTATCACATGAACAAGGTCCACTGGATAACATTGTATCTCGACAGCGACGTGCCAACAGAGGAGATAGAAGATCTTACCCTCAGAAGCTTTGAGCTTACAAAGAGTAAAGATAAAAAGAAAAACAAAAAGCGAAAGGAAGCTTTATAAAATGAGAACTTTTTCAAAATCAAGCAAGCTTGATAACGTGTGTTATGATATAAGAGGTCCTGTTATGGACGAAGCAAATGAAATGATAGCAAAGGGAGAGAAGATATTCAAGCTCAATATCGGAAATCCTGCTCCGTTTGCATTCAATGCCCCTGACGAGATAATACAGGCAATGACAGACAATCTGAGAAACGCTCAGGGCTATTCCGACTCAAAGGGCATAACAGAAGCAAGACAGGCTATTTATGATTATGCACACTTTAAGGGCATACCTGTTGAAAGTCTTAACGATATCTACACCGGAAACGGTGTTTCCGAGCTTATCACAATGGTAATGCAGGGTCTTCTCAACAACGGCGACGAGGTCCTTGTTCCTGCCCCTGACTATCCGCTGTGGACAGCTTCCGTTACTCTTGCAGGCGGTACTGCCGTTCACTATATTTGTGATGAAAGCTCCGAATGGTATCCTGACCTTGAGGACATGGAAAAGAAGATAACAGACAAGACAAAGGCTATCGTTATCATCAACCCTAACAACCCGACAGGTGCGGTATATCCAAAAGAGATACTTGAAAAGATAGCAGACATGGCAAGACGTCATGAGCTTATCATATTCTCAGACGAGATATATGACAGACTTCTTATGGACGGCGTTGAGCATACTTCTATCGCTTCACTTTGCCCTGACGTTTTCTGCATCACTCTTAACGGACTTTCAAAGTCACACCGTATCGCAGGCTTCCGTGTAGGCTGGATGACCCTTAGCGGTGATAAGAGCAGAGTAAAAGGCTACATAGAGGGTCTTAATATGCTTTCAAGCATGAGGCTTTGTTCAAATGTACCGAGCCAGTATATAATCAAATATGCTCTTGGTGATTACACAAAAACTGACGATCTGCTCCTGCCGGGGGGACGTATCTACGATCAGAGAGAGTATATCTACAACGCACTTAACAGCATTGACGGTCTGTCGGCTGTAAAGCCTAAGGCGGCATTCTATATCTTCCCTAAGATAGACGCAAAGCGTTTCAACATCACAAATGACGAGCAGTTCGTGCTTGATTTTCTCCGTGAGAAGAAGATACTTCTTGTTCATGGCGGCGGCTTCCACTGGGAACAGCCTGACCATTTCAGGATAGTTTATCTTCCTAAGCTTGAGGATCTTGAATACTCCATGAATGAAATGAGAGATTTCCTCAAAGACTACAAGCAGAAGTAAAACTGTAGAGCGGACAGTGTTCGCCCAATATGCTTTTATGCTCATACCATACATCTACAAACACAGACACGAGGTACAAAAATGTCAAAACTTTGCAAATCATGTGGAAACTATTATGAGGGAGATCACTGCGACAAGTGCGGCTATGGCGACCCAAACTTAAAGACCCACGCCGCCGACAAATACAAAAAGCCCACAAAGCCTGAACGTTTCAGGACGGAGGAGGAAAAAGAGCTTTACGCCGAGTGGGAAAAGGAGAAAAAAGAGGACACTGAGATAAAGCGTCACTATGATCCCAACGCAGGCAAAAAGACCCTTGCCATTGTGGCGGTAGTTGTTATAGGCGTTATCGTGGCTGTGCTATACAAAAGCGGAGTTATTTTCAGCTCAACAAAGACAGAGGTAATAGAAAAATACTTCAAGTCCATACAGACAAGCGATTTCGACTCCTTCGTGGAGTGCTTTCCGAAAGAGATGAAGAACGAATACGAACAGCAGCGAACCGAAGGCGGATATGGCAAAGAGCAGGTCATGAAAGAAGTCCTTTACGGTGATTTCATTGAAAGCTATGGTTCTGATTACACAATCGACGTATCTTTTGGCAGAGAAACAAAGCTTAAAGAGTCTGAATATGGCCTGAGCGAATACAAAAGCTTTTACGGCTCTGCACCGAATGTTTCAGAGGCTTATGAAATAGTAACGAACGTGACTTTCAAAGGCTCAAAAGGCAGTGAGGACGCAAAGCTTTACATCTACGTTGGAAAATGCAGCGGAAAATGGTGCATTTTCAATATCACACAGGATAACGGCATTGTTGACGAGGACACGGGGCTTAAAACTTCAGAAAATTAAATAGCACAAAGCAAAACCGCCACGGAGAAAGATCCGCAGCGGTTTTTTTGTTTTGCGATAAAACCTATATGGTGGGACGTCGTATTTCTGTTAAACAGAAATTGAGTCGCTCACCTACATATAAGTGACGTAATTATACGCTTTTATGTGATATTATTTCTTCATAAAAGCAAATGACTTTCTTGTTCTCTGCTTTCCGCCTATCGACATTGTGAATATCTTGTCGCTCATGAAGATTTTCAGTGCGACAGTCATGCACACTACAAGAAGCACTATCTGATAGATAAGTCCCCCTGCATAAAGGCTGTAGTTGCCAAACATTACGTTCTCGCTTGCCATAAAGGTATGGGTGAACGGTATAGCATAGACAATATACTTTATAACAGGTGAAAGCGTTCTGATATCAACTACCATTGCAAGAATATATGGTATCATTGCGGAGAAGGTTATAGGCAAAAGCATTGTCTGGGCAGATTTTGCGTCTTTTGCAAGTGCTCCTAATACCATTGAGAGTGACAATGAGATAAGGATAGACACAAACATCTGTATTCCCACAAGAGCATACTGTCCGACGCTCATAGTAAGACCAAGGTTTTCCATTGCAGATTCATATGCTGAGGTATCTCCCATGCCCTCAGTAAGACCGCCTGTCATTTTGCTCATACCGAACATATAGACCACAGCCTGCAAAGCCGCAACAACACCTGCGGCAAGCATTTTTGACGCAAGGACTGAAAGTCTTGAAACAGGTGCGGAAAGAAGCGTTTCAAGGGTCTTGTCTATTTTCTCCGTAGAGATCGCGCTAAGTATCATCTGAGCCGAGAACATTATAAGAACGAACATTATTATAGGCACTACCATGCTCTGTGCCGAGCAAAGCGACATCACTACAGAACTGCTCACTTTATCTGCCTTATCGCCAACAACCGTTGTTTCAGAAAGCAGTACAGGGTCTTCAAGCTGATTCATTTCGTCCTCTGTCATTGCGCCGCTTGAAAGCTTATCCTGATAGATAGTTGATTTTACTGCCTGCTGTATAACTGCAAGGGCAGTGTCTGAGCCTGTGTTTATATTTGACATGGTCGCAAGAGAGGTCATTCTCTGAACATATCCAACGTCTGCCTTTTTATGCTGTTTTACCTGCTCTGTAAAGCCTTTTGGTATTATCACAACGCTGTCCTGATCGAGCCTTTTAAGCTCTGCGGCATAGTCGTCAGACTTTATATCTACAACTGTTATCTTGCCGTCACCAGCCTTTGCGGTAGCTTTCAGAGAGTTTAAAACGTTTTCTGTGAACTCTGTTTTGTCAAGGTCGCAGATAGTAAGGTCGGAGGCCTTTTCGGAACTGTCGCTTATTGCCCCTGACATTGCCTGACCCGCCATAACAAGCACCACTACTGTGACTATCATTGTTATAATAGTTTGCAGGCTGAGCATTTCCTTTAATTCCTTGCGGAAAAGACTATAAAACTTCACGGTCAAGCACCACCCTTTCAAAGACTTCTTCAAGGTTCTGAGCGCCATATTTTTCAATAAGCTCCGCAGGCTTGCCGACTTCCAGCAACTCGCCCTTTGCAATTATACCCACTCTGTCTGAAACATACTCTATTTCAAGCATATTGTGGGAAGAAAGCAGAAAGCTCATGCCCTCAGAAGCAAGCTTTCTTATCATTCTTCTTATTTCAAGGGCATTTATAATATCAAGTCCCGAAGTCGGCTCGTCAAGGATAGCCAGCGCAGGGAGCGGCATTATCGCCCTTGCAAGGAGAAGCTTTCTTGCCATACCACGGGAATAATTTGATATCTTATCGTTCAGCCTGTCACCAAGCTCGCATATCTCACAGCCACGCTTAACAAACTCGTAAGCCTGTTCTCCGTTGTCGGCATATATAGAAGCCATGAACTCCAGATATTCTCTGCCTGTCATGGTCTTATACGCACCAGCCTCGTCAGGGAGGTATGTAATGCTTTTTCTTACCATATCAGGTTCAGTGAGTATACTATGACCTGCCACGATAGCGTCGCCCTCTGTTGCCTGCAAAAGTGTTGATATCATTCTTATTGTTGTTGTCTTTCCTGCACCGTTTGGACCTATCAGCGCAAATATCTCGCCCTTTCCAACATCAAAAGTGACGTTATGAGAGGCGTAAATGCCTTTTTTGTACTGCTTTGAAAGCCCTTTGACCTGTAAAACGGTTTCCATCGTTTTCCCATTCCTTTCTTTGTCTGTATCATTGTATTTTTTGTGAATAAATCAAGTATAGCACACCACGTTCCAACTGTCAATTGACATTTGTCATGTGATGTTATGTAAATATGATTTACTAACAGTATACACTGTCTATGGCACGATGTCAATAGCGGCTTTCACCAAAACAGGCATGATTTTTATTATTTATGCGTTAGAATGTAAAATTCACTTACTTTGTGAGATAAAGTAAACCACGTTACACAATGATTACAAATCAAATAATATTCTGTACATTTTCAACTCTTTCAAGTACGTTTTTTTGGATATCCCAATGTAATGATTTGATTACATTTTGGTTACAGACAAGGGTAAAAAAACGGACGATTGTTGAAAACTTTATAATTTTCAACACCAAATTGCTGTTATAGCATGAGTTTTAAACATTTTCAACATAGTTTTCAACATTTTCAAAAGTTTTCAACTGTAGTTTTCAACTGTCCAAAAAAGCTCTTGTTACCGTTTTTTAATCATTTGTAATTTATTCATTTTTCGTACTTCTATAGTAAATAGGGAGGATTTATTACATTTTCACCAATGAACGAATTTAAAATTTGTGAAGTATTTGAGCTTTAAAATTGGCTTTTATGGTTTACAAAAGAACGAAAATATGTTAAACTTATAATAAGTATGAATGAATCGTTACAATATTCATTATTGGAGGAAAAATTATGGGAAACTTAACCAGTCTGAAGAAAGCCGCCGCTGTGCTGCTGACTTCGGTAACACTCATGTCGGCTGCGGCGGCTCTGCCTGCTGTGGACGAAACGCCGCTTTTTTCGCAGACGACGATAACTGTTGAGGCGGCAAGCGTCGGAAAAGTCACAGGGCTTACTTCAAAAACACTTAGCAACAGCGAGATAAAGCTTAGCTGGAAAAAGGTCAGCGGAGCTTCGGGATACTCAGTTTGTATGAGAAAAAACGGTAAATATCCGCAGATCGCAGACGTAAAAAGTGGCTCGACCCTCACATACACTGTGAAAAATCTGCCAAATGCTACCCGTGAAAACTTCAAGGTAAGAGCCTACAAGACCGTGAAAGGAAAAAAGGTATACGGCGCATATTCAAACAACTGGAACACCGCCACGAACCCACAACCTGCAAAGGGTCTTAAAGTATCAAGCGTTTCTTATGACAGCGTAAAGCTTTCATGGACAAAGATAGGATGCACAAATTACAGAGTATTTCAGCTTAAAAATGGTCAGTGGAAAGAGATCGCAAAGACCACAGGCACAAGCTACACTGTAAAAAATCTCAGCCAGAAGACCACATACAAGTTCAAGATAAGAGCCTGCAAGACAGACGACAAGAAAGCCAACCACTATGGAAAATATTCTGCAGAGGTATCGGCTACCACATCTAAAGCTCCTGCTGTTGTGACACCGGTTTCACAGCATGGTCAGCTTTCTGTAAAGGGTGCGAATATTGTTGACAAGAACGGCAAGGTATTCAAGATAAAGGGTATGTCAACTCACGGCATCATGTGGGAAGATTTCTCAAATATTCTTACAAAGGACTCTCTTAAAGTGTTAAGAGATGATTGGAAGGTCAACACCATAAGAATTGCAATGTACACAGAAGAATGGGGTGGCTACTGCACCGAGAACGGCAAGTATCAGGCACAGGCAAAGCAGAAAGTCAAGACAGGCGTTGAAAACGCAAAGTCTCTTGGAATGTATGCTATAATCGACTGGCACGTTCTCAATGACAAAAACCCTAACAACCACAAAAATGACGCTGTCAAGTTCTTCACAGAAATGGCTAAGACCTACAAGGACTACAATAACGTTATTTACGAGATCTGCAACGAGCCTAACGGCGGTGTAACATGGACAGGCGGTATAAAAAGTTACTGTCAGAGCGTTGTAAGCGCTATCAGAAAATACGACAGTGACGCTATCATAATTTGCGGTACAGGCACATGGAGTCAGGACATAGATCAAGTGCTTGGCAACAAGCTTTCAGACAAAAACTGCGTTTATGCTCTTCACTTCTATGCAAACACTCACAGAGATTGGCTGAGAAACAGACTTCAGAACTGCTACAACAAGGGACTTCCTGTTCTTGTATCTGAGTTCGGAACTTGCGACGCAAGCGGAAACGGCGGATATAACTCAACAGAAAGCACAAAATGGCTCAAGCTTCTCGACTCACTAAAAGTAGGCTACATAAACTGGTCAGCCTGCGGAAAGAGCGAAACAGCTTCCGCATTCAATAGCGGTACGAACCTCAAAGCTATAAAGAGCGGCACTTCACAGCTCACAGCAAGCGGCAAGTTCATTCGTGATTGGTACAGAAACCACTGATAACACAAAAGACCTCTCTTGGTGGGAGGTCTTTTTTTTTGCACAGAAATTAACGATAAGCGGGCGACCAAAGGTCGCCTCTACACTATAAAAACAAAGCCGAGGGGCGTTTACCTCTCGGCTATTGTTATTTTATATCATATCACAAAGAACAGTGCCGTTCTTATAACGGCTGTAAAAAGCATAGCATAGAACGATGTGCCAAGCAAAAGCTGATTTGCCCAGAATATATCATTAGGCTCGCATGGCTTTAGATTTCTGCCTATAACAGGCTTTCTTACAAGCTGTCCGCCGTAATACTCATCACTGCCAAGCTGGATACCCAATGCACCAGCACACACCGACTGAGTTTGCGCTGAATTAGGACTAGGGGATTTTCTTCTGTCTTTTTTGTATACCTGAGAAGCGTTCCTGCTGTCAAGGTGAAGATAAGAAACATTCATTTTCATAAGCAGGGCGGCTATTCTTGCAGGTATAAAGCTGAGAACGTCGTCCAGCTTTGCAGGGAATTTGCCGAAGTTTATGTATGTGTCTGTTTTATAGCCCACTGTGTTGTCGATAATATTCACTGTTCTGTAGAGTATTCCGCCCAGACCGCCAAATATCGCAGACCAGAAAATAGGTGCGACCGACCAATCTGTGGTGTTTTCTGCAACCGACTCCACCGTACTTTTTATAACAGCGTCAATGTTCATATCGTCGGTGTCACGAAAGGTCACTTTTTTTACCTTGCGCTGTGCCGAAGAAAGATTGCCTGCCCTTGCAGCACGCATCACTCCCCCTGCCGCAGTTTTAAGGGACTTTACAGAAAGTGCTGACCAGCACATTATGCCCTCGAGGAAAATGCCAAGTGCGGCATTTAGCTTATAACCCACGAATAGAAGAAGCAATGTCACAGCGGCAACTATAAGAAGCACTATCACTGTCATCATAAGACCTGCCATACGCTGTGCTTCGGGGGTGTTTTTATAGCTGTTTCTGAAAGACTTATCAAGCTTTGCCACAAGTTTTTTTATAAAATACTGAGGATAGACCACTACTTCAGGGTCGCCAAGGAGCATATCCAGCGCAAAGCCAAGCGCAAGCGCCGCCAGTGAATTTATCAACATATATACATATCCTTTCTTCAGGCAATAATTACTTATGATAATTATATCACAACATTTTCTGATTTTCAATACCTTTATGCTCTGATTTTAAGGGATAAGGCACAAAAAAGGGCGGTCAGAGCCGCCCGAACAAAAGTCTTTCAAAAAAATCAGAAACTAAGGTGCGAACACTTTTTGCCCCTACACTGAATAGATATATCCATAAGCTTTTGTGATAACTATATTATTTGCATATCTCCGAAAGCTTTTCAAGCATAAGATCCATTTCCTCGTCTGTGCCGATAGTGATTCTCAGGAAGTTATCTATTCTCGGCTTGTTGAAATATCTCACGAAGATACCATTTTCACGGAGGTATGTGAAGATCTCCTTTGCGGAGAGCTTTTCATGTTGTGCAAAAAGGAAATTCGTTTCGCTGTCAAGGACGTTGAAGCCCATTTCACGCATTTTTTCCGCTGTTCTATCCCTTGTTGCCTTGACCTTTTCAACTGTCGCCTTGAAATAATCCTCGTCAGAAAGGCTTGCAACGGCAGTTTCTATGGCTATCTGGTCGAGAGGATAAGAATTGTATGAGTCCTTCACAGCCTGCATATAGCTGATAAGCTCGGCACTGGCGAACGCCATGCCAACTCTCATGCCTGCAAGGGAACGTGACTTTGAGAAAGTCTGCGTTACAACGAGATTATCATACTCTTTCACAAGCTCCACGCAGGAATACCTGCCGAAATCCACATATGCCTCGTCGATTATAACGATACTGTCCTGATTGCTTTCAATAAGCTCTCTTATAAATTTCTCACCTACGCCAAGGCTTGTGGGTGCATTAGGATTTGGTATAACAACGCCGCCGTTAGGCTCTTTGAAATCCTCTATATTAATTACAAAATCCTCGTCAACGCTCTTAGTCTTGTATGGTATTTTCAGAAGCTCACACCACACAGGATAGAAAGAGTAAGTTATATCAGGATAAAGTATAGGCTTATCAGAGTTGAAAAACGCTCTGAAAGCTGTGGCAAGCACATCGTCTGAGCCGTTTCCGCAGAAAACATTTTCGCTTTTCAGTCCCACACGCTCCGCAAGCGCTGTCCTAAGAACAGAAGCGTCAGCACTAGGGTATTTTCTAAGCTCTGCTATAGTTTTCCCCTCCAATATCGCCTTTACCTTTGATGAAGGCGGATAAGGGTTTTCATTTGCATTGAGCTTTATTATCTTATCGTTTTTAGGCTGTTCCCCTGCAACGTATGGCTCTATATTTATAAGGTTTTTTCTCCAAAGCTTTTCGCTCATTTTACATTATCCTCTCTATATTTTATCATAGTAAAGCATTAATATAAAATATTATAGCACATACCGCTTATGTTGTCAAATAAAAGCCGCCTAGTTTTCAAAGTAAGCCTGTATAGACTGCAAAACGCCGTCATAGTAATATGCGTTCACGCTCATGGAATCGCTCTTCCAATCAAGAAACTGATCTTTGCCGTTTCTGTCGCTGACCTCAGGTGTGCCGAGAATCGCAGCCATTTCCTCAGGAGTTGAATTTTTTGTTATACCGAATATTGAGCAGTCGCTTTCGGTGGTGAAACTCATTCTTATCTTATGGAGGGTATGATCGCTGTTGAGCCAGAAGTCGAAGATGATAATATTATCCACAGTCGAGCTTGTTTTTCCGTAACAAAGAGCAGAATCGTATTCATCGTCAGGGGTATCCACCATTTCTTTTCTTACATCATCAATAAGCTCTGTGCCTGTGAAAACGTGGTCTACGCCCTTGTAGCTTACGCTTATATCCTTTGGCAGAGCAGCGTCTGAAGTAAGGTCAAGTGCCTTGAGGTCATCATATACCTTTACTCTGTTCTCTTCAGTGTTTACAGTGCTCTCGCCCGGTGTTGTTATGCCTGTGTACTCAGATGTGAAAACAGCCTCTCCGTCTTTTTCGTGTATTTCTTCCTGCGGATAGTTTTTGCTGTAGTATGTGAAATCGGAAACCGAGAAGTCATCAAGCACTACGTCATACTCTTCATAATTACTATATGTTTCCACCACGGTAAGTGAAATTGTATAGTCAACGTTCTCCCAATACATTGTATAGCATTTGTAATTGTCCATGCCGTCATATTCGCTGTTCATATAAATGCTTGTAGGGCAGCCCATTTTGTCGATTATTTTATCAAGATCTTCTTTGTTGCTGTAGCTGCCGTAGCTTTCATACTCCCAGTCGGAGGTATCAACAGCCTCTTCCAAAGGTATTGTAACGCTCCAGCTGTTTTCCTTTAGAATGTCAGCCACACTTGCGTCACGGTCAAATGGGTTTCCACCGGTAAGGTCGTATTTTGTTTGGCTCTCATCTGATAAAACGAAGGTTATCTCAACGTCACTGTTTTCTCCTATCATTTTATCAACGCTCATAATATCACTGGATCTGCCAATATCGTCGCCGTACATTTCCATGTTGGCGTTGCCGCCGTCTATGGCACTAAGGTCAACAGGCACTGATATTTTGCTGCCAAAAATATCCTGTGGCAAAGTATCTGACGGATCAGACCCTTTAAAGCCTGTTATCCAGTATTTATCACTGTTATCGCCTGCCGTATCAGCTTTATTATCGGCAGCCGAACTGCTTTCACTGCTTTTTTGTGACTCAGTCACAACAACCACGCCGTCATCATTATCATTATCCTTACTGCCGTTTGAGCTGAGCACGACCGCCGCTGTGATACCTCCGCCCACTACTGCTGCGGCACAAACGCCTGCTATAATCTTTGCTTTTACTGTTGAAAACATACCTTTTCCTCCCGATATAGTTTTTGTTGATGTTACGCTATCGGGAACTGCATTAGCGGCTGAGGCTGAGCCTGTGAAAACGGTAAGTTTCGGAAGAACGGTGTTTGAAGCCTCTTTATTAAGAAGCTTTGAAAGAATAAATACAGGTACGACAGCATGAAGTCTGTCGTTGTTGTTTTCCTCGTATATAAGCACCGCCTCCTTTATCTTTTTTCTTGCGGCACTAAGGCGGGAAGTTACTGTACCTGTGGTGCAGTTCATTACCTCTGCTATCTCAGGCACTGTGAGCATATCGAAATAATACAGTATCACCGAACGCCTTTGCTCTTCTGTGAGAACAGTGTCGATAATATCCATTATTATCTTTCTTTTAGCGTCATTGCTCACATATTCCTCAGGGATAAGCCCCTCGTCAGGGATTTCCTCTATTATCTCCTCTGAGTTGTCCTCAGGGGCGGCATTGTTTCTAAAGTGCATTTTGCAGAGATTTATCCCTATCCTATTTACCCATGCTGGAAAATTCTCAGGCTGTGCAAGAGTGCCAAGCTTTTGAAGGGCTGTAAGATAAGTTTCCTGAGTGATATCCTCTGCTAGCTGTGGGTCGCCAAGAAGCTTCAGGCAGCTAAAATACACTGTTCTGCCCGTTTCTTCATAAAGCGCACCGAACGCCGCCTTGTTTCCCTGTGCCGCCTGCAATACAAGCTTTTTGATATCATCTTTTTCCATGTTTTTGACCTGCTCTTTCTTTCCGAATTGCCGTTTTCTCGTCCGCTGTTTTATCAGTCCCGACATTAGTTAGATGCAAAACGCAGACGATTTGTTGAGCAAATTCAAAATCTTCATACATAGTTTACATATAATTAATATTTATTATTATAATATTGCCGAAATAATTATATCACATAGCAAAATGCCTGTCAACGAGCAAAAAAATATCCCCCACAAATGTGAGGGATAGTTTTTTCAGAACATACCTGCAAGATACATTCTGCTTTCATAAAGCTTTTTTGAATTTGTATCGAAGGCAAAATGATATCTGTAGAGAGGTGTAAGCCCTGCGGCATTTTTCTCTCCTGCAACATATGCAACGAAAACATCAGGGTCAGTGTCGCTGTTCACACAGTATGTTCCGCTCATTGACATATCGCCCTGTGAGTAAACATAGGAAAGATAGTTTCCTGAAATGCTGTTCTCGCCCTTTGAGATGCCCTGAGAAGCAAGCATATCCTGCACTGATTGTGCTGAGTAATCGTCTATGTTGTCATATATCTCATCGAGCTTTTTGGTGCTCAACACATCACTGCTCAATCTTGCAGGCATACCGGTCGGTATCCACGCAGGGGTGTAGATATCCTTTGACATAGGTTTTTCCTCAGCCCATACCACATAGCTGTCTGCCAGAGATACCTGACCGTCTGGGGCTGTTAGATTTGTCACATAGACAGTTATCTGGTCGCCCTTCGGCTCATTTTTTGGGATAAGAGTAAGGGAATATATATCCCACCATTCGCCAGTTAAAAGACCGTCTTTGCCCACAAAATAATTAAGCATCTCGTCCTTTTTCTCTTCGTATGTGCCGTCGCTGTACATAATGTCATATTCATCGGCATATTTTGCACAGAAGTCAGAGGTCTTTTCATATCCGCCAACCTGCATGATATCACCGTTGAGCTGAACAAGACCTGACGAAAGGCCGGCGTTTTTTATCTCGTCAGAAACAGTGTAAACAGCCATTTCAGGCTCTCCGTCAGAATCTACACCGCTTGCAGCATCGCCAGTAACATCATCTTCATTATCAGTATTTTCATCAAGTTCGTTTAGCTTATTCTCTATCTCCTGCTCATTCACGTCACCTTGTGCGTCTGTCTGAACGGCTGTGTTTGGCTTATCAGCATCTGCTGTCTTATCTCTGTTTGCAAGCACCGCCGCTGTGATACCTCCGCCAACTACTGCCAATACAACTACTCCTGCTATCACTTTTACTTTTACTGTTGAAAACATACCTTTTCCTCCCGATTTACTTATTGTAGTATTTTTATCGGGAACAACTTCCGTGGCTGACGCCTTGCTGAAAACGGATAATTCAGGCAGCTTCAAATGCTGACATTCCTGCATAAATATCTTTGACAGAACAGGTATAGGCATAACAGCATGAAGCCTGTCATTGTTTTTCTTTTCGTAAATAAGCACCGCCTCCCTTATCTTCTTTCTTGCAGCGCTAAGACGGGAAGTGACAGTGCCAACAGAACATTCCATTATCTCTGCTATCTCAGCCACGCTCATCATATCAAAATAGTAAAGTATTATTGTCTGACGCTGTTCGTCAGTGAGAGCGGTGTCGATAATGTTCATTATTATCCTGCGTTTTTCTTCGCTGTCGGCATAATCGTCAGGGATAAGCTCGCTGTCGGGCGTATCGTCGATTATCTTTTCCGACTCCTCCTCCGCAGTGCGGGGATTTTTCCTGAAATACATTTTGCAGTTGTTTATGGCAATGCGGTTTACCCATGCTGAGAAATTCTCAGGCTCTTTAAGGCTGTCAAGCTTTTCAAGAGCTTTCATGAAAGTGTCCTGAGTTATATCCTCTGCCTGCTGAGCATTTCCAAGAAGCTTCAGGCAGTTGAAATATACGCTCCTGCCCGTTTCTTCATAAAGCTCTCCGAAAGCTGCTCTGTCACCCTGCCCTGCCTGCAAAACAAGACGTCTTATCTTTTCCTTTTCCATTTTTTCTACCCAGCTTTCTTTTTATTATCGAACAAAAAATATCCGTTTTCAGCACTCGGTTATTGTTCCGACATCACTTAGATGTTTGCTGAAAACGGAATATTGAGCAAATATAAAACTTAATATATTGTTTACAAAATGTTAATCAACATATTCTCTGACTCTGAGATGTATACCCACGCTGTCAGCAACCGCCTGAGATTTTTTTATCTCCTCTTCGCCGATTATATCCACAACAGTGAGCATTACTTCAGGCACGAACTCTTTCACTCTTTTTGCAAAAGAGAGCATTTCTTCAAAGCAGTTCACGCCCTTGAATGACGGTCTTGTTACCTCGTCATAAGCCTTTGCGTCAGAAGCGTTAAGGCTTATTGAGATTATATCAACAAGTCCCTTGAACTCAGCAGGAGTTTCACGCTTGTTGATAAGGTCGCTAAGACCATTTGTGTTGATCCTTACAGGTGTCTTTGTAACAGATTTTATATACTTTGCAGTTTCTTTGAGTATTTCAAGCTCACAGGTAGGCTCGCCATAGCCGCAGAAAATAATTTCCTTGTAGCTGTCAAGGTCACGCTTTTTGATGTTGTCTATTACCTCTTCGGCAGTAGGCTGATGTTCCAGCCACAGTGGGTCAGAGCCATAAGCACCGTCACCATTGTGACGAATACAGAATGTGCAGTTGCATGGGCACTTGTTTGTGATGTTGAGATAAAGCTTATCGCCTATCTCATAAGAAATATTCATAGCTTTTATCATTATAATTACCTCTTTTTTGTAATATATCAAAGTATCAGAGCAGACAGGCGACCAAAGGTCGCCCATACAGAGAAATCATCGCCGCAGGCGATACCTTCATTCCTCATTCCTCACTAATATCTATTCTCTTATCTGTCCGTTGCCTGAGATAAGATACTTTGTGGTGGTCATTTCTCTAAGACCCATAGGACCTCTTGCATGAAGCTTCTGAGTGGAAATACCTATCTCAGCACCCAGACCGAACATTCCGCCGTCTGTAAATCTTGTTGAGCAGTTTACATATACTGCCGCTGAGTCAACACGCTTTTGAAATTCCTGTACGGCAAAAAGGCTTTCCGTAACGATACACTCAGAATGTCCTGTAGAAAATCTGTCGATATGTTCAAGGGCTTCCGCCATGTCGTCAACGACCTTGATAGAGATTATATAGTCAAGAAACTCTGTTGCATAATCGTCATCATCAGCAGGAGTAACGTTCTCAGGACCAAGTATCTGCCTTGTAAGCTCACAGCCTCTTATTTCAACGTGGTGCTTGTCAAGTCTTTCTTTAAGCTTCGGGAGAAAATCCTCCGCAATATCCCTGTGAACAAGACAGCTTTCAACTGCGTTGCATACAGACGGACGTGAGGTCTTGCCGTTATCAACAATGTTCACAGCCATTTTTATATCCGCACTTGCGTCAACATAAACGTGACAGTTGCCGGTGCCGGTCTCGATAACAGGCACAGTGGCAGACTGTACAACAGCCTTTATAAGCTGTGCGCCTCCCCTTGGGATAAGAACGTCGATATAATCATTGGCTTTCATCATATCAAGAGCGATGCCTCTGTCAGTATCCTCCACAAGCTGAATGATATCAGGGCTGAACCCTGCCCTTTCGACAGCCTTTCTCATTAGATCGGCAAGCATTTTGTTTGAGTTTATTGCTTCCTTTCCGCCCCTGAGTATAACAGCGTTTCCACTTTTAAGGCAAAGTATAGCGCCGTCTACAGTAACGTTAGGTCTGGCTTCAAAAATAATGCCTATAACGCCCATTGGCACTCTTACTTTCTCGATCTTCATGCCGTTAGGTCTTGTTGAGCCTGAAACTACCTCGCCCACAGGGTCATCAAGCTGTGCAAGCTCCTCGCAAGCCTTTGCCATGCCCTCTATACGGCTGTCATTAAGTGCAAGTCTGTCAAGCATTGCTTCCGACATTTTTCTCATTCTGCCGTTTTCAAGGTCAACCTTGTTTGCTTCGATAATATCGTCCTTACAAACTCTCAGGATATGTGCGATCTCAAGAAGTGCATCATTTTTCTGTGTTGTTGAAGCGAAGGCGATATCCTTTTTGCAAGCTTTTGCTTTCTGTCCCAAAATATCGATGTAACTCATTTTTACTATACCTCCCCGTTAGCTGTAAAAAGTGTTCCTATAGGTTTATTTTCAAATACCTTATACAAATGTCTTGGATCTCTGCCATTCATTATGATAAGATCTATTCCGCCATTTTTGCATATCTCAGCGGCTTTTATCTTTGTCGCCATTCCGCCTGTGCCAAGTGAAGAACCTGCACCCCCTGCAATAGCCTTTATCTCCTCCGTTATCTCTGGCACAACAGGGATAAGCTCAGCGTCATCATACTTATGAGGGTCTTTGTCAAAAAGTCCCTCGATATCAGACATTATTATAAGCAGATCTGCATTAGCAAGCACCGCAACATTTGCCGCAAGAGAATCGTTCTCGCCCATTTCAAGCTCCAGCTCATCAATAGACACCGTATCGTTCTCGTTCACAATAGGGATAGAGCCAAGCTCTATGATGCGGTTGAGGGCGTTCTGCACGTTTATCTTTCTGTCTTCCAGAAGAATATACTTTGTAAGCAGAAGCTGAGCCACATTAAGACTGTATTCAGAGAAAAGATTATCGTAAAGATACATAAGCTCACACTGACCCACCGCCGCACAAGCCTGTCTTGTGGGAGTGTCCTTGGGTCTTTCCTTTATGCCCAGCTTTGCTCTGCCAAGACCCACCGCACCGCTTGATACAAGGATTATCTCATGTCCTGCATTTTGCAGATCGGCAAGAGTTTTAACGAGCTGTTCCACACGGCGTATATTCAAAAGTCCTGTGCTGTGAGTAAGAGTAGAAGTTCCTACCTTTACCACAACTCTTTTCTTTTTTGTCATATCTATCATTTTTATCATGTCCTTATTGTTATTTTCCGTTGACAACGTTCTGCGGAGTACCCTCTATCCACATTTTCAAGTTCTGCGCAACAGTTTCAAGAAGCCTTTCTCTCGTCTGCTTTGGCGCCCACGCTATATGCGGGGTAACAGTGCAGTTCTTTGCGTTTCTGAGAGGGCAGTCTTCACCCATTGGCTCGTTTGTGAGAACATCAATTCCTGCCCCTGCAATGACTTCATTTTCAAGAGCCTGTGCAAGAGCCTTTTCGTCCACAAGACCGCCCCTTGCAGTGTTGACGAAAAATGCTGACTTTTTCATCATGCCAAGGCTTTCGGCATTTATCATTTTTCCATTATCCTTTGTAAGAGGACAATGGAGCGTCACTATATCAGAGGTCTTTAGAAGTTCTTCAAGGCTTACTGCAGGCGTGCCATCAGTTATTTTCTGCGGTGAGCGTGTAAAGGTGATGATCTTCATGCCGAACACTCTTGCTATCTCAGCAACTTTCTTTCCTATGTCGCCATAGCCTACTATACCGATGGTTTTTCCTGCAAGCTCATAGGTAGGGATACCAAAATATGAAAACAGCTTATAATTCACCCAGCCGCCCTCGTCAACTTTCTCGGCATATTCTCTTATCTTGCTGAAATAGTTGAGGATAAGCGCAAAAGTATGCTGTGCCACCGCATTTGTTGAATATGCAGGCACATTGCAGACCACCGCACCATGCCTGTCTGCGGCGGATAGGTCAACATTATTATATCCCGTTGCAAAAAGACCGACGTATTTCAGGTTTTTGCACTTTGAGAATACCTCCTCTGTTATAAGGCACTTGTTACATATAACAGCGTCAGCGTCGCCTATCTTTTCTGCGACCTGTTCATTTGGTGTAAAACCATAAACAATGCTTTCACCAAGGACTGTTATTCCCTCCAGCGACACATCGTTTCTTGAAACTGTTTCAGAGTCAAGTATAACTATTTTCATTCTTCATCTTCCTTTTGAGCAGTTTCCGACTTTTCCTCGGCATTCTCCAAAGCTTTCTGCTTTTTAGCAAACCTATGGGAAATAAAAGCTGTTGCCGCAAGAAGCGCAACCTCTGCACCGAAAAGCATACCGATAACAAAGCTTTTTGTGGTAAACTGAGTAACTATAGTAAGGTCGATAGCTATCATTAATGTAAGATAATGACAAGAGCCTTTCCTTATGAACTGAGTTATATATAAAAGCGTAGCGATAACGCAGAATATCATATGCACCTTAAAAGGCAAGGGGGCATAAACGTTCTGCAAGGTCGCAGTTTCCGCCGCCAGTGTTTCTATCACACTATCATCTCCTAAAGCATTATTTTATCATACTAAAATATTATACCACAGTTTTACGTCATTTGCAATAGATTTGAGCCTTTATAACGGCTTTATAAAACAAAAAGACAGAAGTATTTTTTCAAATACCTCTGCCTTTTTCGGGAAAAATTCGTCGTAATCTTTAATTTATACTATTTTAAGATAAATTACTTGTTAGCGAAATATCTGTCAAGCAGACCCTTGAAGCCGCAGCCATGTCTTGCTTCGTCCTTAGCCATTTCATGAACAGTGTCATGGATAGCGTCATAGCCAAGCTCCTTTGCTCTCTTAGCAAGCTTCATCTTGCCCTCGCAAGCACCATTCTCAGCCATATATCTCATCTCGAGATTTTTCTTTGTAGAAGGTGTTACTACCTCGCCCAGAAGCTCTGCGAACTTAGCAGCGTGCTCAGCCTCTTCATAAGCAGCCTTCTCATAGTACATACCTACCTCAGGATAGCCTTCTCTGTAAGCAACTCTTGCCATTGCAAGATACATACCTACCTCAGAGCACTCGCCGTTGAAGTTCTCTCTAAGACCTGCAACAACTTCCTCATCAAGACTCTCTGCAACGCCTACCTTATGCTCGTCAGCCCATGTGATAGCTGCTTCTTCTACTTTATTGAACTTTTCTGCTGGTGCGTGGCATATAGGACACTCCTTTGGAGCAGCCTCGCCCTCATAAACATAACCGCATACTGAACATACAAACTTTGACATAATCTTTGTCCTCCTTATTTAGATATCATTTTTTTACTTTTCCACAGACCAGCGTTTTTGCTTTATCTGCGTTATTCTTTGCAGCTTTTCCCTTGCTGTGATTAAAGTATACCACATTAGTGTACATTTGTCAATAGGTTAGTTTCGTCTAACAATATAAAAATATTGCAAAATTTTATGGCAAAATTTTATGCAATTTGACGTAGACTATACTAACCAATAATACGTCTTGAAAAAAACTTAAAGCTGTGCTATAATGAAAATCAATATATGACAAAAAAGGAGTTTTTTTAAATGAATAAGGAAAAAGCAGCGGCAGCAAAGGCTCTTTTCATGGAGGGATACAACTGTTCACAGGCAGTAGTAGGCGCATGGGCTGAGGATATCGGCCTTGACAGCGAAACTGCATACAAGATAGCTTCGGGCTTTGGCGGCGGAATAGGCAGAATGAGAGAGGTCTGCGGAGCATTTACAGGTGCAGTCATGGTGCTTGGATTGAAATTTGGCAACACCATAGGCAGTGACAGGGCGGCAAAGGGCAAGGATTATGAGCGTGTTCAGCTTTTTGCAAAGCGTTTCAAGGAAGAGCTTGGCTCTGACACTATCATCTGCCGTGAGCTTCTTGGTCTGAGCGGACCTAGTGACCCTGACCCTGCAAAGCGCACAAAAGAATACTATCAGAAGCGTCCATGTCCTGAAACTGTAGCAATTGCAAGTGGTCTTTTAGGAGAATTTATGGAGTAGTTTTTTCAGAAAAAAACTTTGAAACTGTGGGCGAACGCTGTTTTCCCCTACAAAATAAGGCAAAAAAAGAGCAGAGAAACGAGATCTCTGCTCTTTTTGTATATAAAATTCTATTAGATTCCTGCGGAATAGTTTGGAGCTTCCTTTGTGATATAAATATCGTGTGGGTGTGACTCCTTAAGACCTGCGCCTGTTATTCTGATGAACTTAGCCTTTTCGCCAAGCTCTGCAATAGTATGACAACCGCAATAGCCCATACCTGAACGGATACCGCCAACGAGCTGGAAGATAGTATCTGAAACTGGACCCTTATAAGCCACACGACCCTCAACGCCCTCTGGAACGAGCTTCTTTGAGTTTGTCTGGAAATATCTGTCCTTTGAGCCTTTATTCATAGCGGCAAGAGAACCCATGCCTCTGTATACCTTGAACTGTCTGCCCTGATAGATCTCAGTTTCGCCCGGAGCTTCGTCACAGCCTGCGAGGAGTGAACCAAGCATTACAACGTTTGCACCGGCGGCAAGAGCCTTAACGATATCGCCTGAATACTTGATACCACCGTCAGCAATAACAGGAATGCCATACTCAGCAGCAGCGCAAGCAGCATCATAAACTGCAGTGACCTGAGGAACACCTATACCAGCGACTACACGGGTAGTACAGATAGAACCAGGGCCGATACCGACCTTTATAGCGTCAGCACCTGCTTCGCAGAGTGCTCTGGCAGCTTCGGCAGTAGCGATATTACCTGCAATAACCGGTGTATCAGGGAAAGCAGCCTTAACTTTTTTAAGACAATTTATAACGTTCATAGAATGGCCGTGAGCAGAGTCAAGAACGAGGACGTCTACCTGAGCTTCAACGAGAGCGGCAACTCTTTCAAGAATATCGTTAGTCATGCCGATAGTAGCACCGCAAAGAAGTCTGCCCTTTTTATCTCTTGCGGAATTTGGATACTGAACAGCCTTTTCAATATCCTTGATAGTGATAAGACCCTTAAGAACGCCGTTTGCATCAACAAGAGGAAGCTTCTCGATCTTATGCTTCATAAGTATCTTCTGAGCGCCTTCAAGATCCGTATCAACAGGAGCAGTAACGAGGTTTTCCTTAGTCATAACGTCACCGATCTTGATATTTTCAAAATCAGTGATAAATCTAAGATCTCTGTTAGTGAGGATACCCTCGAGCTTGCCATCCTTATCGACTATAGGCACGCCGGAGATCTTATACTTGCCCATGAGCTTATCAGCTTCAGCAACAGTTTTATCGGCTGTAAGAGAGAAAGGATTAACGATAACGCCGTTTTCAGAACGCTTTACCTTATCCACCTCTTCTGCCTGCTGAGCGATAGTCATATTCTTATGGATAATACCGATACCGCCCTCTCTTGCGATAGCGATAGCCATTTTTGACTCTGTGACTGTATCCATAGCAGATGTCATTATAGGTGTATTGAGGACTATATCCTTAGTAAGGTGTGTATGGATATCCACCATATCAGGTGTACAATCCGACTCGCCCGGGATAAGGAGAACGTCATCAAAGGTAAGACCCTCTTTACCAAACTTATTGTTTACATTAGTATCCAGCATAAATTAACCTCCCGCAAACATTTTGAATTCTTAATTTATTATTCTTATAATCATACAACATTTAATTAAACTTGTCAACATCATTATTGAGAACTTTTTTTTAATTTAGTCTTTGCTAATCGAAGTTATGTTGTTTTAGCCATGGTTTGCAGTGCCGCAAAATCGCTTCGCTCGGTGGGTTCTTTTACTTTGTATTGGTGCTTAGCTCAGTTTGGCTTTGCCATTCCTCATTCCTCACTCCTCATTCCTCATTCAATTCGTTTTTCATCACTTTCACTCTCGCAAACACCACTGACAGCACTGTTGACACAAGCCAACCTATCGGCCATGACAGCCATATTCCCGTTGACCCATATGGTCTTGCCAACACGAACGCAAGCACTACTCTGAGTATCAAGTCCGTAAAAGTTGATATCATAAAATACTGCATTGCACCTTTACCACGAAGTGCACCGTCTGACATTATTTTTATGCCCACAAACACATAGAAAGGCGATATTATTCTCAAAAATGTTGTGCCTATCTCAACGGCTTTTGTTCCGCCGTCGTCAAGAAACAGATTTATCATAGTTTTTGGCATACAGAAAAAGCAGAGTATAAAAGGCACTGCCACGATAGCCGAGATAACAAGTCCTGCTTTATATCCGCTTCTTATCCTATCGTTCCTGCCTGCACCGTAATTCTGTGCAACAAAGCTTGAAAGCCCGTTAGAAAGCGTTGTAAAGCTTGTTATAGCAAAGGTATTTAGCTTTATTGCAGAAGAATATCCTGCGATACAAGACGAGCCGAAGCTGTTTACAAGATACTGCACAAAGATATTTCCCACTGAGATAAAACTCTGCTGTAAAATACTAGGTATAGAATAAAGGGTTATCTTTTTAAGTATTTTTCCTGAAAACAGCGGTGGTTTATCCTCTGTTTTAATTTCTGCGGTTTTCTTCACCAAAATAAGCAGTGAGAACACGCAAGCCACGCCCTGAGCGATAAAAGTAGCCCATGCAACGCCTGCAACGCCCCATTTAAAGAACTTCACGAACACATAGTCGAGAACAACGTTTCCAACTGATGAACCGATAAGGAGATACAATGGTGTTTTCGAGTCGCCCATTGCGTTATAAATACCCGTACCCACGTTATAAAGAAACAGGAAGATAAGACCTGCGATATAGATCTTCAGATAAAGCTCGCCGTCACGGAAGATGTTATCGGGCGTGTTTATCATTCTCATAAGAGGGGTAGAGAACGCAAGTCCGAAGATCGTCAGCACTGTCGCAAGTACCGTACATGAAATTATAGTAGTAGTTGACGCAGTTTTTACCTTTGAGAACTCTTTTCCACCAAAGAATTGAGATATCACCACACAACAGCCAACATTGCTTCCCACTGCAAACGCCATAAATATCATTGTTATAGGATAAGACGCACCAACTGCCGCAAGAGCGTCCTCGCCTGCAAATTTTCCTGCTATGATACTGTCGAAAATGGAATACATCTGCTGAAATATCACGCTCACGAACATAGGCAGGGAAAATTTCCACAGCACTGTCCACGGTTTTCCCACCGTCAGGTCTGTCATAAAAACATCTCCATAATATAATAGTTACCATTTCATTATATCATAAAAAAACAACCTTTTTCAACGTCATTTCGCACAGACACTTTTGATATTTCTAAAGGTTTTTTAGCATTTTACGCTATTTGTGATCTATTAATAAAATTTTCTAAATATTATTGGCTTACCCTCTTGCTGAAATTATCTGTAAAGAATAAAGTCACAATGGTTTTTTTATTGACAAAAAAGTGCGGATATTTTATACTTGTATAAGAGGTGATAAAATGAGCAGTCAAGCAGACCACGGCGGTCACAGAGAGAGAATGAGGAAGCGTTTCAAAGAATCGGGAAATTTCAAGGGCTTTTCCGAGCATGAGATACTTGAAATGCTTTTATTTTACATTGTGCCGAGAAAGAACACCAATGATATTGCGCACGAGCTTATAAAAAAGTTCGGAAGCTTAAACAGCGTTCTTAACGCTTCTGTGGAGGAGCTTTCTTCGGTAAAGGACATGGGCGAAAGCTCTGCAAACTCACTTTTATTTTTCAGAGAGCTTATAAACTACTGCTCCACTGTCACAGACAGCAGGATAGACATTAGAAACATATCTGCGGCGCTGAGTTTTGTAAATAATTGTTTCAGAAACGAAAAGCAGGAGAAGTTCAAGGTAATTTGTATCGACTCTGGCTTTCACATAAAGAGCGTAACAGACATATCCGCAGGCGGTGCGAGATTTACCCCTGTTGATTTTCGTGAGCTTACAAAAGCCGTTCTCAACAGCGGTACTGATATTGTTATCCTTGCCCACAATCACCCTGACTCACCCAACACCCCCTCTCAAGAGGACGTTACTCTCACCCGTGAGGTCATGAGATATATGAGATGTTTAGGCGTGACAGTTCTTGACCATTATATAACAGGCAAGAACGGAACTATCTCTATGCGAAACTGCGGACTTATCCATGATATGGAGTGTTAAAAATAGAATATCACATAAAAAAATGGACGATATGTTAACATATCGTCCATAAAATTTTATCTTCTTGAAGCCTTTTTCTTTGCGCTGCCTGTTTTTGAACCTGAATGTGACTTCTTTGCCTGATGTTTTTTCCAATGTACCCACAGTGTAGGTGCGATACAGTTAGAAGAATAAACACCTGATATCATACCGATGATAAGTGGGAAAGCAAAGCTCAGGATAGATGTTACTCCGCAGATTATGCAGACGATACAAACTGTAGCCATAGCAAGAACTGTTGTAACAGTTGTATGGATAGAACGTCCCATTGTCTGTGTAATGGAGAGGTTTACAAGATCCTCAAGCTCCATTTTGTTGCCAAGGAGATTTTCATTCTCTCTTATTCTGTCGTAAATGATGATAGTTGCGTTGATAGAATATCCAAGGATAGTCAGCAGAACTGCCATAAAGTTTGCGTTGATGTCAAATCTGCATATTACAAAGCAGCCATAGACCATGCACATATCGTGTGCAAGGGCAACTACTGAGAACACACCTGCTGAGATACCGCCTATCTTTTTAAATCTGAAGCCGATATAAATGATAGTGATGACCATTGCCAGTGCACAAGCAGCAAGGCACTTGAAGAAGAAGTTCATACCGCTTGACGCTGCAACGTCGTTTGACTCGTAAACTTCTATGTTATTATCAGGAAAGTCCTTTTCAAGGGCTGTTTTCAGGGTATTCTGCTTATCATCGCTTATACCCTTTGTTGATGAGAATTTTATCTCTACTGTCTTTCCTGCGTTTCCTGTGTTTTCGCCAAGAGTTACTGTACATTTATCTCCGATACTGTCAGAGACGGTATTTGAAACGTCAGAAGTCTTTATATCGCCCTCATATGTATAAGTCAAAACTGTACCGCCTTTGAACTCGATAGCCACGTTAAGACCTATAACGAATGTAAGAATGATAAAAATTGCGACAAGTGCACATGATATGGAATAAAATAACTTGCTGTGACCCACAACATTCAGGGTCTTTCTTTCTTTACTCATTTATTTCAGCACCTCCGTAAAGCTTGCGTTTCTTAAAGCACTTGAACTTTGAGAGGGACGAAAGCATAAGTCTTGAACAGAAAATACCGAATACAAAGTTCAGGAGAATACCTACAAGGAGAGTATATCCAAGTGAATAGATAGTACCTGCTGTGCTTGCGCCGAATACTGAAAATACAGGGCTGAGAAGTGTTCCGAAAACGCTGTCTGTAGGTCCGAATGCACCCATAAGGATTATTGCAACGAATACTACTGTGATGTTTCCGTCGAATACTGCGCTCCATGCTCTCTTATAGCCAAGCTCGATAGCTCCGTTAAGGGTCTTGCCGTTGTTAAGCTCTTCCTTTATTCTCTCGGCTGTGATAACGTTAGCGTCAACGCCCATACCGATAGAAAGGATAATACCTGCGATACCAGGGATAGTCAGCGTAAAGCTGTCGATATTTCCAAAGAAGCCTGTGATACAAGCAATAGAGCCTATTACCTGACCTATAAGTGCGATAGACGCAACAAAGCCAGGCAGCTTATAGATAACGATGATATATGCAGCGATAACGATAAATGCGATAAGTCCTGCAAGCACCATTGCATTTTTTGCACCCTCGCCAAGTGTAGGTGAGATGATATTCGTGCTTGTTGTTTTAAGGTCAAATGGGATAGAACCTGCATTTATCTTATCTGAAAGAGCTTTTGCAGAATCATATGTGAAGTTGCCCTCAATAACGCACTCGCCGTCAGTGATAGCTGAATTTACGCTTGGGGCAGAAATGCACTTATCGTCCATCCAGATAGAGATAGAGCCTTTTCCGGCAAGCTCAGTTGTTGCATCGGCAAAAGCTTTTTTACCGCTGTTATTGAGTGTCAGGCTTACAACATACTTGATATTTCCTGTAGTTTCGTCCTGAGTTTGTCTTACCTCAGCCTTTTTAACGTCATTTCCTGTAAGCACCTGCTCGCCTTTTTCTTCTTTACCCTTTCTGAATACAAGCTTTGCAGTTTCGCCAAGCTCAGAAACGGCAGCCTCAGGGTCAAAGCTTTCTTCGTTAGCCTGCCATGGGAATGAAACCATTACCTTATTTTTCTTATAGTCTACATAGACCTCGCTGTCTGTGATATTAAGGCTTACAAGTCTTTGCTCGATAACAGCCTTTGCAGCGTCCATTTCTTCCTTTGTGGCGTCGTAATTATCGGCAGGTTCAAACGTAGCATTTACGCCACCCTGAATATCGATACCCCAGCGGATATCTTCAACGCCCTTGATATAGCTTGTTTTTATATCTCCGTACTGAGTATGTATTCCTGCATAAGTAAGATAACCAAATGCAATTATACACAAAAGCACGATAAAAAACACGGGTTTTTTAACTTTTCGCACCTTTAATCCTCCTGATAAATTTATTAAGCCCAGAGGCTTTTCTGCCGTCAGGGCACAATACACCCATAACGAACACATTCACCTTATAATTATAAAACGTTTGATACAAAATGTCAATAGTTTTTATGAAATTCGCATTTTGAACTACAATATGATTAATTTTAAAATTAATTCGCTTTAAGCACTTGCAATTATTAAGTATAAATGTTATAATATACAAAGTTATATCATATAACATTTCAAAATTCAACATAGGGAATAATAGGGAATAGAAAGCGGGTAAAAAAATGAAAATGAAAGAAATAACAGTAAAACTTATAGCACTTGCTCTATGCGGCTGTATAACTTGTTCTTTTGCGGCTTGCAGAGGTTCGGGGGATACTTCTTCCCAAAAGGGGGAAAGTGATTTAACATCACAATCACAGGATAAATGCGATGAAAAGTCTGACACAACTGCTTTATCAAAAACGCCTGAATATGAGATACAGGAAGGTGATTTTAAATCAATAATGGATATTTATGCGCAGGTAAGCGACGACAAAAGCGGCGCCATACACTACGGGAAATATTATGACCTTGATGATTACAAAATATTTCCTGAGGATTCACGAGATGATCTTTCGTCTTTTAGTGATTATACATATAACGCAGCAAGTTATAGAGAGAGTTCAGATTCAACAACACCAGAGAATGATAAAAATATAATGTATCTTCGCTATGGCTGCGACTATGCTTTAGAACTTCCTGATACGGGAGATGTTTTTGAGGCTTTCATGTCAGGAAACGGCAAAGACCTTATTTGCCTTTCAAGCACAAGAGTAAGGGCAATAAATACTGATGACGGCTCTGTAACATGGGAATCCAAAGCCCCTGACGGCTCGGAATTTATAGACAACTATAATTATGATTACAACAGAAATTCTAAGCTTGTTATATATGCCAGCGGCGAGGGCTTTATGTCTATTGATCTTCAAAATGGCAATTCAAAAATTCTTACAGCCACAGGTACTATCTGTCAGGAAAATGGCTTTGAAACACCTACTGTAGAAAACGCTTCAAACATTTTCTATAATGTAATAGTGTGTGGCGACAAGTATCTCTGCAAAACCAATATCAAAGGAATTTTAGGTGCTGACATTTATGTAGTCATTGATGAAGACGGAAATATACTTTTATCTTCCGCCGAGATAGGCTATAATGAGACCCTTTATGATGTGGAAAGTGACAAGATATGGATCGATGACGCTGCATATGCGTATAATGGAACTTTTATGTTCAAGCTTGGTGGATTTAACGATGAAGAATTTTATGATGATGGGGTGTCTCCACATAGCGGACTTATATGGCTGCAATTTGACGCTGATAATCTTTTCATTGAATCAGAAGATTATATTGCGTCAGAGCATTATATGTACAACACCTGCTATACCCCATACGTTGAGGGTACTGTAACACAAAGAATAAACGGCGAAGGTGTAGGATGTTACGAGAATAATGTCTTTCTGAATGGCTCTGATTATATAATGAACGCCAAGACCGGTCAAAAGCTTGAAAATGCAACCCTTTGCGAATATGTAGGAGATCATACTATTACATGTGACGATTATGCTTGTATAGAAAAAGATAATAAGAAATATGTTTCAAACAGTGATTTTGAGCTTTATGAAATTCCTGAAAAGACCACAGTGCTTGATTTTGCAAATGATTTTAACTCTGAATATGTTGCTTATGCTTGTTCAGACCAAAAGCTTCACTACATAAACAAAAGTACAAAAGAGGAAAAGACTATCGACACCCCTTATACAAAAGATACAAGTTCAAAAACGCCTACTGTTACTTTGAATGGTGACTTTATTATTTACAGCAGTAATGACAATACTGAGCTTCACGCATTCAATACAAAAACAGGAAAAGATAGTATTGTTTATTCCGCTAAGGAAGATCAGTTTGTAAAGCTTACTTCCAATAAAAAGCAGAACAACTGGTTTATAATAGGCAACAGATCTAAAGACGGAAATGTATATAACTTTGCATTGTTAAAATAACCACCAGCCCCTATTTTAAGGGGCTTTGTCTTGACAAAATCTCCTTTTAGTGATATTATTAAAAGGATAAATATTGCGGCGTAAGGATTTTTTTACGTCAGCTAAAAGGAGTATGTAAAATGATTGATATTAAGCTTATCCGTACAAATCCTGAGCTTGTCAAGGAAAACATCAAGAAGAAGTTTCAGGACGAAAAGCTCGTTCTTGTTGACGAGGTAGCTCAGTTTGACGAGGAATACAGAGCAGCCAAAACAAAGGCTGACGAGCTGAGAAATAAAAGAAAGGTAATGAGCAAGCAGATAGGCGGTCTTATGGCTAAGGGTCAGAAGGACGAAGCTGAGAAGGTAAAGGCTGAGGTATCCGCTATCGGTGCTGAGCTTGACGCTATGGCTGAAAAGGAAAAGGAGCTTGAAGCTAAGATCCGTGAGAGAATGCTCGTTATCCCTAACATAATCGACCCAAGCGTTCCTATAGGCAAGGACGACAGCGAGAACGTAGAGATTGAAAAATTCGGAGAGCCTGTTGTTCCTGATTATGAGATCCCATATCACGTTGACATTATGGAAAGCTTTAACGGCATCGATCTTGACAGTGCAAGAAGAACATCAGGAAACGGCTTCTATTATCTTATGGGCGACATTGCAAGACTTCATTCTGCAATTCTTTCATATGCCAGAGATTTCATGATAGACAGAGGTTTCACATATTTCATTCCTCCTTACATGATACGTTCAGACGTTGTTACAGGTGTTATGAGCTTTTCTGAAATGGAAGGCATGATGTACAAGATAGAGGGTGAAGATCTTTATCTCATCGGTACTTCTGAGCATTCAATGATAGGCAGATTTATCGACACTATCATTCCAGAGGGTGAGCTTCCAAAAACTCTCACAAGCTATTCACCATGCTTCAGAAAAGAAGTTGGCGCACACGGCATCGAAGAGAGAGGCGTTTACAGAATACACCAGTTTGAAAAGCAGGAAATGATAGTTGTCTGCAAGCCGGAAGATAGCATGGCATGGTATGACAAGCTGTGGCAGAATTCTGTTGATTTCTTCCGTTCACTTGATATCCCTGTAAGAACACTTGAGTGCTGCTCAGGCGACCTTGCAGACCTCAAGGTAAAGAGCTGTGACGTTGAGGCATGGAGCCCAAGACAGAAGAAGTATTTTGAAGTGGGTTCATGCTCAAATCTTGGCGACGCACAGGCAAGACGTCTTGGCATAAGAATAAAGGCAGAGGACGGCACAAAGTATTTTGCTCACACTCTTAACAACACAGTTGTTGCACCTCCAAGAATGCTTATCGCATTCCTTGAGAACAATCTCAATGCTGACGGAACAGTTAATATCCCTGAGCCACTGAGAATGTACATGGGCGGCAAGGACAAGATAACAAAGTAATTTTGATATGCAAAAAGGTGAACGGTCATGTGCCGCTCACCTTTTTTGTTGCCTTAAATACAAAAACGGACGGTTTTTAGCCGTCCGTTAATTTTTTAGTCAATGTAGGTGCGAACAGTGTTCGCACGTTTATTTTGTCTTTACTTGATTTTTATATTATTCTTCCGTGTTTTCAGAATCCTCATTCTCAACGCTTTCGGTATTCTCTTCAATGACCTCAGCATTTTCCTCAGCCTGAGCCTCTGCTATCTCCTCGGCAGTAGCCTTTTCCACCTCTGCCGTTTCAACATCATCGTCATGCTCAGTTCTTGTGAATGAAACCACTCTGCCGTCCTCGCCGACTCTCATAAGTCTTACGCCACGGGAGTATCTGCTCATCATGCTGATATCGCAGGCTCTTATTCTGATAACAATGCCGTCTGTGGATATCATGATGATATCATCTTCATCATCAACGACCTTTATTCCGCATACTCCGCCGCTCTTATAGTTCATAAGACCGTAGCCGCCTCTGTTCTGTACCTTATAAGACTCCAGCGGAACACGTCTGCCAAGACCGTTTTCAGCAACAGTGAGAACGCTTGCACCCTCTCTTACTCTTGCCATTGATACAACATAGTCGCTGCCCCTGAGTTTTATAGCCTTTACGCCGTGAGCAACTCTTGACATCTCTCTTATGTCAGTTTCTCTTATCCTGATAGCATAACCATTATGCGTTGCAACGATAACCTCATTGTCACCAAAGGTCATTCTTACTCCTGCTATCTCATCGCCCTCATCAAGACCGATTGCAATAAGACCATTCTTTCTTACATTTCTGTAGGAAGTCAGCGGAGTTCTCTTTATCTTGCCGTTCTTTGTTACCATGACGATATACTTGCCCTCGTCAAAATCGGCAGTTTTTATCATTGCGGCTATCTTCTCGCCCTCGCCCAGTTCAAGAAGATTTACTATATTTGTGCCTCTTGAAGCCTTTGAACCCTCAGGAAGCTCATAGCATTTGAGCTTATACATTATGCCCTTATTGGAGATAAAGAGTATATTGTCATGTGAAGAACAGGTCTGAAGCTCGTCGATATAATCGTCCTCACGCTGTTTCATACCCGTTACGCCACGTCCGCCACGCTTCTGAGCCTTATACTCTGAAACAGGCATTCTCTTTATATATCCTGCATTTGTATAGGTAACAACGCTTTCCTCAACAGGGATAAGATCTTCAATATCAACTTCACCGCTGACATTTTCTATCTGAGTTCTTCTCTCGTCACCGAACTTATCCTGAATAGCCTCGACCTCTTCAATGATTATATCAAGTATTCTCTGATGATTTGCAAGGATATCTTCAAGGTCAGCTATCTTGACTTCGATCTCAGCCAACTCGTCGATTATCTTCTGTCTTTCCATACCGGTCAGACGGCCGAGGGTCATATTTGCGATATGGTCAGCCTGAATATCTGTAAGACCAAAACGCTGATTAAGTCTTTGCTTAGCCTCAGGGATATTCTTAGAAGTTTTCATTATCTCGATAACTTCGTCGATATTGTCAAGTGCGATAACAAGACCCTTTAAAATATGCTCTCTTTCCTTAGCCTTGTTAAGGTCAAACTTAGTTCTTCTTGTGATAACATCGACCTGAAAGTCTATATACTGCTCAAGCATTTCCTTGAGGGTCAGCACCTTAGGGATACCGTTCACAAGAGCGAGCATTATAACGCCCACAGTATCCTGAAGCTGTGTATAGCTGAACAGCTTGTTGAGAACTACCTGCGGATTAGCGTCCTTTTTCAGCTCAATAACGATCCTCATTCCATCCTTGCCGGATTCATCGTTTATATAGTGTATTCCGTCGATACGCTTTTCCTTAACAAGGTCAGCAATAGACTCAACAAGTCTTGCCTTGTTTACCATGTAAGGTATCTCAGTGACGATAATGCAGTTTCTGCCCTTTATCTCCTCGATAGAGGTCTTTGAACGCAGTGTTATCTTTCCTCGACCTGTGCCGTAAGCCGCTCTGATACCGGACCTGCCCATGATGATACCGCCTGTAGGGAAGTCAGGACCCTTTATGCTCTGCATAAGCTCGTCAAGTGTGCAGTCAGGGTTTTTCATGACAGTTTTCATGCCCTCGATAACTTCATGGAGGTTATGAGGAGGGATATTCGTTGCCATGCCCACAGCGATACCTACTGAGCCGTTACAGAGAAGATTTGGAAATCTTGACGGCAGCACAACAGGCTCTTTAAGTCTGTCATCATAGTTTGACTGAAAATCAACAGTTGTTTTGTTTATATCTGTCAGCATATTTACTGACATCTTAGCCATTTTAGCCTCAGTATAACGGTAGGCAGCCGGAGGGTCGCCGTCAACGGAACCAAAGTTTCCGTGACCGTCAACAAGAGGATATCTCATTGAGAACTTCTGAGCAAGTCTTACAAGTGCGTCATAAACTGATGCGTCACCGTGTGGGTGATATTTACCAAGCACAGATCCGACCGTATCTGCACATTTTCTGTAAGCTTGATCAGGTGTAAGACCATTTTCATACATGGTATATAAAATTCTTCTGTGAACAGGTTTAAGTCCGTCCCTTACATCAGGTAAGGCTCTGGATACAATTACCGCCATTGAATATTGAATGAAAGATTCTTTCATTATCGCTTCAACATCAGTGTCAATAACGTTATAATCGCTCACTTTATCCACTCCTTTTTAACCTTTCGGTTTACTTTGAAAAGAACATATCCTGTTCTTATTTATTATCTATCATTTCATAATCGCTATCAAGCAGCTCTGAAAAAGTTTTTCTCAGTGTTTCCTGCTGCTGCTCGTTCATAACTCTTTTTGCAAGCACATAAATAGTTTCTTTTTTGAGTATTATAATAAACATCTCGTCATTTTCCAAAACATTCAGAGAAATATCCTCAAAACCAACTATTCTCGGCGGAACAGGAGTAAAGTCCTCCTCCTGCTTTTCCTCCTCTGTCGGCAGCGTTTCTATTTTGAAGCTGTCATCATAGAGGGTGAAAACATACTTGTCGTCCTCAAGAGGTTTAAGTGCCTGCATAAGATATTTTCTTATTCTTCTGGTGTTATACCATGTGAGAACGATTATTGCAAGGCATATGAACGCCAGCACCCAGTTAAGATATCCCGAAGGGTTTCTCACTATGGACACTATAAAAAGCACCGCAACAACGCCGAAAGCCGCTGTTATCTTCCAGTTATGCGCATAAACGAATTTCTTTTGAAAGGCTAAAAAAGCTCTTTCCTCTTCCTCGTTTTTCACATCATACTCAAAGCTCAAAACAGGCTCTTTTTCTATCTGTGCTTCTTCCACCTCATCAGCATTACCCACAGCTTTCTCAGCCGTTTCAACAGCTTCCTCTGTCTTTACCTCTTCAAGCTCTTTTTCCTGATTTTTATTTTCGTTGTTATCCAAAGCAGTATCCTTTCTTTAAACGTCAAGATCCTTTACATACTCTGCATTTTTCTCTATAAATTCTTTTCTCGGTGCGACCTTATCGCCCATAAGAATAGTGAATATCTCGTCCGCCTTAACAGCGTCCTCCATTGTCACCTTTATCATAGTTCTTCTTTCAGGATCCATAGTTGTTTCCCAAAGCTGTTCAGGGTCCATCTCACCAAGACCTTTATATCTCTGAACATTTACTTTCAGATTGTTTTCACCTGAAAGCTCAGAAATATACTGATCTCTCTCTGCGTCTGAGAAAGCATATCTGACCTGCTTGCCCCTTGCGACTTTGAAAAGCGGCGGCTGAGCAAGATAGATATGACCCTCCTCGATAAGAGGACGCATAAATCTAAAGAAGAATGTGAGCAGAAGCGTTCTGATATGAGAACCGTCCACATCGGCATCGGCCATGATTATAACTTTGCCGTAACGGAGCTTTGAAAGGTCAAAGTCCTCGCCTATTGATGTTCCTAATGCGGTAACAACAGGCATAAGCTTTTCATTGCCGTATACCTTATCTATCCTAGCTTTTTCTACATTGAGCATTTTTCCCCACAAAGGAAGTATAGCCTGATATTTTCTATCTCTGCCTTCCTTTGCAGAACCGCCCGCAGAATCTCCCTCGACGATATAGATCTCGGTGAGTGAAGCATCTCTCTCTGAGCAATCTGCAAGCTTGCCAGGCAATGAAGAGGATTCAAGAGCAGATTTTCTTCTTGTAAGCTCTCTTGCTTTCTTTGCGGCTTCTCTTGCCTTTTGTGCCTGAACGGACTTATCAAATATAGCCTTTGCTACAGTAGGGTTTTCCTCAAAGTAGTTCATAAGCTTTTCGGTAACTATCTTGTCAACGAAAGGTCTTACCTCAGGATTGCCAAGTCTGCCCTTTGTCTGTCCCTCAAACTCACAGTTTGTGAGCTTAACGGAAACTATAGCTGTCAGACCCTCTCTAACATCGTCGCCAAGAAGTTTATCGTCGTCTTTAAGATAGCCGAACTTCTTACCGTAGTTATTTATTACCTTTGTAAGAGCATTTTTAAAGCCTGTTTCATGAGTACCGCCGTCAGGAGTATGGATATTATTAGCAAATGAAAGTATAAGGTCATTATAAGTATCGTTATACTGCAAAGCTATCTCGGCAAAGGTATCGCCCTCCATGCCGTTGACGTAGATAACTTCCTCAGAAAGTGGTGTAACACCCCTTGTCTTGTGGATATGCTCCACAAACTGTCTTATACCGCCCTCATAATGGAGAGTTTCGCCCACAGGCTCGGCTTCATTTCTCTTATCAGTGAATATTATCTTTATACCGGCATTAAGGAATGCCTGTTCTCTAAGTCTTTTCAGCAGTGTTTCATAATCGAAAACTGTTGTTTCCTGAAATATCTCAGGGTCAGGCTTAAAGAGAACGGAAGTACCTGTTTTATCAGTATCGCCGATTATTTTCAGCGGCTCTGAATAATTACCTCTGTCAAATCTCTGAAAATGAATATGTTTTCCGTCATAAACTGTAAGCTCAAGATATTCCGAGAGGGCGTTTACTACAGACGCACCAACTCCGTGAAGTCCGCCTGCTACCTTATATCCGCCGCCGCCAAACTTTCCGCCTGCGTGGAGAATGGTATAAACTACCGTTGCAGCAGATATTTTCTCCTTTGGGTGTATACCTGTAGGGATACCACGTCCGTTATCGGTAACTCTGATAATGTCCCCGGGAAGTATCTCTACTTCTATCTCAGTGCAATATCCTGCCAATGCCTCATCGATAGCGTTGTCAACTATCTCGTAGACAAGGTGGTGAAGTCCCTTTGGACCTGTTGATCCGATATACATACCAGGTCTTTTTCTTACCGCTTCAAGACCCTCCAGCACCTGTATCTGATTTTCATTATAATCATTTTGCTTATCCACCATGGATATTTCCTCGGTGTTCTGGATCTCGATCTCGTTGTTATTTTCCAAAAAATAACCCCCTCATCACTTGGTTTTTTATCTTATCATCTTATTTCTTTGATTTATCATTCAGGCATTCTTTTGCTTCTTTTCAAAAGTGTGGCACAGCTCATCTGACTTATATACACAGTTTCCGTAAAGTCTTTATCAAGGCACACCACAAAGCTTTTAGGCATTTCATACGTGCAGTTCACGACACGTCTGTTTTTTGCCGCAAAATTAAGAAACTCCTTTGTGTTGGCAGAAACAGAGGTGTTCTCTATATCGAAAATGCCTATCACATCTTTAGTATTGACCAAATAGTTATTTCCTAAATGCAGAAACATCACTTATTCTCCTGAACTATCATTCCGTTTTCTATATTGAATATCTTTCCATGACTTTTCTCGTCAAAGGGGATATTCCTGTCACAGCAGGTTATAAAGACCTGCATATCGTGTATTTTCGAGATAACGAACTTCTGTCTTGAAAGGTCAAGCTCGCTCAAAACATCATCGAGAAGTATACACGGGCTGTCGTCTATCTCCTCTGCAAGTATATAAGCCTGAGAAAGCTTCAAAATAAGAGCAAGAGAGCGGTGCTGACCCTGAGAAGCGAACTGTCTAACTGCCAGTCCATTTATTTTTCCCGCAAGATCGTCTCTGTGAACGCCTTTCTGTGTAAATCCTGCTCTTATATCGTCATCAAGATTATTTTGCAGGCAGCTTAGATACTCTTCAGCCATTTCTCCTGCATAATCCTTTCTGCCTTCCAGATTTGAATACACAGTGGAATAATATTCAAGCTCCAGCCTTTCTCTGCCCTCTGATATATCCTCATAAAGCTTTTTTGCGAACATATCGAGCTTTTTGGTATAATTATATCTTAAAAGCGAGATATAAGCCCCAAGCTGAGCAAGCTGGATATCCCACACTTCAAGCTCTTCTCTTTTTGATCTGCCGTAACAGATATTTTTCAGCAATATATTTCTCTGCTCTATAAGATCATCATATTTTGAGATAACAGAGCTGTAGGAATTTTTTATCTGTGACACTGAAAGGTCAAGAAACTGCCGTCTGTTTTCGGGAGAACCTTTTGAAAGCTCCAGATCCTCAGGAGTAAAGATAACACAATCAAGGCTTCCGAAAAGCTTTGAGGGAGTTTTCAGTTTTACGCCGTTCAAGGTGACGTTTTTTTCTCTCACGTTAGGTCTTGCCATTGCAAAATGTATATCCTGACTTCGGAAGCTGTTTTTAAATGAAATGTCGATATTCATGAACTGTCCGTTTATATCTATCATTTCTCTGTCTTTTGTGTTGCGAAAAGACCTCACTCCGCTGCAAAGCCATATAGCTTCTATAAGATTTGTTTTGCCCTGAGCATTCTTTCCGCAGAAAATATTCATTTTCTCATGAGGATATATCTCGACTTTTTTGAGATTTTTAAATCCGTTTGCGGAAATTTTGGTTATCACCATTTTATTTTACCACTATCTCTGTAGCTATCTCGTCTATCTGCACCTTATCCCCGGGGCGGATCTTCTTTCCCCTCATTGTGCAGACCTCACCATTTACTTTAATTCTCTCCTCGAGGATTATCTCCTTACCAATGCCGCCTGTTTCCACAACGCCTGCATATTTAAGCAGAGAATCGAGCTTTATAAACTCTGATTTTATATTTACATCTATCTGTTGATATTTCATATTCTTATTCCTTTGCTAGTCTTACAGGGAGAACGAGGTAAGTATAAGCGTCGCCCTCACACGGAACTATCTTCATAGGCAGCAGACTTCCGCTCATCTGCAATTTGACCTTATCTTCCTTTATGACCTTCAGAGGGTCAAGAAGATATTTGCACTTGAAGCCTATCTCGATAACAGGACCTGCTATATCAGCCTTTATCTCGTCTGTTATCTTTCCAACGCTTGTTGAACAGTTTATTTTTATAGAATTATTTTCAAAATAGCATCTTGCAGGTGACGGTGTTCTGTCACTTATAAGTATCAAACTTCTTTCAAGAGCGGCAATAAGCTCTTTCCTGTCAACAATGACCTCAGTTGTGCAAGTAGTTGGTATAGCTGACTTATAAGGGTGGAACTCGCCCTCGATAAGTCTTGAATAAACAAGATAGCCGTTTAATTCAAACACAACATGATTTTTTGAGAGATAAACGGAGGCTGTTTCTTCGTCATTATCTCCCAGAAGTGCTGCTATCTCAGAGAGAGTTTTTGCAGGCACGACGAATTTAAGACTTCCGTCATACTTTATAGGCTCATATCTCACAGCAAGTCTATATCCGTCAAGGGCAACAAGAGTAAGAGTACCGTTTTCAATCTCAAAAAGCTCGCCCTTAAGAACAGGCTTAAGGTCTGTAACAGCCACGGCAAACTTTGTCTGATTTATCATATCCTTAAGAACAGGCTGAGAAATAGTTATCTTGTTTTCTTCTTCTTTCTTAGGTAGTGCAGGATATTCCTCTGCTGATGTTGCAGGGATATTGAACGTAGTAACTCCTCCTGAGATCGTTACCTGAAAATTTTCAGAAACCTCTATCAGGATCTCTTCAGAAGGCATTTTCCTTATCATTTCAGCAAAAAGTCTTGCATTAAGTATAAATTCTCCCGAATCGTCGCTCTTTACTGGTATAACTGTTTTTATACCTATCTCAAGGTCATAGCCGGTAAGTTCCAGCAATGAGTTTTCAAGCTTGAATTTTATTCCCTCAAGAGATTTAAGTGCAGCACGTTCTGACACTGCTTTTGAAACATTTGTTACTGCTCCGCAAAGTGAAGCATTATTACACAGAATTTTCATAGCAATTTCCTTTCTAAAAAATTACATTTATCTGACTTTTGTTTTTTCAACATATGAATTTCTCAAATTTATATTTTTTGCTCTGATAATATATAAATAAATCAATATTAAATTAGTATTAGTAGTAGAGTGTGTTGAAATGGTTGAAAAGTCACTCAAAGCCTTTTGCAGACTTGTTTTGCTTTTCAAGTTTATTTTAACATCACTTCAACTGTGTTTTCAAAAACTTTTTTTGTGTTTGAAAAGTTGAAAAAATGTTTGTTGAATGTTTATTATTATCGCAAAAAATGTTGAAACCTGAAAATCGGTGTTTGATTTTATAACACCATGGTTTAAACTTCATTGTGCAAAGTTTTGAAAAACATTCCGCAAAGCTTTATATATCCAAGTCCGGATATTCAACAAAATTGTTGAAAACTATGTTGAAAATGTTGAAATAGTCCGTTTAATTGTCCTTGAGGTTTTTGATTATGTCGTCAACGGTATCTTTTAGCTGTTTGTTCTCTTTAAGATTTTTAACAACGTCCTGATAGTGTATGGTCATAGTTGAATGGTTTTTGTTAAGCACATTTCCTATTTGTATAAAGGTCATGCCCTTTACGTCCTTGAAGATATAGATCGCTATTTTTCTTGCAAGGGACACGTTTGCACGTCTGTTTGTTGACTTTATGTCGTCAGCAGTAACGTCAAATGCCGCCGCTACCTCCTGAAGTATCCTGTCAACCGTTATCTCAGCAGGGTGATTTTCAATGATTATTTCCTTGATTATCCTCTGAGCCATAGATATGGACGGGCTTTCATTTGTATAAATGGTAAGAGCCTTTATTTTGTTTACAGTTCCCTCAAGCTGACGTATGTTCGTCTTTATCTTCTCTGCTATTATCCTTACGACATTGTCAGAAAGCTGTAAGTCCAGCATATCAGCCTTTTTCTTTACGATAGCCATTCTTGTTTCAAAATCAGGCGGAGTAACGTCTACCTGAACGCCCAGTGAAAATCTGGTAAGTATTCTGTTTTGAAGCTTCGATATCTTTGACGGTGCAATATCCGATGTGAGAACTATCTGCTTGCCTGCATTGTAAAGATCGTTGAAGGTATGAAAAAATTCCTCCTGCATACGCTCCTTGCCTGCAATGGTCTGTATATCGTCTACCATAAGATAGTCGGCATTTCTGTATTTATCATGAAATTTATTAGTTTCCTTTGACTCGATAGCTTTAACAAGCTGGTTTATAAAGGATTCACCAGTGGTGTAAATAATTTTCAGCTCAGGGTGATTTTTCTTTACCTCATGCTCGATAGCTTTCATAAGGTGAGTTTTTCCAAGTCCCGAATCACCGTATATGATGAGAGGGTTGAATATAGTATTTGTGTTAGACGGCGTTTTCTGATCTTCGTCATACTTATGTGCGACAGCCGTGCTGAAAGCATAGGCAAGATCATTCGATTTACCTTTGATAAAGTTATCAAAGGTAAGATTGTTGTTTTCTTCATCAGAAAAGTCAGCCACCTTGACTTCTATATCCTTTTCCTCAGTTTCATTAACTTCTTCTTTGTCTTTAACAAGTATTTTTATATCTACCTCAAAGCCCAAAGTGTTGAGAAAAGCTTCTTTTAAAAGATTCTCATAGGCGTTCATAGTGATATCTCTTGAAAAATCAGAATCAGTGAGCAAATAAGCCACATTGTTTTCAAGCTTCATCGGTTCAAGTATCTTTATCCATTTGTTATATCCCGGCTCGCTGATACTTTTGCAGTTTCGGCAATATTTCAGGACCTCCTGAAATACGTCATTAAAGGAATCCATTGTTTCTCCATAACCTCCTAGAAAATAGCTCTGCCTGTGCGGTGTTTCCGCTGTCCGCCGTGACCCCTGTCAAACAGACGGCAGGTCAGAGTTTTAAAAAATATATAAACAGGCATAATTAATCAATTCTATACTATTATAGCACACTTGACTTAAAATTTCAAGTCCTATATATTATATATAAGGAAAGAAATAAGAATAAAAAGTATGCTTTTCAAAGATAAGAAAAAACACTTAATACAGATAAAATTTATATTTGGCACACAATATATTGTATGCTCATAAAAAATGAGGACGTAAGCGGCAGGTTTTTCGGACAGTAAGCCCCTCAAAGCAAAGAAAAATAATATCAAAAAAAATATAAAAATATTATGAACAGGCTTGACAAATGGTGTGTGAATGAGCTATAATATTAAATTACAAGGGCTTTTTTCATAGCAATATTGTAATTTGCTGTGACCCTATAAGTTTAAACATCTCCGAGGACGTTTTTTTGTATAAAATGACGGAGTGTTGAAAGCGGAAGGAGGAGAATTCGATGAAAAGAACATATCAGCCTAAAAAGCTTCAGAGAAAGAAAGTTCACGGCTTCATGAAGAGAATGTCTACTGCTAACGGCAGAAAGGTACTCGCTAGAAGAAGAGCAAAGGGCAGAGCTAGACTCAGCTACTAAGAGATACAGGCAGTTTCTGATGATAAGTCTGACAGGCATTATTCAGGCGATTAGTTACGCCTGAATCGATGTCCCTAGGCAGTTGTATTTAAGCGTCGTTGGACGCTGCCTCAGATGACCTATATACCATTCATTGATTTGCATGGTATTGGGTCTTTATCTTTTTTTGGCAAAATTGCCGTGAAAAGGCGAAAAGAGTAAAAACAGTACACAATGGGGAAATGAAGATGCTGTTCACAACGGTTTTAAAGGATAACAAGGCATTTTTAAGGTGCTATAAAAAGGGAAGATTTTGTGCAGACAGTTTTGTAGCAGCATATTTTTATCCCAACGGCAGCCCATACAACAGGCTTGGCATAACGGCGGGCAAAAAGCAGGGCTGCGCAGTAACGAGAAACAGGATAAAGAGAATAGTAAGAGCCGCCTACAGACTTAACGAGGCGGAATTTCCGCTGGGCTATGATATAGTTTTTGTGGGAAGAAACGATATAGGGGAAAAGAAAACTCAGGATATTGAAAGATTTATAAAAAAAAGACTCATAAAAGAGATGAATAAGCCTGTTCCAAAGAATAACAGGTCAGGCAGGGCAAAGAGAAAGTAAAATGAGTAAACTGGCTCAGCTGCTGATAAGGTTTTATCAGCGATTTATAAGTCCTCTTTTCGGACCAAGGTGCAAGTATTATCCAAGCTGTTCGGCATATGCGCTGGAGGCTTACAGAAAACACGGCTTTTTTAAAGGCACGCTGCTCACTGTGTGGAGATTGCTTAGGTGCAACCCGTGGAGTCTGGGAGGGGTTGACTATGTTCCTGACAAGCTTACCACTGAGTATTTTAAAATCAGAAAAAAATAAGCCTGAGAGCTTAATCAGATATATAGGTTATCAATATGACAAATAATTGATCTGGAGGATATTAAATGGGTATTATTGCGACCCCTTTGGGCTGGATAATGAAGGGCTGCTATTTTGTATGCAAGAACTACGGAATAGCACTGCTGCTTTTCACTATCCTTACAAGACTTATAGTATTTCCGCTTAACGTCAAGCAGCAGAAGAGCACGGCAAGAATGACCATGCTTCAGCCTGAGCTTGAAAAGATAAAGAAGAAATACGCTAAAAATCAGCAGAAAATGCAGGAAGAGCAGATGAATCTTTACGCTAAGGCAGGCGTAAACCCTATGGCAAGCTGTTTGCCAATGGTCATCACAATGGTCATTCTGTTTGCTCTTATCCCTGTTATTTACGGACCTCTTACCTACGTTTCAAACGCAGATAAAGAGGAGCTTACAGACTCAAACAACATGATATCGAATCTTTATGTTGTCAGTGCTGAGGTAAAAAGCAAGGATACTACTATAGAAAAGCTTATTGAAAAGTTTGAGAAAGACGGTGCTACTGAGGACGAAGCTTATGATAAGCTTGAAAAGCTTTTTACAGACAAGGACAAGTATCCAAAGTCTGCAAAGGCACTTTCTAATGACAACAAGATATCGAACGTTATGAATGCTATTAAGGCTCATAATGATATAGATACTTTTATTCTTAATGAGAATTACTTCTCCACAAACCTCATTCAGTCAAGACCTGAGCTTATGACTTTCGTTTTCACTGAAAAAGAGGGCGGACAGTATGCAGATGTGCTTCCAACAAGCGTAAAGGCTGCGGCTGAAGATTTCAACTACAGCATTTTCGGACTTTTCCTTGGTAAGATACCAACAATGAAGGATCTTTCCTGTATTATCCCTATTGTATCAGCACTTTTGCAGCTTATAGTGACATTCGTTTCACAGCATTTTGCAAAGAAGAACAATCCTGACGCCGCTAATATGGGCGGAATGGGAATGAAGATAATGCTTTATGGTATGCCTATCTTCTCACTGTGGATCGGTTTCAGCTATCCGGCAGGTCTTGGTCTTTACTGGTGCTATTCTTCACTGTTTGCACTTGGACAGACTATCGTACTCAATAAGATCTATACACCTGAACACGTTGCAGAGCTTGTTCAGAAGGATATAGCAAAGCAGAAAAAGAAGGGCAAGCCTACTCTTATGGAGAAAATGGCTGAGGCTCAGATGATACAGGCTGGTAAGGATCCTGCTGAGATCAGAAAGTCACTTTCTGACGATGAGGATTACGATGAGCCTAAAAAGAAAACAAAGACGGAGCTTAAAGACGAGCAGAGAAGACGTCTTAACGAAGCCAGAAAGAGAATGGCTGAGAAATATGGCGACGAATATGACGATTCACAGGATTGACCTGTTGTTGACTAAACTTTTTTAGCGAGAGGAGCAGAAAAAAATGAAACAGATCTTTACAGCCGCAACTGTTGACGAAGCAAAGAACAAGGCGGCAGTTGAATTTGGAACAGAAGTAGAAAAGATCACTTTCACAGTTCTTGAAGAGCCTAAAAAGGGCTTTTTTGGAAAGATCAAGGGTGAGGCAAAGGTAGAAGCTGAATATGAGCCTGAAACAAAGGTAGAAACTGTAACTGAAAAAACAGAGGCTGTTGAAGAAAAGGCAGAAGTTCAGGAAGAAGTCAAGGCAGAGGCAGAGTGGAGCGACACTTTGCAGAAAAAGGCTGACTGTGCAAAGGAATATATACTCAATGTTATAAAGGCAATGGGCATAGAAGACACAGAGATCGAGGTAACAAAGCTTGAAAACGGCGCACTTTTTGAGATAAAGAGCGAAGAGTTCGAGAAACTTATCGGCAAGAAGGGCGATATCCTTGATTCACTTCAGTATCTTGCATCACTTGTATGCAACAGGATAGACAGAGAATATTTCAGAATATCCACAGATTGTAATGGTTTCAGGGCAAGAAGAAAGACTCAGCTTGAAGAGCTTGCAAGAAAGATAGCAAACAACGTAAAGAGAAGCGGTCGTTCATCAGCTCTCGAGCCAATGAATCCATATGAGAGAAGAATCATTCACGCTGCTGTATCAGAGATCGAGGGTGTAACATCTCAGTCAAAGGGTGAAGAGCCATGGAGAAAGGTAATAATCAGCTCTACAACACCTAGAAAGTATGACAACAGAGGCGGCTACAAGAAGAACGGTGGCAGAAGAAGAAACAATAACAATCGCCGCTCAAAGGGTTTTGACATAACAACAAGCTTTGAAAAGGACTACAAGAAGCCAAAGCCGGAGGACACAATGAAGGATTCAGGTCTTTACTCAAAGATAGAGTTCTAAATTAAAAATGACAATAAGAAAACACGCTGAACAAAAATTCAGCGTGTTTTTTTGCTATTTTGCTTGTTTTTTATTGTAGGGGACGGCGCCCCCGACGTCCCGCTTATCGATGTTTCGGTTTCAATATCATTTGTATTTTTTTACACAATGTTCGGCGCAAAAATTTATAATATTGTCTGCTTCTTTTCATTTGTGACCAATCCAAGTCCAGCCGCTTCGATGTTGGGCTGTCGAGGGCGCCAGCCCCTACACATTTGTGTCTACAGTTTGTCCGCCGCAAAATCGCTGTCGCTCTTTGCGGATTTTACTTTGTATAAGAAACTACAAAAGCGGTGCAGAGATTTGTTCTCCGACACCGCTATGTATTTTGCTTTAGTTCGTATTATAATTTTTTCTTTTTCATTTGACCCTTGTTGCGTGGATATTTCTCAGGTGTTTCAGATACTTTTCTTATGAGGATAAGCGTTCTGCCGTCACCTGTTGGAAGTTCATAGTCAAAGACCTCTTCGACCTTTCCTCCCAGTATCTTAATAGCATTTTTAGCCTCTTTCAGCTCGTCATTTCCTCCTGAGCCTTTCAATGCAACGAAATATCCTCCGACTTTTACAAAAGGCAGGCAATACTCGCATAGGTCGCTGAGGTTTGCCACCGCTCTTGCTGTGGCGATGTCAAATTGTTCACGACACTCCATGCTTCTGCCAAGCTCCTCTGCTCTGCCGTGTATACAAGTTGCGCCAAGGTCAAGACTGTCTGAAAGCTGTGCAAGAAAATTTATCCTCTTATTAAGGCTGTCCAAAAGTGTAAGCTTTATATCGTCACGGACGATTTTCAGTGGACAGGACGGAAATCCTGCCCCTGTGCCGACATCTATTACCGTTGCATTTTCTTTTACCTCGAAAAGTGTGAAAGGATAAACGCTGTCAAAAAAATGCTTTATTGAAATTCCCTCAGGGTCAGTGATAGCAGTAAGATTTATTTTCTCGTTCCATTCACAAAGCAGATCTGCATAAGCTTCAAAGCGTGAATAATCACTGTCAGATATTGTTATATCATAATTATCAAAAAGCTTTATAAAATCGTCCTTAGAAATAAGCTTTGACATACTATTCCTCCCTATGGTCATTCTTTGATGAGAGCCATACCAAAAGCACACCCACGTCAGCAGGGTTTACTCCGCTGATTCGGCTTGCCTGACCAACTGATACAGGCTTTATTTTATTGAGCTTTTCAATTGCTTCAAGTCTAAGACTTTTTATATCATTATAGTCAATATCCGCAGGCAAAGCCTTTTTCTCCAGCTTTCGCATAGCCTCCACCTGTTCAAGCTGTATCTTTATATAGCCGTCATATTTTATCTGCAATTCTACTTGCTCTTTTACTTCTGCTGAAAGCTCAGGTCGTTCCTTATCGAAAGGAGCAAGACCGTCATATGACACCTGTGGTCTGCGGATAAGCTGAGCAAGCTTTATGCCGTTGTTAAGAGGGTCAGTGCCTACAGATTCAAGATAAGCATTTATCTCAGGATTTGGCGCAATATTTATTTTTGAAACACGCTTTATCTCAGCGGCTATCTGTTCATTTTTGTCAAGCAAATGCTGATATCTTTCGTCTGATATAAGCCCTATCTCATGACCTATAGGCGTGAGCCTTATATCAGCGTTATCTTGTCTTAGCAAGAGTCTGTATTCGCTTCTTGATGTGAGCATTCTGTAAGGGTCTGAACAACCCTTTGTAACAAGGTCGTCAATAAGAGTGCCTATGTATGATGACGCTCTGTCAAGAATAACCTGTTTTCTGCCGAGAATTTTCAGTGCGGCATTTATGCCTGCGATAAGACCTTGTGCGGCGGCTTCTTCATATCCCGAAGTGCCGTTGAACTGACCTGCGCCATAAAGACCGTCAAAAGCCTTGAACTCCAGCGTAGCAGAAATCTCTGTAGGGTCGCAGCAATCATATTCTATGGCATAGGCATTTCGCATTATCTCAACGTGTTCAAGTCCTTTTATAGTGTGCAAAAATTGAAGCTGAACGAACTCAGGCAGTGATGACGACATACCTTGCAGATAATATTCGTCAGTGTCAAGACCCATTGGTTCAATAAAAAGCTGATGCCTTGGCTTATCAGAAAATCTCATTATTTTGTCCTCGATAGACGGACAGTATCTTGGACCAATGGCGTGTATCCTACCCGAATAGATAGGTGAAAGATGTATGTTATCTCTTATTACCTTGTGTGTTTCTTCATTTGTATAAGCCACATAGCATTTTACTTTATTTTCAAGCTTTTCATGATTATCAAAAGAAAATGGCGTTATATCATCGTCACCGCACTGAACTTCAAGCTTGTCGAAATCTATTGAACGCTTGTGTACACGGGCAGGAGTGCCTGTTTTGAAACGTCTTATTGTCATGCCTGCCTTTTTAAGACACTCTGTCAGACTAAGTGCAGGCAAAGTTGCGTCAGGGCCGCTTGAATATGATACTGCACCCACATGGACAGTGCCGCCGAGATATGTTCCCGTTGAGATGACAACAGCCTTGCAGTCATACTCAGTGCCAAGCTTTGTACGCACACCACGGACAGTTTTGCCGTCCTCCTCAAATAAAATATCAGTTATCTCAGCCTGCTTCAGATAAAGCCCGTCAGTATCTTCGATAGTCTTCTTCATAAGCTTGTGATATTCAACACGGTCTATCTGCGCCCTCAGACTATGAACGGCAGGACCTTTTCCACGGTTGAGTATCCTGCTTTGCAGAAAAGTTTTATCCGCCGCCTTGCCCATTTCTCCGCCCAAAGCGTCTATCTCACGAACAAGATGTCCCTTTGCAGTTCCGCCTATAGAGGGGTTGCATGGCATATTGGCAACACCGTCAAGTGTTATGGTAAAAAGTGCCGTCTTTAGTCCAAGGCGTGCCGCCGCCAAAGCCGCTTCACAGCCTGCGTGACCTGCACCTACCACAATAATATCAAAATATTCCTTTTGCATAATAAAACCACCTGTCTGAAAATAAGACCATATAAATTACTTTCCTACGCAGAATTTTGAAAATACCTCGTCTACCACCGCTTCTGTAGCTTTTTCTCCTGTCAGCTCCAAAAGTGCATTTGCACCATTGTCTATCATCACAGTAACAGCGTCCAAAGTTTCTCCCATATCAAGGCTTTCAAGAGCCATGGCAAGATACTTCCTTGCACGTTCTGCACAGGCTATTTGACGCTCGTTTGCAAAAATTGTGCTGTCAGCGTCATATCCGCCAATGCCCAAAAGCTTTTCTGTGGCCTTTTGCAGCTCTTCTCTGCCCTCGTCAAGCTTCGCAGAAATCTCTATCACATAGTCTGAATATTTTTCAAGCTGCGACCTTTCAACAACATTTTCAAGGTCAGACTTGTTGAGAACTATGATAACTTTCTTTCCAAGCTTTTTCACATATTCAAGAAGCTCCAAGTCTTCCTCGTCAAGCTCTCTTGAAATGTCGAAAACTTCTATCACAAGCATAGCGTTTTTAAGCTTTTTCTTTGCAATATCAACGCCTATTTTTTCAACTTCATCATCAGTTTCATGTATACCCGCAGTGTCGGAAAGCTTCAAAATAAGCTCGCCAAGCTTTGCACTTTCTTCAATAACATCTCGTGTTGTGCCTGCCACATTTGTGACTATGGAGCGGTCATATCCCAACAGCATATTCATGAGGGTCGATTTTCCAACGTTCGGCTTACCTGCGATAACAGTGTCAACACCGTTTTTCAGTATCATACCGCTGTCATGATCTGCTATTATTTTATCAAGCCCTGCCAAAGCGTTTTTAAGGCTCTCTCTGAGATTATCCTCAGATATCTCAGGCAAGTCCTCCTCTGGATAATCCACCCATGCCGCAAGTTCGCCTAGTATTGTGACAAACTTTCTTGACATATCAGAAATCAGCCTGAAAAGCCTGCCCTCTTTTGTAAGATTTGCAGAATTAAGTGCATATTCTCCCTGAGCGGAGATAGTTTCCATTACGCCCTCAGCCTGAGTAAGTGAAAGCTTTCCGTTGAGAAAAGCCCTCTTTGTGAACTCGCCCCTCTGAGCAAGCTCTGCACCCTGTTCAATGCAAAGTCTGAGAACTTTTTTTGTAACATATATTCCGCCATGACATGATATCTCGCAGACATTTTCACCGGTGTATGACTTAGGCACACGGAAAACCGTCAGAACGCCGTCATCAACTTCTCTGCCGTTTTTGTCAACTATTTTTCCGTATGCACACGAATAGCCTGTCATGTTTTCAACACTTTTGCATGACAAAGGTTTAAAAACTTTCGCAGCTATGCAAACAGCATTATCACCGCTTATTCTTATTACAGATATTCCGCCCTCAGCAAGGGGTGTCGAAATTGCACATATATCTTTCATTTTTACCTCTTTTTACTCCGACAGAGCCTTTCCCTGCCATGAATTTCTTCTTCCCATTTCCTTGTCTATCTCGTTCATAACGCAGAATTTTTTCAAACTCCACAAAGGTGCAACAAGGTCGTCCTTTGCACCGTCGCCTGTCACACGCTGTATTACTATCTCAGCAGGCAGAAGCTCCAGCTGGTCGCAGACGATATTAACATACTCGTCCATATCAAGCGCTCTGAACTCTCCACGCTCATACATCTGCGCAAGCACAGTGCCTTTTAAAACGTGCAGAAGATGTATCTTAATGCTTTGTATATCAAGCTGACCGAGAGTTTTAGCCGTTTCAAGCATCATATCCCTATCCTCACCGGGAAGCCCGTCGATGATATGCACGCACACATTCACATTGCGTTTTCTCAGCATTTCATAGCCTTTGAAAAAATCCGCAAAAGTATGACAGCGGTTCATTTTCAAAGCCGTTTCGTCATGTATAGTCTGCAATCCAAGCTCTACAGTAAGAAACGTCTTTTCCGCAAGCTCACCGAGCAGGTCGGCTTTTTCTTCGTTGATGCAATCTGCCCTTGTTGCGATAGAAAGCCCTGCCGTATTTTCAAATGACAGGGCTGTATAAAACATTTTTCTCAGCGTTTCAACGTCAGCATAGGTGTTTGAGCCTGCCTGAAAATACGGTATGCACAGACCCTTGCTCCACTTCTTGCTCATTTTCTCCCTTATCTCTCTGTACTGAGTAAGGATATCCTCATGAGGGTCGCCTGCAAAATCTCCGCTCATTTTTGCCGAGCAGAACACACAGCCTCCCACACCTTTTGTGCCGTCTCTGTTCGGACAGCCAAGGTCAATATTAAGCGGTATCTTGAAAACCTTAGTGCCGAACTTGTTTCTTAGATAATAATTGTAGGTATGATATCTTTTATTGTCATCAGAATAGGGAAAAGGGTTATCAAATCTGCTATTCATCTGACGGTCCCTCAGTTTGCTCTGTGGTAGGTTCTGTAGCTTCTGTCGGCTGAGTTGTGGTCTCAGTTGCTTTTGTTGTGGTCGTGGTAGTAGTAGGACCGGGCTGTACTATAGGCTCAGTTTCGGTTACAGTATAGTAAGGCTTGTCATTATTTGTGGTAGTGGAAGCCGTTGAAGTCGTTGTGGTGCTTTTAGTTTCCTCCGGTCTGTCAATAGCAGTGGTAGTTGTTGTTTTTTTCTTGTCCTCTTTTTTCTTTGTGGTAGTTACTTCACCGTCCTGCGGTTTTGCAGTGGTGGTGATAACATTTTCGTCAGGATCGTCACTGTCATTATTAGTCGGATGATCGAAGCTGTTGTGGTTAGAATCAGTATTGTCAGGAGTTTCCTTTATAGGGTCAGTTACCTTATTGCCGATACCATAAATAAGAGAGATACGCTCCTCAACAGCTTTCATGGCGTCAGGAAAAGGTATACTATTATTATAAGAGTCCTCCAATGCCTGAGTGTAATCCCCTGAAAAGAAAGTCTTGAATGTTAAAGACAGATTGTTGTCCTCCACAATGTCGCTTCCTGAAACTGAAATAAAGAATATGCAGGCAAACAGCATTATGACCGCTATGGAAAGAAGATTTATAAAGCTGTAATGCTCCTCCAAATTCGTTTTGGCAAGCTCTTCAGCCGCTTCCTCCGCAGCCTCGCATTCCTCCGGTATCTCATATTCATCGTCACCGTGAACGATATTGAATCGTGTAGTTTTCTTATCCATTAGTATTTTCCTCTTTTTATGCCGCATATTCAGCCGCAAGTGTTATAACGCTCACTGCAAAAACAAGCACTGTCATAATGGTCTTTGTTATCATAACTCTGCCATAAGCCGCCTGAGACTTCTGTGAAAGCTTTTTGAAAAGATTGCAGAAAGCCCTTTTTGCAGGTGGGCAGACAATAAAGAACGATATTACTATAAGGGTGATATTTTTCAGCACTGCACTTTTTACAGACACGCTCAAGGTGTATTTCACATTTACTCCTGCAAGTGCAAAGAGCCATTTTTTGTAGCCATAGAAGCTGTCAAAATAAAGTCCGCCAAAAATAACGAGAGCTGTCAGCAAAAGATAAATATACTTCATAAGGTCAGGTAGCTTTGAAAGCGGTCTTTCAAGAAACAGCTTTTCAAGGATACAAAGCACAGCCGCACAAAGTCCGACGATAATGAAATTCACCTTTGCCTGATACCATATAGAAAGAGCCAGACCGCAAAGTATATAGCACACAAAAGTAAAGACCTTGTTCATGTTTTTTTTGCAGCAGAAAACCTCGCTGAAAAAGTCAACAACAGTTGTGTTGAAGCTTTTTATCATACCGGTGAAAAGTCCGTCAGCCTCAATGTTTGTGTAGTTGTCGGGATAAACAAAGCCGTTTGTAAGACCAAGTCCCTTTGCCATATCCGAAAGTCCTGTGAAAAGAAAATAATACTGTGCCAAAAATGACAGCATACCAAGCCAACAGCCAAGAGTAGTTATCTCTTTGCCGTTAAGTCCTGCAAGCTTTATCTGTTCAAAAACGCCTGCAAGAAGCACCACCTTGCCAAAACCAAAAACTATCTTAGTAAGTCCCTGGTTGAGCTTTGCTCCTGTGATCTCACGATGCCTTATCTGTGGCTCAATATCACCGTATCTCACAAGAGGTCCCACAAGCATGAAATGCAGTGACACCATATAAGTCAAAAGGCAGAAAATGTTTTTTTCTGCTTTGCAGTTGCCCTTGAAAACGTCATAGACATAAGAAATCCCTCTGAGCATATAATAACCCATACCAAGTGGAAGTATGGCGGCGTCAAAGCTGAGCTTTTTTACCTTATTATAAAGGATATTCTGACCGAATATCAGCATAAGAGATACGTTCATTATAATATCCAGCACCAAAAATATCCTGCAAAGGGCTTTGTTCTCACGGTTTTTTGAAATAATAAGACCAAATATCCAATCGAGGATAACTGACAGGAAAATAAGACAGAACACAAAAGGTCTGCCCCAACTGAAAAACAGCAGTGAACAAACTATCAGAATGAGGTTTTTATATTCTGCGCTTCTGTCGAAAAGCGAAATAATGGTCATTATCGGGAACATTCCCAGTATAAATATAAGATCGGAATAAACCAAAATAAATTGCTCCTTAATATTTTTATGTGTTAAAATATTTTTATATTTTTTTACTTATGATTTATACCTATAATTTTATCACAATTCACTAAATATAGCAAGCAAAATTATAAAGAAAATCTAAATTTTTCAGTTTTCTTCAAAAAGTATTTGCAATTAATAAAAACTGTGGTATAATTATAGTAAATAAATGTGCAATTCTACTTGGGGAAGGAGTGGCAGAGTTGGCTTCAATTTTAGTTACAGGAGCAAGCGGAATGATAGGCTTGTACCTTACATCCAGCTTACTGCACAAAAAGCATCGTGTATTCGGTATAGATACACGCAAAAATGAGTTTATTGGAACTGATCCAAACTATACTTTTATCCAGTGTGATATTACAGATAAGGACGCTATTACAAATGTAATCGATAGCAACAAGATCGACGTTGTCGTGCATCTGGCAAATTCTGTAGATAACGATATAGATCCATATGTAACAGACGCTGAGATGAAAAAGAGCAAGATATGTGATAAGTTCATATATGCGGCTGCAAACAAGGCTGAGGTAAGGAGCTTTATCCTGCTCAGCACAACAGCAATATATGGTGTACAGAAAGGCAGAGAACCAATAAGGGAAACTGCTCCTGAAAAGGGAAATTCAAACTATGCAGATCTTAAGATGACATCTGAGAAGATAATGCAGAAGGAATTTAAAAAGTCTGAAACTATACCTGTTATTGCCAGAGTAGCTCCTATTTATGACGCTGAATATACACAAAATCTGAGAGACAGAGTATTTGACGCAAAGGAAAATGTTGCATACATATTCAATGATGGGGAATACGGTTTTTCATTCTGTTGTGTATTCAATCTTATCGACTTTATAAATGGTATCATCAATGTGCCGACAGGAAGATATGAGGGAATCTACAATCTTGCTGATTCAAGGCTGATAACGGCAAAAGAGATAATTGATTATGAAAAGGAACATCACCGCATAGGTGCAGTTATCCAGAAATCACCTGGAATGGGAATAAGCATCAACAAAGGTAAGATGAAAACTGATTATCGCTATTTTGACCCATCTATCACATTCAACAACTGGAACATAGACAACACAAGGGCAAAGAGAATAGCACCTTTCAGATGGACACTTTCAAACACAAAATAAACTCAAAAAGGCAGTCCTAGGACTGCCTTTTTTGTATTGTTCCATGTGGAACATTTGATATAACAGGAGAGCTAAGATATCATGGGAAGCAATAGGTTAGTTAAAATATTATGTGTTGTCTGTGCGACAGGCTGTTGTCTTTCCTCTTGCGGAAGCACAGGGAAAGAAAAACCCAAAAAGCTTTCAAGCGTCAGCACAGGAGTCACCACAACTGTGACCACAAATAAAAAGTCTGCCGAAACTATCACGGGTTCAGTGACTACTATACAAACAGCAGCGACTTGTACAAAGATAGTTTTTGATGGCGGCTATACCCTTTTTGCAAATGTGCAGGGGGGATATACTCTTATAAACAGTTCAAATGAGATAGTGAACTCTTTTGAGATAACTGATGATAACGGTGATAAGCTTGTACTGACTTGTGACGAAAATACCGTCACTGTCACTAAGAACGGAAAAAAGGTCAACTCGTTCAGTTATAAAGGCACAAGGATAATAATATCAGCCAACGAGGTCTACTATGCAAACACAAAGGTGACATATGTTGATGAAAGCTTCAGCAGCTTTAACGTAACTGACAAGGTGACTATAAGGTGTATCGCAGAGAACAAGTTTGAAATTGTAAAAGACGGCAAGACAGTAAAGAAAGCTACTGTAAAAGATGTGAACGGCTCAAAGTATGTGCTTGAAGCCATGGATAAGGGCATGGAGATAACAAACACTGATAATGAGCTTATGGAATCCATAGTGGTAGGCAATAACTACATAAGCGTGTCAGGGGATAAGGTTATCATAAACGGAAAGACCATGCGGCCACCTCACAGTGCAGATATAAAAGCTGTGACTACAACTGTTACTACAACAACGACAACGGCTACTACTACCACAACAACTTCAAAGAAAACTGAAAAGAAAACAGAAACGCAAACTGAAACTGTTACCGAGCCTGTGCAGGAAGAACAGCCCTCTATTCCTCAGCCTGCCGAACCTGCTGAACCTGATTCAAGCACGAATATGTCAAATAGAAATCTTTCTGCTGAAACATCTGAAATGCTTGGCTATGTAAATGAAGTCAGAAAACAGTATGGTTTAAGAGAGCTTGAGGGACTTGAGCTTCTCGACTCTGCGGCAGATGTGCGGGCAAACGAACTTCTGGAAAATTATTCTCATGACAGACCTGACGGCAATTCATACATCACAGCTATAGAAGAAACTGACCTTCCTGAATGGCGTGCGGCGGCTGAAAATATCGCATATGGTATGAACAGTATGAGCACTGTGAAAGAGGCTTTCGACGCATGGATGGATTCACCGCCTCATAGAGAAAATATCCTCAACCCTGATGTGCATTACATGGCATGCGCAAAAGCCACAAAGTCAGAAAACGGGGAATACACCTATTGGGAACAGCTTTTTTACAGCGACATATAAAAAATTTTGGACAGACTTTTTAGCCTGTCCAATTTTTTTTGTTACATGTGGAACATTTTATTCTGCCTGCTTTTCCGATGGTATCTTTATAATATATTCGATATAATCCTCGTGGTCGATACGTTTTGCGTCAGCGTTCACTCCTGCCAGTCTCATAACATCTATTGCCTTATTGACACTGTTGAAAAACAATCTAACATCTTTTAACATAGCCGCTCTTTTGTGATAGCTTGCACGCTTTTCATCATCTTTCAGAAGCTTTGCAATGTATTTTTCCAATGTGTCAACTGTCCAACCACTTTCCGCCGCTTTGTTCAACACAGCAAGCCTGCGGTCACTATCTGTGATCTTTAGCAAAGCCCTTGCGTGACGTTCTGACATATTGTTATCGAGAATTATTTTGCGTTCCTCAGCGTTAAGTTTCAGAATACGAAGCTTGTTTGCAACTGTGGATTGAGCAAGTCCCAGACGAATAGCCGCAGATTCCTGAGTCATGCCATATTTTGTGATGAGCTGAGAGATCGCTTCGGCTTCTTCAAAAAAGTTCAGGTCACAACGTTGGATATTCTCTATAAGTGCAATGACCTGTGAACGTTCCTCTGTGGCATTGATAAGTATACACGGCACTGACCTTAATCCTGCAAGCTTTGCCGCACGCAAACGCCGTTCGCCTGACACAAGCTCAAAAGTGCCTTTTACACGCCTCACTGTAAGAGGTTGTATGATCCCGTCTTGAGAAATGCTTTTTGCAAGGCTTGTTAGTTCGGCAGGTGAGAAATATCGCCTTGGCTGAACAGGGTTCGGCCTTATCTCTCCTATGGAAATGTCGATTATTTTGCCTAACGTCTGATAGGGTGAAGCCCTTTGCGATTCGTTAGTTTCTTCGCTGAAAGCTTTTGTTAATGTTTTTGGGAATATGCTCATTTTTTATACCTCCGTTTCGTTTTAAAATAATCATAACACTTCACGATCCTCAATGCTATATTTTATTCAGAAAACTTTTCTGCTCTTTATGACCTTGATTTTGATATTGGTACTTTATTCTTTGTATTATTTTCTAAATTGTCATGGGCTTTGTCGGATAAAGTAAAAATCTGATTTGTTCCATGTGGAACATTTTCAAGAAAATTTGTAAAAGGGTCTTTTCAAAAGTGAAAAATTGTAGTATAATAAATATGATATAATTTTACTTAGAAAAGAGGTCAAGAATATGGGGAAAATAATTGCCGTTTCAAATCAAAAAGGCGGCGTTGGAAAATCTACTACTGTTGTAAATCTTGCAGCGGTTTTTGGACTAAAGGGCAAAAAAGTCCTGATCGTTGACTTTGACCCACAGGGCAATACTACCACAAGCTTTGGTATAAAGAAAAAAAGTATCAGAAATACAGTGTTTGACGTAATATTTGAAGAATGTTCGATATTTGAAGCTGTCGTGCCAACTTCCTGTCGTGGAGTTTCAGTTGTGCCGACAACTCAGGATCTTTCAGGTGCGTCTGTATCACTTGTGAATGAAAAGGACAGAGCAATGAAACTTCGCAACGCTCTTATGCCTGCAAAAGAATTTTATGACTACATATTTATAGATTGTCCCCCAACTCTCGATATGCTCACAATAAATGCACTTGCGGCGGCTGATTCTGTACTTATCCCTCTCCAATGTGAGTTTCTTTCTTTGGAGGGTCTTGTTGAGCTTCACAATACTATCAACAGAGTAAAAGTTTCTTTCAATCCTGACCTTGATATCGAGGGCATTTTGTTTACAATGTGCGTTGAAAGATACAAGATAACAGGTCAGATAATAAGCGAGGTCAAAAAGCATTTTGCAAAGGAAGTCTTTGAAACTACCATACCGAGAAACGTTGCCTTGTCGGAAGCCCCAAGCTTTGGTGAGCCGGCTATTTATTATGATAAGAAGGCAAAAGGCTCAAAGGCATATGAAAATCTTGCAAAAGAAATAGCTAAAAGAGAAAAGAAAAAAGCGGCAAAGAATAAAGAAAAATAAAGAAAAAATAATGTTCCACATGGAACATTGTATCTTATAATGTGAAAGGAAAATACAATGGCTAAAAAAAGCAAAATGGACAGAGGCTTGGATAGCCTGTTCTTTGATAATTCTATAGATGAGATCACACGATCTGATAGTGAATCGGAAAAAAATGATGATGGCGAAAATGGCATTTCCACAGTAAGGATATCTCTTATTGAGCCTGACAAAAATCAGCCACGTTCTGAGTTCAACGAGGACGCTCTTAATGAGCTTGCGGAAAATATCAGACAGCATGGTGTTTTGCAGCCTATACTTGTAAGACCTCTTGACAATGGAGGATATAAGATAGTTGCAGGCGAGCGCAGGTGGCGTGCGGCACGTCTGGCTGGACTTGATGAGGTACCTGTTTATATAAAGGAGCTTACAGATCTTGAAGCCGCTGAGATATCCCTTATTGAAAATATCCAGCGTAAAGACCTTACACCTCTTGAGGAGGCGGCAGCTTATCAGACTCTTATGGAAACCTATGGTCTTACTCAGCAACAGGTGGCAGAAGCTGTTGGACGTTCACGTTCCGCTGTGGCAAACTCTATCAGACTTCTTTCACTTAGCGAAAATGTGCAGGAAATGCTCCGTGACAAAAAGCTCACCGAGGGTCACGCAAAGGTGCTTGCAGGCGTTGCGGATAAGGATACTCAGGAGAAGCTTGCTACAGAGTGTATAGAAAAGGGCTGGACGGTAAGAGAGCTTGAAAAAGCTATCGCCGCTTTGGAAACAAATAAAAAAGCTGAGAAGAAAATAAAGCGTACTATCACAAATCCTATGTACACTGAGTTTGAAATAAGAGTAAATCAGGCCACTGATAAGCTTCGTGTAAGTTTAAGCGAGGATAAAAAAGGCGGCTCAAAGCTTGATGTAAAATTCAGCTCTGATGTTGACGTGGATAAGATACTCAATGCCCTCGCCGAACTTCTTATGAACTGCTAGTTTTATACTTTATATATATGAAAAATGTCTGTTTCGGCAGGCATTTTTTTTATCTCCGTAATACAGCACGTCTGAAATATGAGGAAGTCATAACTAACCGAAAATAGGGGGTTTACAGCGTATAAATCAAGAAAAAATGTGGTAAAAGGTCTTTACAAATTGAAAAATAAGTGGTATACTATAAGAGTTAAAACAGATGTATCCTGAGAAAGTTTGTTACAGCTTACTTTTGAAGAAAATATCTGCTGTCCTTAAACAGACGTGCTTGAAAAAGTACGCTAAAAAGGAAATTTGAGTTTTGAGCTTTTGCTTGAAATATCGAGAAAGGAATGATTCTAAAATGGCAAGAAAAATGAAAACCATGGACGGAAACAACGCTGCTGCTTGGGCGTCATACCCATTTACAGAAGTTGCTGCTATCTATCCAATCACACCATCATCTGTTATGGCAGAAGTAACAGACCAGTGGGCTGCCAAGGGTAAGGAAAACCTGTTTGGCACTCCTGTAAAGCTTGCAGAAATGCAGTCTGAGGCAGGTGCTTCAGGTACAGTACACGGCTCACTTGCAGCCGGTGCGCTCACAACAACATATACAGCATCACAGGGACTTCTTCTTATGATCCCTAACCTGTATAAGATCGCAGGTGAGCTTCTCCCTTGCGTTATCCATGTATCTGCAAGATGTGTAGCTTCACACGCACTTAATATTTTCGGCGACCATTCTGACATCTATGCTTGCCGTCAGACAGGTTTTGCTATGCTTTGTTCTTCAAATGTACAGGAGGTAATGGACCTGGGTACAGTTGCTCACCTCTCAACTATCGAGGGCAGAGTACCATTCATCCACTTCTTTGACGGATTCAGAACATCTCACGAGATCCAGAAGATCGAGACATGGGATATGGAAGACGTAAGAGATATGGTTGACTTCGAGAAGGTTGAGGAGTTCAGAAAGAGAGCCCTTAACCCTGAGCATCCTGTACTTAGAGGTACAGCTCAGAACCCTGATATCTTCTTCCAGGCAAGAGAAGCTTGTAACCCATACTATGACGCTATCCCTGGCATCGTAGAGGATTACATGAATAAGGTAAACGAAAAGATCGGCACAAACTACAAGCTGTTCAACTACTACGGCGCACCAGACGCTACACACGTTATCGTAGCTATGGGTTCTGTTTGTGACACTATCGAAGAAACAATTGATTACCTCAACGAGAAGGAAGGCACAAAGCTCGGTCTTGTTAAGGTTAGACTTTACAGACCTTTCCGTGCTGACAAGCTCGTTGAAGCTATCCCTTCAACTTGTGAGCAGATCTCAGTTCTTGACAGAACTAAGGAGCCAGGTTCTGAGGGCGAGCCTCTTTATCTTGACGTTGTTGCTGCTCTTAAGGGTACACAGTTCCATGATGTAGCTATCGCTTCAGGCAGATATGGTCTTGGTTCTAAGGATACAACTCCTGCACAGATCAAGGCTGTTTACTGGAATGCAAGCTGGAAGGATACATATAAGCCAAGATTTACTATCGGTATCGAAGACGATGTTACAAACCTCTCTCTCGAAACTGAGGGCAAGCTTGACTCTGCTCCAGCAGGCACAACTGCTTGTAAGTTCTGGGGTCTTGGTGCTGACGGTACTGTTGGTGCAAACAAGAACTCTATCAAGATCATCGGTGACCACACTGATCTGTATGCTCAGGCATACTTTGCATATGACTCTAAGAAGTCAGGCGGTGTAACAGTTTCTCACCTGAGATTCGGTAAGACACCTATCAAGTCAACATACCTTATCAATCAGGCTGACTTTGTTGCTTGCCATAACGAGTCTTATATCACTAAGTACAACATGGTACAGGATATCAAGCCAGGCGGAACATTCCTTCTGAACTGCCAGTGGGAGCATGAAGAGCTGGATAAGCACCTCCCAGGTCAGGTAAAGAGATATATCGCTGAGAACAACATCAAGTTCTATACGATCAACGGCGTTAAGATCGGTAAGGAGATCGGTCTGGGCAACAGAATAAACACTGTTCTTCAGTCTGCATTCTTCAAGCTTGCTAACATCATTCCTATCGACGACGCTATCAAGTACATGAAGGACGCTGCTACAGCTTCTTATTCTAAGAAGGGCGACGCTATCGTTAAGATGAACCATGACGCTATCGACGCTGGATGTCAGCAGGTTCACGAAGTTAAGGTTCCTGCATCTTGGAAGAAGTGCAAGGATACTCCAATGGGTATGCCTGCCGCTAAGTGTGCAGATAAGACACTTCAGGACTTCGTAAACAACATTCAGATCCCTTGCAACGCTCAGGAAGGCGACAAGCTCCCTGTTTCAACATTCACAGGTATGGCAGACGGCACATTCCCACAGGGTTCTGCTGCATTTGAGAAGAGAGGTATCGCTGTTGACGTTCCTGCATGGAATGGTGACAACTGTATCCAGTGTAACTTCTGTTCATATGTATGTCCACACGCAGTTATCAGACCTGTTGTAATGACAGACGCTGAGCTGAAGAAGGCTCCTAAGCTTGCTCAGGAGAAGGCAGTAGCTATGACAGGTATGCCTGGTTACAACTTCGTAATGACAATGTCTGCTCTGGACTGCACAGGCTGCGGTTCTTGCGTAAATGTTTGTCCTGGTAAGAAGGGCAACAAGGCTCTCAGCATGATGCCACTTGAAACTCAGCTCGCTGAGCAGGAAGTATTCAACTATGGTCTTACACTTGCTGAAAAGCCGGAAGTATTCGAGAAGTTCAAGGCAACAACAGTTAAGGGCTCACAGTTCAAGCAGCCACTGCTTGAATTCTCAGGCGCTTGCGCAGGCTGCGGTGAAACACCTTATGCTAAGCTCATCACACAGCTCTTTGGTGACAGAATGTACATTGCTAACGCAACAGGCTGTTCATCAATTTGGGGTGGTTCAGCTCCTTCAACTCCATACACAGTAAACAAGGACGGCAAGGGTCCGGCTTGGGCTAACTCACTGTTCGAGGATAACGCTGAGTATGGTTATGGTATGTTCCTTGCACAGTCAACTATCAGAAACAGAACTATCGCTAAGGTTCTTGAGCTGTCTAAGACAACTAAGGCTGCAGCTCTCAAGAAGGCTTGCGAAGAGTATCTTGAAACAGTAGACGACGGCGAGAAGAACTCAGCAGCTACAGATAACCTTGTCGCTGCTCTTAAGAAGACAAAGAATAAGGCTACTGAGGAGATCCTTAAGGACGCTGACTATCTGAGAAAGAAGTCAATGTGGATCTTCGGCGGCGACGGCTGGGCTTACGATATCGGATTCTCAGGTGTTGACCACGTTATCGCTCAGGGCGAGGACGTAAACATCTTCGTATTCGATACAGAGGTTTACTCAAATACAGGCGGACAGTCCTCTAAGTCAACTCCAACAGGTGCTATCGCTCAGTTCGCAGCAGCTGGTAAGGAAGTTAAGAAGAAGGATCTCGCAGGTATCGCAATGTCTTACGGCTATGTATATGTAGCTCACGTTGCAATGGGTGCTGATTACAATCAGTGCATCAAGGCTATTCACGAGGCAGAGTCTTATCACGGTCCTTCAATCATCATCGGTTATGCTCCATGTATCAACCATGGTATCAAGGGTGGTATGTCAATTGCTCAGACAGAGGAGAAGAAGGCTGTTCAGGCTGGTTACTGGCATCTGTACAGATTCGACCCACGTCTTAAGGCAGAGGGCAAGAATCCATTTATCCTTGATTCTAAGGCTCCAACAGCTGACTATAAGGATTTCATCATGGGCGAGGTACGTTACAACGCACTTGCTAGACAGAATCCTGAGAGAGCTGAGAAGCTCTTTGGCAAGGCTGTTCAGAACGCTAAGGACAGATATGATTATCTGCTCAGATACGCTAAGCTTTACAATACTGAGGAAAAGTAATCTAAGTTACTATAAAAAAGACGCTCATGCACTTCGGTGCGTGGGCGCTCTTTTTTTCACCACAAAAAAAAGGGTACTGCCACGTTGACAGTACCCTTTATATATGCAGTGGCGAACAGCGTTCGACCGTTTATTTTATCGCATGGATAAAATATTATGGACTACATATCCTTTTTGATAAGATAAGTTTTCAGTATAGCCGCAGTTGTCTTTGCGTCAGGGAGCTTGTTTTCCATGACCATTTTGTAAGCTTCTTCAAGAGGCATTTTTGTTACGTCAAGGAACTCGCCTTCGTCAAGGTGCTGCTCACCGAAATCAAGTCCCTCTGCCATATACATATGGATTATCTCGGTATCATAAGCCACTGTTGGATAAATGCAGCCAAGATAAGTCATTTTCTCTGCAGTTGCACCTATCTCCTCTTTAAGCTCACGCTTTCCGCACTCCAAATGATCTTCACCGTATTCAAGCTTTCCTGCAGGTATCTCCATAAGTGCGGTCTTGAAAGGATAGCGGAACTGCTTCACAAAATAAACATTCTCGTCCTCGTCAAGAGCAACGATGCAAACTCCGCCAGGGTGATGAATGACCTCTCTAAGCGTCTTGTAGCCGTTTTCAAGCTCCACTTCATCACAAGTCAGGTGAACGACCCTGCCCTTGTATATCTCTTTTTCACTGATAGTTTTTTCGTTCTGATACATTGTATATCCTCCCTTTCAGGTTATGCGTTCTTTTCAACAGGCTGAGCTTCTTCTTTTTTCTTTCTGCCTGTAAATCTCACTGCGCCAAGGTAAACGATAAGCGAGCCGAAGCCAACGACTGTTATTACCTTGCCCCAGAAAAGACCCTTTGTTTCGTAGGTGAACTGGATGTCGTTTGATCCCGCAGGACAAAGCACAGCCATAAAGCCGTAATCCACCTTTTCTATCTCCACGTCCTGACCATTCACCTTTGCGCTCCAGCCGTCATCATATGGAACTGAGAAGAACACAAGGTTATCCTTGTCAAGGTCGATCTTGGCGTTGAAGCCGTAAGAATCATAACTGAATGATGAACAACTGTTTGCACGTCTGTCAAGGCAGTTCTGATAATACTGATCTGTTGAGTAGTCAGTACCCTTAAAGCTGTAGTAGCTGAGAATATTATTGTATTTTGCAGCCTGCTCAGGGGTAAGCACAAGGGCTTTCATGAGCATTGATGTCTTGTCTACCTCTGAAGCCTTCTGAATGTCGCTGTCAAGGCAGTAGTAATCATATGTGAAGCCCATTGGTACATAATATTTGTTTTCGTAAATGTTGAAACCGTTCTGAGTATCAACATATTCAAAGCCGTAGAGATTTGCAAGAGTTTCAGGCTTCGATACCTCTGTGATACCTTTTCTCTCACTTTCAGTAAGTTCATTGAAATAGTATTTTACGGAAAACAGGCTTCTTAGCGGATAGACCTTAGTTTCCATTCTTGATGCAACATCTCTCGTTTGTCCGATAGAGCTGTAGAAATCCATGATTGATGTTGAAACAACGCTGTGGAAGCATCTCATTGATGAAAGCTTCCAGAACATACACCAGTTGTCAACATTTTCTGAGGTATCTATTCTGTAGAAATTGTTGTCAGCATTGTAGTTCTCTGATCCAGACTCCAGCTTATCCATGTTGATGTTGTCGCCGCCGTTTATGGCTCTGTTGATATAGTCAGTGTTGTCAGTACCCTGGGTTACGCCGTATACGATAGAAGAAGTCATGCAGATGACCACCGCAACCGCCGTCATTGCAGAAGCGATCTTCATGTAGTCAAGCTTCTTCTCTGCGACCACATATATAAGCGTGCCAAGCATTATTATCATTACTATGGTAACGATAGCCTGAATGTAGTAAAGTTCAATATATTCAGGGACTTTGCCATAGGATACAACGCCGTTTTCGTTTGTCGGAAGCAGACCGATGCCAATAAATATCGCACAAACTACACAAACAGGCACAAATCCCTTTTTCAGATCGTCCTTGTTTTCTGCGATGACCTTTGCTGTCATAAGGCACATAAGCAGTATAGGCATATAATACCATCTTGCATAATATGACGCATTGAAAAGGACGAAAGAGGAGTTCAGTATAGGCACGCAAGCCATTATGCCGAACACGATAATAGCCTTTGTAAGCCAGCTGTCTTTGCCTTTCTTTCTTGTTCTCATAAACGCTATAACGCCTGCCATTGAGAACATAGGCAGATAGCCTGCCATTGAAGCCCATCTTGCCTTGTCTGAGTTAAGGATATTTATTCTTGCAGGCATATCGGAAAGCATAAAGAACGATTGAATAATTCTTGGTATTCTTACATTTTCACCGTATATAACAAGGTCAAGTCCATAAAGTCTTTCGTTTACACGGTAGTTGCCCATTACGCTCAGCGCTGACGGCAGGAAGATAACAGCGGATATCATCACACCGATAACAGCCTCAAGGATAAGCAGACCGAACTTCTTCATGTCAATTTCAAAGTCCTTGTCAAGGCATCTCAGGAAGAAGTAGATAATAACGAATACGACCTCACAGGCAAAGAAGAAATAGCTTATGGTCGCACATATAGCTACCGCTACCGCAAACGGACCCTTCTTGTTCTTTTGAACCAGCAGTTCAAATCCTAAAAGCATGAGAGGGAAGAACGCAGTTGCGTCGTGGAAGTGGTTGAAGAAAACGTTGTAGGTCTGGAAGCCTGAGAAAGCGTAAAGCAGACCGCCTATAAAGCAAGCGCTTGTGTTGTCAACAAAAAATCTGATATAAGCGTAGGCTGTTATTGCGGCGATAGCCGTTTTCAGCGCAAGGAGCCATGGTATCAGATAAGGCACTGCACCTGACGGGAAAAGTGTAGTGAGCCAGAAAAATGGCGAGCCAAGGAGATAGAAAGCATATGAGCCAACAAAGCTCGAGCCTAAGTCCGTTCCCCAATCCCAGCCCATGTTTCCGCTGCGAACAGCGTCATGACAGTGCTGATAGAACATCATCTGCTGTGAGTTGAAGTCGCCATAGTAGAGAAAGATGCCCTTGTTCACTATCATTGACGGTATGAACGAGATCATCATGCCGATAAAAGCCACCGCAAACAGCAGCAGATACTTTTCTTTTGGCTTGCTGTCAGGGCTTTTTAGAAGTCCGTTTTTCTTAAACATTGTCTTGTCCTCTTTTTCTTTACTGATAATATATTGGTAAAAAACCATACACAATTCATTATAACACAGCTACATATAAAAATCAACATTTTAAACAGTCTTTAGAACGATTTTGAATAAAAAAGCTCATATGCAATAAGCACATGAGCCAGTCTGTTGCAAAAATGTCAAATCAACGGACGAACACTGTTCGCCCCTATATACAAACAACGTGAATATGCAAAAGCATATGAGCATAGTTACAATATTATTTATTCCCTTTTCTCTGAACAATAAAGATACCCGAGCATACAAGTATAAGTGCGGCTATCCCCTGAACGCCAAAAATGCCTTTTTCATCAAGCAGGATAGTTGAAAGCAGCACTCCGCACACAGGGTTCATAAAGCCGAAAATCGCCACCTTTGAAACAGGGTTGTGCTTCAAAAGCACTGCCCACAGAGAATATGCCGCCGCTGATACAAAGGCAAGATACAAAAGCATCAAAAAAGCCTTTGCACTCATTTGACCAAGCCTGCCGCCCATTAAAAAGCCTATGACAGTGAGAACTGCTCCACCGAAAACGAACTGCCAGCCGCTAAGCATAACAGGGTCTTCTGTTTCGGAATAGCGCTTCATATACACCGATGAAAAAGCGTATGCACAGGTGCAAAGAAAAATAAATCCGTCCCCGAGAAAATTAAAGCTTACCCCCGAAAGTCCCCCGAGATTTATAACAATGATACCCGAAAAACCAAGTATACAGCCTGCTATTTTCACAGCGGTGAGCTTTTCAAGCTTGTATAAAAGCGATGACACAAGTATCGCAATAAAAACGTTCGCCCCAACTATTATCGCTGCCTTTACCCCCGTTGTGTGGGCTAGACCTATGTAGTAGAAAAAATACTGCAAAATTGTCTGAAAAAGGCTTATTATCATGATCTTTGGTATGGAAGTCTTTGTTGGCAGGAGAATTTTTCTCTCCGCTCCGCTTCCCATGGCAAGAGCCATTAGCCCTGCCACAAAAAATCTTATGCCCCCAAACACAAGCTGAGAGCCGCTGTCATTGGTGGTTATGTTCATAAGGCTGTAGCCTATTTTCACGCAGGAAAATGCACTTCCCCACAGCATACAGCATATGGACGCAAGAACAGCCACTACCCATGTTTTTGTCAGAATATCTTTTTTCTCGTTCATACATTATCCTATCTATAGCAAATTGTGGATCTTCACAGAAAGACCGCAGCGGCGTAAAATGCTGCTGCGGTCGAAAGTTACTTTTTGTCTTTTTTTGCTTTCTTTTCCTTTTTGCGTTTCTTCTTGTTTTCCTTTATTATCTTGAGAGGGTCGCCGAAACGTTCCTTATCGTCCTTGACAGGCTCGATAGTTTCGCTCTTTGTCATGATATCCGTCATTTGCTGTAAAAGCATCGACTCCTCGAACATATCCACAGCTTCCTCGCAGGTGTCAGCCTTGCCGTCCACAAGAAACTGTTTTATCTGCTGAACGTTCTTCATATAGTCAAGTGACATGAAAGGCACTCTCTTTTCAAGAGCCTTGTAATAATCATCTCTCTGACGTTCTACCTGCTTTATTCTGTCATCAAGCATTATTATCTGTTCGTTTATGCCCTCGTTCACTTCAACCTGCTTCTGTTCAGCAGCAGTAAGTCTGTATTTGTTGAGAGCGATACCGAAAACGCCTGCACCGATAAAAATAAGTGCACCTGCAATAATGCCCACTATAATAAGCTTTGTGCCAAGGAGCAGCCACAGCAGCAGGAAAGCCACCAATCCAATGCCGATGCTTATGCCTAAAGACTTAATTATTTTATTTTTTATATTGAAGTTTTTAACAACATAATCGTTGTCATGGATATAAGTTTTGAGGTATTCTTTATTTTCCTTGCTGACCGTTACAGCGTCCTCAAACTCAAAATATCTTTCAAAGTATTCGGCAGCACGGTCAATTTTTTCAAGCTCAGTTTCGTTAGCCATATATACTCCCTCAGATCACGAAAAAAATTTCTAAAAGCAGAACCTTTTAGTCTTTTGCGTGGTGCGTGATAGTGAACACTGCACAAATAACACGCTATATTTCCCACCATATTACTACAATTATAACACACAGTACGTCTTTTGTCAACCATATTCAACTTGATTTTTGTAAAATGAAATCCCATGTATCTTACGCTGTTTTACTCTGTAAAATGCCAATATGGGAACAAAAAAGAGGACGAACACAGTCCGTCCTCCGATATGCTTAAGTATCTTACTCTGCTGTTTCGTTGTTTGTAACAGCAATGTCAGGAGCTTCGCCGTTTTCAGCAGCTTCTCTAGCTGCCTTTCTCTCCTTTGCTACCTTTATGAGAGTCTGCTTGATAGATTCCAGCATTTCCTGAGTGAAAGGAAGGTTCTCGCCAAATGGGTTTACAACAAAGCCCTGTACCTTTGGCGTCTGCTCAGTGAGAGCAGCTATATCCTGAAATCTCATTGCAAAGCTCTGGAATGGCTTGTCATACTGGAGCTTCTTAGCTTCCTCTGGGGAAGTGAAAACAGGGAAAAATGTGCCGTTTGTTTTGTTGTTGTTGAGAAGAATGAACTTAGCCTTGCTCTTGTCCTCAAAATTAACATGGTTTTCAGCGTCGGCAACAAGCTCTGTTGTCTTTTCTACCATTGCAGGCACGAGAAATGTGCAGGCAAGTGCTGTGTTTATTACCTTGTTTTGAGTTTCGGCACAGAAATTCTTTCTCATTTCTGCGATAGCTTCTATAAGCTTAGGGTTGTTGTCGAAATTTGGTTTCTGATTGTTAGCCTTGAGTTCTGCCATTTTTAATTACTCCTTGTCTGTTTCTTCAAGATTTGTTTCGATTATAAATTTAGGTCTAGCCTTTGTTTCCAAATAGATCTTGCCTATATATTCTCCGATAATGCCTATAGCCAAAAGCTGAAGTCCGCCTATCGCCCATATAGACGTGATAGTTGAAGCCCAGCCCTGAACAGTGTGCCCCACTGCCCATGTTATAAGGAAATATATAAGCATTATAAGTGATACTAAAAATACTATTATACCGATAGTGGTGATAAATCTTATAGGCTTTACAGAAAGTGAGGTTATTCCCTCAACTGCAAAGGAAAGCATTTTTTTCAGCGGATATTTAGATTCGCCCGCCACACGCTCGTTTCTTACATACTTAACGATGTCGCTCTTGAAGCCAACCATAGGCACAAGACCTCTCAGAAACAGATTTACTTCCTTAAACTCTGCCAGAGCGTCTATAGCCCTTTTGCTCATAAGTCTGTAATCAGCGTGATTATATGTTATCTCAACGCCCATATGCTCCAAAAGCTTGTAATAAGCCTGAGCAGTTCCACGCTTGAAAGCGGTATCCTTTTCTCTCGATGAACGAACGCCGTAAACAATATCACAGCCCTCTGCCCTCTTATCAAGAAAGCCGTCAATAGCGTTTATATCGTCCTGCAAGTCAGCGTCCATGGAAACAATGATATCAGCATAGTTTCTCGCCGTCATAAGACCAGCCAGCAGTGCGTTCTGATGACCTTTGTTTCTTGAGAGTTTAAGACCTGTGAAAACAGGGCTTGCTTCGTGGAGCTTCTGTATTATCTCCCACGTTTTGTCCTTTGAGCCGTCGTCAACGAACATGACCTTGCTGTTCTGTGCGATACGACCTTCTGCCTTCAGCTCATCGAGCTTTTTTATAAGCGCTTTCGCTGTGATAGGCAACATTTGTTCCTCATTGTAGCATGGTATCACTACATACATAGTTTCTGTCATTTTGTTCTCTTATCCTTTCTCGTATTCGATCCCGAACAGGTGGCAAGCGTTTCTATTTGTAATGTCAAGCACTTCCTGCGGATCGAGTTTTTTTATCTCAGCCACGACCTTTGCCACTTCTTCTATCATAGGGCTTTCGCACCTCTGTCCTCTGTAAGGAGGGGGCGCCATGTAAGGACAGTCCGTTTCAAGAAGAAGTCTGTCCATTGGGACAACTTCAAGAGCACGTCTGGCTTTTTTAGCATTTTTAAAAGCAAGCGCACCTGTAAACCCGATGTACATACCAAGCCCAAGCACTATCTCTGCGGTCTCCGCCGAGCCTGAAAAGCAGTGAACTACACCTGACGGCGCATATTTGTTCAGCACGTCAAGGCAGTCCTGAGTGGCTTCACGGCAGTGAACTATAACAGGCAGACTTTTCTTCACAGCATATTCCACCTGCTTGTCAAAAAGCTTTATCTGTCTTTCTTTGTCATATCCCTCATAATGATAGTCAAGCCCTATCTCACCAACCGCAACAAGCTTTTGAGTAGAGCAGGCTTTCAAATAAAGCTCGTCAAGCACCTGCATATAATTTTCAGGAAGAGTATCCATACACTCAGGGTGAAAGCCCACAGAGGTATAGAAATTCTCATATTTTTTCGCAGTTTCGATTCCGAACAAAGACGATCTTTCGTCCGTTGCGGCATGGCAGACCTTGTCTACAGGAGAGTCATGGTCGCAAAGAAGCCTGTCAAGGACTTCGTATCTGTCCTCATCAAAAGCGTGATCGTCATAGTGACAATGTGAGTCAAATATATTTTTTATGGCAAGGACGTCCTTTCGTAAAAATATACAAACATATTATATCACAACTCGCCAATTTTGTAAAGCTTTTTATTGTAAAAACGGGCATAAAAAACGGGCGAACAAACCGTTCGCCCGCAAAGATCTTTATTTTACTAGAAAGCTATCTTCTTTTCGATATAAGCTACCAGCTCGTCGATCTTGATACGCTCCTGCTCCATTGTATCTCTGTCTCTTACTGTTACACAGCCGTCCTCAACAGAATCAAAGTCATATGTGATGCAGAATGGTGTACCGATCTCGTCCTGACGGCGATATCTCTTACCGATAGAACCTGCCTCGTCATAGTCAACAAGGAAGTGCTTTGAAAGCTCTGCATAAAGCTCGCCTGCCTGCTCGCTGAGCTTCTTGGAAAGCGGAAGAACGCAAGCCTTGAAAGGAGCAAGTGCAGGGTGGAAACGCATAACAGTTCTAACGTCAGGCTTCTCCTCTGTGCCGATGTTTTCCTCGTCGTATGCTTCGCAAACAACTGTCAGGAACAATCTCTCAACGCCAAGGGAAGGCTCGATAACGTATGGAACATATCTCTCGTTTGTTTCAGGGTCAAAGTAATCAAGGCTCTTGCCGCTTGTCTTGATGTGCTGATTAAGGTCATAATCAGTTCTGTCAGCAACGCCCCAAAGCTCGCCCCAGCCAAATGGGAAGAGATACTCAAAGTCAGTTGTAGCCTTTGAATAGAAGCAAAGCTCCTCAGGTGAATGATCTCTCAGACGAAGGTTTTCTTCCTTGATGTTAAGGCTAAGGAGCCAATCCTTGCAGAAGCCTCTCCAGTAGTTGAACCACTCAAGGTCTGTGCCAGGCTTGCAGAAGAACTCAAGCTCCATCTGCTCAAACTCACGAACACGGAAAATAAAGTTACCCGGAGTGATCTCGTTTCTGAATGATTTACCTACCTGTGCAACACCGAAAGGTACTTTCTTTCTTGTTGTTCTCTGGATATTTGCAAAGTTTACAAAGATGCCCTGTGCAGTTTCAGGACGCAGATAAAGCTCAGACTTTGAGTCCTCAGTTACACCCTGAAATGTCTTGAACATAAGGTTGAACTGACGGATATCAGTGAAGTTGTGGCTGCCGCAATCTGGGCATGGGATCTGCTTTTCCTTGATGTAGTCCATCATCTGCTCGTTTGTCCAGCCTGCAACGTTAGTGCCGTCGAAATCTTCGATAAGGTTGTCCGCTCTGTGACGTGTCTTACAGTCCTTGCAGTCCATAAGAGGGTCAGAGAATCCGCCGATATGACCTGACGCAACCCAAGTCTGCGGATTCATAAGGATAGCGGAGTCAAGACCAACGTTGTACTTGTTCTCCTGAATGAACTTCTTTCTCCAAGCGTTCTTGATGTTTGTTTTCAGCTCAACGCCAAGCGGACCGTAGTCCCAAGTGTTTGCAAGACCGCCGTAGATCTCACTTCCGGGGTATACAAAGCCTCTGTTTTTACAGAGAGCCACGATCTTATCCATGGTTTTTTCAGAATTATTCATGAAACATTCTCCTTATACAAAATATAATACTACCATTATATTTTATAGCAAAATTCCGCAAATGTCAAGGCGTTTCAGCGATTTATTACTTTGTGTAGTTATATGGCTTTTTATCGTTGCAAAAAATCACGCATTGTGCTATAATAAAATAGTATAGCTATGACTATTCATGTATTGGAACATATTAGGAGAATTTGACTTGATGAACAGTTTTTTTATCGGAAACGTTGAAATAGAAAAGACCGCCGCATTAGCACCCATGGCGTCGGTGGCAGATAAATCATATCGCCTTATGTGCAAAGAGTATGGGGCTTCATATCTTGTGAGCGAAATGATATCATCGAAGGGTCTGTGCTTTGGCGACAAAAAGACAGCACGTCTTTGCGAGATAGAGAGCGAGGAACGCCCCTATGCCTTGCAGCTTTTTGGGGAAGATCCTTATTATATGGGAAAAGCAGCCTATAAGCTCAACGATTATTCCCCTGATATCATTGATATAAACATGGGCTGTCCTGTGCCGAAAATAGTTGGCAACGGCAGCGGTTCTGCACTTATGAAGCTTTCTGACACTGCGGCAGAGATATGCAGAGAGGTGGTAAAAAACGCAAACTGCCCTGTTACAGTGAAATTTCGTGCAGGCTGGGACGAAAACAGCATAAATGCAGTGGAATTTGCAAAGCTCATCGAGCAGGCAGGGGCAAGCGCCGTCACCTGTCACGGCAGGACGAGAACGCAGTTTTATTCAGGCAAAGCCGATTGGGATATAATAAGGCAGGTAAAAGAGGCTGTGAAGATACCCGTTATAGGCAACGGCGACGTTGTTGACGGAGAAAGCGCAAAGGCAATGTATGAGCAGACTGGCTGTGACCTTGTGATGATAGGCAGAGGAAGCTACGGCAGACCATGGGTTTTCCGTGACGTGAAGCATTATCTTGAAACAGGGGAAAAGCTCACCGAAGTGAGCATAGAAGAAAAAATGGCAGTGATGAAAAAGCACTGCGAGCTTATATGCAAATACAAGGGCGAACGTCAGGGCATGAAAGAAGCCAGAAAAAACTGCGCATGGTATGTTAAAGGGCTGAAAGGCTCTGCAAGGCTAAGAGCGCAGTGCGGTGGGCTTAATACCATTTCTGACCTTTATGAGATGATAGACCACATACTTGCAAACGAGTTAGGAGAATAAACAATGGGAATTTTATCCGTAGTAGGAACGCCTATAGGCAACCTTGGAGATATGACATACCGCGCAGTTGAGACCCTAGAAAAGGCTGATTTTATCTGTGCCGAGGACACAAGAGTTACCGCAAAGCTTCTCAATTATTTTGACATAAAAACGCCACTTGTGAGCTATCACGAACACAATGCGAAGCAGGTGGGCGAGAGCATTTTGAACAGGATAATGGCAGGCGAGAACGCCGCTATCGTCACAGACGCCGGTATGCCCTGCATTTCAGACCCCGGGGAGCTTCTTGTGAAGCTGTGCGCTGAAAACGGTGTGAAAGTGGAGGTAGTACCGGGTCCGTCAGCGGTGGTATCAGCACTTGCCATAAGCGGACTTGACACTGCAAGATTTCAGTTCGAGGGCTTTTTGTCAACCACCAAGAAGCAAAGATTAAATCATCTTGCCTCGGTAAAAAACTGCACCAATACCCTCATTTTCTATGAAGCGCCCCACAAGCTCATCTATACTTTGAAGGATATGCTGGAATATTTCGGTGACAGAAGAATATCTCTTTGCAGGGAGCTTACAAAGATACACGAAGAAGTTTTCCGCACTACTCTTGCACAGGCTGTGGAGTATTATGAAGCCAACAAGCCAAAGGGCGAATTTGTGCTTGTTATCGAGGGTGCAAAAGAGGACGAGCTTTGCCCTGCGGAGAATATAGAGGAAGCGCTTGAACAAGTAAAAGCCCTTGTGGAAAAGGGTATGCGTGGAGCTGACGCCTGTCGTGAGATAGCAAAGGCGACGGGATTTTCTAAGGGGGAGCTTTACGGACGCTTGTTTAAATGAGGGATGAGGAGTGAGGAATGAGGAATTAAGGTATCGCCTGCGGCGATGTTTATTTCTTGTTTTTTCTCATTTGTATTATATATCAATTTAGATTTTTTGAGGTGATTTTATGAGCATAAAAGAATACATAGGAGGACAGTGTGCCGACCCAGAGGGATTGGGCGGTATAGCCTGTGCAAAATTCATGAATTTTTTCAATGCAGAGCACTACAGAGCGGTGAAAAAATTTGTCTGCAAGCTTGACGGTGCAAGGATATTGGATATAGGCTTTGGAAACGGTGTGACTATCAAAAAGCTTAGCAAGAATATAAACGCTAAGTTCTATGGAGTCGATATTTCTGCGGATATGGTGGAAAAAGCCAAGCGAAAAAACCGTGACGGAGTGAATACCAACAAGGTGATCTTACAGCAGGGAAAAGCTGAGGAGCTTCCTTATAACGATGATTTTTTTGACACTGTTTACACTGTGAACACCATTTATTTCTGGGAGGACACCGCAAAAGTTCTTGACGAGGTAAGGCGAGTTCTCAAAGACGGCGGCAATTTTATCTGCACATTCTATACAAAGGGCTACCTTGATAAGCTCCCGTACTGCGACACAGGTTTTGACAAGTTCACTCCTCAGCAGGTGCGTTCAATGGCTAGAGAGCGTGGCTTCCATGATGTAAAAGTCAAAATTCTGAGCGACTGCAAAGCGTATTGCCTTGTTGGCACGAAAATAGAGGGCGAATAAGGTGGCAGATGTGACTGTTGTGCCTCTTTCAGAGGAAAACGTACAGCTTTTTTCACAAACTGCGGCGAAAATTCTGCCCGAAGCTTGGAGTTTTGAAACCTACCAAAAACAGCTTTCAAACCCTGACGATATATCGTTTCTTGCCCTTTGTAATGGCGAAGCCGCAGGCTTTATAAGTGTGTGGTGCGTCTGTGGAGAAGCTGAGATAAACAATATAGGCGTTTTGGAGAAGTTCCGCAGAATGGGCATTGCAAAAGCCCTTTTTGACAGCGCATACAATGCCACAAAGGCTGAAAAATGGTATCTTGAAGTGCGGGAGTCAAACCTTGGGGCTATAAGCTTTTACGAAAAATTGGGCTTTGAGAGGGTAGGCATGAGAAAAAATTTCTACACTGCCCCCACGGAAAATGCTGTTTTAATGGCACTTCAATCCACTGAAAATGGAGAAATAAATGACATATAACGATTTTACATTTGAGTCCTTGGGCGAGGGCATTGAGATATGTATATCTGACGAACACCGCTTTGGTACTGACGCTTTTCTGCTTGCGGATTTTTCAGCAGGACGGCACAAGGATATCTGCGCAGACCTTTGCACAGGAAGTGGCATAATAGCGCTTCTTCTGCACAAATTTTACAAGCCACAGAAGATATATGCTGTTGAGATACAGGAAAAGGCTCACGAACAGCTTAAAGTATCTCTTGAGAGGTCGAAAATAGATACTATCCAGCCTGTTTTGGGCGACTTGAATGATTGGCGAAGCGAAAAAGAGCTTGACCTTATCACCTGCAATCCGCCCTACAAGATAAACAACACAGGTGCGAAGAATGACAGCGAAGCGGTTTCTATCGCACGGCATGAAATGCTCTGCACTATTGATGATGTGTGCAGATGTGCAAAGAAAAATCTGAAATTCGGTGGCAGGCTTTGCATATGCAACCGCCCCGAGCGCCTATGCGATATAATGACGGCAATGAGAGCCAGCGGCATCGAGCCGAAGCGTTTGCGGACAGTTCACAAAAACCCGGAGTGTCCCCCATGGCTTATTCTCGTTGAGGGCAAAAAGGGCGGAAAGCCTTTTGTGCAGATAGAAAAGCCGTTGTATGTGCGTTCCGCAGACGGCGGAAACTCGGCTGAAATGAAGAGAATATACGGACTTCCTTGAAAAGTGAGAAATGAGGAGTGAGGAATGAGGAATTAAGGTATCGCCTGCGGCGATGATTATTTTTTCGTAGGGGCGAACACTGTTCGCCCGCTTGCTCCAATTTGTCTGCTTATTAAATGTATATGATATGCTTATATTTACGAAATAAAAAGAGGGTAATAAAATGAAGATTTTAGGAATAGAAAGCTCCTGCGATGAAACAGCCTGCTCTGTTGTTGAAGACGGAAAAACGGTGCTTTCAAATATAGTTGCAAGTCAGATAGACGAACACAGGCTTTATGGTGGAGTTGTGCCTGAGATAGCCTCACGCCGCCATGCGGAGAACATAACATGGGTGACAAAAGCCGCTCTTGAAGAAGCAAACTGCACAATGGACGATATCGACGCTGTTGCAGTGACCTATGCTCCGGGACTTATCGGAGCACTTCTCGTGGGAGTGAGCTTTGCAAAGGGACTTGCAATGAGTGCAGGCAAGCCCCTTGTGCCTGTTCACCATATCGCAGGACACATTGCCGCAAACTATATCTCCCACCCTGAGCTTAAACCGCCTTATCTTTGCTTGGTCGTGTCAGGAGGACATTCACATATTGTAGAAGTTCTTGATTATTCAAGATATCATGTTATAGGCAGAACAAGAGATGATGCCGCAGGCGAGTGCTTCGACAAGGTAGCGAGAACATTGGGCTTTGAGTATCCTGGTGGAAAGTTTATCGACAATGCCGCAAAGTCAGGTGACCCTAATGCCTATAAGCTCCCTCACCCAAAGGTGCAGGGCAGTGAATATGACTTCTCTTTCAGCGGACTAAAAACTGCCGTTATAAACCTTGTGCATAATGCTGCACAAAAGGGCGAAACTGTCAATGTGAATGATATGGCGGCTTCGTTCCAGAACACCATATCCGACATTCTTGTAGACAAAGCGATGCTTGCCGCAAAAGATCTTGGGTATACTACCATAGGGCTTGCAGGCGGCGTTTCGGCTAACTCAGGTGTAAGAGAGAAGCTTCAGAAAGCCTGTGACAAGCGTGGCTATAAGCTTTATATGCCTGAGTTCAAATACTGCGGCGACAACGGTGCGATGATAGCCTGTCAGGGATATTTTGATTATCTTGCAGGCAGACGAGCAGACGAAAGTCTTAACGGCATTGCAACGCTGTCGCTGGATAAGATTTCGGAATAATCTTATGGATAAACCCGTAAGGAAAATCATAAGACTTGACAATTATGATTATTCAAAAAATGGACTCTATTTTATTACCATATGTACTGTCCACAAAAACGAGTTGTTGTGGGCAACAGATGTAGGGGACGGCGCCCCCGACGTCCCGTTATGTTGCCCACACGCTGTCGGAAAGGTCTATCTTTCAAGCTTTGGTAAAATTATCAGAGATAATATCCACAGAGCAAACAGTGTCTATGATGACAAAAAGATATTGCAATATGTCATAATGCCAAATCATATCCATTTTATACTGAAAATCGGTGCGGGAGTCATCGGGACGTCGAGGGCGCCGTCCCCTACAAACGAGATAGTTCCACAGTATGTGTCAATGTTGAAAAGATTTATAAATAAGGATATTGGTTTTAATATTTTTCAGCGTTCATATTATGACCATATCATCAGAAACCAAAAAGAATATATAGCAATTTCAAAATACATACACAATAACCATATCAAGTGGGACGTTGACGAGTATAATCCAAGAAATGAGAACAATAAAGCGGAGGTGCTTGGAATAGAATGAAACTACTAGCCATAGACGGAAACAGCATAATGAACAGGGCTTTTTACGGAATAAAGCTGCTGTCAAATTCAAAGGGACAGTTCACGAATGCCCTTACGGGGTTTATGAACATTTACCTCAAGGAGATAGGCGAGGTAAAGCCTGACTGCGTGGCAGTGGCTTTCGACCTTAAAGCCCCTACTTTCAGACACAAGGCGAATGCCGCCTACAAAGCCAACCGAAAGGGTATGCCTGAGGAGCTTGCTCAGCAGATGCCTGTGATAAAAGAGCTTTTGGGCGACCTTGGTATAAAGATAGTACAGTGCGAGGGCTATGAAGCAGATGATATTCTCGGTACGCTCTCAAAAGCCGCCGCAGATTCAGGCAACGAGTGCTATATCCTCACTGGTGACAGGGACAGCTTTCAGCTCGTTTCCGACCGTGTGACAGTACGTCTTGCCACAACAAAGGAAACAAAGATATATACCCCCGAGAGGATAATGGAAGAATACGGTGTCACACCTCGTCAGATGATCGAGGTAAAGGCTCTTATGGGCGATACCTCAGACAATATCTCAGGTGTAAAAGGCATTGGCGAAAAGACCGCCCTTTCCCTTATCAAGCAGGAAGGCGATGTCAAGACCCTTTATGAACACCTCGCAGATATCAAGCTTACCCCGTCTGTGCGCACAAAGCTTGAAAATGGTCATCAGGACGCTATAGACAGCCGTTTCCTTGCGGAAATATGTCTTGAAGCCCCTGTTGAAAAAGCTACAGAGTTTTATAAGCTGGGCGAGGTCGATACCGAGAAAACAAAGGCTCTCCTTGCCGACCTTGAAATGATGCGCCTTATAGACAGATTGGGTCTTAGCGGAAAAGCTGTGGAAAGCGCTGACAGCGCAGTGCAGGAAAGCAAGCTAAAGCTTTCCGACCTGCCTAAGTTTGAGGTCAAGCCACTTGATGAGAGCGTTATATCTGTTCTCGGCAAGGACAAAACAACGTATTTTATCTTTGCTGACAATAAGGTTTCTATCCTCTGTGATGATATTATCTACACCACCGAGGACAATGCAATTATCACAGCTTTCATGGGAACAGCCTGTGAAAAAATAACCTTTGAGGGCAAAACTGCCCATAAGTTTGCGTTCTCAAATGGCACTCACCTTGAAAACCTAACTTTCTGCTGTGACCTTGCAGGATATCTTCTCAATTCACAGTCAAGTGAGTATACAGCGGAAAATCTTTGTCTTTCATATAAGTGCCTTTACCGCTCTGATATGGGGGAATATGCAGACCTTTCAAGCCTGCCTGCTCTTAGTGAAAATCTGAAAAAACAGCTTGAAATGACAGAAATGACAAAGCTATTCGACGATATCGAAATGCCACTTTGCGAAGTGCTTGCTTCAATGGAGTTTTACGGTGTAAAGGCTGACGCAGAGGGCATAAAGGCTTTCGGCGAGGACTTGAAAATAAAGATAGACGAGCTTACCTCGCAGATATATATGTATGCAGGCAAGGAGTTCAATATAGCTTCCACAAAACAGCTTGGGGAGGTGCTTTTCGAGGACTTAGGCCTGCCTGCAAAGAAGAAAACAAAGTCGGGCTATTCCACCAATGCGGACGTTCTTGAAAGCCTTATGGACAAGCACCCTATCGTGCCTCTTATCGTTGAATACCGCACACTCACAAAGCTCAATTCCACCTATGTTGACGGACTTTTGAAGCTTATCCACCCTGACGGCAGAGTCCATTCTGTTTTCAAGCAGACCGAAACAAGAACAGGAAGGATATCCTCCACCGAGCCTAATATGCAAAATATCCCCGTAAGAAAAGAGATAGGCAGGAATATGCGTAAATTCTTTGTTGCAGAGGACGGCTATACTCTTCTTGACGCTGACTACAGCCAGATCGAGCTTAGAGTGCTTGCTTCCGTGTGCGGTGACAAAAATATGCAGGAAGCTTTCTCAGAGGGCAGAGATATCCATACTTCAACTGCGGCACAGGTCTTTGATATCCCCGAGGATTTTGTCACCCCTGAAATGAGAAGTGCGGCAAAGGCTGTAAACTTCGGTATAATCTATGGCATAGGAGCATTTTCTCTGTCAAAGGATATCGGAGTAACCGTAGCAGAGGCAAAAAGATACATCAAGAATTATCTTGACAACTTCCCGAAAGTATCTGAATTTATGGATAAGACAGTTGATGACGGCATAAAAAACGGCTATGTCACCACCCTTTTCGGCAGAAGAAGATATATCCCTGAGCTTTCTGCTTCAAACAAGGTCTTGCAGGCTTTTGGAAAGAGGGCGGCAATGAACGCACCTATCCAAGGTGCGGCGGCTGATATCATCAAGATAGCAATGGTAAGAGTATACAAAAAGCTCAGAGAAGAAGATCTTGACGCAAGGCTTATTTTGCAGGTGCATGATGAACTTATTATAGAAGCGGCTGAAAAAGATAAGGATAGAGCCGAAAAGATACTCAAAGATGAAATGGAGAACGCTGTTAAGCTTGCTGTGCCAATGACAGTGGACGTAAACAGCGGCAAGAGCTGGTATGAGGCGAAAGACTGATTTTTTTTAGTGAGGAATGAGGAGTGAGGAATGAGGAATTAAGGTATCGCCTGCGGCGATGATCTTGATTTCTATATGTAGGGGCGAACAGCGATCACCTGTTTATCCATATTGCTTATTATATATGTTTTGCTCTTATTATCTTTGTCACCTTCGTGGTTTGGCTGACAATTTGTTTGTGATTGTTGACGAATTTTTTGACGGCTGTCGCAATAATACTTGACTTTTGTGAAATTTGTGGTATAATTCTCTATGTAAAAAGTGTGTAAGAAAGATAGATAAAAAGTAGAATAATAGGAATTTGAAAAACGAAAAGGGGCTGGGAAAATGAAAAAATTGCTTTTTGTGTTCAACCCCCATGCTGGCAAGGGACAGATAAAAGATAACCTTTGCGACATTGTGGATATTTTTACAAAGGGCGGCTATGAGGTAGTCACATACCCTACGCAGGCTAAGCTTGACGGCTATAACAAGCTTTGCCAGTGCGGTCAGGATTATGACATGATAGTCACATCAGGCGGTGACGGAACATTGTCTGAGGCTGTCAAGGCAATGATGACATTTGATAAGAAAATACCGCTTGGATATATTCCTGCCGGTTCAACAAATGATTGTGCGCAGTCTTTGAGCATACCGAAAAAAATGCTTGACGCCGCAAGGGAGATAGTTGACGGCGTGTATTTTGATTATGACGTTGGTAAGTTCAACGGTCAGTATTTTGTGTATGTAGCAGGCTTTGGCGCTTTCACTGACGTTTCCTATGAAACCTCACAAACGATGAAAAACAAGTTTGGTCATGCCGCATATGTGGCAGAGGGGATAAAAAGACTTTCAAAGATAACAGGTCAGCAAATGAGAGTGGAGCATGACGGCCAGGTAGTAGAAGGAAGCTTTATACTGGGTCTTATCTCAAACACTATCTCAGTGGGCGGAATGAAAAAGCTTATCGCATCAGGCGTGTGCTTTGACGATGGACTTTTCGAGGTGGTTCTGGTAAAGACGCCTAAGAACGCTATCGAGCTGAGCAACACCATAAATGAAGCAGTGCTTAATAAGCTCAACGATAAGCATTTTGTGACGTTCAAGACCTCAAGGGTCACATTCACAAGTGAGAACGAAGTGCCTTGGACGCTGGACGGAGAGTCGGGCGGAAAGCATACATATGTTGAGATAGAAAACTGCAAGCAGGCAATAAGGTTCAAACTCAAACCCAATGACATAACCGCAGAGCAAACGGCTGTTCAGTGCAGTGCAGGGGATATGATAATGACCGAGGACGGCCACCCTGTTGTCATTGAGGATCAGTCGGAGATCGAAGATTAAGCTGTTTTGTAGGGGCGGACTTTGGACGCCCGCCTTTCAATAGATATTTGACAGAATAAAAGCGGACGAGTTCTTTTCGTCCGCTTTTTGCATATGCCTATTTCTTGTTTTTTAGCCGAAACTGTGAGGGTGTCATGTTGTATCTGCGTTTGAACTGCCGCATGAAATGCACGTCATTTTCGTATCCGCATACGGCGGCAATGTTTTTCACTGTCATGTCAGTGCTGAGAAGATAGTATTCAGCGTTTTTCATTCTCGCACATAGAATATCCTCATAACAGCTCACACCAAAACGTGAGGTGTAAAGATACTGAAAGTGGGAGGGGCTTACGCTGAGAGTTTTCGCCATATCGGCAATGTTCCTGCTTCCTGAGGGGGAGCTGTAGATGTCAGCCCTGAGCCGCTCAAGTGCGTCAGCGTAGTGACTGCGCTTTCTTGGCGGCTGACCGCTCTTGCTGAGAGAATATTCCTCTCCAAGTCTTATGAGCAGCATTCTGAGCATAAGCTCGATATAATCCTCACGCCTGCAGCTTTCAGATAAGCTGAGTCTGCTTATGGTGGATAAGATATCCTCAGTTTTCTCTGCGTCTGATAACATAAAAATCGTATCATATGGGAGTGAATAGTCACGGGTGAGCATATCGTCACAATCGAAATGAAGCCAGTGGTTAATGTAAAAACCCTTGCAGGCACGGTATATCTGCTCAGTGCCTTTTTTGTATAGTATTGCGCTGTCAGGGGAAACTGAGTATTCCCTGCCGTGCAAACGCACCACCGCAGAGGACTTGAATATAAGCAAAAGATTATCCCCCGAACCGTTTGGACGGCGTATATCAAAAGACCCGTCATGGCTGTAGTTTAGTCCCAAAGCGTGAAGTTCCATAGGTTTTTCCTTTCTAATTTCGTATGATGTATCAGTATAATAATAGGATATATCATTGTTGTTTTTTTGTCAAGTGATAAAATATAATTGAAACTAAAATCATATACATCAAGGAGGTCACAATGAAAGAGATTTCAATGCTTATCAATACCGCAGACAAACGTTCCCACATCAACCCGGAGATATACGGACACTTCTCCGAGAATCTTGGCAGATGTATCTATAACGGAATGTACGTTGGCGAAAATTCAGAGATACCGAACATAAAAGGCGTAAGAAAAGACGTTATCGAAGCTTTCAAGGAGATAAAAATGCCTGTTCTCCGCTGGCCGGGAGGCTGCTTTGCTGACGAGTATCATTGGAAGGACGGTATAGGCGAAAAATCCCAGAGAAAGAAAATGATAAACACCAACTGGGGCGGCGTGACGGAGGATAATTCTTTCGGCACAAATGAGTTCTTCGACCTGTGCGAAGAGATAGGCTGTGAACCGTATCTTGCAGGAAATCTCGGAAGCGGCACTGTTCAGGAGCTTGCAGAGTGGATAGAATATATCACCTTTGACGGTGTTTCGCCTATGGCTGACCTGAGAAGAAAAAACGGCAGAGAAAAGCCTTGGAAGCTTAAATATCTTGGTATAGGCAACGAAAACTGGGGCTGCGGCGGCTCGATGCGCCCTGAGTATTACTGTGATGAATACAGAAGATATCAGAGCTTTTGCAAGAATTTCAGCGGCAATGAGCTTTATAAAATTGCCTGCGGACCAAATTCCAACGATTATAACTGGACGGACGTTGTAATGTCAAACCTTGGGGAGTGGCACACAAAGGCTATCTCTTTGCACTATTACACCGTTCCTACAGGAGATTGGAACAAAAAGGGCAGTGCAACTGAGTTTTCAGACGAGGAGTATTACGAAACTATATCAAAAACTCTATATATGGACGAGCTTATAAAACGTCACAGCGAGATAATGTCACGCCGTGATCCAGAGGGTAAGATAGGTCTTATAGTTGACGAGTGGGGCTGTTGGTATGACGTTGAGGAGGGCACAAACCCAGGTTTCCTCTATCAGCAGAACACAATGCGTGACGCTATCGTGGCGGCTTGCAATTTGAACATCTTCAATAACCACAGCGACAAGGTAGTAATGGCTAATCTTGCGCAGGCTGTGAACGTTTTGCAGTCTCTTATTCTCACAGAGGGCGAGAAAATGGTAAAGACGCCTACCTATCATGTCTTTGATCTTTTCAAAACTCATCAGGGAGGCGAGCTTTGCTACAGCTATGCCGACAACTGTCAGGCAGGCGGAAAGATACCAATGATATCACAGTCTGCCTCAGTAAAGGACGGCGTCCTCACTGTCACTATAGCGAACTGCTCTATAGATGATGACGCTCATATCTGCTGTGATATCGCAGGTTCAAACTATCAGAACATTGAGTGCAGGATACTTGACAATGAAGTAAGGGACTATAATGATTTTGATAACTGCGATAAGGTCGCACCAAAAGAGTACAGTGCGAAAATGACAGAAAAGGGCTTTGAGATAGACCTGCCAAAATGCTCCGTTGTAGTTGTGACAATGAGATAAGGACTATAAGGAGAGTCAAAAATGACAGTAAAAGATAAAATTTTGCAGGGAAGAACATATCTTGGCATAGAACTTGGCTCAACAAGAATAAAGGCTGTTCTTATAGACGATAGCTTTTCTGTTATTGCATCAGGGTCGAAGCAGTGGGAAAACCGCTTTGAGAACGGCTGTTGGACATATTCTCTTGATGATATCCACAGGGGCATACAAGCCTGCTATAAAGACCTTGCAGAAAACGTAAAGGCACAGTATGGCATTTATCCTGAAACATACGGTGCAATGGGTATTTCTGCTATGATGCACGGCTATATGGCTTTTGATAAGAATGACAAGCTTCTTGTGCCTTTCAGAACATGGCGCAATACCATGACAGCTCAGGCGGCAGGAGAGCTTACAAAGCTTTTGGGTTTCAATATCCCACAGCGTTGGAGCATCGCGCATCTTTATCAGGCGGTGCTTAACAAAGAAGCCCATGTTCCTCATATCGCTTATATCAATACTCTTGCAGGCTATGTGCATAAAAGGCTCACAGACCGCTTTGAAGTTGGCGTTGGCGAAGCTTCAGGTATCTTCCCTGTGGAGGACATAGGATACAAAAAAGAGTATTGCGAGCCTACAGAAAAAAGCCTTGCTGAAAAAGGCTTTGACCATAAGCTGAAAGATATCCTCCCAGCGGTAAGAAATGCAGGAGAAAAGGGTGCTGTCCTTACAGAAGAGGGCGCAAGATTCCTTGACCCGGAGGGACGCCTCAAGGCAGGCGTGCCGGTCTGCCCGCCTGAGGGCGACGCAGGCACAGGCATGGTGGCAACGGACAGCGTGCTGAAAAAGACGGGAAACATCTCCGCAGGCACTTCAATTTTCGCAATGCTCGTCCTAGAAAAGCCACTTAACGGTGTTTACGAGGAGATAGACGTTGTTACCACCCCTGACGGCTCGCCTGTGGCAATGGTGCATTGCAATAACTGCTGTTCTGAGCTTGACGCATGGGTGAATATGTTCGGTGAGTTCGCAAAGCTCACAGGCAATGAAATAGACAAGAGCAGGCTTTATGAAACTCTCTATAAAAACGCCATGACAGCCGACAGCTCATGCGGTGGCGTAACAGCCTATAACTGTCTTTCGGGTGAACCTGTTATAAAGCTTGACGAGGGCAGACCAATGTATTTCCGCACTCCCGACAGCACTTTGACCTTGGGCAGCTTCTTCAGAGCACAGCTTTATTCCTCTTTCACCGCACTGAAAATAGGTATGGATATCCTCTTTGACAAAGAGCAGGTAAAAGCTGAAAAGATAACAGGTCACGGAGGACTTTTCAAGGTCAGCGGAGTGGCTTCACAGCTTATGGCAGACGCACTTTCTACTCCTGTTTCAGTGATGAAAACAGCAGGCGAAGGCGGAGCATGGGGCATGGCTATCCTTGCGGCATATATGGAGCTTTCAAATGGCGAAAAGCTTGCAGACTTCCTTGACAAAAAGGTGTTCGCTGATATGGAAGTGACAACTTCTCAGCCTGAGCAGACAGGCTCAGAGGGCTATAAAACATTCCTAGAAAGATATAAAAAGGGATTGGCGGCAGAAAAAAACGCACAGTTCTAATAAAAGATCATAGAAAATCATAGAAAAATCGTAGGGGCGATCTGAGGTTGCCCGCCAACCAACTGTCTTCTCAAATTGTCGGTGAGCTATTCACTTGGACGGAAAATGAGCAGACAAAAGGTGCATTTACCAAATCAGCGAAAGGAGAATTTTATGCTTGAAGAATTAAAACAACAGGTGTGCGAAGCAAATCTGCTTCTGCCGAAATATGGACTTGTCACATTCACATGGGGAAATGTTTCTGCTATCGACAGAGAAAAGGGCCTTGTGGTCATAAAGCCCTCAGGAGTGCCATATGAGGGCATGACAGCCGATGATATGGTGGTAGTTGATCTTGAAAGCGGCAAGGTTGTGGAGGGAAAATATAAGCCTTCCAGCGATACTCCAACACATTTGGAGCTTTACAAGGCCTTTGCTATCGGCGGAATAGTACATACCCACAGCCGCTGGGCAACATCTTTTGCTCAGGCAGGAAAGGGCATAATACCAATGGGAACAACTCACGCAGATTATTTTTACGGCGAGATACCATGCACAAGAGCAATGACCCCTGAGGAGATAACAGGTGAGTATGAAAAGGAAACAGGCACTGTTATAATCGAGGCTTTCAAAGGTCTTGACGCAACTCAGATACCTGCCGTTCTGGTAAAAAGCCACGGTCCGTTCACATGGGGAAAGGACGCAGCAGAGGCTGTCCATAACGCAGTTGTTCTCGAAGAGGCTGCGTTCATGAATTTCCACGCAATGATGCTGAACCCTGAGATTGGTCATATGCAGCAGGAGCTTCTTGACAAGCACTTCCTTAGAAAGCACGGAAAGAACGCATATTACGGACAAAATTGATGTCAATGCCTCAAAAAGCATGATATAAGTCCGTTGAAAAAATGAGTCAAATAACGGGCGAACACTGTTCGCCCCTACATATAAAAGATTTGTTTAGCACATCCTCGATAAAATAGCGCCCCGATTTTCGGGGCGTTTTTTTGCGTCTTTGCCCCTATATTGTGCAAAATGTATATTATGTGTACGCTGATTTGTACAAAAGGGTAGTTTTTTGTACTTGTTATAAGTAAATTCTTGACTTATGTTTTAATAATATGTTATAATTAAAATAATGTCACGGTAATATTTATTGTGTCACAGCGGAAATGAATGGAATATAGTATAGATATTACCTCAAGGCAATGCCATGCAAGGTTTGCCTTAGAAACGAGGAACGGAGGCTTGTAATGAAAAAGCAAATTGATTACGGCAGCTATGCGTCCTATAAGGAAACGGTAAAGGGTCTTACAGAGAACCTGAAATCGCTGCTTGGATTGAGCGAGGAGATCGCTCTTGTCAATACTGCGGAATCTATTCGGGAAACATTGGAGAAAACTGCCGAGGAGCATTTTGAGGTCGCTATAGTGGGCGAGTTCAAGAGAGGCAAAAGTACCCTTATCAACGCAATGCTGGGTCAGGAGGTACTTCCTGCTGACGTGCTGCCTGCAACGGCTACCCTTAACAGAGTTACTTATAGCGAAGAGCCGTATGTGCAGGTGGAATACAAAAACGGCAAAAGTGAAAGGGTGGATATAAACAAGCTGGAGGACTATGTAACAAAGCTTACAGCAGAGTCGGAGGAAAGAGCCGAAACTGTCAAGGAAGCCACTGTTTATTATGATACCGAGTTCTGTAAGAACAACGTGGATATCATAGACACTCCGGGTCTTAACGACGATGATCAGATGACCAACGTTACTCTGTCTATCCTGCCGAAAATAGACGCAGCCGTTTTCGTTATCAGTGCAAACTCCCCTTTCTCACAGTTTGAGAAAGAGTTTTTGGAAAAGAAAATGCTCACTTCCGACGTGGGAAGGATTATTTTCGTTGTAAACTGCTTCGGTACTTTCTCACAGGCAGACGAGAACAAGATAGTCGAAACTGTAAGAGGACGTATCGGAAAATACGTTATGGAAAAGGCTAAAAAGGTCATGGGCGAGGATTCCCGTGAGTTTGCGGTCTATAAAAGAAAGATAGGAACTCCGAGAGTTATCGGCGTTTATGCAAAGCAGGCTCTTACCGCCAAGGAAACAGGGGATAAGGAAGCCCTTGAAAAGAGTAACTTCCCTGAGTTTGAAAAGGCTCTTGAAACCATGCTCACAAAAGAGCGTGGCGTTATCGCATTGCAGATCCTTGCAAACAAGATAACAAATTCGGGTACTGAGATACTCAGAAGCGTTGTTATGCAGGAAAACGCCCTCATGATGGCTAACGATGAGTTCATGGAAAAGTATGACGAGGCTATCAAAGAGATAGGCGAGATAAGAAATAAGAAAAGACAGGAATTTGTCAAGATCAACGACGCCGCAAATCAGGTGTTCAATGACCTGCAGCCTGTTCTTGACAGCTATTGGACAAACATCGAGCAGACCGCTATGGAGGTTATAGACAACTTCCAGATGTCCTCTGACGATTTCAAGAAAGACCAGCTCAAGCTCGTTACCGCAAAGCTCACCGAGAAAATAAAGGAGAGCATAGAGGCAAGAGCGCAGATAATCTGCGAGCAGATACAGAACAGCATCAACTTCGCTGTTTCCTGTGAGGCTGAAAGACTTCAGGAATTTGAGGACGAGTTCTTCGAGTCCGTTACAAAGATACAGCAGATGTTCACTATCTCCGACAGAGTTTCAAAGAACGGCGGCGTAATGGATAAGATAATCGGCGTTGCTATCGGCTCTTACGGCGTCGGCGGATTGTTCCTGGGCTTCAGAGAGTCTGGCGTAAAGGGCGCACTTTTGGGCGGAGCAACAGGCTTTGCAGGATTTTATGCTACTTATTATACTGCTATATTCTTTGCAGGCTTCTTTGGTATCACCGCTACCCTGCCAGTGACCCTCTGCCTTATGGCTCTTGCAGGCATTGCAGGTACTTTTACTTCAAACTTTGCCGTTGATAAGATACTTGTTAAGGAAAGAATAGATAAGTATAAGTCAAACTTCAAAACTCAGGTGAGAAAGCAGTTCCACGAAATGAAGCTCAATAATGACTTCACTGAAACTGTCCGCCGTCAGGTATTCTCAGCTTTTGAGGGTCTGAAGGGCAAGATCGAGAGCGAAACAGAGATAATCCTCCGTGATACTCAGGAAACACTTGATAATCTTAATGATCTTAAAACAGAAAAGAGCAACATTTCTCAGAAGGAAATGGAGCGTCTCCATGATATTGCCGAGAGCGCAAGCGCTATAGTTCAGGAAGCATATCAGGTAAGACGTGTGCTTACCGAAGCTATGGAAAGCTGACGGTCATATAAAAATATTATTTTAGGATCAAGGGAGGACAGGTCATGAGTACAAATACAACGGAAAGGGAAAATCCGCTGCTACAGATTGACACAAGCTTCCGCACATATTTGAACGCTTATACAAGAAGCTATCAGAACCATATAGTTGACGGCGTGCTTGACTATGCTTTTGAGTCCGACTTTGCCGTAAGGCAGAAGATAATGGGACTTGGGGGCTGGGGAAAGCTCGTCAAGGCGGCAGGCTCGCAGGACGTTTCTGCCGAAGCAAAGCACCTGTTTCTTAAGTGCGAGCAGGTTGGCCCGCTGAAATATCCTGATATCTATGACATTGTGAAAAAGTGTGCCGAGCGGCTGGAGCTTGTTGTGCCTATCGTCTTTGTCAGAGGGGATATGGATAAAGCACAGGTCTACTCTGTGGCAAGCGATATCATCGAGCCTTGTATCGTGCTTTCAAAGCAGGTAGTGGAAATGTGCAGCAAGGAGGAGCTTATGTTCCTTATAGGCTGCGAGTGTGGAAGAATACAGAACAATCATTGTGCCTATAATATGGCATTTACATATCTCAATTACAATAAGTATACTTACAGACCAGTTGAAAGGTCATATAAGCAGACTGTGAACAATCAGCTTTATACAGCGCTTGTTCAGTGGGTGAAGTATGCTGATATAACTGCAAATAGAGCAGGCATTATCTGCCTCGATAAGCCGGGAATGTTCATAAGCGTCATAACAGGGCTTTATAACAAGGGCTATATCGACTTTTATGGCAGACAGCAGAAGAATATGGATACCGACGGACTTATCAAAAAGGCTGAGAGCGTCCATGCAGTTTCTTCAAGAAATCTGAAAACAGATAATACTATGAGCGAGCTTGAAAAGCTTGTTGTCGCAGCTACTGAGTTTTTGTATTGCTCAGTTCTTTATGAATGGCGCGGCGACGCAGAGGATTCTGACAGACACCTTGTTTCAGGTCAGATATGTGATGTGCGCAGCAGTATTATAATCGGAAACGGAGGCGTGATAGGTGGATAGTGCTAACATCAACACAGCGGAGCAGAATATTGCACAGGTAAAGACCGCTCTTAAAGCCTTTGTTGAAAATGAAAAGATAGCGAAAATGCTCGGCAAGGATTTTGTCAGCGAAATGAATGATTGGGAAGCTCTTATCGAGAAAAAAAGTGAAGAGCCTTTCACGCTGGTCATACTTGGCGAGTTCAAAAGGGGAAAAAGCACCATTATAAACGCCCTGCTGGGCAAGGAGCTTGCACCTATAAACGTTACACCTGAAACTTATACTATAAACGAGATATCTTTCGGTCATACGCAGTATGTGGAAGCTATCCTTGAAAACGGCATGAGAGTGCCGCTGTCGCTGGAGGATATCACAAGAGAAAAGCTTGAGCAGAGAATGAAGCTTTTTCCTGCAAAAATAAGCTATGTTCAGATAAAGGACAACGCCCCTATACTCAAAGAGATAAGGATAGTGGATACCCCGGGCCTTTCTGACTTGGAGAGCCTTGACAAGCAGGTAATGGATTATATTGTCAATGCCGACGCTATCATGTATGCGGCATCATGTCTGCTGCCTTTTTCTGAAAGCGAGCAGTTGTTTCTTGCAAGCCATGTCCAGCCTCAGCGATTTGGTATGCTCTATATCCTCGTGAATATGATAGACGCAATGAATTCTCAAAAGGACGCTGATAAAATACTAAAGCGTGTGAGAAACATATCCGAGAGGATAGTGCCTAACGCTATCGTATACGGCATAAGCGGTGCTGATGAACTGAGCAGAAAGCTTGGCAGAGAAAGACCGCTGGACAAGGGTACAAGAGAGTTTTACGAAACACAGTTTTTCCAGTTCGAGCTGTCTTTGCAGCGTGATATAATCATGCAGAAGGACGTTATACGTTCAAAGCGTGTGCTCACAATGCTTTCGCAGATGTGCGACGAAACAGCCGCAAAGCTTAGACTTATAAGCGATATGGCAGAGCTTGACAAGCAGAAGCTTGCCGACAGAGCAAAAGAGTTTGAGGAGCAGTGTGAAATGCTTTCAAAGGCTCTGGAGGAGAAAAAGCCTGCTTTGCACCTTTCTATTATCGAAATGCAGCAGGAAGCCGAAGCTTGGATGTATGAGTTCTTCTCAAAGCTGAGAGCAAGCATTTTGGATTGCCGAGGAAAAGACGCAGACGGAAACGACCTTTACAGCTCTGAGGATATAGAAAAGCATTTCTATTCGTTCCTTATGGAAAAGGTGGGCGAAGCATATCGAAATTGTATCGAGAGCCATAGAGACAGGATAGCCGAGATAGTGGAAGGCACAGGCAGAGAACTTGCCTCCGCCCTTGGCATAGACGATCTTTCAAAGGCGGCAAAGGCTCCGTCAGTGGAAATGATAATGACCTCCCTGAACAAGAATGTAACACGTTCTGTTATGGGCGTTCAGCTTTTCGGCACCAGCGAAACCTTTCCTCCTGCCACAATGTCAGTTTTCAGCCTTATCCTTAAAAAGAAAAAGCAGACCGATATAATTGATATCGCTCTTGAAAACTATGACGATATCAGAAATAATATCGTCAAGGATATAAAGACAGTTTATCAGGACCTTGAAACAAAGGCAGCCGCAAGGCTCGACAGCCTTTATCAGTATCAGGTGGAAATGGGCAGAGAAGCTCTCAATCAGGCTCAGCAGCTCATGATGGTTTATGATAATGACGAGATAAGGCAGACCCTTGTGGAAGCAAAGCAAATGCTTGCCGAGCCACAGAGAATACTGGCAGAGAGCAAATTATAACAAAAATAAAAAACGTCCCATTAAGTTGGGGCGTTTTTTTGATAATGGCGTAAATACGCTTATTGACAAAAAACAGGCTGTTTTTGCAGCCTGTTTGGAATATCTAAAAAGTATCAGATCAACAGGCGACCTCAGGTCGCCGCTGCATTTTGTATGCAGTAAATTATTTGTCTTTGTATTGCTCAACATTGTTTTCTATCTTGTCAACAGAGTTTCTTTCTGTTATGTCAACACGATAGTTGTACTGAGCGTCCTTGGTGACAGTGTTTTCCGTAAAGTATTCAAGTTCACCGTCTTTGTCGAAAAAGTAGGTTGTGGAAAAGCCCTTTGTGCCTATCTCCTCAGCGTCCTTTCCCAGCTTTGAAACGTCATAAACATACGTCACAGTAACAGAGCCGTCATCACCGATAATGTCAGAAACAGACTCAACAGCTTTCGGTGCAAACATCAGCATACCCTCGTCAGCTTGTGGGTGCTTTGCCTTTCTTGTGTACTTTGAAAAGTCCTTGTCGCCCTTTACCAAATGTGAGTATTCTCCGTTGTCATAGGTGTAGCTCTCGATTCCGTTGTTATACTGAGCGTATTCCTTTCCACCGTTCTTGCCGTAGTAAGAATAGGTCAGCACATCCTTTTCGTCATACTTGAAAGTGAACTCCTGCTCAATATCACCAGTGTCCTCGTTGGTTATAACGACTTTTGCGGAGTCGAGCGCCGCATAGTCCTCCCTTGCCTGATAAACCAGCGTGTCATGCTTTAGCTCAGGCGTACCGCAGGAAGTGCATAAAAGGCAGACAGCCACTGTTAAAGCTACTGCTGCTGTTTTTAGAAATCTCATTTTAAAATTTACTCTCCTTAAAGCCCCTTGCAGGTCTTTGAGAACACTATAAGCGCCGCAGCGATAGTGAATATCTGCGAGATAGTTGCATGGACCATAAGACCTATATTGAATTTTATCACATACAGGTCTATAGCAAAGCTTTCAACGCCTACATTTTTTCCCCATGCAAGCCAGCCCACATAATCCTTGCCCTCACAGACGTAAGCTATGAACGCACCAAGTATTATTCCTGCCAGCATGAAAAATATAAACGCAAAAGTCTTTTTGAAATTTTTCATGACTGAATATCCTCTGTTTTATGTATCGGTATCTATTTCCTTCTTGACGGAGATTTTCTCTTGTTGTCAATGACTTTTTTCAGATCAGAAAATCTCTCCTCGCTTGACGCCTTGAACTTGCTGAGCATATCCTCAAAATCAGCGTTTCCTGAATTGCTGTCAGCATTGTATACCGGAGGCGGATTTTTAGCAAAATCCTGTGGCGCTCTGTCTCTGTTGTGATCCCTGTTATAGTCGTTTCTAGGTCTGCCCTGAGAATTGCCTCCCTGACGGTTGAAATTTCTCTGACCACCGTTAGGTCTGCCCTCTCTGCCACCCTGGTGACCGTTCTCTCTTGGCTTTCTCTGTGGCGCAGGCTGAGCCTTCTTGATAGAAAGCGATATCTTTCCGTCGTCGCCTAAATTAAGCACCTTTACCTTGACGGTCTGACCCTCGGTAAGATGATCCTTTATCTCGTTTACGAATGTGTTCGCAACCTCCGAGATGTGGACCATTCCTGTCGTATCCTTGTCAAGCTCCACAAATGCTCCGAATTTTGTGATACCTGTTACTTTTCCTTCATAAATTTTTCCTACTTCAAGCTGCATTTGATCTTTGTGTCCTCTCTGCAATAAAAATTCTGCTATATGAACGGTCAAAAGACCGTGTTTGCCTTAGTCGCTGTTGTTTACAATATAAAATCTGCGCTCATTAGGATAAGCATAGCCCAGCTTTTCAATAGCTATCTTCTCCATATACTCCGCCTCGTCGTCAGAACTGAGCAGCCTTGTGTATTCATCATTGAGCTGCTTGGCGGCGGTTATTTTTTTATTTATAGCGTCTGACTCTTTTCTGAGCTGTGCTATCTGCGCCTGCTGTGAGATGATAGTCACTCCCGAATAAACAACAAGAGCGGCAACAGCAAAAATAGTCAGAAGCTTAACAAATCTTGATCTTTTCGGCTTTGGATTTTTTTTAGCAGCGTCCTTTTCAGCGTCAGCCGTTTCGGACGTTTTATTTTTAAAACCTAGCATTGCGTACTCCTTTTTTGATTACAAAACCGACCTTTCCATAAGCAATACCCCAATAACTGTCATGAGGCGTTACCTATACTCTTTTCTATTATACACTAATCAAAAGAGAGTTTTCAAGTGCTTTTAGAAGTTTTTTTTCGCAGAGAGGAAATTTTGCACTTTTTCACAAAACAGTCCCTGAAACCGTCTGCTCTTTTGGTAATAAATTTAACCACAGGCGAAAACGTTTTAGCAAATAGTTTTCTGATGATCGAAAAAAGGCTTCTCAGCACGGATACAACAGCGTTTCCTACAGTAAGATGTTCTATCACAGAGCCTGTTAGCATACCGACTAAAACAAACCCTCTTATAGCCCCCGTCAGCCCGGTGCAAAATGTGAAAAGTGCAAAGCCGTAAAGAAATGTGTAAATGATATCCTCAAAAAAGGTGAGTATCTTCCCATGTGGCAAAGCCGCCCTGAATACCCTGAAAATATCATATAAAAGCCCCAGCCCGCAGCCCAGAACCACAGACAGCAGAAAAAGCTCCCTTTCAAGCTCTAGCCCCAGTTGCATTTCTTCCATTTTCTTTCCCCTTTCTCAAACCTTTTGCTTAAAAACCGCTTGAATATGCAATTCCCCACTTGTAGGGGCGAACAGCGTTCGCCCGTTGGCTGACCGCTATTTGTTATCTGCCTATCCGTATTTTGCCGAAAGCTCCGCAAACAGGCGGGCGACCTCAGCCCCTACATATGTTATCTGAATATCTTCCCTATCGCCGAGAGCTTTTTCTTTCTGTCCTTTTCTCCATAAACCAAAGCCCAGATATCTCCCTCCACGGAAACATCTCCCGACTCAACGCTTATTTCGTTTATGTGCAGGTCTTTGCCTTTTATCGTCAGCTCTCCAAGCTGTGTGAAAAGCCTTATCTCATCCTCGTCAAAGCTGTCAACGTCCGTTACGCCCGAAAGCTGTAAACGCTGTCTGTTTTCAAGAATGGCATTGTGCCTGCCCTGAGTATCATTCATAAAAGCACCCCCTGATATTTTTCTTATCTATGTATATTCGCTCCGTGTAAAAATATTTCTCTGAAAACGTTTTATATCCTTGACAAAAACGCCTTGAAAAGCTAAAATAAACATATGCAAAAAAACATAGTATCGAAAGGATATGAAAAAATGACAGATAATAAAAAGCTTATAACAGCAGACAACAGCTTTCTTACTTATATGGGCAGAATAGACTTTTCCGAAAAAACACGCCCTGAGTTTTATTACGCAGGCTCAAATGTAAAAATGACTTTCACAGGCACAAGCGTATCCGCCGTGATAAAAAACCATAAGTATTTCAACATTCAGGAGCTTGGCTTTGTTATGGACGGCAAAGAGGGCAAGGTGACTTTCGATAAAAATGACGAGGATATCACCCTTGATATCGCTTGTGAACTTGAAAAAGGCACTCATACCGTCACTCTCTTTAAAAGACAGGACGCTTCCCATTACTTTGAGTTCGTTGGCTTTGAAATAGACCCCGACGGAGAAGTTCTTGAAAATTCTCCTCTCCCTGCAAGAAAAATAGAGTGCTATGGCGACTCTGTTTCTGCAGGCGCAGTGTGCGAGGCAGTTGACTTTGTTGCAAGCTGTGACCCTGAGGATCATCAGGGAGTTTACGATAACGCATGGCATAGCTATGCAATGATAACAGCAAGAAACCTTGGCGCACAGATCCATAATATCGCACAGGGCGGTATCGCAATTTTCGACAACACTGGCTATTATCATGCCCCGAATTTTATCGGAATGGAGTCTGTATACGATAAGCTTTGCTACTTCCCAGAGGGCGCAAAGGGCGTAACATTTTGGGATTTTGACCTTTATACACCTGACGTTGTGCTTTTTGCAGTGGGTCAGAACGACCCGCATAACGAGGGTCACGAGGATTTCGATATTGCCGACCCCGATTACAGAGCAAAGTGGAAAAATGCCTACAAGAGCATTATCCTTGACCTTAGAAGCAAGTATCCAAACGCAACATTCGTGCTTCTGCTGACAGTTCTCTGCCACGGTGAGGAGTGGGATAAAGCCGTTGACGAGATAGCAAACGAGCTTAATGACCAGAAGATCTCACACTTCATGTTCACAAGAACAGGCAAGGCGACCCCCGGTCACCCAAGACTTCCTGAGCAGTATGAAATGGCGGAGGAGCTTACAGCTTATCTCTCAAACATGGGCGATAAAATTTGGGGCTAAAGTCTAAAAAAATATCGGGCGAACAGTATTCCCCCACAGACTCTCAAAACATCTGTAGGGGCGAACACTGTCCGCCCGTTTTTTATGCCTGTTTTATTGGCTTTTTTTGTCGTTCTCAGCTTAGATCCTGCTGTTCTGCCGCCTGCCTGTCAAGCTCCATGCGGTAAGCAGAAAGTATCTCCTCCTCTATCTCATTGCGAAGCTCGCTGTCGATGGGGTGAACGATATCACGGAAAACCCCGTTGTCATCACGGCGGCTGGGCATAGCCACAAAAAGTCGCTCCTCCCCTTGCACTATCTTGATATCATGCACCGCAAAACTGCCGTCAAAGGTCAGGCTCACAACGGCTCTGAGCTTGCCCTCGTTTATAAATCTTCTGAATTTTACCTCTGTTATAGTCATTTTCATGCGTCCTTTCTTGTGATGTAATGCCTGTAGTAATATTTTTGCCTCTTTTTTTGAAAAATAATCAAAAAAGGGGTTTATTTTTTTTTAGAAATGTTATATAATAAAATAAACATACATTCTGAATTATCTATTATTCTAAGGAGTATTACAAAGATGATAACAAATGAGATCTTGAAAAATATAAAGCACGTTCATTTTATTGGTATAGGCGGTTCTGGTATGTACCCTCTGGTGCAGATATTCCATTCAAAGGGATATTTCATCACAGGCTCAGACAATAACGAAACTGAAACTCTTGAAGCCGTAAGAAAGCTTGGCATCGAAGTCTTTCTAGGTCAGAGAGCCGAGAATATCAAGGGTGCAGACCTTATAATCTATACCGCCGCAATAATGGCAGATAACCCTGAGCTTATCGCCGCAAAGGCAAGCGGTGCGATCTGCTGTGAAAGAGCCGAGATACTGGGACTTGTCACAAGCTGGTATACGAACGCTCTTTGCGTTTCAGGCACTCACGGAAAGACCACAACTTCTTCCATGCTCACACAGATATTCGTTCAGGAGGGTACTGACCTTTCCTGCGTTATAGGTGGAAAGCTCCCAAGCATAGGCGGCTCAGGCAAGGCAGGCTCATCACAAACTATGGTCTGTGAATCCTGTGAGTTCGAGGACCATTTTCTCAGACTTTTCCCTGACGTTTCAATTATCCTTAACGTTGACGCAGACCACCTTGAGTATTTCAAGAATATCGAAAATATCATAAAGTCTTTCCATAAGTTTGCAACCATGGCTTCAAAAGCCGTTATCTATAATGGCGACGACGCAAATACTCTGAAAGCCGTTGAGGGTGTTGACAAGGAAATGATATCCTTCGGCTGGGATAAGAAAAACGATTATTCCGCTGTTATAAAGTCTAAAAAAGGCTTGCAGACACGCTTTGAGCTTTATTATAAGGGCGAGTTTGTCAGAGAGCTTACTATCCATGTTCCCGGCGACCATAACGTCATGAACGCCCTTGCAGCTATCGCCGCCGCAAGATATTCAGGCGTTTCATGGGAGGGTATCGAAAAGGGACTTGATACTTTCTTTGGCGCAATAAGACGTTTCGAGAAGATAGCCGAGGTCAAGGGTGTTACTATCGTTGACGATTACGCTCACCACCCAAAGGAGATCGAGTGTACACTGAAAGCCGCAAAGGGTCTTGATTTCAACAGAGTGTGGGCAGTTTTCCAGCCTTTCACCTATTCAAGAACAAAGATACTCATGAACGATTTTGTGAAAGCACTTTCTATTGCAGATATTGCCGTTGTAACGGATATCATGGGAAGCCGTGAGAAAAATACCGACGGTGTTTATGCTGAACAGCTTGCAGAGAAGATACCAAATGCAGTTTGGTTCAAGACCGACCATGAGCTTGTTGATAAGCAGACTGCACAGCAGAAGGAATATAACTTCTCACAGTGTATCGACTATATAAAGAAAAACTGCAAAGAGGGCGACCTTGTTATAACTCTTGGCTGCGGAGATGTCTATAAGCTTGCAAAAAGGCTTGCAAAAGAGCTTTAGGTTTAGAAGATAAAGATTTATTGATATAACAGAAAGGACGGAGCTATGAGAAAAGTAACCGAGAACGAGAAAATGGTATTCGAGTTCATAAAGGATCGCATAGAAGAGGGCTATCCGCCCACAGTTAGGGAGATTTGTGCAGAGTTTGGCTTTAAGTCTACCTCAACAGCCCATAGATATATAAATAATCTCACCGCAAAAGGTCTTCTTGAAAAGGGAAATAACCAGAACAGAGCCATAAGGCTCACAGGCGGCAACGGCATGAAGATCCCCCTTGTGGGAACTGTCACCGCAGGTATCCCTATCACTGCCATTGAGGAGATAACAGACTATATAAGCTTCCAGCCTGCAAGGCATTACAGCAATCCGCTTTTTGCCCTAAAGGTAAGGGGAGAGTCCATGATAAACGCCGCTATCCTTGACGGAGATATGGTAGTTATAGAGCAGACCCCATATGCAGAAAACGGCGATATAGTCTGCGCACTTGTTGACAACGAGTCGGCTACCATAAAGACTTTCTATAAAGAGGACGGTCATTACAGACTACAGCCTGAAAATGATACCATGGACCCTATCATAGTAGACGAAGTAAGCATACTTGGCAAGGTTGTGGGCGTTGTAAGATATTTATAAAGACAGATAAAGAAAACGGGCGGATAGTCCAACATAGATATAGAAAAACTTCGACAAACAAAACAGTTCTAAGTGTGTAAAGGATTGGTAATAATGAGCAGACATTGTACATTCTGCGGTTCTAAGCTGGAGGACGGAGCTAAGATATGCACCAACTGCGGAAAAATGGTACCTATCGCCTCATCGACCCAAAGACGTGGCGAGCAGGAGTTTATAGACCGTTCAAGGATACAGGGCATACCGAAGCGTGTTTACGAACACCCGAAAAGAGCCGAAGCAGAGGAAAGAATGCGCCGAGAGCAGGAAGCTCGCAGGGTAAAGCGTGTAAGAGAGACAGACCGAAACAGAGAAATGAGTGCGGCAGACTATAGGCGCACCCCAACTGAACATTCAAGCAGCGGCAAAGAGAATTATGGCAAGGGCAAAAAGATACTAAAGACTCTGCTTAAGATCACAGTGGTAATACTGGTGATATATTTTGTGATCGCCTTTGTGAGAATATTCAGCGTAAGACATTCCACCTATGATTTCGATACCGAAATGAAATTGGCAAGCGAAAATTACGGTGAAGCCGTTGACTCATATTTCAAAGACGGCAAGTGGAAATATAACATCTTTAAAAATCAGGTGTCCTATGAGGGAACTTCCGAAAGTGGCGACGATTATGTTATGATATTCGGCAAGAATGACGGTCAGACTGTCGTAAGGCAAATGACAAAGAACAGCAAGAAGGTCGCTTCTGACAGCATAATGAACGATGTCATGGGAATGTTCATGTTCGAGAAAAAGGTCACGGGATAAAAAAATAAGCGCATAATTATGTAGTTATTTGTAGTGGCGAACAGTGTTCGCCCACATTTTGACACGCATTATAAAACGAAACGGACGAAGTAAAAAAGCTTCGTCCGTTTATTGTTTTGTAGGGAATCGTCCCACTTTTTTGCTGTTTGTGTTTTTTAACAGCCTAATTTACACTATTGTCACGCTTTTCATCAAACATTCTGTAATACTGCACAGTTTCATATTCGTTCAGCGTGTCCTTGTATTTGTCAGCCACATCATTTATAGAATACCATTCTCCGTCAGCCGTCTTGTAGCCGTAAGAGCTTATTATCGGAATGTCACAGCGTATCTTGTCAAGCTCCTGCTGATATCTCGACTTTGGGAGTCCAGCCGCTTCCATGACCTCGTTTGAAAGATAGTTAAGGCTTATATCGTCTATCTTCTCCGCATCAACGCCCTTGTTGCTCCAAATAAGGAAAGGAGTCTGTCGAAGTCTTGAGTAATCCTCCGTTGAAAGCAGAGCAACGTCCTTGCCATAGAGATGCTCTGTAAAGCTTAAAATGTGTGGATAATGGTCGCCGAACATTACGATTATGACTTCTTCGTCCTTGTTCCTGAAATAATCCGTAAGCTCTCCCAACGCCTTGTCAGATTGATAAATGGAGTTTATATACTGCAAAGCCTCATTGTTGTTGTAACCCTCAAATGTTACCTCAGACGGAACAGAGCTGAGGTCATCATATGGACCATGGTTCTGCATCGTGGCAGTCCATACAAAATACGGTGAACCCTTGTTGCTCTCGTATTGTGCCTCAATGTAGTGGAAAAGGGAGCTGTCTGACATATTGTTGTTTATGTATTGACAGTTTGAAATGTAGTCGCCGCAGTTGAAGAGCTTGCTCTTGAATTGAAGCTGTTCATAGGCGTTGCCTATATTCCATAATCCCTCAGAGCAAGGCGAGATAGCCTGCGTTGTGTAGCCAAGCTCGTTTAGCCAGCTCACAAGACCGTTTTGTTTGTCATTGAGATATTGGGTGAATACCGCACTTCCCGACGGCAAAAAGCCAAGAGTGTTGCCGGTAAGAAATTCATACTCAGAGTTGCAGGAATAACCGCCATATGCCGAAACGGAAACATATCCGCTTATGCTTTCCTCCTGCAATTTGTGATAGTTGGGCAGATAGTCTTTGTTAGTCTTGAACTGAGCGATATGCTCAAAGTCTGCAAAGGATTCGTTCATGATAGCAATGATAGCAGGCTTTTTGTCAGCCTTTTGTACCTCATACTGAGTTATGATATCCTCCGCCTTTTGAGTGGAGTAGCCGTCAGGCTTTGTCACACGGTTAAACATTCCGTCGAAGCAGAACATAAGGTCGTAGCCTACGCACCTGTATGTGTCTGCATTTTCCGCACCTGAAAAGTTCAGCCTGATGTATCTGTTTTTTATGCCAAGGTCATAGGAAAACCTGCCACCGTATACGAATAGGAAACACCCTGCGATAACGGCCACACCCGATATTATCCTGCTGCGTATTTTTATCTTCCTTACTTTTGTCGTCACCGTTACAGCGATAATAAGAATAAGATCACAAAGCACAAATATTACATTGCTGTCTAAAAACAGTGAGTACATTCCGTTTATCTCACTGGCTGACTTTATGTTGGCAAGGTCGGCAAACTGCACAGGATTCCCCCTGAACTCGGTGACATAATACTGTGCCAAAGCATATATGGCAAATATGACGTTCACTCCGCAAAACCAGGCGTGGGGCTTCGGGAATATCACCGCTCCTATAAGATATAAAAGCCAGCAGAGCAATATGCCAAGGAGAATGTAAAGCACATTGCTCTTTGGGAAATATGACCTCATTACAAAGTCAGGCAAAAAATAAGAATTTAGTCCAAGCATAAAAGCCGCCGTGAAAGGGTCGATGCAGCCTTTTGTTTCGCTCTTTTTCAGCTTCTTTTGCATTGAGAAAAATTCCGCAATAATAAATATCAGTGCCAGCTCAACAGCGCAAGCCCCTATAAGCGCATAATTTCGCTCTTTCGGCAGGAAGTTGTCTTTGTCCATGTATATGCCCAACAAAGCACAGATGACTCCTACCGCTATAACTGCCAATATGGCACTTATAAATCGTAATGTTTGCATTCCGTCAGGCGACGCAAACCATGCTCCTATTTTTTTCAGCAAGCCTTTTTTCTCCTTTGCCTGCTGTGTTTGAATGTTTTGTTGTTCTTCCATTACAATATACTCTTTTCTGTTTATATTTTACTCGCATTTTACAATACCTGTTCATTATAACATAGCTATTAACAAATTACAACAGCTATAATCAACAAATATTTTTCTGATTGATGTGAGGTGTTCACAATTAATTTACCCCATGCTTCAAAGAGTGTGTAAATTGCTCTTGAAAAAGGGACGGCAACGTGTTATAATATTTATGTATTTCAAAAAACATAAGGAAAAGAGGTAAATATATGTCACATGAGAAGATACTGGTGCTTGACTTTGGCGGACAGTACAATCAGCTTATCGCAAGACGTGTGAGAGATCACCACGTTTATGCAGAGATAAAAAGCTTTGAAACTCCACTTGAAGAAATAAAAGCAGCAGGCTATAAGGGCATAATCTTCACAGGCGGACCAAACTCCGTTTATGATATGACTTCTCCGCATTATGACAAGGCTATACTTGACCTTGGCATACCAGTCCTCGGCATCTGCTACGGCTGTCAGCTTATTTCATGGATGAGCGGTGGAAAGGTAGAAAGCTGTAAAAAGAGCGAGTATGGCAAGATAGAGATAACAGTCTCCGCAGAAAGCAAGCTTTTCAAGGACGTTCCTGATAAGAATATCGTATGGATGAGCCATACCGACTATGTCAGCGAAGCACCTGAGGGCTTTGTTATCACTTCCCATTCAGATGATTGCCCATGTGCGTCAATGGAGAATGCAGAGAAGAAGATATATGCCGTTCAGTTCCACCCTGAGGTAACTCACAGTGAGTATGGTAACGTCATTTTGAAAAACTTCCTTTACGAAGTCTGCGGCTGTAAAGGCGATTGGGTAATGGATAACTTTATCGAGAACACAGTTGCAAAGCTTAAAGAGCAGATAGGCGATAAGAAAGTAGTTTTGGGACTTTCAGGCGGAGTTGACTCATCAGTTGCCGCAGGACTTATCAGCCGTGCAGTGGGCAAACAGCTCACCTGCGTGTTCGTAGATCAGGGCCTTATGAGAAAAGACGAGGGCGACTTTGTTGAGGAAACTTTCACAAGACTTTTCGATATGAGATTTGTAAGAGTAAACTGTCAGAAGCAGTTCCTTGAAAAGCTCAAGGGCATAACAGATCCAGAGGAAAAGAGAAAGACTATCGGAACAGAGTTCTATAAGGTATTCTGGGATAAGATCAGAGAAGAGGCAGACGGCGGATTTTTCGCACAGGGCACTATCTATCCTGACCGAATCGAAAGCGGAAAGGGCGACGCTGCCACAATAAAAACTCACCACAATCAGGTGAAAATGCCTGAGGACATCAACTTTGACGGCGTTATAGAGCCATTGGGCGACCTTTTCAAAGACGAGGTAAGAAAAGTCGGCGAAAAGCTCGGCATACCAAAGGAGCTTGTATGGCGTCAGCCGTTCCCAGGTCCAGGACTTGGCGTAAGAATAATTGGTGAGATAACAGAGGATAAGATAAAGGTGTTGCAGGAAGCAGATGCCGTTTTCCGTGACGAGATCAAGAAAAGCGGAATTGAAAGCAGCCTGAGCCAGTTCTTTGCAGTTCTCCCGAACGTCCAGACAGTAGGCGTAATGGGCGACCACAGAACCTATGACCACCTTATAGCTATCAGAGCCGTAACAACAGACGACTTCATGACAGCCGATTGGGCAAAGATACCATATGATGTTCTTGCAAGAATATCCAACAGGATAACAAATGAAGTAGACCATGTAAACAGAGTAGTTTACGATATAACCTCAAAGCCACCGGGAACGGTGGAGTGGGAATAAAAAACACCTTTTTTGGAATGGCGTAAATACGTGGGTTTTCCCGTTTGCTGTTGCTGAATGGCAACGATTTGGCAACATTTCTCGATTATTGGCAACGGTGATATAAATATTGTCTGAAAAGATTAGAGCTATCTGATTCGTATTTGAATCGGATAGCTCTTTTTGTTATACTATAAGTTTTTTATTCATATATCCTTCGGAACACATTTGATGATACCAACCAAATGAATCATGCTCATTATGGAACTTTAGGGCTTCATAATAATCCATTCCAAATAATAACACGCACATTCTAACAGCATGAAGAAAACTCTCAAAGCCTTCATATGTTGGATTATCTGATAGTTCTCTAATAGTTGACCTTGAAACAATTGGATTCATCTCAAACAATTGAGGATTGCTAAAGCTTTTCACAATATTTATATTATGTTTCATTACACGCTGTTGTCCTTCTATTGAGCCTCCTACCTTATTCCATTTTGGAAAGTGTCCGTAGCTTTTTCTATATGCCTCGATCAGGATACCTTCAACTCTTTTTATATCTTTAATTCCTTGTTCGGTTGTATAATTCTTCAAATTGACGTGGTTCTCTGCGGCAAATTGTTCATAGTAATCTTTATTTCTATGAACAATAGGTTGTGATAACGGTGATTGAACAAAAATAGAATAACCGAGCTTTGTATGAGACATAAAGTATTCTTGGATTTGTTTGTATTTACATCCTTCGTTCTGCATAGGTAACAAACCATTATGTTGTCTAAAGCGTTCATATAAATCGCTGGCTAACCCAATGTACAAGACTTCATGAGTATTATAATCCCAAAAACAGTAGATTCCTGCTGAAGCCCATCCGTAATTATCGCTAGGGCAACATATATCATCTATTGCATATGCAAGTGCTTCTGTTTCATCTTTTGTATAGGCATCAATTATAACGGTTCCAAACATATTTACTCCTCACTGCTTTTTGAATTAAGTTTTACTCTCTCCGCTTCCGACCTCGGATACCTGTATCTCCACTGATCGTATTCCTCACGGCTGATCTCCCCACCCCGGTACTTCTGAGCCTTTTCCTCCCAGGGTTCGAGCAGACCTGTCATTTTCGCAAAAGTCGAGCCGTTCTGCCTGTTGATGCGGATACAGATTTCTCCGTCCAGACGGTCGATCTTGAAGCCGTATAAATCCTCTAACGCAAACAGCGTGTGCATAAGACCTGTGTAGCTGTCGATGTTCGGGACGTTCAGTGCTTCGGCCGATACGTTAAGTGCATCGGCAAGCTGCTCTACAAGGTCAGCTTTGGGCGTTCTCGAACCTGATTCATACTGCGCCATACGAATATCGGCTGTCCGTTCCGAGAAGCCGATCTGCAAGCCTAAGAACTTCTGTGTCATACCTCTGAGGTTTCTGATAAACCTGATTCTTTCACCAATCGCCATATTGTCTCCTCCATTTTCAATCGGCTGACGATCTGCGCCGCCATATTTCACAAATCAATTATAACATATATGCTTAGTGTTTGTCAAGATAGTAGAAATAAAAATGTTTAGTAATTTTATACTTGACATAGCGGCATATGTTTAGTGTAATAAAATCAAGACTTAACGATTTAGAGTTAAGTCGGAGAAAGGAGATAACGCAAATGTCAGCGAAAAACCTTGACAGCAAAGGCAGATTTCGTTCCAGAACCATCGGATTTCGGGTATCTCCCGAAGAAGAAAAGCTGATAAATTCAGCAGTGGCACTTTCAGGACTGACCAAGCAGGACTACATCGTGAAGCGACTGCTGTGCCGTGTTGTGGTGGTGCAGGTCAATCCGAGAGTATACAAGGCTCTGAAAAATCAGCTTGCCGAAGTCCTCAGCGAGCTGAAAAGAATCAAGAACGGCTCTGCCGTGAACGATGAGCTGCTGTCCACGATACAGCTCATTACAACAACTCTGAATGGTCTGAAAGGAGATAGAGAATGACCGAAGAAAGAGAAATGACCGCCCCTATGACCTCTGTTGGCACAGAGGTCGGGCAGTCACCAAATGTTACTACTGATATTATACCAGATTACGGGGAGAATTTCAACCCCACAGCCGAGGAAATGTTCGAGGCTCAGATGCAGTATGAACAGGAAATGCAGGCACAGACAAAAGAATGAAGCTAAAAGGAGTCATTGTTTATTTTAATCCTACAAAATTTACAATGGTTATTACCGAAGATATGAAACCTATCAAACCAAAAAAGAATGATATAATTTTTAACTTTTTATCCTTTTTCATCTTATTTTTTAATTTTGATATTTCTTGATCTTTCTCAAATAGTCTTCCATCATTATACGAGTTAATACATCGAAATAATGATTTGATTTCATTTTTTAAATTGTCATTTTCTAATTGATTAATAACAGCATTTAGTTTTTCGTCATTGTAAATCAGTTCTTCCTTAAATGTCTTCAAAATTTCCCGTAATCTTGCTATTTGTAGTTCATTCTTTTCAGGTGGAAGTTGATGTTTTGGATCATGAAAGTTAGTTATCAAACGTTCTATCAACTGGATAATCGTAAGATAACATCCCATTGATGTAGAATATGTGGTGAATATCTCTCTAAAGCTTTCAACCATATTTTTGAGTTCAGCCTCGCTTCCCAAAATACCTCTGGCAGATTTTTGAAATTTCTTTTCAGCACGTTTGGCTGATATTGCAGAGGAAACCACTATTACAATTATAAATAATAATGATCCTATGGCAAAGACTGCTAAACTAATGGATTCGATTTTTAGAAAAGTGTCATTCATATTAATCTCCTAATGTTTTATTGATTGTTAAAATTATACCACATAATCTAAATAAAGTCAATTAAATAATGATTTGAATCAGATATAGGTGTCGGGGCGAGACCAGCCCGACAAGAAGTTCATGCTCACCCGAAATAAAGAAACGTTGTGCTGGGAACTGAGCGGTGAGAAGTCTCCCGAATACACGGAGCCGCCTGAGCCTGTGCTTGAAGCTATCGGCAATTTCATCACTGCGGACAATCCGACTTGGGAGGGTACGGCGACCGAGCTTATCGAAAAGCTGGAGCTTGACATCAAGCCGAATGCCCTGTCGCTGAAACTGAATATCAATGCAGGAAAGCTGTACAATCTTTTCTTTGTGCAGTACAGCAATTCCAGAAGTCACAAGGGCAGGAAGATCACGCTCCGCTATGACGAGGATCACCCTATCATAGTTGAGCCTGAATCGGATACTGATGATACTGCTGAGGATGAGTTTCAGTATCAGCCTGTTGATGGCGATCCGAAAGCAACGGTGTGCTATGTCAGAGGTGATAGCGGAAACAAGTCTTTTCATGATATGACTGATGCAGAAAAGGAAAACTTTCTCGTTACAAGTTATTGAGCGTGACGATGTTTGTGAGGTCTCAAAAAGACCGTCACCATCGACACACATCGTCATGGGTAGAGAAAAATATACGGGAAGGGGGTGTAAAAAATGCCCGATATGGAAAAGGTAAAAGCGCTGACTTCTCTGCTTGAAGAAAGAAGTGGTCTTGATGTGCGTGAAGCACTGGTTCGTTTTTACAATTATCTGTCAATCGAGGAGATCAGAATTTTCGATAAAGAGACAGACTATCTGCTTGACACGCTTGGTGTTGAGATTGAACTGCCGTTCTGATTCAGGATAGCGAACTTGGACATTTTTGTCCGAGTTAAAATTGAGGATAATCGCATAGACTTTAGCTCACTTTTGAGCAAAAGTTCATGAATAGAATCATCATTTTTGAAATGCTGATTTTGAAAAAAGTAATGCGGATTTTTGAATAAATGTACCCACATTTTCGGTTGCTCCGTCAGCCGTTCTTCTCCCGTAAGGGATAGCTCCGCAGGGCGGAGTAGTTCTTATGGCGGTCTGATGCTGCCGCAAGTACTACGGAGTTACAAGCGGCGCTCTGCACCGTTGTAATCGTTGCTCCGAAGTTATTTTCCCTGCGACCATTCCTTGCGTCGTTCAAGGAAAATTTGCCCGTCAGGGCTGGCGATAGCCCTTCCGCCTTAGCGGTCATGAAAGGAGTGATGCCTATGATTTTTGTATTGGATTTCGTAGAAAGAGAGAAGTAAATCCAATGAACAAAAGAGGTAATTTTATGAAAGAAAAAAGAATTTCATTCGGTCAGGGAAAAGGTTCTCTGACTCACAATAACAGGGAGATCATGGCGGACAATGTTGATCCGCTCCGCACTCCGCAGAACATCACCTTCGTGCGTCAGCCGATCGGTGAAGCATACGATCAGCTTTTTGCTGAATCTACCCAGCGTTACAACGCCAAGCAGAAGCGTAACGATCGCAAGGTTCACGGCAGCTACTACGAACATCTTTTTGGTGTCAAGCCTTGCAACACTGTCCGCACTGCTGCCGACAAACGCAAGAGCTTTTATGAGGACGTTGTTCAGATCGGCAAGATGGAAGATTCGGGATACGGCACTGAGGACTTTCAGCTTGTGGCTGACTGCCTGAAAGAGTACATGGAAGGTTTCCAGAAACGCAATTCTAACTTTTACGTTTTTAATGCCGTTCTGCACATGGACGAGGCGACTCCGCACCTGCACATCGACTACATTCCTGTCGGGCACTATAAGCGAGGGCAGGACACGCAGAACGGTATCGCCCAAGCTCTGAAAGAAATGGGGTACGGTGAGGGCAAGCAGGCTATCGCCCGTTGGCGAGCTGCCGAAGTCGAAGTGCTGAACGCTATCTGCCTTGAACACGGTATCCAGCCCCTCGCTCCCGAAAAGGCGAGAGGGACTTTAGAGATACCGGAATACAAGGAAAAACGCAGGCAGGCGGACGAGCTGGCGGTGCAGAATGCTCAGGCAGCAGCGGAGCTTTCGGAGAAGCAGGCAAAGAGTGAAAAGCTCAATGCTCAGATTGAGAAAAAGACTGCCACGGTCAATGCAATCATGAGCTATCTGCCCTACCTTGAAAAAGACAACAAGGTCGAGGACGATTGCCTTGCTATCAGACAGGAGCTTGACAGTCTGCTTGACGGTAAGCTGTCTATCATGAAACACAAGGACGATATCATTGCCAAAGTTGAAAAGCTCGGCAAGATCGCAGCGAAAGCGGCTGATGCTTCGCACAGGAAAAGTCTTACCATATATGACCTGCGTGAACTTCTCCAGAAGAAATATAATGAATACGATGATCTTTGGCATAAGGCTGCGGAGCGTTCGGGACGTATCAACGAGCTTACCCATGAGGTTTCAACTCTGCAAGCAAAGGCTGATGTACAGGCTGAATTTATCGGTCTGTTCAAAAAATGCGAACCGCAGAAATTCGCTGAGGTGAAACAGCTTCAAGAGCATATTCAGGCTCAGCGTGAGGAAGAACAGATACAGCAGTCCGCCACCAGAAAGAAAAAATCGTGGGGACTGGAATAACAGGAGGTTTTATTATGATCATCAGAAGCAAAGACAAGGTTCAGGTGTGCGGCAAGAGCAAGCCCGTATGGGTGCTTGACACCGATGCCCTGACCGTTACCCACAACACCGCCGATGCCGAGCCGAGCGTGACAACATTCAGCTCCGATCACATCAAGTATCACCTGCACCACTCGGCGGAGTACCGTCCTGTAAGGCTGAAAAAGCTCGTCAACGACGGCACGATACTCAGCTACCTGACCGACCTTGACTGTTCCGTGGCGGAAGCCATTGAACGTCAGGTCGGAATGATGCTCGAAAATGATACTGAGTATCTCAGAGCCGTAGCGGTCGGTGATCTTGCAAAAGCGAGAGGTCTGGAGAATATGGATCGCTTGATCGCCAGAGATCCGGTGTATGCGGCTATGGTGTATGTGTGAAATATTAATATATGCCGTTCGATATTATATCGAGCGGCATATAAATATAATTAATTATCGATGGATAACGAAGTGGATTCGTTCGCAATCTTATCAATGAGCAGTATACCATACAAGAAATTCATCAGCTTAATGCAATCTAACTGCGTTTTTTCTTTTTTTGAATGTCCATGTATTATAAAATGACGATTGAGATTTGATGGTTCATCTTGCGTAAAGTCACTTTGGGCTGCTAATGAATCCATAGTAGCCTCAAAAGTCAATTCAAGAGTCAAAACTGCATATTCTGTTTCATCTAATGAGCCAGTGTCTTCTAATTTCTTTAAAAGTGTTCTGCCTCGTGAAGGAATATTGGTATTTCGGTATTGCTTTGTTGCTTCAGACAATACGCCATCAATAACTGAAAGTAATCCTACAGCAGCGATAGTGTACATTTCTCCATCGTATGCACTTATTGCTTGATTGAACAGTATACTATTGTCTTTTAGAAAGATATGTTTTTCGCATTCAGATGTAATATGTTGGATTAACTCGGCATCATCTTGGAGTGCAAATTCAAGCAGAACCGTGTCAGTAGATTTATTTGAAAGCAATTGATCTACTAAATACTCAGGTAATGGCTTCCAATAAACAAACTGTGATTCTTCTAATTTTCGGATTGCTGACAACGGTCTTATGCGATCAGCAAATTTTGCAAGAATCTCACCATAATTCTTTGAAAAGTTTGCTATCTCCTCACGAATAGGCTTAAATACTTCGTTATATGCTTGTATTGATGCTTGGATTGAATCGGACAATCCCTTATAGTTTTCCAAAACAGCAATAAGAGGACGAGCAATGGTTTCTATGTTCTGAGTCATCTTATTAATTGGTTCAGTCATTTCTTGGAGCCGTTGGGACATACTAATTAACGGTTTCGTTGCTTCCTGCAACTTAGCGGAATAATCTCCAAAAGCAAACAACTCCGAATAATTGAAAGAATTATCAGCCATCTTAACTTCTTCCTTTCTAAAAGCTCTATTACTATTGTATCACAGATTGATGCTAATTTCAAGATAAAGCCGAAGGATTCTGCGTGTGTCCTTCGGCTTTATTTTGTCAGCTCGGCTGTGATTTTCCCCAGAACAGCATACTGCTCATGCGTGAGCTGCCTGCCCGTCTGAGCGTTTTTGATACGATAGGCATCGACCAGGGCTTTGACAGTCTCGGCCTGTGCTTCGGTTAGCCCGTGAGTAGAGAGTGTCCCCTGATGCTTCATACCGCATAGGGTGTCCATTGAAACGTTGAAGATACTGGCGATAGAGCGAAGTGTCTCAAATGGCGGTGTCATTGTATTAGCTTCATATTTGCTGATAGTGCCCTCTGTAACATCGAGCATTTCTCCGAGCTTCTTCTGCGTTATTTTCCGTTCCTTGCGTAATGATCTTATCAAAGCTCCAAGATCATACACTTGCCTCACCTCCAAGTTTCTCTTTTGGAATATTATACCCAAATATACTTGTCAATTTCGATAGATTGTGCTATAATATATTCTATATACGAAAGTTTCAGGGTAAAAAGTTTCAGTAGATGCAAGTTTTCGGAGGCGTAATATGGCAGGTAACAGTAATCTACATATGTCGAAGGCAGGAAAGACCGATGAATTTTACACGCAGCTATCCACAATAGAAGAAGAACTGCGTCATTATAGGAAATATTTCAAAGGAAAGACGGTACTCTGTAACTGTGATGATCCCTACGAGAGCAATTTCTTTAAGTATTTTGCTTTGAACTTCAATGCTCTCGGACTAAAAAAGCTGATAACCACTTGTTATGCAACTTCTCCTATCACATATACTCAGCTATATTTGTTTGCTGATGAGGAGATCACTTATCCCGCAGGCGAGGGAAAGAAGCCATACAAGATAGAGATAACAGAGGTCACCGATGCAAACGGCGATGCAACAGTTGATCTGAGTGATGTGGAATATTTGCTGCGAAACAATAAGAACGCCCTTACGCTTCTGAATGAGGACGGTGATTTCCGTTCCAGAGAGTGTATAGCTCTGCTGAATGAATGTGATATCGTGGTAACGAATCCACCTTTTTCTCTGATGAAAGAGTATATCCCTTTACTCGCTGAGAGCGGAAAGCAATTTCTTGTCCTCGGTAATATGAATCATATAACGTTTAAGGAGATATTTCATTATTTCAGAGAGAATAAGATGTGGCTCGGATATAATGCAGGACATTTCTGGTTCAAAGTGCCTGATTACTACGAAGCCAAGAATACTGATTACAAGCAGGACGAGGACGGTCAGAAATGGCGCAGACTTGGTAATATCTGCTGGTTTACGAATATGGATATAGATATTCGTCACCAACCGCTTGATCTATACAAACACTATACTCCTGAAGCGTATCCGACATACGATACTTATGATGCGATTCATGTTGAAACTGTTGCTGAGATTCCCTGCGACACTGATAAGATCATGGGTGTCCCCATAACCTATCTTGCATCGCACTGTGAAGAACAATTTGAGATACTTGGCAAGTTTGATGGCGGCAGCGTAACGAACGACTTCGATCTTGCAAAACCAGTTATAAATGGAAAAGCCAAATACAAGAGAATAGCTATCAGAAAAAGAAAGAATGGTGATGAATAATGAAAATTGATCGTATTCAGATTTCAGTTGCAGAACTGTGTCGAGGCTATGAAGAACGTGGAACAGATGGTATTGAAGGAATTGTTGCCTATGGCGGACTGCTTGATGTCAGACCGCCGTATCAGCGTGAATATGTTTATGCTCCAAAAGAGCGTGATGAAGTTATTCGCACTGTCAAGAAAGGCTTTCCTCTGAACACGATGTACTGGGCAAAAACAGATGACGGGCGTTACGAGTTGATGGACGGACAGCAGAGAACGATCTCTATCTGTCGTTACGCTGCCGAAAGTGAGAGAACATTTGCGGTAGATGAGAAATACTACTTCAACTTGGAGAAAGACCTGCAAAAGCAGATAGATGATTATGTCCTTGATATTTATGTATGCGATGGTACTCCCTCGGAGGTACATGAGTGGTTCAAGGTCATAAATATAGCAGGTAAACCGCTGACAGCTCAGGAGCTTCGCAATACCGCCTACACAGGCACTTGGCTTTCAGATGCGAAACTGCATTTTTCAAAGCCTACCTGTGCCGCCTACAATATGGCGAAGAACTATGTGTCGGGTTCTCCTATCAGACAGGAATACCTCGAAACCGCTATCAGGTGGATCGCTGCCCGTGACGGCTTGGATACGATAGAAGAATATATGGCGCTTCATCAGCACGATGATAACGCCAACCAGATATGGATATATTTCAAGCGTGTGATTGAATGGGTTGAAACGATATTCCCCGTATATCGCAAAGAAATGAAAGGCATAGAGTGGGGACTGCTCTATAACACATACAAAGATGCAGAACTTGATCCCGATGCTCTCGAAGCTGCTATAACAAGGTTTATGGCCGACGATGATGTAAGCAATAAAAAAGGAATATATACCTACATCCTCAACGGTGATGAACGTAATCTCAGTATCAGACCATTTTCTGATACACAGAAGCGTGAAGCATACGAACGTCAGAAAGGAATCTGTCCGATATGCAACAAGCACTATGAGTTTGCCCAGATGCACGGCGATCATATCAAGCCCTGGCACGCAGGCGGCAAGACCGTTCCGGAGAACTTGCAGATGCTGTGCAGGGATTGTAATTTGAAGAAGTCAGGGCAGGAATAATAGAATATATATGATAATCCCCTTGAAATAATGTGCTTATTGTGGTATAATATAGATACACTTGATAAACATATTGTTTTAAGGGGTTTCTTTTCCCTTAATGCTTTGTTATAAATATCGGTATTGAGCTTCACTTATGACGATATTTCTAACAAACATAATCAGTATGTGGTTGTTTGAGCGCTAAGAGCGGAGGCAATATTATGTTCGGAAACTTAATATATTTCAATAGAGCTAAAATTGAACAATACGCTATGTTAATGCAAGGCAAGAGTAAAGATATTCTTACAAATTTAACAGTTGGCGATAATGATAGAACTGATTTTCTTTTAGCGTGCTCTAAGTTTGAAGAATTACTTAAAGGGCGTGAAGACTATTATGACTTTGTTGATACCGATCCAGAAGTTACTATCAAAGATGTCAAAATCTCATCGATTGTAAAAGTAAAAGGTGAGGTATATATACCAGAACAATTTGATATGATTCATTTAATCGAAGAATACAAGGATCAACTTCTTAATGCGCTTAATACCAAAACAGATGAAGAGAAGGATATAATAAAAATGGTATTAAATTCTTCAAAAATGAAAATACCTGTTTTCTGTGAGTTAACCAGCGAATGCGATTATTGGATGGGAATTTGTAAAGCAACACTTGAAAACTTAATGATAGACTACAACGATTTGGAGGACTACGAAGGAACTGAATTTACTATACTTGCAAAACTTGAAGCGAGAAAATTCTATAAAGATACTCCACTACTTGTATACGATATTTATAAGGACTTCCTCGGTCTTAATAGAGCGTTGAGGAAAACGCTTCCATCAAATAAAAAAGATCCATTTGAAAACATAAATGTTGAAGAGGATTATTTAGCGTTAGAAATTCTTGCAGTTTATTAAAAAGGATACTGTACCATGAAGAATGCAATAAAAGAGTTTTTAGAACCAACAAACGATGAAAAGCAAGAACTATGGGAGAAATGCGTTTTTGTTTTTGATACTAATGTTTTACTTAATCTATATCGTTATTCAGCCAAAACAAGAACTTCTTTGCTTGCTGCATTTGAAAGCTTTAAAGATAGAATATGGATACCATATCAGGTCGCTTTTGAATTTATGAGAAAACGCTGTGAGGTTATTTATGAAACTGTTCATAGGTACGACCAATTCAGTAAGGAAATTGATGCATTTACAAGTAAGGCAACAGAAACTTTGAGGCTTACTCCTAAAGATGAGGAAATTAATGACCTAAAACGCTATTTGTACAAATGGCTTGATAGCAATAAAGAACGCAATCTATTAGTTGAAAATGCAAGCGATGATGAGATTCTTAATAGAATCTTATCAATCTTCGATGGAAGAATCGGAGATAAAGTTGACGATGAAGAATTAAGCCAAATCAAAAAAGAAGGAAAAGAAAGGTTTGAAAAATCTATTCCACCTGGCTATAAAGATGATAAGAAGAAAAATAATGAAACAGACGACAATAATGCCTATGGCGATTTAATAATCTGGAAACAGATTATTAAATTTGCAAAGGGAAATAATGTTGGAATTGTATTTGTTACTCACGATCAAAAAGAAGATTGGTGGAACATTGTCAAAGGAAAAACCATTGGACCAAGAATAGAATTAAGAAGAGAGTTTTTAGAAGAAACAAAACAATTTTTTCATATGTACTCCATGAATAGCTTCATTTCCGAGTATAATCGAATATATGATACACCGATAGAAAAGAGTGCCGTTGAGGAAGTATTTAGCTTAGATGACACTGACAGGCGTTTCAAAACAAGAAAAGCGTTGTCTTCTGAAAAAATCGCTCGAACAGTTGAGACACTTGATAAAATTAGTAAGCGTATTGAACGACGCAGAAAAATAATCGAAGATATTGAAAGAAAGTATCAAAATCAAGGACTAGAATTGCCTGCCAATATAAAAACACAATACGATAACACATTATCCAAAATGCAGGAATTAGAAAAAGAATATGAAAAAAGACAGCAGCAATTAGAGCTACTACAAAATAACAATCAAGACAACTGATACCCAAAATAATATTTTTGAAAAATCATTTTTTTCTTGACAACCGCCCCAATCTGCGCTATAATACCAAATAAGGAGCAAGCCACCAGGCACACATTGCCTCCACAAGTTGCACAGCTCATTATCAAACGTGCTAACAAAATGATAACGGAGCATCAGCAGCCAAGTACAATACAGAACAAAATGTATAATTGAGATACCACAGCTTGAATTCTCTAAACAAAATTGTTTAGTCTGGAGGGCGATTTGAGGAGTGGGAATAAAATAGATATTGCCTGAAAAGATAAGAGCTATCTGATTCGATTTGCGAATCGGATAGCTCTTTTTATGTGTCAATAGTATAGCATATAGCTTTATGCAATTTAACGCCTAAATACTCTCGCACAAACCTTTGAGAGTATTGTAAGCCTTGTCAAGATCAGTTGACTTGGGAACAATTACAGTGATACCAAAACAATCGTCCCATTGGAAAATCAGCCCAAGCTCATCATTGTCTACTTTGTATTGCATTGAGTCGGATATCGCCCTGATCTTGCCGTGAACCATGTCTCGGTATGCTTTTAAAAGCACAACAAACTCGTCAGGCTCACCAGGATAATCACAAAATATGAATATCCACCTTTCTTTATTAGGCCAACGAACTTCATACATAAAACCACTTCCTATTTATGATGACTTTACTACATTATAGCATATTGTTCAAAGCGGGTCAATAGCTGTTTCCTCACATAATAAAAAATACTTTGTCAGTTAATAAAGCAGAAATAGTCCCATCTTCACATTATTCAAATAATTTTACAAAATTACAAATACCCCCTTGACACTTCTCCCGTTCTGCACTATAATACTACACAAGAGAACTTTTTTAGCGTTGTGCATACGTTAAAATGGGCATAATAAAGCCTAGAAAATAAGCTTTTTTGTGAGATGTGCCGCAAAAGTGTCCTGTTATTTGTTAAAGTGTAGACAAACGGCGCATAATATGATATAATGTAGGGTGAGAAATGAGCGGTTTAAAACAGGCGGTCAGAAACACCGCCAAGATCATAATGTTCAAAGGAGTCTATCCCCTTTGCTATAAAGTGTCAAGCCTTAGACCTTTGAGAAAAAACAAGGTCATCTTTGCCGAGATAAGAAGCGGTACGCTGACGGATAGCTTCCGCTATATCTATGAGGAGATAAAGACCAGAGGACTTGATCCGCAGGTCTATTACGTCCATAATAATAAGGGCGGAATGGGCTATCTGCTGAGATATCTGAAGCTTACTTGGCTAATGGGAAACGTGGGTTGCGTTTTGCTTAACGATACCTGTAATCTGTTCGGCGCTTTTAAGTTCAGAAAAGGCACAAAGGTCATTCAAACATGGCATTCCTGCGGAGCTTTCAAAAAGTGGGGAGAAAGTATCACCGACCTCTCTTTCGGCGAGTCGCTGGAAGAATTGAGAAAGTTCCCTGCCCATACAAGCTATACACTTTGTACCGTCAGCAGTAAAGAGTGCATATGGGCTTTCAAGGAAGCTTTCGGCTTTGATCTTGATAATAATAGCGTGCAGGCAATAGGCGTATCTCGTACTGACTTTTTCTTTAAAGAGGAAAATCGTGTGAAAGCCTTTGAAAATCTCTATAAAAATTGCCCGAACGCACAGTATAAAAAAGTCCTGCTCTATGCCCCGACCTATCGTGGGGACGCTGATAAGGCTTATATCCCCGAAAAGCTGGATATAAAAGCCCTTAAAGAGAATTTCGGCAGCGAGTGGGTGCTTCTTGTAAAAAGACACGGCTTTGTTAAAAAGGAGTGGGATATCCCCGAGGATTGTCAGGACTTCGCCTTTGACATAACAGAACATATGCCTATCGAGGATCTTCTTTTTACTGCCGATATGTGCATAACCGATTATTCTTCGCTTATTTTTGAATATTCGCTCTTTGAAAGACCTATGATATTCTACGCTTTTGACCTTGACCAGTTTTATGACTATAGAGGCTTTTATTATCCCTATGACTATAGCTTCCTACCGGGACCAATAGTTAAGACCAATGAGGAGCTTATAAACGCCATAAAGCAGGGAAAAGCCGACCCTACTGTCATTTCTGATTTCAGAGAAAGATTTATGGGCGCCTGCGATGGCCGTTCCACAGAAAGGATAGCCGATTATATTATGTCACAAAACAGCGAATACTAAGTAGGGGTGAACAGCGTTCGCCCGTTGACTGCCGAAACTTTATCGGCGTATCACAATGATTTATTTGTCAGATACATTATTATAATATAAATATCAGTAAGGAGTTTGTCTATGATTTACGGTGCAATGCTCGCAGGGGGATCAGGTACAAGAGTTAAAAGCTCGAAAATACCAAAGCAGTTTATTGAGATCGGAGGTAAGCCGATCATAATCTATACCCTTAAAAATATGCTCAAGGTAAAGAGATTTGATTATATCTATATCGCCGTCCATAAGGACTATGAGGACTATATGAACGAGCAGGTGAAAAAGAATATTCCTGAAAGCGAAAAGGTAAGGATAATTCTCGGCGGCAAGGAAAGAATGGATACTATAAATAATGTCACCACCGCTATCACAAAAGATAATGGACTTCATGATGACGATGTTATCGTTATCCACGATGCCGTAAGACCTTTCGTTACAGAGAAGATACTCAACGATTCCATAGATTGTGCCGCAGAATACGGTGCTTGCGTCTGCGGACTTCCATGTGCAGATACTATCCTCCATTCAAAGGGAGGAGAGTATGTTGAAGACATCCCTGTCAGAAGCGAGCTTTACAGCGGACAAGCTCCCGACAGCTTCCGCCTTGCCCACTTTATCCAAATGCAGGATAACCTCACTGAGGAGCAGAAAAAAGTCATCACAGGCACTTCTCAGATATGCACAATGAATAACCAGCCTATCCACCTTATAGAGGGCGACGCTATTAATTTCAAGATAACAACAGACAGCGACCTGCTTATTGTCAGAACGCTGCTTGGCGGTAAATAGAAAGGACTTTTTTTATGAAAAGCTTAATAAACATACCCGAAAAGATGAAAGCACTTGTGCTTTATGGCGTGGGCGACCTGAGAGTAACTGAGGTAGACGTGCCAAAGCTTGAAAAAGGCACCGTATTGCTGAAAATAAAGGCGTGCGGAATTTGTTCAAGCGATATGCCAAGATGCTTTGTAACAGGAACTTACCACTTCCCGACCATACCAGGTCATGAGTTTTCAGGTCAGATAGTTGCAGTTGGCGACGACGTTGACGAAAGCCTTCTCGGCAAACGTTCCTGCGTGTTCCCTATGCTCCCTTGCAAGCATTGTAAAGCCTGCAAAATGGAGGAATATGCACAATGCTCAGGCTATAGCTATTTCGGTTCAAGACAGGACGGCGCATGGGCTGAGTACCTCGTTGTTCCAGTATGGAACTTAGTTCCGTTCGACGATACCCTCGATTATAAAACAGCAGCGCTCTGCGAGCCTGCCGCTGTTTCAATGCACGCTGTAAATATCGGTGACATCAAAGAGGGTCAGAACGTTGTTATCATAGGCACAGGTACAATAGGCTTTATGATAGCCCTCTTTGCAAAAGAGAGAACAAAAACAGGTAAGGTAGTTATCGCAGGCCGTTCAAAGAATAAGCTTGAGTATGCAAAGAAGCTGGGCTTTGACGTTGTTGATACAGGCGTTGACGATCTCCCTGCACAGGTGAAGAAGATAATAGGTATCGACGGAGCAGACGTAACATTTGAAGCTGTCGGCTCAAACGAAGCTATCGCTTCCGCTATCGAGTCAACAGGCGCTCTTGGCAGTATCGTTCTCGTTGGCAACCCGTCAACAGACCTTATCCTGCCTAAGAATATCTATTGGTCAATACTGAGAAAGCAGATAACAGTCAAAGGCTCATGGAATTCCAGCTATAACAGCAGAGTGAACGATTGGAAGAAAGCCCTTGAAGTTTTCGAGCATAGCGACGTAAACTTTGCCGATCTTATCACACATACATTCACAATAGAGGAGAACGAAAAGGCATTCTCCGCTATCAGAAACACAGGCGAGTTCACCTTAAAGGTAATGTTCACATTTGACGATTAAACAGTCTGCTGTTTGTAAATTTGAGTAAAAATTTTGTAGTCGCTTTTCAAGACCTGAAATGAAGGTTGAGGGACGCTTTAAAAGCGGCGGAAAGTAAGGAATAGTTTTAAATGGATAATATGACTCCCGATTTTGAAGAGATATACGGGAACAGAAGAAAGACTATTGAGAGATTAAAAGAGAGAAACAAAAAATTCGCAGAGCTTACAAGAGTAGAGTTCAAGAGAGTTATCCTCCATATCGAGGGCGAGCTTGTGGGCTTTGAAAAAGACGAGCTTGCAAACTTGTCGGCAAGATTTGTCACACATGATAGAACTTGTATGTTCCCTGCCCAGCATTTTGAAGTAAGCGGAACTCATTTTCATCTGACAGTGAATATAATGTCCGCCAATAACGAAGCTCCTATCGCCACAGGCGACTATGACCTTAAAATATTCACAAAGTATAAGGGCATGAATAAACCACAGATATCAACAGATACAGTGGATTATGTCCTCAGTGGCAGTACGCTTCTCAAACTCACCTATGATAACGATGGCAGATGTCTGTCAAAACAGGTGCTTACGAACGAGTATCCTTGTATCATATCCGATAAAGTGGAAACTATAGAGGACGATACAAAGGCGAACCCTATGAACTTCAAGCTCAGACGAGGCGCAGAAAACCTTTTCTATGCCGAGTCTGCAAGCGATATGGATACACTCGAATATAAGCTTGCCGTCACCTATAAAGAGCCTAAGCCTTCCCAGACCTTGCCAAAGCGTATTGAGAAGATGCTTCAAAACCGTAAAAAGCTTATCATAAGAGATGTTTACGGCTTAAAGATATGGTGCTTTAAAAAGGCTTTTTCGTTCTTTAAGCATTTTGCTAAGAAAAACGGGGATATTATCCTCTTTGCCAGCGGTTCGAGAGCCGAGATAGGCGGAAACGAAAAGGTCATCTATGACCGCATGATAGAAAGAGGACTTGACAGCAAGTATAAGTTCAGATTTGACTTCAAAGCAAGTATCACTGTCAATAGGTCGATACCTGCCATGATAAGGTTCGTCTACTATCTTGCAACCTCCGATATCATTCTTATAGATGATTATTACCCTGACATCTACCTTGTGGATTATCCTAAGAACGTCAAGGTGCTTCAGGTTTGGCACGCCTGCGGAGCGTTCAAGTCACTTGGTTTTGAAAGACTGGGCAAGCCGGGCGCACCTCCGTTCAATACAAGGGTGCATAAGTGCTATACCCATGTTCCTGTAAGCTCCTATCATTCTGCGCTCCACCATGCAGAGGGCTTCGCTATCGACGAAAAGAAGTTCTATCCTGTGGGTATCCCAAGAACGGATATCTTCTTTGACGATGAGTATAAAGCTAAAACAAGAGAGCAGATGCTGGAAGTTTTCCCTGAGTGCAAAACTGCAAAAACAGTTTATATGTATGCGCCGACCTTCAGAGGAAATAACGCAAATAATGCTCATTTCCCATTTGATAAGCTTGACCTTACAGCATGGGGCAAATTTCTTGATGAAACGGATTCCGTTCTTATCGTAAAGCTCCACCCGTTTGTAAAAAGGCGTATCGAAATACCTGACGAGTATGCTCACAGAATACTTGACGCCTCCGACTACAGAGAGGTAAATGATATCCTATTTATAGTTGACGTGCTTATCACAGACTACAGCTCTATCATATATGAGATGTCACTGCTTAAAAAGCCAATGCTTTTCTTTGCTTTCGACCAAAAGTATTATGAAGCAACAAGAGATTTCTATGAGCCGTATGAGGAGCTTGTTCCTGGTAAGATCGTCCATGATTTTGATGAGCTTATGACCGCTCTCAGAGATAAGGATTACGAGTTTGAAAAAATGGATGGCTTCATAAAGAAGAACTTCAAATATACAGACGGCAAGTCCACCGACAGAGTAATAGACCAGCTTATCATGGGCATTGAGCCTGAAGATAACAGCAGAAGATAAAAAAGATGAATAGAAACAGGAGGATCAGTATGGACAATGGTATGATATCAGTCTCAATGATGTGCGTCCATCTGGGACAGATAAAGGAATATCTTGACGCTTTTAAGCGCAACAATATCGAATATCTCCATATAGACGTAATGGACGGCTCATTTGTGCCGAATTTCACACTTTATCCTGATTATGTAAAACAGCTCCGTGATCTGACGGATATCCCATTTGATTTTCATTTCATGATAGAAAAGCCTGAGGAAAGGCTCCAGTGGTTTGATATCAGAGAGGGCGATTATGCGGCAGTGCATTATGAAAGCACAAAGCATATCGCAAAGTGCCTGCAATATCTCCGTTCTATCGGTGCAAAGCCTATCCTGGCTATCAATCCCGGCACACCTATCTGCGTGGTAGAGGAAGCCGTAGACTTCATAGACGGTGTGCTTGTCATGACAGTAAACCCTGGCTTTGCAGGACAGAAGCTTGTGCCTAACACGGTGGATAAGGCAAGACGTCTTAGAAAGTGGCTTGACGAAAACGGCCACGAGGACATCATCATAGAAACTGACGGCAATATGTCAAACGAGAACTGCCGCAAGCTTTACGAAGCAGGTGCAAGAATGTTTGTCGCAGGAACATCGAGCCTTGTTAAGCCACAGGTAGAGGGTATAGACGAAAGGATAGCCGAAAACCGCAAAAATATTTGTCCTTTGGGATAAAAAATTGAAAAACAAAACCGCTCTGTACACATTGTGCAGGGCGGCTTTTATTTCACACCTGCGGTATCCGCACTTTGTTTATCTACTTCACAAACCATGTAGGGGAGCAGCGCAATTTCTGCTTTGCAGAAATCCGACGTCCCGCTTGCGTTTGCTCGACAAACTCCACGTTATCCGCACAACGTTTGGCAAGACATTGTCCGCTTTTTTCATTCGTGACAAATTCAAGCCTAACCGCTTCGATATCGGGCTGTCGAGGTCGCCAGCCCCTACACCAAAGTTCTACCGCCGCAAAATCGCTGTCGCTCTTTGCGGACTTTGCCTTGTATAAGAGGACACAAAAAGCGGTGCAGAGTTTCCACTCCGACACCGCTTTGCTTATATCTTTACTTTATTTTTCTCTATAAAGTCCACATTCCCTATCATGGGAATATATCACTCCCACCGCCTGCAAAAACGAATATATTATCACGCTTCCCACGAACTTCATTCCACGCTTTTTCAAGTCTGCAGAGATCCTATCGGACCACTCGTTGGTAGTTTTATCGCACTCATACAATATTTCTCCGTCAGTAAACTTGCAGAGATAATCATAAAAGCTCCCATGCTCCTTCACAATATCCCGAAATATTCTTGAATTAGAAATACTCGCCCTAATTTTCAGCTTATTTCGCACAATAGAACTGTCAGAGCAAAGCTCTGCTATCTTCTCTTCGTCATATCCACAGACCTTATCAATGTCAAAATCATCATAAGCCCTGCGGAAATTCTCACGCTTGTTCAGTATACACTCCCACGAAAGCCCAGCCTGAAAAGACTCCAGCACAAGCATCTCAAACAAATAGCTGTCATCAGTCCTGAGAACGCCCCATTCCTTGTCATGATATTCCACATACTTTGGATTTTTCAGGTCGCACCATTTGCATCTGTTCATATCTCGATACCCTCCAGCCTCAACAACGCCGCCTTGTTTCCTATTCCGCCGCTGTAGCCTGTGAGCCTGCCTTTTGCACCCACTACCCTGTGGCATGGTACTATTATGCTTATGGGATTTGCACCCACCGCACCGCCTACAGCCTGTGCAGACAGCTTCTCTTTCCCAAGCCGCAAAGCTGCCTGTGCCGCTACCTCACCATAGGTCATGACCTTTCCGTATGGTATCGTGGTCATTATCTCTGTGACGATCCTGCGAAACTCCGTCTGTCCGCCAAGCTTGTATCTCGGCGTAAAATCAGGTGTTTCTCCGCTGAAATATGCCTTAAGCCAACTGCAAGTTTCTTTAAATACAGGCAGAAACTTCTCTTCACAGCCCTCTGTCACGCTCGCACCCTTTGAGCCTTGAAACCATAACCCGGTGAGATATTCCCCCTCACCGCTCATTATTATGTCATCAAAGCCGTCAGGTGTAGCGTATGCCCATTTGCAGGTCATATAAGCTTCGTACCCTCGTTGTCAATGTGAAATTCCTTTACCTGCCAGCCTTTAAGCCCTGCATTGTCAAGAGAAAATTTCATCTTGCCTGCGAAATATTGATTGCTCTCATCTACTATAGCCATGATAGTTGGACCTGCACCGCTAATGTATGCCGCATATGCACCATGAGTGTACGCAATGTCAAAAACGTCCTTGCAGTGGGGTATAAGCTCCATTCTGTAAGGCTGATGGAGTCTGTCATCAACTGCCGTTTTTAGATTTTCAAACTTGCCCGTAAGAAGCGAAGCCGAGAAAAGCGCCGCACGGGAAAGGTTGTAAACTGCGTCCTTGTGTGAAACTTCCTTAGGCAGACAAGCCCTCGCTTCCTCAGTTTTCAGCTCAAAATCAGGTATTATCGCCACGAATTTCAGCTTTGTGAAAACCTCCTGCTTTACCCAGTGTACCTTTCTTCCGTCAAATACCGCCGTCACAATTCCGCCAAGAAGTGCAGGCGCAGTGTTGTCAGGGTGACCCTCTATCTGTGCCGCAAGGTCAACAAGATCGTCCTTTGTGAGGGGATCTCCAAGCATTTTGTTTGCTCCCACAAGTCCTGCGATTATGCAGGCAGAAGACGAGCCAAGTCCTCTCGCCATAGGAATATTGCTCGTCTGTATGAGCTTTAGTCCCTCCAGCTTTTTTCCGCATACCGCAAAAAGGTCTTTTGCAGAAATGTAAATAAGGTTTCTCTCGTCCGTAGGAATGTCAAGTCCGTCCGCAGCCGTAATGTCTATCTTGTCGCACTCCTCCATTTCAATGTAGTTGTAGTAAGTGAGCGCAAGACCCAGTGCGTCAAAACCGGCGCCAAGGTTAGCCGACGTGGCAGGTATCTGTATTTTTATCATGGTGAAAACTCCTTTATATGTAAAAATGTACGAATAAGCGCAGTTAAAATTGTCTTTTACATCAATTGACAATTAGTTGATATTATGCTATCCTTTGATTAAAGAAAGGGGGGCGAGCAAATGAATAGAAAAATAATTATCGCTCTGTGTGCATTGTGTCTCTGTGCATTTTGTTCATGCAGTAAAAACGAAGAACAGAACAACTCGTCCGAAAAACCGACCGAAACAACAGCGGTGACAACAGTTTCAACAACGACCACCACCCCAACCACCTCAGAGCTTGTGGCAGATACTCCGCCTCCATATATGTATTATAGTGGCAAAACATATACCTCACTGAACAAAGCCGAAGAAACTCTTATGTCAACAGACGATAAGATGACCGAAAGGCTGAACGGCTATGAGTTCGTAGGAAACACCCACGAATTTTTTAACGTCGGTGAGATGAAGTCAGATTTTGATGTGACTTCACTGCCTGATAACGCCAAGGTCTATCATGACCCTGACAAAGCAGATGACAGCGACCCGTTTATAATTGCCTTTGAAGAAAACGGACAAACCACCCTCTATTATATGAATTTGCTCAGTGAATAACATACTGTAAAAAACGCAATTGATTTCTTTAAGGGGGACTTATTATGAAAAAGAAAACAGCAGTTATTATTCTGGCATTTCTGACAGTATGTCTTTGCTCGTGTTCAAAAAGCAAAAATGATAGCGGAATAGACTCCGAATATGTTAAAACAGAGAGTGTTGTAACTGAGGAGAGCACAGAGGAAACAACAGAGGTCAGAGGAGCTGATATGTGTCCATTGTATATGTATTATGAGGGCGATCTGTATATCCCTGCGGTCAATCCTGAAGACAGACTGATCTTTGATACAGCCGAGTTAAAAGACTATAAGTATGTCGGAAAAACAACACAATGCAGTGATTGCAGTGGCTTAACAGAGAATTTTAGGGTCACCATTCTTCGTGATAATGCAAAGGTCTATTATGATCAGAATGAACCTTTGGACGGCAAGCCTTTTGCTCTGATGTCTATTAATGAGAACGGCACTGTTTGGATAGCATATCTCAAACTAAATGATCGTGATTAAATATGTAAAGCGGCGGAGTTTTGATCCGCCGCTTCTTGTTTTTTATCAGTATATCCTTATCTTGCTTGCAATCTCAGCGGAGTGTGAAAGGATAGTCAGGTTAGCGTCAATGTCAGCCTCTTTCATGTTCGGCGTGATAAACGCAAGCTCGTTCTCTGTCCTGCCTGAACGCTCTATATACATGAGCTTTCCGAACATCTCAGAAATAGAAGACTTGAGAGCCTCAGCATTTTCAGCCTTTATGCGAACATACATTGAAACGTCCATGTCCTTGTATGGCGCAATAAAGTTCTTGTCATCACAATCTTCCCATGTAAGAGCAAGCACTCTGTGATGATGCTTCAGACAATCAATAATGTCGCCCACTACCGCTGAAGCTGTAGGAAGCTTGCCTGCGCCCTGTCCGTAGAACATAACGTCGCCAACGCCGTCGCCTGTTACGCTGATAGCATTGTATACATCGTCAACAGACGCAAGAAGATTTGACTTTGGCACAAGTCTAGGACAAACGATAGCACTCACTCTGCCGTCATCAAGCTTCTTTACAGAACCTATAAGCTTTATAACATATCCTGCGTTTGCAGCATATTCAACATCATCAAGTGTGATCTTTGTTATGCCTGAGCAGTGTACCATTTCAGGATAAATGTGCTTGCCGTATGCAAGTGAGCCAAGTATGCAGATCTTTCTGCAAGCGTCTTCGCCCTCAACGTCAGCCGTAGGGTCAGCCTCAGCGTAACCAAGCTTCTGAGCCATTTTAAGAGCATCGTCAAATGACATCTGCTCTTTTATCATCTTTGTAAGAATGAAGTTTGTTGTGCCGTTGAGTATACCTGATATCTGAAGTATCTCGTTTCCTGCCAGACACTTGTTAAGCGGTCTGATGATAGGTATACCGCCGCCAACGCTTGCCTCGAAAAGATAGTTGCAGTTGTGTTCCCTTGCTATTTTAAGAAGCTCTGCACCCTTTTCCGCAACTAGCGCCTTGTTTGATGTAACAACGCTCTTGCCGTGTTCAAGAAGCTTCTTTGTGTAGTCATAAGCGAAAGTCGTTCCGCCTACTACCTCGGCTACTACTTCTACCTCGGCATCATTGAGAATAATGTTGAAGTCCTTTATCATTTTGTCTGCAAATGGAGAATCAGGGAAATCCCTCAGATCAAGAATGTACTTGATGTCACATTCCTTGCCGACCTTTTTTGAGATAGATTCGCGGTTTTTCATAAAAAGCTCTACCGTACCAGAGCCTACAACGCCATAACCGATAACTGCTACTTTACACATAAAAAATCCTCATTCCTAATAAATTATATATTGTTAAAATCTTATTTTACCCTTACTCTCCCGATATTATCTTGACTTCCACAACGCCGTGAACTTTAGAAAGCTCCTCCGTAAGCACGTTGGTGCTAAGTGCGTCATGCTCAAATCTTACCGAGAATGTCACCGTCGCCACCGAGTCGATAGGGATATTCTGGTTTATGGTCAGAATATTCGTGTTCAGCTCATAAAGCCGTGATATAATGGAGGAAAGCACTCCCTTTTCATCTCTCAGTATGCAGTATACCGAAACGATGTTGTTTGTGAGCTGTTCTTCATAATTGAATACGGAGTCCTTGTATTTGTAGTATGCGCTCCTCGATATCCCCACCTTACGGCAGGCTTCCGATGAAGTGGAAACTTCGCCCCTTGCCCTCATGCGCTTTGCGGCAAGCACCTTTAGCACAATGTCAGGAAGCACCTCAGAACTTACGATAACAAGTTTGTTTTGCCCGTTCTCCAATTTTAGTCCACCTCCAAAATACAGATGTGTGTGTGATAAATACAAGTTTACCACTTTTGTCCCCTTTTGTCAAGTGACCTGACCGCAGATATTCAACTAATTTTTCAAATTCAGGGTAAAATAAAATGTGTATTCTGACTAAAATCATTACACATAGAGCAATTTGTCCAAAGAAAAGTCATATAGATAGTGCAAAGTATATAAATAGTATGGCTTTGTACCCCTTCAAACTTGCTATTTAAGACAAAAAGGTGTACAATTAATGTTATGAAACTATCCTGCCTGAAAGGGGAGAATAATATGGATATGATAGCAGAAATACTGCAAACAGATAAAGCCGCTGCAGGCAAGCTTGAAAAAGCAGATATGGAAAGCGGCGAACTGCTGGAGCGCACAGTGAAAGAAGCGCAGGAGCTGAAGGAAAACGCCCTGAAAGAAGCCGAAGCCTATAAAACGCAGAAAGCCAAAGAGGTCACAGAGCGTATAAATACCGAAAGCGAAAAGATAACTTCCGCACAGAACGAGAAAACAACGGTTCTCGATAAGATATTTGAAGAAAAACATACTCAGTGGGAGAATGAGATATTTGATAATATCATCTCTCCGAAGTAGAGCAAAAATTCTCCGTGAAAGGGGCTGAAAAAATATGCTTGACAGTTGGTCTGCCAATGGAACAGTGGCGAAAATAAAATATATCCACGGCAGAATGTTTACTAAAGAGAACTATCATGAAATGCTCATGCGAAGAACAGTCCCCGAAGCCGCAGACTATCTTGCACATTCAGCCAGATATAAAGACGCCTTCCGTGACGTTGACCCTAATACCGTCCATAGAGGTTTTGTGGAGGCGCTTCTCCAAAGAGAGAATTTCAATACCTATATGCGCCTGTGCAGATTTCAGGAGCTTGATAAACTGCCTTTTTATGACTTCCTTATAAAAAGCAAGGAGATAGAATGTATTTTGTCCATGATAAATAATATAAATTCAGGGCTTGATAATTCTTACCTTAACGACCTTCCCGGCTATGTCATAAAACATTCAAAGGTGAGCCTTCTTGAAATGAGCCGAGCCGAGAACTATGAACAGCTTCTTAAAATACTAAGAAATACACCGTATTATAAGATACTGGTGAAAATACCGCCTTTGGAGGACGGCTCAGCGGATTATACCGAGTGCGAGCTAAGGCTGAGAACAGCCTATTATACCGAGCTTTTAAATACCGCAAAGCATGATTTTTCCGAAATGCAAAGCAAACAGCTCTCAGAAATGATAAGCCGAGAGATAGATTGCCTTAACATAATAAACGCCTACCGTATGAAAGCCTTTTTTGGCTACTCCTCCGAGGAGATAAAAAAACGGCAGATAAGAATAAAAACAGGCACAGGCTCAGTTAAAAGACTTGATAAGTATTATGAGCTTGAAAGCCCCGAAGATATGCTCGAATGGGTGAAAAGATCAAAGTATTCAAAGGGTTGCAAACAGACCTCTGAATATATCGAAAGCATAGTGCGAAGCTCACAGTTTTGCTATCTTTCCCATATCCTCGCCCAAAGCACCGCTGCACCGGTTTCCCTCTATGCCTTTATGAAACTGTGCAGTACGGAAGCCTTGAACATCGTGCATATAATCGAAGCGATAAGATATAATGCCGACCCTTCGGCAGTTGAAAAGGATCTTATCATCACCGCCTGAGCGGTAAATTCTCAGGAAAGGAGATAATGTGATTGGCTATAGAAAAAATGTCCCTTGTGAATATAGCAGGTCTTATGGACGAGCTTGACGCCACCTTGAAAAGGTGCTGTGAAAGTGGCTGTTTTCATATCGAGCCTGCGGGCAATTCTCCTGACAGCGCAATGAAGCCCCTCAGCGAGAAAAACGAGTATGACCGACCTCTGAAAGAACTTGCCCAGCTTTCCGCACAGCTTGGTATAACTCTAAAGGAAACTGATTTTACCGACTGTGACCTGTCAGCTCCGCAGGATTTTAACTCCCTGTTTGAAAAGTATAATACCCCTTTCAGCGAGCTTAATACAAAGCGGCTGGAGCTTACTCAGCGTATCTCAGAGCTTGGAGGGGCGGTCAGACAAATAGACCACCTGAAAGGTATGCACAGCGACTTTCAGCAGCTTTTCTCAATGAAGTATGTTTCCGTTCGTATCGGAAAGCTGCCTGTGGATAACCTGCCGAAGCTTGACTATTATGACGAGAATTTCTTCTTTGTCCCCTTTGAAACGGGAAAAAGCTTCTGCTGGGGAATGTATTTCGTCCCTGAACGTGATAAACAGCGTGTTGATGATATCTTCCACTCAATGTATTTTGAAAGGATACGGATACCGTCCTATGTATCAGGCGACGCAGACGAAGCCTTGGAAAAGCTGAAACAAACTATAGACGCAGATACAGTGGAGAACGCAAAGATAAACGAGCAGATAAACGAGCTTGCCGCAAAAGCAGAGCCTGAACTGCAAAAGGCTTTCTCAAAACTGCGGTTTATCCACGATACCTTTGATCTGCGGCGAAATGCCGCCGCACTAAACGATAAGTTTTATCTTAAAGGCTTTATCCCCGAAAAGGAAAAAGACCGCTTTGATAAGCTCTTTTCTGATATGCGTTCAGTGTCAGTGGTCTATCTTCCACCTGACGCAGACGCCTCATGTGAGCCGCCTACAGTGCTTAAAAACAACTTTTTGACCCGACCTTTCACAATGCTTGTGGAAATGTACGGTCTGCCTGAGTATAAAGGCTATAACCCGACAGCCTTCGTGGCAATAACCTATACTCTGCTTTTCGGCATAATGTTCGGCGACTTGGGACAAGGACTTCTTATCGTCCTTGGCGGACTTGCCTTAAAGAAAAAGCTGGGTGCAAAAATAAGCGGTCTTGTCACACGCCTTGGCATATCAAGTATGATATTCGGTACTCTCTATGGCTCGTTCTTCGGTTATGAAGAGCTTTTAGACCCCGTGTTTGAGAATATAGGACTTGACTTCCTGCCCCTAAAGGTTTTCAAGCAAACGAACTTTATCCTCATAACTGCCGTTGCCATAGGCGTTGCACTTATCGTTATCTCAATGATACTCAATATCTATATCGGCTTTAAAAATAAGGATTACGAAAAAGCCATTTTCGGCTGTAACGGCATTGCAGGACTTGTGTTCTACAGCTCCGTTGCGGCAGGACTTGTTGGAACGCTCATGTTCGATGTGAAAGTCATGTCCGCTCCGTTCGTCATTTTCCTTATCGTAATACCATTGGTGTGCATATTCTGCCGAACACCGTTCTCTATCGCTGTTAAGTATAAACAGTGGCGCTTGTCCGAGGACGAGGAAAAAATGACCGTGGGCAACTTTATAGTTGAAAATTTCTTTGAAATGTTCGAGTTCCTGCTCAGCTATGTTTCAAATACTATGTCATTTCTCCGTGTGGGCGGATTTGTCCTCTCCCACGCAGGCATGATGCTGGTGGTAATGACCCTTATGGAAATGTGTTCCGCCGCCGCACAGCCATTCGTGCTTGTGCTTGGCAACCTGTTTGTAATGGTAATGGAGGGCATGATAGTTGCCATTCAGATAATCAGACTTGAATTTTATGAGATATTCTCCCGCTTCTATGAGGGCGGCGGAAAACCATTCGAGCCTGTTGGTGTAAAATTTACCGCACAAACAGAATGATATTAAATTTGTGGTATTGTTTTATAGGGGCGAACATCGTTCAGTCACTCGCCGTGACGGGCATTTTACCCCGACCATTATCCATACCCGTACAATGTAATTCATAAAATCTAAAGTAAAAAATAATTTTTTGGAGGAATCAACTATGCTTATCTATTTCCTGCTCCCACTTATAGCAGTCGCACTTCTTTGTGTACCATTCATTTTCACCGCAAAGAAAATAAAGAACGGAAGATCGCCAAAGGGTGCTTTTATCGGCAACCTCTGTACATTTGCAGGCATAATGCTCTGCGCTCTTATCGTCCCTGTAGGTAATTTTGTTTCAGCCGCAAGCGAGGAGGGCGTTAAGGCCGCCCTTTCAACAGGCGCAGGCCTTGGCTACCTTGCAGCAGCCCTTGCCGTTGGACTTTCCTGCGTAGGTTCAGGCATAGCCGTTGCCGCAGGCGCTCCGGCCGCTATCGGTGCAACCTCAGAAGACCCTAAAAACTTTGTAAAGGCTCTTATCTTCGTTGTTCTTGGCGAAGGTATCGCCCTCTATGGACTTCTTATCGCTATCCTTATAATCTCAAACGTAGGCACTGCATTGGGCATTTAACATGAGATTTTATCTTATCAGCGATAATATAGATACCCAAATGGGCATGAGACTTTCAGGTATCGAGGGCGTTGTGGTGCATACCTCCGAGGAGGTGTCAAACGCACTTGATAAGGCTATGGAAATGAAAGACGTTGGCGTTGTGCTTATGACAGAGCTTGCAGTCAAGCAGTGCAGAGAAAAGGTCTATGACTATAAGCTCACAAGAGAAACGCCCCTCATAGTTGAAATACCAGACCGCCATGCCACATCAAAGATATCTGATACCATTTCCCACTATCTCGCAGAAGCAGTGGGAATAAAGCTGTGATTTTGATAGGAGTTTAGTAATGGAAAATCAGACGATAAAACTTGAACGCTTCAAGCAGGCTGTCTTTGAGGACGCTGAAAAGCAGGCAAAGCTCATAACCGAAGCCGCCGATAAACAGCGAGAAAACGAGCTTGCTCAGGCGAAAATAGAAGCACAAAGCCTCGCAGACTCAAAAAAAGCCACCACAGATAAGACCGAGGAGGCAAGAGCCGTAAGGGAAATATCTTCAAAACAGCTTGAAGCTAAAAGAAACGTGCTTTGCCATAGAGAAAAGCTTATAGACAGCGTTTTTAACAACGTAAAAAGCAGGCTTGCAACTTTCAAAGCAAGCAGAGATTATAAGTCTTGGCTAAAAGAAAAAGCCGAAAAATGCAAACAGACCTATCCCGAGCATAAGGGCGTTATCTACCTCTCACCTGAGGATATGAAATACGCCTCTGACCTTGCAGACTTTGAAGTAAAAAGCCGAGATTCCATAGAGCTTGGCGGTATGCTCATGGTCTATGAGGATATGGGTATAGCCCTTGACTATACCTTTGATTCAGCATTTGAGGGGCAGCGTTCAGCCTTTACTGAAAAAGCCGAGCTTGTGCTTGGGTAATAAGGAGTTTTTTATGGATAAAATATATTCGGTAAACGGACCTGTAGTAAAGGTTGCAGATACGAAAAGCTTTGCCATGCAGGAAATGGTCTATGTGGGCAAAAAGCGTCTTATCGGCGAGGTCATAAGAGTGCAGTCCGATTTTACCACCATTCAGGTCTATGAGGGAACAACAGGGCTTATGCCTGACGAGCCTGTTACCTCAACAGGTGCACCAATGTCCGCAACCCTCGGCCCCGGTATAATAAATAACATTTTCGACGGCATCGAAAGACCTCTTAAAAAGCTTGAAGAAGTTTCAGGCGCTTTTATCGCTGACGGTGCAGACGTAAGCTCACTTGATACAGAGAAAAAGTATCCCGTTACAATGACAGTGAAAACAGGGGATAAGCTTTCCGCAGGGGAGATTTATTGTACCTGCCCCGAAACGCCACTTATCACACATAAGTGTATGCTTTCCCCTCTGTCAAAAGGCGGAGAGGTAATATGGACAGCCGAAAACGGCGACTATACAATAAATGACGTTGTGGCAAAAATAAAAGCCCCTAACGGAGCAGTAGAGGAGCTTACCCTCTGCCAGAAATGGCCTATCAGAACATCAAGACCATGCAAAAACCGCCTGCCTATTACAAAGCCGTTGGTAACAGGTCAGCGTATCGTTGATACTATTCTGCCGGTTGCAAAGGGCGGAACAGCCGCTATCCCCGGGGGCTTCGGCACAGGCAAGACCATGACCCAGCACCAGCTTGCAAAATGGTGTGACGCAGATATAATCGTCTATATAGGCTGCGGCGAACGTGGAAACGAAATGACGCAGGTGCTTGAGGAGTTCTCAGAGCTTATCGACCCGAAAACACAAAGACCGCTTACCGACAGAACAGTGCTTATCGCAAATACCTCAAATATGCCTGTCGCTGCCCGTGAAGCCTCTATCTATACGGGCATAACCCTTGCCGAGTATTACCGTGATATGGGTTATCATATCGCAATTATGGCAGACTCTACTTCACGTTGGGCAGAAGCTCTCCGTGAGATATCAGGCAGACTTGAAGAAATGCCTGCCGAGGAAGGTTTCCCTGCCTATCTGCCGTCACGAATTTCCGAGTTTTATGAGCGTGCAGGCTATGTTGAAACTCTAAATGGAAGGGAAGGCTCTGTTACTATAATCGGAGCAGTTTCGCCCCAAGGCTCTGACTTTTCCGAGCCTGTTACACAGAATACAAAGCGTTTTGTACGCTGCTTCTGGGCACTGGATAAATCCCTCGCCTATGCAAGACATTATCCTGCAATAAACTGGAACACAAGCTATTCCGAGTATGCAGAAGACCTTGCAGATTATTATAATAAAAACGTCAATGAGAACTTCATGAAAGTCAGACAGGAGATATCAAATATCCTCGTTGAAGAAAATACCCTTATGGAGATAGTTAAGCTCATGGGTACTGACGTCCTCCCTGACGATCAGAAGCTTCTTATCGAAACCGCAAGAGCCGTAAGAGTAGGCTTTTTACAGCAAAACGCCTATCATAAAGAGGATACCTACGTTCCACTCAATAAGCAGTACCGCATGATGAAGCTTATCACAGATTTCTATGCCCTTGCAAAGAAAGCACTTTCACAGGGCGTGAACGTTGATAAAATAATAGGCTGTGGCTGGATAGAAAAGCTTATCAAAGTCAAGTATGATATACCGAACGATAAAATAGAGCTTTTTGACGAATACGAAAAGAATATGAAAGCCGATATGGAGGCTTTGACAGGAGGTGCAGGAGCGTGAACGTAAAATATATCGGTCTTAGCGAAATAAACGGACCGCTCGTTGCACTTGACCATGTAAGCGGCATTTCCTATGACGAAATGGCAGAAATAAAACTTGATGACGGCACACGCCGCCTTGCAAGAGTTGTAGAGGTGGAAAAAGACAGAGCCGTTTTGCAGGTTTTCGAGGGAACAAAAGGACTTTCCCTTGTTAATACCACCACAAGCTTTCAGGGCAAGCCTATGGAGCTTGCATTGTCTACCGAAATGCTGGGCAGGATATTCAGCGGTGCAGGCAAGCCTATCGACGGTCTGGGAGAGATCTTCCCCGAAAAGTATCGTGACATAAACGGCTCGCCCCTTAACCCTGTTTCAAGAACATATCCTCGAAACTATATAAACACAGGAATATCTTCCATAGACGCCCTTACTACCCTTATAAGAGGTCAGAAACTCCCTATCTTCTCAGGTTCGGGACTTTCCCATAATAAGCTCGCCGTGCAGATAGTAAGGCAAGCGAAAATCGCCGACGAAAACGGACAGGATTTCGCAATAGTTTTCGGAGCAATGGGCGTAAAAAACGACGTTGCAGATTATTTCAAACGCTGTTTCGAGGAAACAGGCGTTTTGCAGAGAGTCGCAATGTTTTTAAACCTCTCCAACGACCCTATCATAGAGCGTATCCTCACTCCAAGATGTGCCCTGACTTGTGCCGAATATCTTGCCTTTGAGCATGATATGCACATTCTCGTTATCCTCACAGATATGACTTCCTATGCCGAAGCCTTGCGAGAGTTCTCCTCATCAAAGGGGGAGATACCGGGAAGAAAAGGCTATCCGGGCTATCTCTATTCCGACCTTGCCTCTATCTATGAAAGAGCAGGCATTGTAAAGGGTGCAAAAGGCTCTGTTACGCAGATACCGATACTCACCATGCCAAATGACGATATCACCCACCCTGTCCCTGACCTTACAGGCTATATAACCGAGGGGCAGATTGTTCTCGACAGAAACCTCGACCAAACAGGCGTTTATCCTGCTGTTTCTATCCTGCCGAGCCTTTCAAGACTTATGAAAGACGGCATAGGCGAGGGCTATACAAGGGAAGACCACCAAATGGTGTCGAACCAGCTTTTTGCAGCCTATGCAAAGGTGCAGGACGCAAGAAGCCTTGCCTCCGTTATCGGTGAGGAGGAGCTTTCCGATACCGATAAAGCCTATCTGAAATTCGGCACGCTTTTTGAAAAGCATTTTATCGACCAAGGCTTTGACGTGAACCGTTCCATAGACGAAACTCTCGACCTAGGCTGGAGCTTGCTCTCCACCCTGCCGAAATCAGAGCTTGACCGTGTTGACGAAGAACATCTGGAGCATTATTACAGTGCCGAAAAAGCTAAGGCACTTTTTGCAGAGGACTAAAATTCAGTGCCGCACAAATAATTATGTAGGGGCGAACATTGTTCGCCCGTTATTCCACAATATTGCGGTTATTTATGATATTGCCTTCACTCACAATATTGTTGTTTGCAATTTTGAAATTATTTGCAACATCACTATTCCAATGCTGAATAAAACGGCTCACAAAGAAAAAATCGGGCGAACAATGTTCGCCCCTACTGGACTTTATTTATATACAGTGATATAATAGAAAGAGGGTGTGACCAATGGCTGAACAGCAGGTCTTTGCCACAAAGGGAAATCTTATACTTTATAAAAAGGCTCTGAAGCTTGCCGCATTGGGCTATGAGCTTCTGGACAGAAAAAGAAATATCCTTATAAGAGAGCTTATGAGCCTTGTTGACAAAGCAGGGGAGCTTAGAGGAAGCATTGAGGACACCTACAAGGAAGCCTACAGCGCACTCCAGCTTGCAAATATCTCCATGGGTCTTGTTACACCTTATGCAAATTGCATCCCTGTTGAAACAGGCGTTGAGATAAGCACAAGAAGCGTCATGGGCGTTGAGCTGCCAAAGGTCACGCTTAAAGAACGCCCTCTGAAAGTCACATACGGCTTTTCTCAGACCGATTCTCAGCTTGACAGAGCCTATCTTGCCTTTGAAAAGGTAAAACAGACCACAGCAGTCCTCGCAGAGGTGGAGAATAGTATCTACAGACTGTCCGTAGCCATAAAAAAGACACAGCGCAGAGCAAACGCCCTGCAAAACATAATCATTCCAAGAAATGAACGCATAGTGAAATTCATTACTGACTCTCTTGAAGAAAAGGACAGAGAGGAGTTCTCACGAATGAAAGTAATAAAGGCGGCAAAGCTAAAGTCGGCAAAATGATATTTGTAATGGCGCGGCGTAATTTCTGCAATGTTATTGCAGGGGCGGTCACTCGCCGTGACGGGCATTTCACGCTGTGCATTTATTAATGCAACACCTTTGTACTGCACAAATAAATTGTAGGGACGACCTGAGGTCGCACGTCTAGTCGCCAGCTTGCAGTATTATAAAAACATGAAAGGAAAGATAAAAATGGAATATATCAAAAAAGTATTCAGAAGCTATTGGATATTGTCTATATTCTGCGTAGTGCTGGGCATTGCGCTCATAATCGACCCTAATTTCTTTACCGACGCCATAGGCTATGTTATCGGCGGGCTTTTCACCGCTTTCGGTGCAGTGGAGCTTATAAGATACTTCGCCATGGGCAAAGACGACCAGAGCTATTCTTCAAGCCTTGTAAGAGGAATAATCCTCGCCGCCATAGGCATTTTCATTATCATAAGACCTGACTTTATCCCGAAAGTCATTGCCGTTGTCTGCGGACTTTATATGCTCATAAGCGGCATCGTGAACATTCAGGACTCCCTTAACCTTAGACGTGCAGGTGTAGAAAGCTGGAACGTAAGCTGTATCTCAGCCGCTGTTACCACTCTCGTTGGTATACTTCTCCTCTTTGACCCTCTTATTTTAGGGGAAACCGCAATGATAGTCCTTGGTATCGCTCTGCTCGTTTCAGGTGTGACGAATATCTTCGGCTGTTTTACCGCAGGCTCAAAGCTCAAAAAGGTAAAGAAGCTTATGAAAAAAGAGCTCAAAGACAGACCTGATAAGGATCATTATATAGATATTTAGGATATTATCGTAGGGGCGACCTATGGTCGCCCACTTTTTTTCACTATTTTAGCAGTTTGATGTATTTCTTTACAAAAATATGTGCATTTTATTGACGTGAGATGTGATTTCACAAGTTTCAACAAATATTTTTGCGTCGATTTGTAAAAGTCTATAAAAATAAAAAAAAGTCTTGACAAACAAGGTCAAAAGGTATATACTCATAACTGTAAACAGCAAAGGCGCTGTGAACCGATTAGGTTCGCAGTGTCTTTTTTTATTTCTTTAGACTATAATTTATAATAGGAGGAATTCAATATGGCAAACGTTCCTGAATATTTCGGCTCAGACGTATTCAATGAATCAGTGATGAAAGAAAGACTTCCAAAGGCTACATACAAGGCTTTGAAGAAGACTATCGACAACGGCGATCCACTTGATATCGAGGTTGCAAACATCGTTGCTAATGCAATGAAGGACTGGGCAGTTGAAAAGGGCTGCACACATTACACCCACTGGTTCCAGCCAATGACAGGTCTTACAGCAGAAAAGCTCGACAGCTTTATCTCACCAACTGAGGACGGTCACGTTATCATGGAGTTCTCAGGCAAGGAGCTTGTTAAGGGCGAACCTGACGCTTCTTCTTTCCCTTCAGGCGGATTGAGAGCAACATTCGAGGCAAGAGGCTATACAGCTTGGGACCCAACTTCATACGCATTCATTAAGGAAAAAGCCCTTTGTATTCCTACTGCTTTCTGTTCATATAATGGCGAAGCGCTTGATAAGAAAACTCCGCTTCTCCGTTCAATGGAAGCTATCAATAAATCAGCTCTCAGAATTTTGAAGCTGTTCGGCTCAGACGCAACAAGAGTTACATCAAACGTTGGTCCTGAGCAGGAATACTTTCTTGTAGACAGAGAGATGTATGCGAAGAGAGAGGATCTTATCCTTGCCGGCAGATCGCTTTACGGTGCACCTGCTCCAAAGGGTCAGGAACTTGAAGATCACTATTTCGGTACTATCAAGACAAGAGTTCAGGCTTACATGAAAGATCTTGACGAGCAGCTCTGGAAACTTGGTATCTACGCTAAAACAAAGCATAACGAGGTAGCGCCTGCTCAGCACGAGCTTGCTCCTATCTATGGCACAACAAATATCGCCACCGACCACAACCAGCTCACAATGGAGATCATGAAGAGAACAGCCAGAAAGCACGGCTTCAAGTGCCTGCTTCATGAGAAGCCATTCGCTGGCATCAATGGTTCCGGTAAGCATAACAACTGGTCTATCTCAACAAACACAGGTGTAAACCTCCTCGATCCTGGTAAAACACCTGCTGAGAACGCTCAGTTCCTCCTGTTCCTTACAGCAGTTATCAAGGCTGTAAATGATTATCAGGATATCCTGAGAGCTTCAGTTGCTTCTGCCGGTAACGACCATAGACTTGGCGCTAACGAAGCTCCTCCGGCTATTATTTCTATCTTCCTTGGCGACGAGCTTACAGGCGTTCTCGATGCTATCGTAAACGGCGTTAAGTATGAGGACAAGAGAGTTGAGATGGAGATCGGTGTTGACGTTCTGCCACACTTCCCTAAGGATACAACAGATCGTAACAGAACTTCACCATTTGCATTCACAGGCAATAAGTTTGAGTTCAGAATGCCTGGTTCAAAGCTTTCAGTAGCAGGTCCTAACACAGTTCTTAACACTATCGTTGCTGACGTTCTCGATCAGTTTGCTGACGAGCTTGAAAAGGCTGACAACTTCCAGGACGCTCTTGACGATCTTATCAAGAGAACTATCAAGGAAAATCAGAACATCATCTTCAACGGCAATGGTTATTCAGACGAGTGGCCTGTTGAAGCTGAAAAGAGAGGACTTCTTAACCTTAAGTCAACTCCTGAAGCTGTTCCTACATTCCTTGCACAAAAGAATGTTGACGTATTCTCTAAGTACGGAGTTTATACAGAAGCTGAGCTTCAGTCAAGAGTTGAGATCCTCCTCGACGAGTATTGCAAGACGCTCAATATCGAGGCTCTTACAATGATCGACATGGCTAAGAAGGAGATCCTTCCTGCTGCTGCTAAGTATATCAAGGATATTGCAAAGACTGCTGAGCTTGCAAAGAGCTGCGGTGCTGAAACTGTATTCGAGGAAGAAACAGTTAAGGAAATTTCAGCTCTCGTAACTGAGATGTACAAGGCACTTGGCACACTGGAAGCTGATGTACAGAAAGTACACGCTATCGAGGACACACAGGAAATGGCAAACTTCTTCCACGATACTATCTTTGCAGATATGGGTGCTCTCAGAGTTCCGGCTGATAAGATCGAAACACTGGTAGGCAAGGATTACTGGCCTTATCCAACATACAGCGACCTGCTGTTCTACGTTAAGTAAGGGACAATTCAAATTTTCAATATAACACGGACTTTATAACAAACTAACCACAGATCTACTACTTTGTTCCCCTACAGCCACAATAATATACAGAATGCACAATGAAGTGTATGACAGACCGAGCCGAATGGCTTTGGTCGTCATACGCTTTTTTGTATTTTAGGAGGAAAAAGATATGACAAACACAGTAACAGTATTGGCTGAAAGCACAGGCTTCAGTGCTGTCAATACTATATGGGTACTGTTGGGAGCTGCACTTGTATTCTTTATGCAGGCAGGCTTCGCAATGGTTGAAACGGGCTTCACCCGTGCGAAAAACGCAGGTAACATAATCATGAAAAACCTGATGGACTTCTGTATCGGAACTCCGCTGTTCTGGCTCTTTGGTTTCGGTATAATGTTTGGCGACGGAAAGTTCATCGGAGCTTACAAGGGAATCGCTGATTCAACATATGCCTCAGCTGCTCCAGACGGAGTGCCTTTCTTTGCTTTCCTTATCTTCCAGACAGTTTTCTGTGCAACAGCAGCAACTATCGTTTCCGGAGCTATGGCAGAAAGAACAAAGTTCATTTCTTATTGTATCTATTCAGCAATTATAAGCCTTCTGGTCTATCCTATCGAGGCTCACTGGATCTGGGGCGGCGGCTGGCTCGCAGACCTCGGCTTCCATGATTTCGCAGGTTCAACTTGCGTTCATATGGCGGGCGGCGTTGCAGCATTCGTTGGCGCAGCTATCCTTGGTCCTCGTATCGGTAAGTATGACAAGAACGGCAAGGCAAAGGCTATCCCAGGTCACTCGCTTACACTTGGCGCACTTGGCTGCTTTATCCTTTGGTTCTGCTGGTTCGGATTCAACGGTGCGTCAACAACTTCAATGGAAGGCGACGCTATCCCGCTTGCAGGTAAAGTTTTCGTAACAACAAACCTTGCAGCAGCAGTTGCAACTATCACAACAATGATTTTTACTTGGATAAAGTATAAGAAGCCTGATGTTTCAATGACACTTAACGCTTCACTTGCAGGTCTTGTAGCTATCACAGCTCCATGCGACACAGTTTCACCAGTATCAGCAGCTATAATCGGTATCGTTGCAGGTATCCTCGTAGTTGTAGGTGTAGAGTTTATAGATCAGGTACTCAAGATAGATGACCCGGTTGGTGCTTGCGGAGTTCATATGCTCAACGGTATGTGGGGTACTATCGCAGTGGGTCTTTTCTCAGACGGTACTTGCGGTGAAAAGGGACTCTTCACAGGCGGTGGAGCACATCTCCTTGGTATCCAGCTTCTCGGTATGGTATCAGTTATCGCTTGGATAGCTATCACAATGACTATCGTATTCCAGATCATCAAGCACACGATCGGTCTTAGAGCTTCCGAGCAGGAAGAGATCCTTGGTCTTGACGTTACAGAGCATGGTCTTGTATCTTCTTACGCTGATTTCGCACCAGCAATGTCACAGGCAATGCTCAGCTATACAAAGGACGATGCAAAGAGCGTTGTAAAGGTAGACAAGTCAACAAAGCCTGTAGTTCCTGTTGAGAAGGCTATCAAGGTAGAATCTTATGCAACAGACGCACCGTCTGCTGACGGCACACCTAAGATGACAAAGGTCGCTATCATCTGCAAGCAACAGAAGCTCAACGATCTTATCACAGCTTTGGAGGACATCGACGTAACAGGTGTTACAGTAACGAATGTTCTTGGCTGCGGAATGCAGAAAGGACAGCCTGAGTATTACCGTGGTGCAGTTGTTGAAACAAATCTGCTGCCAAAGGTAAAGGTCGAGGTCGTTATCTGCAAGGTACCAACAAGAGCAGTTATCGATGCTGCAAAGGCAGCCCTTTATACAGGTCATATCGGAGATGGAAAGATCTTTGTATACAACATTGAGAATGTAGTAAAGATCAGAACGAATGAAGAGGGTTATGACGCACTTCAGGACGATTAAGCCTTAAAGATGACGGGTGACTACCCAATAAAATTGCCCCCATCCCACTTATAAATTATAGCTTGGAACCCGTGGTCGAGTAATTCGGCTGCGGGTTTCAAGTTTTGTGGAGAAGCTCAAGGCATTATGAATAGATAGACAAAAGGGACATTGCCGAATGTTGGCAATGTCCCTTCGTAAATTATCAAAAAAGTGATAGCTGCTCAGATAAATAAAAAGCGTGTTCCATATGTTGCTTTGCCTCTGTTTCAAGTATTTCGACGTTTGAGAGTGGAAGGTTCTTGAAACGAAGCTGATAGACCATATCAAAGAAGCTCGTTACAGCCGCAGTTCCAAGATGCGTAAGACAGATCAGCTGTATATGGAAATGCCTTGCTATGCGGAACATAGGCTCAAGAAGGTGAGGCGAAGAGATCGGTCCGAATGGATTATCAAGGATCAGTACGCCGCTTGTTGAATTTAGATTGTTTGTAAGGCTTCTTGTGTAATTCATAACGGATACGATCAGGGAAAATAAAACAACAAATTGTTCTCCGCCAGAGTTTGCTTTCAGAGCGTCCTGCCATGAACGATAGCGGCAGTTCTGAATATTTTTATCGATCTTAAATACATTGATAGGAATGTTCTCATTGCCAATGTAGCAATTCAAGAGGCGTCTGATATCAAGATGATCGTTATGAGTTTTCGGTGCTGTTGTATTTTCAGACAGATGCTTTTGGACTTGTTCAGTTATGAAATGATCGATCCTTTTATAAGACTGATCGCTGTCTGGATCAATCTCAGGCAAAACTATCTGTATCATATGTTTTTTTACGTTACCGATCTGTACGACCGATCTACCAGACAGTGTTTTTAGATTATCATATAAACGTCCGGCACGCTGTTTGCAATGATCTACAAGTTGCTTTCTGCTGTCTTCAACATCTTTAAGCTGAACGGCAAGCTGAGCGATACGATCCTGATAACGCTTGATATCGCTTTCTGTTCGTTCATAAAGTGTAAAGTATTTATCTCCCTTGATATGATCATCGTCGATCACTGATAGAATGCCGTCCAGTGTTCCCATAAACAAAGTATGTGTATTTCTGAATGGCTCAAGTTCACGGCTATGGTATTTCTTTGCTTTGTCCTCTGCTTGTGTCAGCTGATCGATGCAATGCTTTATTGTATCGATCAAGTTATCAGTATCCTGTGGGATCTCTGATATTTTAGGAGTATACTCTGTAAAATCAAGCTTGTGATCTTTTTTGCATCTATCAATGCATATCCATTCTATATTCAAATCGTTTAATTTCTTTTTGCATTCTTCACTTTCTCGCTCAGCTGCTTCTAATTTATTTTCACATTCTTTTATACGGCGTTCAAAATCAGAACCAACCTCAGAACGTGGCAAAAGCTCTGCATTGAGTTCTGCTAGCTTTTTCTTAGCATGTTCCAGATCATTTTTCACTTTGGTATGATAGTTCGATGCTTGAGAATGTTGCTCATAAGCCTGCGATCTTGCTTCTTTTGCCAGATCAAGCTGTTGTTCAGTGTCATTATAGGCGTTGGCAGAATATTCTGTGCTTTTGTATTCTGTTGGTTCTATATGGAATCTTTTGATATCATTTTCTTTATGAACGATGCTTTCTTGCACCTGTTCCAGTCGCTTCTGCAGCGTTTTGCGATTAGCTGAATTATTCTCCAGATAAAGTCGGTATTCCTCGAGCATGACCGAATGATCCTCTGTAAGTATTTCTGCTTTCGGTGTGTCTTTCAGCTCATGCGACAGTTTTTGATGATCGGTCAGCTTATTCTGGAGGTCACAGAGAAGACTATCATTATCCTGTATACTCTTATCCAGTTGTTTTTCTTTCTGATGCATTCCATCTATTTGTTCAGAGATCTCTCTGCAAATAGTTTCCAATTCTATGATTTTTTCGCTAACGCTCTCATATTGTGAGATGATCTTACAAATACGCTCAAATTCGGATCGTTTATTTTCGATATGGGATTTTGATATTTGACTTTTTTCGCTTATTTGACGATTTTCCTTTGCTCGTGCTTTGATCTCGCTCTTTTGCTTCTCAAGAACCGAAAGCTTAGTTTGTATCTCCTGAAGCTTTTCTTTAAGCTTCTCTATGCCTGCCTGTAATTGCTGCTTATGATCTGCGGCGTATGTAAATTTTGATAGTATGCTGCGTTCTGATTCCCATTCCAATATCTGATGCTGTATATTATCTATATCTGCTTTTGTTTCGCCAAGTCTTTTCTGTATATTTTCTTTATAAGTAAATGCGTCCTGAAAATATTCTTTATCATATGCAGAAATAAACCGTTCAGGCTCGTTCCAATCTCCATCGGCCATATCAGCAAGTTCAGAGCGTGAATATACTGGAACAACAGCCGATAACCATGAATCTGGCGATTGTGACAGCAATTTGACCTTCTCCTTTTCAGAATCAACGATCACAGAATAAGCAACGAGAGGATTGACGGTAAGGATATCTTCTCGTATTTTTGCATTTTGTAAATTTAGGTACTGCTCGCCTGTTTGATAAGCGATACCTGATTCCTGCAAAAAGCTTACAGCTGTTTTTGAGAGGTGAAGCTGACCTGCATTTATACATCGTAGCTGCTCGCTTAGCAACTCAGCACAGCGTTCCGTTTGCCGAAGCTGTTCTCTTAGCTTTGCAAGTATTTGCTCAAGGCTTGATAACGGCTCATCAGTAAATAATCTGTCTTTAGATATTGATAAATGCTCTAAGACTTTAATAACTGCATCATATGCTTGCTGATATTCTTTCAATTCTGTTTCCTGCTGCTTTAAATTGGCTTTACATTCCTCTTGCGTTCGGTGAAGCTCGCCCATCTGATTATCCTGAGCGTCACGTTCCTGTTCAAGCCGGCTCTCCTCAAGCAGGCACTTTTTGATATTCTCCTCAGCAAGCCTGAGCTGCTCATCGTAGTCCGCACGAATGCTCTCAGCGTCTTTCTTAGAAAAGCTTCCGTCAAGCATAATAGTCATATGCAAAGCAAGCGTTGCCAAAGCCTTGTTGATCTGATCAAGCAAACTCTTTTTTTGACCGATATCCTGATTTAAGCTGTCATTCTCGTGATCATGCTGCTTTTTAAGGCGTGAGAGCTCTTCCTTTATGGAATCCAAAGCTTCAGACAGTTCTTTTTTAGTTGCTTCCTTCTGCTTTAATTTGCCCTCAGTCTGCCTTATCAGCTCTGTTGTTAGCAAAGACAGTGAATATTTTAAAGAAAGTATATGGGAATCCTGCGTTCCTTGGTCAAGCTCTCTGATCTGTGCAGTCAATGCCTTCTCATCATTTTGCTGTTTAAGCAGCTCCTTGTACTCTTTGGCAGCGTTCAGGGCCTTGACTTTATGTTCAAGCCTGTTATACTGACTTTCGGCATCATCTTTTTTCTGTTTGCATTCTGCAAGCCATATGGTTGATTTATCAAAATCAGCCTGTAAAAGATAAACAGCTTTTGATGCTGCTTCGGTTTTGATGTGCTTCTGTTTTGTCTTTAAGTCGGATATTGCTTTTTCAAGCTGTTGTTGTCTTTCTTTGTTCAGCTTGATTTGATGCTGAAGTGTAAATGAATGATCAGCCAATTGGTGTATAGACTGTATCTTCTGATCTTCTGCGTTCCACATATCCTTTATTAGCTGAAGCATACCCTGCAGCTTATCTGTAAAATCCCTGATCTGCGACTTTAAGAGTAGATTTTTCTCCTGCCCGGCATAGCTGACCGCATAGTTGATAAACATTTCTTCAAGGGATCTTGTTGACGTATCGTTGCTCGGCATAACGCCAGGAATAATAAATTTGTCAAGTAATCTGTCGCTCGTTTTATATTCCTCAAAGAACTTTGTAATGCCGCCTTCTACTGCATTGATCGGCACAAGAATGTTTTCCCATTCGGTATGGAAAATACCGAATTCCTCTAAACGCTTCTGATAACGGCGCAATGAATCAGAAGGATAGTATTCGACCCTTCTGTTTTGCAGATATTTGCGAAGCTCGTCAAAAGAGATCGGGCGGATATGACTGCCTGTGCGCTGTGAAAGAGGGAGACTGATAAGATCGAGCTTGTCGCCTGCTCTTGTGTAATCATGTATGAAAGTATAATAACGAATGGTCTTGCTCTCATTTTCGTCATCTGCTGTGGTGCTTGCAGCCAGTGCGATCCCTGTGAGCAGACTATTATGTGATCCGTCCAATGCCCACTCAATCAAGACAAACGCATGATCCGTGCCTTTCTGAAAAAAATCGCTGATATTACGATTCTGAACTTTTGCCTTCGGGCAAATAGGCTGGAGCAACAACTGAACGATAACAGACTTGCCTCCGCCGTTATCCAGATTAAAAAGAGTATCTATTGGTTTTCCTTCAGCGTTCTCAGTGCAGAAAATCTCGTCTGGTATCAGCTTTGCACCATTATTGAACCTGAAATTTACAATTCGTATCTTACGGATCGCTGGCATCTGGTTTTCCTCCTTCAAGAATAGAATGTATTTCAGTAATGCGGGTCTGAGATAAATAATACGGCATAAGGTCATTCAGCTTGACCGTTGGTTTCCATACACCGTCAGCGTCATACAGCAATTCCTCATCACGAAACTTTCTGATGATCTTCATGAAACAGCCATGTTTGGTATCTACAGAGTTGGATTCATCACCACGCTTTGCGAGCCAGTTGTCAGCAAGGTGTAGAAAATCTATGCTGTACTGTGCTGAAGCATTTTTTAAGGATTCTCCTTCAGAGCGTACCTGCTCACAATGCTTTGTGAACTCGGAAAGAAAATCTGATTCTTTGATGTAATATCTTGTTTGCAGTGTGTTTCCTTTTCCTCCGTAAAGCTCATGTAAAAGAAAGATCGCCATATAATTCAGCAAATAAAGCTCTTCAAGCTTTTCATTGCCAACGCTGCGGCGGAAATCATTGTTATCCTGCGAAAATAATTCGTTGTTTGGATCCGGCAAAAGATAAAGTCTGCCGTTCGTTTTGTAAAGAGTGAAATCAAGCTCCTGTTCCATGATCGCAAGTTCAGAAGCAATTTCCGGATCATTATAATATTCATAATACGCAGGGGACTGCTCACGGGTAATGTAACCATTTTCCATAAGCTTTGCAAATAGTTTCAGACTTTCAGGCCTCATCTTCTCACCTCGATCTTAAAATCATTCATCTCGATATGTCCGCCTTTATGATCAGACAAAGTTATAACATTATCGAGTTTATATATCATTATCGACTCCATTTGTACCGATTCTTCAGGAAGCTCGCTCAGACAATAAGAGAGATCAAATTCTCCCACAGGAACGATTATGTCATGCTGTGCCGAACGCCAGCCTGCGATATCTATTTCTCCAAGTCCATAGAGCTTCAGCATGACGTCAGGCAATGCTTTTTCCTGCATTTGTTCATGCAGCTGCGTTTTAGATACAGTGTCAAGATATTCGCTAAAATTAAAGACCGCCCTGTTTTCGGCAAAAGACAGCAGTCCTCTTATTATCTCAACATATCTTTCGTTTCTGATATCTGCCACATTTTCAGCAGTGTCATCACTTGTGATATCTATACCGTCATCTCTGCTGACCTCTCTTATAGAATTTTGCCGTCTGTAAAAAAGATCAATACCAAACAGATGCGGAAATTCTGGACGATAAAGCGGTGCAAATAATTTTCCCACATCTTTAGAATCTTTTAATTGCATTTTCTGCAATGGAAGCAGTAACTCCTGTTCAATGTCAAAGTGACCCGCCTGCAAATAAGAGAAGCTATCATCTAAAAGATCAGCATATAGTTCAGATAGTGTGAATTTCTGGTTAAATACTCGGCTTTGCTCGCTAATTACAGTATCAATGTTTTCAAGGATCTCATGTATCTCTTTTTCGGTCTGACATATTTGGCGGTCTTCTTTTATTTCAGCGACTGCGAATGCCTGCAATTTTGCCGATACAAGGCTGCGGATATCGCTGAGCTGTTTGTTTTCGTTCTCAAAGGAATCTCTGACCTGATCGACGATATCTTCGTATTCATCGATCGATACCTCAGAGATATTGATCCTACACCGAAGCATAAAGTCGTCCATTCTTGTTTTCAGATTTCTGACTCTGCTAACTAATTCACGGCTTTCACGAAGTGCTTTGCCATAGTTGCCACGCTTAATAAACTCTTGTAACTTGAATCGGCTTACAGAAAAGTCCAATTCGCTGTCGATCTCCTTGGTTCTGAAAAGAAACTCATAGGCTTCATTTGTCAGAACATAGCTTCCGCTTTGCTGCTCGAATAAGATCAGAGAGCCCTGTTCACGGAAATTTTCGTAATGACTGTCGAACGTTTCAAATCTTCGCACTTTTCCTCCGCTTTGCAGTACATCTGTTACGATATAATCTGTCAGGGTCTTTGCTTCCTCTGGCTCATATCCATAAATATCGGCTAATTCACGCAGAAATACTGTGATATCCTGCTTGGTACAGCGTTCGCCATAGCGAAGTGTATTGTCCATGATAAAGACCATTACCATAAGTATGAGATTATCGGTTTTATCATCATCATTATGCAATATTTCACGGATCTCGGTGGGCTTGCTTCTTTGTAGCCAGTATTTGATGAGATTCACGAATCGCATACGTTTTTCAAAATCTTGTAATAATTCTTTGGAACCTGCTGAGATCATTATTTTACCTCATATTATCTGCCAGTACGGGATATGAGAGTATCTCCTGTGGCAATCGTTTATTATCCTCGATTATTTGTGTGATCTGCTTTTGCTCATAATCAGAAAACAAGGGCAATATCCCTGTCATTTCGGGAATGATGCATCTTCCGTCGCTGCTGTCAGGGAGCCTTATGCTTCGACTCAGTTCCAGCATTTTCTGATATGCAGGAACGAACAATTCAATATGAAGCCCTTTTGCTTCCTTGCAAAGGCGAAGAAAAATGTCAAAACCAGCTCTGTCAATATCTCCGCAATACAGAAATCTTGTTTCATCTGCTCCTAAATATTGTGCATAGGAACGAAATTTTTCTTTTCCTGTAATGTCATCCCCCTGACCAAAGATCACTCCGTCGATCTTAGAATCAAATATTGAGCAGGCTCCGGAGCCATACATTAAGCGTCTTATATTGAACCAGATATCCTTGTTTTCGCAAATAAGCAATGTCATTCTGTTTTTACGAACGGGAATATAATCGGAAAAGCACTGTTCCGGTGTTTCGTAAAATTTAAGCACATCACCAGTGATGCCCATTCTTTCTAATAGTCTTAAATGGTCGTCTAATTTTTTCTCGTCACCAAAGATAGAAAAGGAACGTTCACGTCGGGACATCATATCACTGTCCTTGTCATACGTCAGCCATTCACTTAATCGAAGTAAAAAAGCCTTATTTTTTACAAACTGTATTCGATTGCGAAGAAGATATTCATTCTTTGTCAGCCTCGGATGGAGAGCATCGATCTCATAACGTGATATTTGCTGTGGCTTTTCTATAGAGATCGTATATCTCATATACAGTGGTATTTTCAGATTGCCATTTGTTCCACTGCTTTTGACAGGAGTCAAAATGCCCTGCTCAGTAAGCTCGCTGATCTGTTGGGCTAACTGTTCATGATCTTGACATATTCGGTTTAGCTCCTCCAGTGAGATCCGTTTTCGAGTATGATCCTGCAGAGCTTTATATAACGGATTATTGTTTTTGCTCATACTTTGCCACCTCTGTTCTGAATTAATAACAACATATACATATTGTAGCATGATTTAGTCAAAAAAACAAGTTATTATTAACAAAAATGGTGTGCTATATGGTTTTATGCGTTATTATAAAGTAAAGGGCAGATACCTCGATAATGAAGTATCTGCCCTTTGTGATTCATAACTGTAATAAAGGATCTACTTTGGTTAATGCGAATTATTCTTCTATTTCTGTGGTCTTGATGTGAAGCTCTTCAAGCTGCTTCTCGTCTACTGTGGACGGACAAGAACTCATAAGCTCGCTGGCGTTCTGTACCTTTGGGAACGCTATTACATCTCTAAGGCTGTCGGCGTTGCAGATTATCATGGAAAGTCTGTCAAGTCCTATGCCAATGCCGCCATGCGGTGGTGCTGCATAACGATAGGCGTCTACGAGGAAGCCGAACTTTGCTTCTATCTCTTCGTCTGTCATGCCCAGTGCTTCAAACATTTTCTGCTGAAGCTCAAAGTCTGTTATTCTCATTGAACCTGATGAAAGCTCTGTGCCGTTGAGGACAAGATCCCATGCCTTTGCACGAACGTTTGCAGGGTCGGTGTCAAGATAGTCAAGACACTCCTCCATTGGCATTGTGAATGGGTGGTGCGCTGCTACCCATGTGTCGTTTTCGTCATCATACTCAAAGAATGGCATTTCTGTTATCCATACAAAATTGAACTTGCCCTCCGGGATAACGCCAAGACGCTTTCCGCAGATAAGTCTGAGTGCACCCAAAGTTGGAAGAACTACCTTGTTCTTGTCGGCACAGATGAGGATAAGGTCGCCCTTTTCTGCTCCAACGGCTGCGTTTATCTTCTCAAGATCGCCCTCGCCAAGGAACTTCTTGAATGAGCAGTTTGGCTCGTCTGCCCAGCGGATATACGCAAGACCCTTTGCACCTATGCCCTTTGCGTGCTCAACAAGCTTGTCGATCTCTTTTCTTGTGTATGTTGCCGCACCGCCCTTGACGTTTATTGCACGAACTGAGCCGCCTGCCTCGATAGCTGACTTGAATACCACAAAGTCTATATCCTTAACGGTTTCTGTGATATCCTGTATCTCCATGCCGAAACGTGTATCAGGCTTGTCAGAGCCATAACGGCTCATAGCGTCTGCAAATGTAAGTCTTGGCAGTGGGAGCGTTACCTCTACACCGAGTATCTCTTTGAAAAGCTTTTCGATATAGCCCTCGATACAAGCCTGGATATCCTCCTGATCGACAAAGGACATCTCAAGGTCTATCTGTGTGAACTCAGGCTGTCTGTCAGCTCTCAGGTCCTCGTCACGGAAACATCTTGCAAGCTGGATATATCTGTCATAGCCTGATATCATAAGGAGCTGCTTGTATATCTGCGGTGACTGTGGAAGTGCATAGAACTTGCCTGCGTGAACTCTTGAAGGAACGAGGTAATCTCTTGCACCCTCAGGGGTGGACTTCATCATCATAGGAGTTTCTATTTCAAGGAAGCCATTGTCATAGAAATACTCTCTTGTTATCTGAGCTATCTTATGACGGGTGATGATATTCTTCTGAAGCTTTGGATTTCTAAGGTCAAGGTAGCGGTATTTGAGCTTCAGCTCATCGTTTACCTTATCTGAGTTTGTTACCTCAAACGGTGTTGTTTCAGCCTTTGAGAGAATTCTCAGGTCTGTTACGGCAACTTCTATCTTGCCTGTTTTTAGCTTTTCGTTCACGCTCTCACGAGGACGTACCATACCCTTTGCCATGAGGACATACTCGCCTTTTACAAGCTGAGCCTTTTCAAAAACGGCTCTGTCTGTTTCATCATTGAATGCAAGCTGTACAAGTCCAGTTCTGTCACGGAGGTTGATGAAGATAAGGTTGCCCATATCTCTTACTCTGTCGGCAAAGCCGCATACAACTACTTCCTGCTCTGTTTCAGGCACTTCGCCGCAGTAATGGGTCCTGCGTAAGCCCTTCATTGTATCAAGTTTCATTTTACATTACTTCCTTTTCTTTGGGTTTGTATTGATAAAAATTATTCATCGCTTTCGTCTGTTTTGCTGACGGCAGGCGGGAAGCTGTCGAGATAGGCTCTGACGAACTTCTTCTTGTTGTCCCAGAACATGAGGAACAATCCCACGAGCCATATTGCGGCAAAGCACACTGCACCTGTTTTCTCTTCCAGTGCCACAAGCATAAGGGTGAGGAAAAGCACAAGCACCGTCCATATGACACCCACAACATAGGCATAGATAGGCTTTCTGAACTTGCCGTATATCCTAGAGCCGTTTGGGGTCTTTTCTACCTTGCCATAAAAGCCTGTTGAGCCTCCGTCACGCTTTTTGGCGGTATGGTGGAATATCTGAAAGCTATCAGCGTCTGTGCGGTAGCCATAAAAAATGGTATCGTCACGGTGGTTCTTCATGAACTTGCTTTGGGAGAGAATGTTTATAGTCGGTTTATGCTCGATAAGGTCGCCGTCAAGCTTTCTGAGAACTCTTTTGGGCGAAAGTGAGGTCTCTACCTCATAGGTCACGGGTCTTATTGCAAGCATTATTTATCTTCCTTTTTATCGGGATAATCAGCAGGGTCAAAGACCTTGTCGTTTATCTTTATCTGTCCGCCTGTGTGGGTGTTGCAGAGCATACCATAGATAGTGCCGCATTTTGTACACCTGAACTGGTGGAAAAGCTTTTCAGCATACCACTTGTTGTCGTTATCCATTATCTTATCAAGTGGGCAGGTCTGATAGGTCATTTCAACTTCCCCTGCCAGCAGCATTCTTGCAAGAGAACCTATGCAGAGCATATATTCCTGCGGAGTGTGTATTTCTACCAGAGGTATTTTCTCGCACTGTTCACATCTCATTGCTTAGTTCTCCTTTCCGATAAATTTCTCTATATCAGCGTCGATATCCTTGAACATATCTGCCATAAGTGCATTTGAAAAGTTCTCGGCAATGGTGTTGTCAAGCCTGATATCTGTCTGCTCGCCTGTTGCCATGTTTTTGAGCTTTGCAACGCCTGATTCTATCTCGTTGTCGCCAAGCACCATAACGAACTTTGCACCTATTTTGTTTGCATACTTCATCTGAGCGTTAAGTCCTTTGCCTATAAGGTCATATTCTACGAAACAGCCCTCTTCTCTAAGCTCGGAGGCTATGCCCATTGCCTTTTTAAGGGCGTCCTCGCCCATTGGTACGATATAAAGGTCGCAGGTCTTTGGCTCCATATAGTCGCAGCCCTGAGCGTCCATTACCATGAGAAGTCTTTCAAGTCCCAGACCAAAGCCGAGGGCAGGGGTCGGCTTGCCGCCAAGCTGCTGGATAAGTCCGTCATAACGTCCACCGCCGCAGACTGTACCCTGTGCGCCTATCTCATCGGTGATGAACTCGAAAACTGTTCTTGTATAGTAGTCAAGACCTCTTACTATCTTAGGGTTGATGTCAAAGTCGATGCCCATTACGGAGAGGTACTCCTGAAGCTTCTCAAAGTGTTCTTTGCAATCATCACAGAGATAATCGAGGATAACAGGGGCGTCCTTGCCAAGCTCCTGACAGTGTTTGATTTTACAATCAAGTATTCTCATTGGATTTTTGTCAAGTCTGTCCCGACAAGTCTCGCAAAGCTGGTCTTTTCTTGCGGCAAAATACTCTTTCAGAGCCTTGCGATACTCTGCACGGCAGGTTGGACAGCCTATAGAGTTGATGTTGAGCTTGATGTTTCTGAGTCCTGCTCTGTCAAGAACGCTTTTTGCAAGTGAAATTACCTCTGCGTCTGCTCTTGGGCTTTCTGAGCCGACCATTTCACAGCCGAACTGGTGGAACTCTCTGAGTCTGCCCTTTTGTGTGTTCTCGTGTCTGAAAAATGAGAGGATATAATAGACCTTCTGCGGCAGACCCTCGTTCATAATGCCGTTTTCAAGGACAGCTCTCATTGTGCCGGATGTTCCCTCCGGACGGAGTGTGAACTTTGAGTCGCCTGCTGCGGAAACGGAATACATCTCTTTCTGAACAACGTCTGTTGTTTCGCCAACAGAACGCACGAACAGACCTGTTTCCTCAAAAGTTGGTACTCTTATTTCTTTGAAGCCGTATATTTCGGCAGCTTCGGAAACTATCTTCTCTACAGTGTGCCACTTATAGACCTTTGAGGGAACGATGTCCTCTGTGCCTTTTGGCTTTTTAACTATCAATGCCATATAATAACGATCCTTTCTGTATTTTGTCTTGAACTTTTGAATACCGATATCGTTTAAATAGCTGTGATATCAGGACGTTGTTAATAAATGGGCGAACACTGTTCACCACTACATTAAAGAGCCTTGGTGCTGTTAATTACAACGTTTCAAATTTCAAAATCGTCAATAAAACCTTTTTTTATATAATAACCGAATTTAAGACATTCGTCAAGTGCTGTTGTGCTGCCTTTTTCGGTCATTGACCAATTATTTCGCTGAGTGCTGCCACAGCTGGCAGGGCAGGGGATAATTTTCTGTGTGAAAAAGTGCTGTGCAAGCATGGCGGCACGCCGCATATGATAGGCGGTGGTGACGATTATGATGCTTTTGCAGTTTGGGAAATGCTTTTTTACAAGCTCGGCTGCGTTTTGCAGATTTTCCACGGTATCAAGAGAGTGTGTTTCCACAGTTATGGCGGAGGTCGGTATGCTGCATTTTTCGGCGGCGATGAGCATGGCTTTATACTCTTTCATTTCGCCTTGTGAAGTATTTTGCACTTTTCCGCCGCAAAATATGAGATGTGGGGCTTTTCCCTCCTGAAAAAGCTTTGCCGCCAGCGGAACACGGTAGTCGCAGGCTTTGCGGCTTCCCAGAACTATTATAACGTCGGCAGTTTCGCCTTTATAGTTAAGACCCTCGAAAAGAAGCTTGTCTACTATTTCGGGGGTGATGTTTTCTTTTGTTAGCTGGCTGGCTTTCATTGTTATACCGCCTTTGCTTTTTGGTGTGCTGAGATAAGGTATTCGAGAGTGAGTGAGGAGCGAAAAAGCGGGACGTCGCATTTTTGTGAAGCAGAAATTGAGCCGCTCCACTAAGGGTGGTGGACAAAAAAATAAAGCCGTCCCCTAGTAAGGGACGACTTTTACCGTGATACCACCCTAATTATCCGAACACTTTCGTGCCGGATCACTCTAACGCTTTAACGCAGCTATACGTCCGTTCTTGAACAAACGGAAGCTCCAAGGTGTCCTTCTTCCTGCCCTTTGTGTGAACCCTCTCACCAACGGCTCTCGCTGAAACATAAGAACGGAATACTCTCCCTTTCATCGCTTTTGTATATGAAATTTCAATTATATCTTTGTAGGATTAACGATATCTCTCCAGTCAAGATCGCCTCGCTCAAGTGCATGGATAAGCGCTTCGGCAGTGGCAATGTTTGTGGCTACCGGAATGTTGTGTACATCGCAAAGTCTGAGGAGATTCATATCATTAGGTTCGTGTGGCTTCACTGAGATAGGATCTCTGAAAAACAGAAGCAGGTCTATCTCGTTGCAGGATATTCTCGCTGCGATCTGCTGGTCGCCGCCCTGTGAGCCACTGAGATAACGCTGAACGTTAAGGCCTGTTGCTTCGGCTACCATTTTTCCCGTAGTACCTGTGGCACAAAGATTGTGCTTGCTGAGTACACCGCAATAGGCGATACAGAACTGTACCATGAGTTCCTTTTTTGTGTCATGAGCAATAAGTGCAATATTCAATGGAAACCCCCCGTTTACATATTAGTAGTATATTAATGAACAAATAAGTTTCGTTGTATAAAACAGCCGCACTATGCGCAGATATCCTCACGCACACGGCTGATAATATACTCAGACCTTGATGGAGAGGGGTATATGCTCGCCCTTTATTCTTCTTGAAATAGCAGAGAATGCAAGGAAGCCCATAGAGCTTGATGAAAGCGGCGCACCCTTTCCTGTTGCAAGAGGGATAGCACTGTCCTCAGGGATAACACCCAGAAGCTGAACGCCGACTGTGTCGATGATAGCGTCAAGGTCGTCCATTTCGTCAAACTCGAATATTCTCTTGTTTGCCTTGTTGATAACAAGTCTTTGCTTCTGATTTCCTCTCTTATAGAACTCATCTGACATCATTCTCGCATCTCTTACGCATACAGGATCAGGAGTTGTAACTATAAGTATAAGGTCGGAATTAGTAACTATATCAAATACAGAACCGTTGATACCTGCAGAGGTGTCAATGATTATGTATTCAAAATACTTTCTCATTTCCTGTGTGATCTTTTCGATATCCTCAGCCTTGAGCTGAACGAACGGGTCGGACGGAGCACAGAGAACGCTCAGGTTTGAAGCAAGCTTAACAGTTGTTGTTGCCTTGTATACGTCGCAAGTACCCTCAAGAACGTCACCTAGATCGTATGTAATATTACCCTGCATACCAAGCATGATATCCATACATCTCAGACCAAAGTCAAGCTCAATTATAAGTGTACGGTTTCCCTGCTTAGCAAGGGCATAACCGAGACAGGCGCTTATAGAAGATTTGCCTGTTCCGCCTTTACCGGAAGTAACTGCAATAATTTTTGACATAAAACTCATTGCTCCTTTCATATATCAATCCTGCGGCTGACCGCAGAACGCATCAGCAATAATAGCTTGCCCCTTCACAGCCGTGAAAAGGCAGATTTAAGAAAACGTTTCAGTACCCTCCGCAGGCAATGCGGAGAAGCATAGCGTTACCTAATAATATTGTACCACATATTTTGAAATTGTCAAAGACATTTGTACAAAAAAATACAAAATCGTTAATTCACATTAATTTTCACTTTTATTTTTGTCAATTTTGCACAATGCCATATCAGTGCTACAGAGTTTGTAATAATAAATCATAGCAAACCGATAAATTTATTATACGATAATATTATTAATGCTATAAAAATTATTTTTGAAAATTATATAACAAAATAAAAAATCGGACAGGTAGTTATAATTTTTGGGACAATACATATAAATGTACAAACTTTGAAAACAGAAAGCGAGGAAAAGGGTATGTTTATCAAGACAATAAAAGTAAAAAAGCCAACATTTGCGGTGATCGGGGCGGTTCTGGCGGCGTTGGCACTGTTGGCGGTGATAATAGTGACAGTGGTGAGGATATCGTCGCCTGCGGTGTACGAGATGAAAAGCGAAGCACAAAGACAGGCATTTTTGAAAGAAATGGGCTGGGAGGTGTCTGACGAATACGATGAATGCAAGGCGGTGACCATACCGAAAGAATTCAATGAGGTGTATGAAAAGTATAATAAGCTTCAGAAGCAGCAGGGCTTTGACTTGGAGGACTATAAAGGGAAAACCGCTGAGGTGTATACATATGCTGTGAAGAATTATGGGAATAAGAAGCAGGAGGTCAGGGCTAATCTTATCGTCTGTGAGGGACAGCTTGTGGGAGGAGACGTATGCTCAGCGGAGCTGGACGGATTTATGCAGGGACTGAGGAAAAAGTAGACGTCTGAGCGTGGAACGTCGGCACTATGGATAATGGTAAACTAATGCTTCATAGGTCGAAAAAACCGATACAAATAGTAATAAAACGCCTGTGGAGCATATCTGCAGGCGTTTGCTTTTGGTCAAGTTTTTTCACATATTTGACTTTTGGCGGTATCGTATGCTATAATCTTTATAAGAAAATTGTCAGAAAGGCTTTTGCTATGAGACTTGATAAATTTGTTTCTTCACAGCGTAATGATATTTCCCGAAGCATGGTGAGAGAGCTTTGCAGAAAAGGTCAGGTGACTGTAAACGGAAAGGTCGCCAAGGCGGCTGATGCTAAGGTCAGCGAAAACGATATTGTTGCTGTAAAGGGCGTGGAGATATGCTATAAAAAGTTTGTCTACATAATGATGAACAAGCCGCAGGGTGTGGTTTGCTCCACTCGTGACGGAGAGTCGAAAACTGTCCTTGAGCTAGTACCTCCTGAGATGTTCAGGGAGGGACTTTTCCCTGCGGGCAGGCTCGATAAGGATACTGAGGGCTTTGTGCTTCTCACTGATGACGGAGCTCTCGCCCACAGAATGTTGTCCCCTAAGACCCATGTTCCGAAAACCTATTTCGTCAGACTTCGCGACCCTTGGCAGGAAAATTATGCTCAGGCATTCGCTGAGGGCATGACTATCGACGGCGGAGAGAAATGTCTGCCTGCGGAATTTTCCGCAAGTGTGAACTGTCCCGATGAATGTACTGTTGTGCTTCATGAGGGTAAGTATCATCAGGTCAAGAGAATGTTTGAAAAGCTGGGAAATAAAGTTGTTTTTCTTAAGCGGATAAAGATCGGAGAACTGCCTTTAGATCCGGATCTGCCTCTTGGAAGCTGTTTAGAAATAATGCACAAAGATGTTGAAAGATTATTGACAGCGAAATCGTTTAAATGTAAGTAATTACCTATTCTATGTGAATTTTCGTCAATATTCATAATGAGATATAATAAAGTTTAGTAAAAAAAACTCTTGCGGGTATGTTAAAAATTTGTTATGATAAAAGCATAGCTAATTAGGATATTAGTAAAATTCAAATAGGGAGGTCCTTTTTTAATGGCAAGTGTATCATTAAGGGAAATTTATAAGAAGTATGCAGGCGGCGTTATCGCTGTTTCAGACTTCAACATTGAGATCAAGGATAAGGAGTTTATCATCCTCGTAGGTCCTTCTGGTTGTGGTAAGTCTACAACACTTAGAATGATCGCAGGTCTTGAAGAGATCAGTGAAGGTGAGCTTTACATCGGCGACAGACTTGTAAACGACATCGCTCCTAAGGATAGAGATATCGCAATGGTATTCCAGAACTACGCTCTGTATCCTCACATGACAGTATTTGAGAACATGGCATTCGGTCTGAAGCTCAGAAAGGTACCAAAGGACGAGATCGCAAGAAAGGTAGAGGAAGCAGCAAGAATACTTGACATCGCTCACCTTCTTGACAGAAAGCCAAAGGCTCTCTCCGGTGGTCAGAGACAGCGTGTAGCCCTCGGTAGAGCTATCGTTCGTGAGCCACAGGTATTCCTTCTTGACGAGCCTCTTTCAAACCTTGATGCTAAACTGAGAGCACAGATGAGAACTGAGATCTCTAAGCTCCATAAGAAGCTCGGTACTACATTCATCTATGTAACTCATGACCAGACAGAGGCTATGACAATGGGTGACCGTATCGTAGTTATGAAGGACGGTTACATCCAGCAGATCGACACACCAACAAATCTTTACAACGATCCAGTAAACCAGTTCGTTGCAGGATTCATTGGTTCACCACAGATGAACTTTATCGACGCTAAGCTTCTCAAGGTAGACGGCAAGTATGTTGTTGAGTTCGGTTCTGAGGATACAAAGACAACAAGAGGCGTTAAGTATCAGGTAGCAGTTCCAGAGTCTAAGGTTGATCCTGAAGTTCTTGAGCCACTGGTTGATCAGGAAGTTGTTCTTGGTGTTCGTCCAGAGTGTATCCATGACGAGCCTGCATTCCTCGCTCAGGCTACAACAGGCGTTATCAACACAACTGTTGAAGTAACTGAAATGATGGGTGCTGAAACATATCTGTACCTCAACTGCGAGGGTATCCAGCTCACAGCTAGAGTTTCACCTCGTTCTGACGTTCGTCCACAGGATGAGCTCAAGGTCGCTATCGATCCTAACAGAATCCATATCTTCGATAAGGAAACTGAGAAGGCAGTTCTTAACTAATAAGAATTTTTATCATATTGATATAACCAAAAAGTACGGCTTTGTCCGTACTTTTTGTGTTATATGCGGTATGAAACCGATTTCGTTATCATAGATTAGAAAGGTACAAATAATGAATACAAAAAAATTGTTGGCAGTGCTTGTGAGTGCTGCTATGTGCGGAGCGGCTTTTGCAGGCTGCGGAAATAATGCGGACAGCTCAAAGGCTGAAAGCAAAGCGGAGTCTTCAAGCTCGCAGGTCGAAAAAATGCCTGAAACTGACGAGGAGTGGACGCAGGCTATGTATGACAAGGCTATGGTGTCATACGGCAACACTTCTATGATGCAGAATGTTATAAAGAAAGCACAGTCAGGGGAAAAGGTCACTGTGGCGTATCTTGGCGGCTCTATCACTGAGGGTATTTCTGCCGGTGCAGAGGGCTGTTATGCTAAGCTCACTTATGATTATTTTGCACAGAAATTCGGTACGGGGGATAACGTTCAGTATGTGAACGCAGGTCTTAGCGGTACGCCGTCTAAGCTTGGAATACTCAGGCTCGACAGAGATGTGCTGGCTTATGAGCCTGACATATGCTTTATCGAATTTGCAGTAAATGACGGCACGGAGGCTGACTATCAGAACGCTTATGAGTCAATAGTCAGAACGCTTTTGCAGAAGAATATCACTCCTGTTCTGCTGTTCTCGGTGACAGAAAGCGACCATTCTGCTCAGGATTACATGAAGCAGATAGGCGAGTTTTATCACCTGCCGATGATATCATACTGTGACGCGCTGAGATATCTTTTCGCAAACAACAGAATGACTTGGAAAGATTTCTCTGACGATCAGTCACACCCTAACGATGAGGGCCACAAGCTTGTGGCTTCAATGGTAGACTACTATTTTGACACTGTTATGGACGTTGCGCCAGAGGGCGATTATGTTATGCCGACAGACACTGTTTTCTCTCCACGAGAGGTGGACGCTCATATGTATGAGGGCGACAGCCTTACGCCAACAAGCCTTGGAAGCTGGAAGGAAGGCTCTACTATTGCAAGCTTCACAAATGGCTGGACTTACGACAACACCGGAGATAACAGCCCTATCGTATTCGAGTTCAAGGACAAAAAATTCTTGTACATGATATACAAAGAGGTGAAGCAGGGCGAGTTCGGCAAGCTTCATGTTAAGGTAACAGCAGACGGAGAGGTGTATGACGAAAGCGATTACGATACCATAAGTCCGTCAGGGTGGGGAAATGCTCAGATACAGAATATCGCCATGATGCCTGAAGCAACTAACTATACCGTTGAGATATCGATGGCGGCAGGCGATGAGGACAAGCATGGAGAAGTGCTTGCATTCGGTTATACTGAATAGCTGTTTGAAATTTTAGCAAAAATAATAAGGCAGATGATTTTTTAGCGGCTGTGGGAAAGGCTTGCTCTGGAAAACCGTCTGCCTTTGTTTTTGTGGGATCTTGTGTGGCGTTATGTTTAGAATTGTAGGGGACGGCGCCCTCGACGTCCCGTTCGGAGCGGTGTGGTTTCAATTTGTCGCTAAATATAAGAAGCAGAAATGCGCTGCTCCCCTACATTGTTCGTGCGTTGTTTCGCAAATTGTTGTCAACAATAAGATAACAAAAGTTGTGTCATTGTCACAGAAATTCGTGAAATCAGGGAGGATTAACTGCATTTTTGCGTATTGCAAAAATCAAAAATAAATGTTATAATTAATTATGTATCACTATTTTCAGAAAGGCAGGCGGATAATGTGGCGGAAAAGATAAGCGAAAAAATACAAAAGAAAAAACCGAAAAAACTCATAAATATGATATTTTCACAGAAAACCACTATTATCCTGCTTCTTGCATTGCAGCTTATTTTCATTTTTATCATCTTCCAAAGCTTCGCTGTGCATTATGCCTATCTGCATATCGTTTTTTCTACTGTGGCTATCGTGCTTGCTATCTATATCCTTAACAGCAGCGAGAACCCTGCCTATAAATTGGCATGGATAGTACCCCTTGTTATCGTGCCTATCTTTACGGTGGTGCTTTATATATTACTCAAAAATCAGTTTTCAACAAGAAAGGTCAGAAACCTTTATGCTAAGAAATCTGCCAATACAAGACCTTTTCTTAAAACAAATAAACAGATAATGAGCTATCTCCATGAAAGTGAGCCTGACTTTTATAAGCTTGCAAACTATGTGGATAAGTCGGGGGGCTACCCTGTCTGCGGTAATACGGAGGTCACTTATTTTCCCCTTGGCGAAGATAAGTATAAGGCTATGCTTGAGGAGCTTCAGAAAGCTCAGGAGTTTATCTTTATGGAGTATTTTATTATCGACGACGGCGAAATGTGGCGTGAGATAGTTAAGATACTTCTTGAAAAAGCTAAGGCAGGCGTGGAGGTAAGACTTCTTTATGACGGCATGGGCTCTCAGTTCACTTTGCCTTTCAGATATAAGAAAAAGCTTACCGACCAAGGGGTAAAATGCCTTGTTTTCAATCCTTTCCGCCCTATGCTTTCTACTATACAGAATAACCGTGACCATAGAAAAATTCTCGTTATAGACGGCAACGTGGCTTTCAACGGTGGCGTTAATATCGCCGACGAGTATATAAACCGCAAGGAGCGTTTCGGTCATTGGAAAGATACCGCCGTTATGCTAAAGGGCGACGGCGTTTGGAATTTTACCATGATGTTTCTGCAAATGTGGGAGGTCATCTCAGGGGATAAAACTGAGTATAATATGTACCGCCCCACTGTAAAAAACGTTGTGAACAACGGCTATGTTATCCCCTACGGTGACTCCCCTCTCGATGACGAGAATGTGGGCGAGCTTGTCTATATGGATATGATAAACAATGCCAAGGATTATATCTATATCTCTACCCCGTATCTTATTCCTGACAACGAAATGCTCACCGTCCTGGGCTATGCGGCAAAAAGCGGTGTTGATGTTAGGATAATCACTCCTGAGATACCTGATAAATGGTATGTGAGCGTTATAACAAGGTCTTTCTACAGAGATCTTGAAACGCTGGGCGTGAAAGTCTATGAGTATAAAGGCGGCTTTAACCATGCTAAAATGTTCCTGTCAGACGATAAGTCAGCCGTGGTGGGTACGATAAATCTCGACTACAGAAGCTTGTATCTCCATTTTGAGTGTGCAACTTATATGTACAAAACAAGCTGTATAAAGGATATAAAAGCGGATTTTGACGATATGTTTGAAAACCGCTGTCATAGGATAACACATGACGATATAAATAACCGCAGCTTCTGGTCAAGGTTCATGTCGGTCATTCTCAGAACTATTGCACCATTGCTCTGATGTATTTTATGAAGTATCAAGGGAAAAATAAGCCTATCTTTGCTTTTGCATAGCTTGGAGGGCTTTTATGATACTTCTGAATAAATTGTTTTCGACAAAAAAGTCCGCAAAGGGCAGAGTGGACTATCCTCTCTTGCTTCTCGGTGCGGTCATATATGGCGTGAGCGTGGGACTGGTTTTAAGCCCTAACGAAATTGCCCCAGGAGGTGCTTCGGGGCTTGCTGTCATGTTGTCAAGATTTCTGCCTCTTGGTGTCGGCTCGCTTACAATGGCGATAAATCTTCCTTTGTTGGCGGTTAGCCTTTATGTGTTCGGCTGGCGTTTCCTTTTGGGAACTGTTGTAGCTATTGCAGTTTCGGGTCTGACTGCGGATATGTGTACGCTTTTTACACCACTCACAAATGATATTTTTCTCAGCGCAATAGCAGGCGGTATTCTGTTGGGCGCAGGCTGTGGGATAGTTTTTCGCTCAGGGGGAACAACAGGCGGAACTGATATCGCCGCAAAGCTTATCAAAAGGAAAAAGCCCTACATGGCGGCAGGACAGATCTTTATGCTTGCAGACGGTGTGATATGTGTGCTCAGCGGTTTTGTTTTCGGCAGTATCGACAACGCACTGTATTCGTTCTTTACACTGTGGGTGTTCTCAAAAACACTGGATATGATACTCTACGGCGGCGACAGAGGAAAGCTTGCGCTGATAATAAGCCCAGCCGCAGATAAAATACTCCATAGGCTTCTTAATGAGGGCAACTTGGGGTGTACGGTCATAAAAGCCCGAACGGGATACACGGGAGAGGACAGAGATCTTATACTTTGCGCAGTGAGAAAACGCAGGATAACGGACGTTCGCAGGATAGCGGCGGAAACTGACGAAAAGGCTTTCGTGCTTGTGGGTGACGTGAGCGAGATAATAGGCGAGGGCTTCAGGCTCTCTGACGAATACTTCTGAAAGGACATTACAATGGACATAAAAGATTTTAAGGGACACATTTTCGACTTGGACGGCACTCTGACAAGATCAAATCACGTTTGGTCAAAGATAGACGAGGAATTTCTCGGCAAGCGTGGGATAAAAGTGCCTGAGGACTATTTCAAGCAGGTTTCTGCAATGAATTTCGAGCAGGCGGCTGTTTATACAAATGATAGATTTTCTCTGGGTGAGAACATTCAGGATATAATGAAAGAATGGTTCGATATGGCGGTGTATGAGTATACGAACGTTATCGAGCTTTGCGGAAACGCAGGGGAGTATGTGCGAAAGCTTAAGGAACAGGGCAGGAAGATAGCATTGGCAACCGCTTCAACTGAGGAGCTTTATAAGCCTGTGCTAAAGAGAAACGGCATTTTGGATCAATTTGATTGCTTCGTGTCTACAGAGCAGGTGGAGAGGGGAAAGGGATTTCCTGATGTTTATGAGCTGGCGGCTGAGAAACTGGGGCTTGAATCGAAGGCTTGCGTGGTTTATGAGGATATAGTCGAGGGCATAAAGGGAGCGAAAGCAGGAGGGTTCTTTGCTGTGGCTTGCTTGAATGACCATTACTCGCATGACTGGGACGAGATGAGAGAGATCGCTGATGAGGTCGTTGAAAATGGGGAGTTTCCTGTTAAGTGAGGAGTGAGGAGTGAGAAATTGGCATAGCTGACCATAGTTGTGCACAAGTATTTTAATGAGGAATGAGGAATTAGGAATGAGGAATGGGCATAGCTGACCATAGTTGTGCCCCAGCACCGAGCAGAGCGATTTTGCCCGAAGAAGCTGTAGGGGCTGGCGCCCTCGACAGCCCGTTTCTGGGAGCGGCAAGGTTTGAATTTATACAAACCATGTGGGCGACCAAAGGTCGCTCCTAAAAAAAATTATCGCCGACAGGCGATACCATAATTCCCCACTCCTCATTCCTCACCCGACAAACGATAAAATTTACAAAAAATTAATAAAATTCTTTGACAAATGATTGACAAAGAAGAGCACAGATGTTATAATTGTAGTACCTCTTTATGAGGTCTATTTTTTTGCGCTCTTTTTTTTGAGCGTGAAAAAGCATAAGTTACCTCAGGGCTGTGTGACAGCTTGCGTGAAAACGTATGAGGGAGGCAGACGTACCCTGAATGTTCTTGCGGGGTATAAATTTCGTCAGGAGGTGCCGAAATGAGAGTAAAAATTACACTTGCTTGTACTGAGTGTAAGCAGAGAAACTACAACACTAAGAAGAACAAGAAGAATGACCCTGACAGACTTGAAATGAACAAGTATTGCAAGTTCTGTAAGAAACACACTCTTCACAAAGAGACTAAGTAATATTGAAAGGAGCTATTTCTAATGGCTAAAAAAACAGATGTTACTAAGTCTTCAAAAAAGGATACCGGCAAGGATCAGAAGAAAAAGGGCGGAATAAGAAAATATTTCAGAGAGCTTAAAGCTGAAATGAAAAAGGTCGTTTGGCCTACAAGACAGCAGGTGACTAAGAATACGGGAGTTGTTCTCACGGTAATGGTCGTTATGGCTCTGTTCCTTTTCGGCGTTGATTCAGGTCTGGGTGCAGCTATCAAGGCTATCCTTAAAATCGGCGGCTAAGCCGTCACAGCGGTTTTGACAACATCAATATGGAGGTAAGAAACATGTCAGAAGAAGCAAAGTGGTATGTTGTTCACACTTATTCAGGTTATGAGAATAAGGTAAAAAGCAATATTGAAAAGGTTGTTGAAAACCGAAACCTTCAGGATCTGATCCCTGAGGTAATGATCCCAATGGAGGAAGTTACCGAAGTAAAGGGCAATAAGATCGACAAGGGCGACAGAAAGCTTTTTCCAAGCTATGTGCTTGTAAAAATGGTGCTTACAGACGATTCATGGTATATCGTTAGAAATACCAGAGGCGTTACGGGCTTCGTTGGTCCTGCGTCAAAGCCTGTTCCGCTGACCGATAAAGAGGTTGCAGCACTGGGTGTTGACACACAGAGAAGCGCTAACGTTCAGGTCGGCTTCAAGGAAGGCGACAATGTCGTTGTAACAGCAGGTTCATTCGAGGGCTTCACAGGAGTTGTGGAGAAATTCGATATGGAAGCACAGACGGCAGACGTCAGAGTATCTATGCTGGGCAGAGAAACAACTGTTACTATGCCGCTGACACAGATAAAGTCTGAGGAATAAGGAAAAAGGCGGTAAAACTCCGCAAACATTCGTGAAAATGGAAGCAAAGCCGTCAATGACGGTTCGGATATACGGCTTCCGGAAACGTGGGAGAGCGTATGGCGCTCGCCTTACCACTTAATTATGGAGGTGCGAACAAATGGCACAGAAGGTAGTAGGCTATATTAAGCTTCAGATTCCAGCAGGAAAGGCAACTCCTGCACCACCGGTTGGTCCAGCTCTTGGTCAGCACGGTGTAAACATCATGGCGTTCACAAAGGATTTTAACGAGAGAACTAAGAACGATATCGGTCTTATCATCCCTGTTGTTATCACAGTTTACGCAGACAGATCATTCACATTCATCACCAAGACTCCTCCGGCAGCAGTTCTCATCAAGAAGGCTTGCAAGATCGAGTCAGGTTCCGGTGTTCCTAACAAGACTAAGGTCGCAACTATCACAAAAGAGCAGCTTCAGAAGATCGCTGAGCAGAAGATGCCTGACCTGAACGCAGCAAACATCGAGAGTGCTATGAGCATGATCGCTGGTACATGCCGTTCAATGGGCGTTGTAGTTGAGGACTAATCAATCGTACTGTGCATTCATGCACGGCAATGGTGGGAGGAATTTTCCGCTAACCGACTAGATATCCACTGTCGGTATTACCACTTAATGAGGAGGAAATATTAATGAAACATGGCAAGAAGTATGTTGACAGCTTCAAGGCTATCGACAAGGCTAAGCAATATGACGCTCCTGAGGCTCTGGAACTTGCAGCTAAGGGTGCTAAGGCAAAGTTCGATGAAACTATCGAGCTTCACATTCGTCTGGGCGTTGACTCAAGACACGCTGATCAGCAGGTAAGAGGTGCTGTTGTACTTCCAAACGGAACTGGTAAGACTGTAAGAGTTTGTGTATTCTGTAAGGAAGACAAGTACGAGGCTGCTAAGGCAGCAGGCGCTGACTATGTTGGCGGCATGGATCTCGTTGAGAAGATCACAAAGGAAAACTGGATGGATTTCGACGTTGTAGTTGCTTCACCTGACATGATGGGTGTTGTAGGACGTCTTGGTAAGATCCTCGGACCTAGAGGACTTATGCCAAACCCAAAGGCAGGAACTGTTACTCCTGACGTAGCTAAGGCTGTTACAGAGGCTAAGGCTGGTAAGATCGAGTATCGTCTTGATAAGACAAACATCATTCACTGCCCTATTGGTAAGGCTTCATTCGGTGTTGAGAAGCTCGAGCAGAACTTCAACACACTTATCAACGCTGTTGTAAAGTCTAAGCCAGCCGCTGCTAAGGGTCAGTACCTTAAGAGCGTAGTTGTAGCTTCTACAATGGGCCCTGGTATCAAGATCAGCACTGCTAAGTACGGCAACTAATCTGATAACAGATAAATATTGAATTTTTGAGGGACTTGTGCTAAATGCATGAGTCCCTTTTTTATAGCTCTTTGTAGTATTTTTTTGTCTTTGTCAGCCCCAGTATATAGTCAACATTCGTTTTATGAAATTCCGCAAGGGCAATGAGAATGTCAGTGGGTATGTCACGCTGCCCAAGCTCGTAGTTGCTGTATGCCTGCTGTGAACAGTTGAGCACCTTTGCCATTTGTGCCTGCGTCAGATCTGCGTCCTCTCTCAGATCCCTTATCTTTGTGTATGCCATTATTTTTGTCCTTTCAATATGATATAAAAATACTATACCATACCACAAAATGTGGTGAATAGTTTACCGCAAAATGTAGTAAATATGCGACTTACTTTTGGATAGGTTTTACAAAGATGTTAATGTAATTGTAATATAGTATTGACTTATACAACAAAATGTAGTAAAATGTATCTAATGACTGTGAGCATAATTCACAGTCGGGAAGTGAAGGAATGTTTATTATAAAGAGGCTAAATTCTGCAAAAACTGCGGAAATCGAATTGCAGAGGCTGAGGTGGAAGAATAAATGTTTTGTAAAAAATGCGGAACGCAGATAGACCCTGATTCTGCTTTTTGCAGCAAGCAGCGGTAAGAAATCTTGACAAGCTAAATACCGAAGATACTATAAAATATCCTGAAACTGTTTGCAAGCTTGATAACATTATAAATCAACTTGAACAGATAAAAGCCAATCAGCATATGCTTTATGAGGCTGTGCAGGAGGCAACGAGCGTATCGTCACGGATATGCGATATGGCGGAACATATAAGTCCTATTGACCAGAACACCGCTATGTCGGCTTATTATTCAAAGATCTCAGCGGACAATACAACGGCAATCAATTATATGACTTTTATAAGTTTTTATGACAAAAAAATAGATATAGGAGTGACTTTTATGAAAAAATTAGGTATCGTGAGCATTGTATTAGGCGTGATAGGAGCTGTCATAGCAGCTATTGCGTATTATGTGTTTGAAGATGACTATGACGAAATGAGAAGAAGATATTTAGGCTATGGCACGAGTAATGCACAGATCTCAAAAATCGTTTTTTTCGTGTTCATAGGAATATTGGTTCTGGGTATTATCCTTATAATAGCGGGAAATGTTTCCGAGTCAAAGAGAGAGTCGGAAAAGAGAACTGAAATGATGAAGAACAGGATCATGAACAATCAAAATGTTCCTCCTCAATATGTTCAGCCACAATATAATCAGCAGTACAATGCGCCAATGTATAACAACCCTCAGCAGCCTGTTCAGCCTATGCTTTCTCAAATGGAGAGCAGCAAGGGCTGCCCGAACTGTGGCAGCAGAAATGAAAAAGGTGCAAAGTATTGTAATTCATGCGGCTATGCTTTTACAATAAAGAAAACCAAAAAATGCAACAGCTGCGGTTACGAAAATGCTCCTACAGCAAATTATTGTGCTAAGTGTGACCAAAAGCTGTAGAATGTCAGAGATGTGAGGATCTGGCATCAAGCCATGTGTATAAAAGATGTCGATTTAAAGGGTGACTGCGTGTCGCCCTTTTGCTTTTTTATAAATTTGAACCACCCGTGTTCAAATATTTGCATTATCAAGAAAAATTAACAAAATAATTTTCAAAGTAATCGTTTTACCCTGTTGCATTATTTTTTTTATGTGTTATAATATCAATTGAGCCGTAAGGTTCAGATTTTTGCAAGGAGTGATAATTATCAATATCTTTTATAACGAAAAAGATAAGGCTTTCAAGCTGAGAGCCAATAATACAGACTATATGATGAAGGTCTGCGAGGAGGGCTACCTCGCTCACGTTTACTATGGAAATAAAGTCCCTGACGAGGATCTGACTTATCTTCTACGTCTTGACGAAAGCCCTTTTACCCCTGCTACTAATGACCGTGACAGAGCAAGCTTTATGGATACACTGCCTTTTGAATATCCATGCTTCGGTCTTGGCGACTACAGAGAGTCTGCATTCAAGATAATGGACGCAAACGGTATGTCGACCTGTGACCTGAGATATGTTTCTCATAAAATGTATGAGGGCAAGCCAAAGCTTGAGGGTCTGCCTGCTACTTTCGCTACTGAGGAAAGCGGCTGTTCAACTCTCGAGATAACAATGTATGATAAGTATGCTGATATCGAAGTCGTTCTTATCTACACAGCTTTCGATAAGCTTGACGTTATCACACGTTCCGCTGTTATCACAAACAAGAGCGAAAAGCCGTTCAAGATAACAAGAGCCCTTTCAGCTTGCGTTGATTTTGATACAGACAAAATGGATATGATTACACTCAACGGCTCATGGGCTAGAGAAAGAGCTGTTGAAAGATGCAGACTTCACCATGGTAAACAGCTTGTTGATTCCTGCAAGGGCGAATCATCACATCAGAACAATCCGTTCGTTGCCCTCTGCGACAATAATGCTGACGAGGATAAGGGCGAGGTTTTCGGTTTCAACTTTGTTTACTCTGGAAACTTCTATGCTCAGGCAGAAGTTACTCAGCATAAGAAAACTCGTTTCCTAATGGGTATAAATCCTTTGGATTTCGAGTGGCTTTTGGAAAAGGGCGAAAGCTTCACTTGCCCTGAGGTAGTAATGGTGCATTCTGACGAGGGTATAGGCAAAATGTCAAGAGCTTTCCATGACCTCTATAGAAACAACCTTATCAGAGGCGAGTATAAGGATAAAAGACGTCCGATACTCATTAACAACTGGGAAGCTACTTACTTTAACTTCGATACTGACAAACTTATAGATATCGCAAGAGAAGCTTCAAAGCTTGGTATAGAAATGCTTGTTATGGACGACGGTTGGTTCGGTCATAGAGATTCTGATAACTCATCACTGGGCGATTGGTTCGTTTATGAGAAGAAGCTCAATGGCGGTCTTAAATATCTTGTTGACGAGGTAAATAAGCTTGGCATGAAGTTCGGCATTTGGTTCGAGCCTGAAATGATATCCCCTGACTCTGAGCTTTATAAGGCTCACCCGGACTGGGCTATACAGATAAAGGGCAGACCTCTCACACTTTGCAGAGAGCAGTATGTTCTTGACTATTCAAGAAAAGAAGTCAGAGATCATGTTTACGGCATGATGAAGAAGATACTCGACAGTGCGAATATCGAGTACATCAAGTGGGATATGAACAGACAGCTTACAGAGGTCGGCTCGGCTACCCTGCCTGCCGACAGACAGAGAGAACTGTGGCACAGATATGTTCTCGGTGTTTATGACCTTATGGACAGACTTACAACAGATTATCCTCATATCCTCTTGGAGAACTGCTCAGGCGGCGGAGCAAGATTTGATCCCGGTATGCTTTACTACAGCCCACAGATATGGTGCTCTGACGATACAGACGCTATCGAAAGACTGAAGATACAGCACGGCACTTCAATGTGCTATCCATGCTCAGCAATGGGTGCGCACGTTTCCGATTGCCCTAACCATACTGTTGGCAGAAACACTCCTTTCAAAACAAGAGGTCACGTTGCTATGGTGGGTACATTCGGCTATGAGCTTGACGTAACAAGGATACCGCAGGAGGACAGGGACGCTATCCCTGCACAGATAGAGGAGTTCAACAAGTTCAACAAGCTTGTAAGAACGGGCGACCACTACAGAATAGGCAATATGTTCGAGGACAACACCTGGGACGCTTGGGAGTTCGTTGCAAAGGACAAGAGCGAAGCTCTCTTTGAATTCGTTCAGGTGCTTGGCAGACCAAACGAAAGATCAAGACGTATCAAGCTCAAAGGTCTTGAAGCTGACGCTTACTATTATGAAGAGAACGAGCCTGACAAAAAGATTTCAGGTGCGGCACTTATGAATGCAGGCATCAATATCGCAAAGATGTGGAATGGTGACGGACTTTACGGCGACTTCTGCTCAAAGATCCTTCATTTCATAAAGGCGTAAGAGCAAAGCGTTTATCAAAGTTGTGGTAAGGTTAGATAAATACACAAAAGACTATTGACAATTTGAAGATATTGTAGTACAATGATTTTGAAATAAGTTCAAATTTTAAAGGCGGAGATCTTCCGCCTTTAAATAACACAGAGATGTAAACGAATACAACTTATAAGGAGAATTTTTATGAGGTTAAAAAAGCTAATGGCAGTGGCTTGTGCCGCCGCCCTTACAGTGACAGCTTTCGCAGGCTGCTCAAAAAAGAACGATTCCTCCAGCGGCTCTGACAGCAAGGGCGACGCTAAGAAGGAGTATTACAACGCTCAGCCTGTTGACACTGGCTGGGAGTGGGGAAATGTCGAGATAGTTGACGGTGGTTTTATCCCTGACGTCATCTATAACCCTACTGAGGAGGGGCTTATCTACGCCAGAACAGATATGGGCGGCGCTTATAAGTATAATAAGGATACTCAGCGCTGGGAGTGTATAACAGATTGCTTTGGCGGCGACGATTGGAACTATAACGGAACAGAGAGCCTTGCAACTGACCCTGTTGAGCCAAACAGAGTTTATCTGGCAGCTGGTACATACTCCACAAGTAATGGTGCAATATTTGCTTCTGACGATTACGGCAAGAACTGGACTATCTGCGAAATGCCTTTCGGCATGGGCGGTAACGAGGTCGGAAGAGGCTGCGGTGAAAGACTTCAGGTAGACCCTAACGATAACTCTATACTTTACTTCGGCTCAAGAGCTGACGGACTTTGGAAGTCTACAGACTACGGTGCAACATGGAACGAGGTCACTTCATTCCCTACAAAGGGCGGATATACTGAAGACGGATATTCTATCGGACTTACATTCGTGGCGTTCGATAAATCAAGCTCTGAAAAGGGTCAGGCAACAAAGACAATAATCGTTGGCTCAGCAGGAACACAGGGAGATTACCTCTATCGTTCTGATGACGCAGGCGAAACCTGGACAGCTATCCCTAATCCAAAGGCTGAGGCTACAGGCGACAAGACCGAGAAGCTCAAGCCTTGTCAGGGAGAGATATCTTCTGACGGATATCTCTATTCAACATGGTCCTACAAGGTAGGACCAAACGGTGCTTCTGACGGAGCAGTTCAGAAGTATAACCTTAAAACAGGCGAGTGGACAGAGATAACTCCTGAGAGATCTTATACTTGCGGTTACAATGGTATCTCAGTAAACCCTAACGACCCTAACATGATAGTATGCACAACTCTTGACCTTTGGGCATATTTCGACAACCTTTTCGTTTCCTATGACGGAGGCGAAACTTGGAACGGCATTTGGAGCTGTGACGAGAACGGCAAGACGGTAAACAACTTTAATCTCGATATAAGCAATGCTCCTTGGCTGGATTGGCAGGGACAGCTCAAGCCGGGCTGGTGGATGACAGGCGTTGCTATCAACCCGTTCAACCCGGATGAAGTTCTTTACACAACAGGCGCAACTATCTTCGGCACATCAAATCTTTCAAAGATAAAGGACGAGCCTGTTGACATAAGAGTAAAGGCAATGGGCGTTGAAATGACAGCTATCTTTGACTTTGTTTCACCTCTCGATAATGGCGAGGGTACTCCTGAGCTTTATTCCACAATGGGCGACCTTTACGGCTTCCGCCATGATGATGTAACAAAAGCTCCGCAGGAGCATTATGGCGACTTCAAGGCGACATCTATAGATTGTGCGGCACAGGATTATAAGATAGTAGTAAGAGCGACTAACGACGGTGACGGCTCAGTTTACTATTCAACAGACGCAGCCGAAACTTGGCAGGCAGTGGAAACACTCCCTGAGGGTGTTGAGAAGAAAGCAGGCGGCACAGCTAAGCTTTCCGCTGACGGCAAGACCATTTTCTATCAGAGCGGCACAACAGGCGTTGCTGCGGCAGTAACAAGCGACTTTGGCAAAACATGGACTACCTGCGAGGGACTTCCTGCCGGTGCAGTTATTGAAACAGATAAGGTAAATCCTGATAAGTTCTACGGCTCATATGACGGAACGTTCTATATGAGTACAGACGGTGGAAAGACTTTCAGTCCTATCGCAAATATGTTGGTTTCAGCAACATCAATAAAAGCTTGTCCTGATACAGAGGGCGACCTTTGGATAGCTGTTGGTGCAGGTGGTGTTTATTATCTGGATACTGCAACAGGCACACTTGCATCTACATCTCAGGACGTTACACAGTGCGACGCTATCGGTCTTGGTAAGGCTGAAAAAGACGGCGACTATATGGCTCTCTACATGATGGGCGAAGCAAACGGCGATGGCTACGGCATTTATATGTCAGCCGACAAGGGAGTAACATGGAAGCGTATCAATGATGACACACAGAAGTGGGGCAACGTTAGAAAGATAATAAGCGGCGACCCTAAGGTATACGGCAGAGTTTATGTAGGCACTGACGGACGTGGTATCATTATGGGAAACGTTAAGCGGTAATACTACATTATAATATAGCGAACAGAGCGGTGCAGATAGTGCCGCTCTGTTTTTGTCTTTGCCCGAATGCAAAGCATTTCTGCACATTGTATAAGTGAATAAAATCGGAAGTGCAAATTTGTGCATTGTTATGATAAATCTTAAAATCATCTTAGCAAAATTACAAATGCTTGCATTTAGTGCAGATTTTTGTTATTATGTTACTGTAAGAACAGATTAGAAGATACAGACAACAGAAAGGGGTGCTTAATATGAACGATACAAATAAAGAAACAAACGCAGCTTATGAAGAGCCGAAAAAGAAGGTGTATGTAAAGCTTATAATATTTATTGCGTTGATAACGGCGCTGTTCATAGTTTTAGGGGCAAAGTTCGTGCTGTTTTATTACAGAACCCATGGAATTGGAGGACACTATATTTATAAGGGCTGTGATGCCAAGGTCGTTCACGTCCTACCCGAAGGGCTAACAGATGAGGCAATATCAGATGCTGTGATAAATGTTGAGTATGGTAAAGAGAAAAATGACTTCGATAAATATGACTGCTTAGCGGAAAGCCACTATCTCCTAGGCGTGCAGAATGTGGACGATACCCATTGCAAGGTGTATGTAATGAGTCTGTGCGAACGATACAGATATTCATACACCGAGAATGTCAGCGGCTCGTCAATGTGCAGAATGATAGATTTTCAAAATGAAAACGGCGAGTGGGTAATGACAGACAGTTGGCAGCCGAGGGACGGTGCAGGTTATACGGCATCAATAAAGCAAACTGTTCCCAAGGAGATCTCAGACGAGGCGGTCGATACACAGATCCACATAAAAGAGCTAATGGCGGAAAATACTAATAAGGCTAAAGATTATTTTGAAAAGCTGAATGACAGCGGGTCAGTTCATAATGCTGCTCTTTAGGTGCATTTGGCTGAATAAAACTGCGTTTGCAGAGGATATGAATAAAATATAGCGGCAAATGATACGCCAAATGAAAATTGTGCAGTGTGTATAAAAAGATAGATGAAAATAGACAAAAATTCTATACTGTAATTTGTCTGTAACCGCTTGCAAATGGTGTAAAAGTAGTGTATAATAATACTTGCGTGACTGCACAGTGTATTTAATGTACACGATGATGATATGCGATGAAGCGGAAGGTTGCTGACAGTTGGTCAGGTAATTTCCGTGGAGTATGTCCGATTTTAAACCGGGCGACTGTTAATACCGAACACAGTATGTGCTTATGCTTCTTGCGATAGCGGACAAGGTCTGCTTTAGCGTGAGTATGTGTGATGCTGTGTGCGCTGTTTTCTGAGTCCGAAAGCCTTGTGGGTTTCGGAATTTTTTATGAGAACAGCAGGGAACACACGGCAGAGTGTAAACGGGTATCAACAGAAAGCTTTTAAAGCTCGAACCTGTCAATTGCGTAAGCGATCGGCACGCCTCGATCATTTACGCAATTGACTGAGGCTTGAGTGAAAGAAAGCTGCCCCCTAAACTTTTTTAATTTGCACAAGGAGGCGATTTAAGTGGCAGTCAATGAAAAGATCAGAATCAAGATCAAGGGTTACGAGCATGCGGTTGTAGACGCAGCTGCAGCAAAGATCGTTGAGGCTGTTAAGCGTTCAGGCGCACAGGTTTCAGGTCCTATCCCACTTCCTACAGACAAAGAGGTAATCACGATCCTCAGAGCTGTACACAAGTACAAGGATAGCCGTGAGCAGTTCGAGATGAGAACTCACAAGAGACTTATCGACGTTCTGAGACCTACAAAGGAAACAACAGCAGCTCTTGAAAATCTTGAACTTCCTGCAGGCGTTAACATTGTTATGGAGATCAAGTAATCTCCAAATGAGATCGCGTGCGATCTCAAAAAACATTTAACACGCAGGTCACGTCGGACAAGTCCGACCAATAACCACATAGGAGGAAAACATAATGCAAAAGGGAATCATCGGTAAGAAAATCGGTATGACACAGATTTTCGATGAAGCAGGAAAAGTAATTCCTGTAACAGTTGTTGAAGCTGGTCCTTGCGTTGTCGTTCAGAAGAAGACAGTTGAGAATGACGGCTATGAGGCTGTTCAGCTGGGCTACGGCGACATCAGAGCGAAGAGAGTAAACAAGCCTCTTCAGGGTCACTTCAAGAAGGCTGACGTTGCAATGAAGAGAACTCTTAAGGAGTTCAGACTTGCTGACACATCAGCTCTTAATGTTGGAGATATCGTAAAGGCTGACACATTTGCTGCAGGCGACATCGTTGATGTCAGCGGTACAAGCAAGGGTCACGGATTCTCCGGTACGATCAAGCGTCACAACAACTCAAGACTTAAGGAAACTCATGGTACAGGTCCTGTACACAGACACGCAGGTTCTATGGGTGCTTGTTCATCACCTTCAAGAATCTTCAAGGGCAAGGGTATGCCTGGTCAGTACGGTAACGTAAAGGTAACTGTACAGAATCTTGAGATCGTCAAGGTAGACGCAGAAAACAATCTTATCGCAATCAAGGGCGCAATTCCTGGACCAAAGAACGGTACAGTTACAATTTGCGACTGCGTTAAGAAGGCTTAGTGGAAGGAGGAATCATAATGTCACAGATTTCAGTATTTGATATGACAGGCAAAAAGGTTGCCGACACTGAGCTTAACGATGCTATTTTCGGTATCGAGCCAAACAAGGCTATCATGCACGCTATGGTTGTAAATTATCTTGCAAACCAGAGACAGGGCACACAGTCAACTCTTACAAGAACAGAAGTAAGAGGCGGTGGTAGAAAGCCATGGAGACAGAAGGGAACAGGTCACGCAAGACAGGGTTCTATAAGAGCTCCACAGTGGGTACACGGTGGTGTTGCTCTCGGTCCTAAGCCAAGAGATTACAGCTATTCACTTAATAAAAAGGAAAGAAGACTCGGTATGAAGTCTGCACTTTCAACAAAGGTCGTTGACGAGAATCTCGTAGTTGTTGATTCGATCAAGCTCGAGAGCTACAAGACAAAGGCAGTTGTTGAGATGCTCAAGGCACTTGGTGCTGAGGGTAAGGCTCTCATCGTTACAGCAGAGTCTGACAAGACTGTTGTCAAGAGTGCAGCCAACATTCCTGGCGTTAAGACAGCTACTGTAAATACTCTCAGTGTTTACGACATTCTGAACTATGATAAGTTTATCGTTTCTTCAGAGGCTGTAAAGAAGATTGAGGAGGTTTACGCATAATGAGAACTGCTCAAGATATAATTTTAAAGCCAGTTATCACTGAAGACTCTATGGACAGACTTCAGGCTAACAGATACACTTTCAAGGTCGCTAAGGACGCTAACAAGATCGAGATCGCTAAGGCAGTTGAAGAGCTTTTCAACGTAAAGGTAGCTAAGGTAAACACGATCAGTGTTAAGGGTAAGCAGAAGAGAATGGGAAGAAGCGTAGGCTACAGACCAGACTGGAAAAAAGCGATCGTTACTCTTGAGGGTGACAAGACAATCGAATTCTTCGAGGGCTTGTTCTAAATCCTCTAAAAGAGGTGCAGCGTAAGGCTGCATTGCTCCGAAGTACTTCATGAATACCGAGAAGCCTTCGGAAAGGTCTTGCGAGGCGGCGAGGACCGCTCATCATTTCACCGCAGGACGTAAGTATGGAAGGGCGCTTGGCGTGAAAACGCTTTGACCTTTTCGCAAAACTCAGATAAGGAGTGAATTTCAAATGGCAATAAAGAGCTACAAGCCTACAACAGCCGGCAGAAGAGGTATGACAGTTACCGATTATTCCGAGCTTTCAAAGGTTGCTCCATGTAAGTCTCTGCTTGAGCCACTCAAGAAGAACTCAGGTAGAAACAGCTACGGTAGAATCACTGTTCGTCACAGAGGCGGCGGAGTAAGAAGAAAATACCGTGTAATTGATTTTAAGAGAAACAAACTCGATATGAACGCAACAGTTCTTACTATCGAGTACGATCCAAACCGTTCAGCATTCATTGCTCTTGTAGAGTATGAGGACGGCGAGAAGAGATACATCATCGCACCTTATGGTCTTAAGGTCGGTGACGTTATCAGAGCAGGCGCAGACGCAGACATCAAGCCTGGTAATGCACTTGCAATGATAAACATTCCTGTTGGTACTTTCATTCACAACATCGAGCTTTATCCTGGTAAGGGCGCACAGCTCGTTCGTTCAGCAGGAAACATGGCTCAGCTCATGGGTAAGGAAGACAACTACGCACTTGTAAGACTTCCTTCAGGCGAGATGAGAAAGGTCCCTGTAAACTGCATGGCTACAATCGGTCAGGTAGGAAACATCGACCATGAGAACGTAAATATCGGTAAGGCAGGTAGAAAGCGTCATATGGGCTGGAGACCTACCGTTAGAGGTTCTGTAATGAACCCATGCGATCACCCACACGGTGGTGGTGAGGGTCGTGCTCCAGTTGGTAGACCAACTCCAGTTACACCTTGGGGTAAGCCTACAATGGGATACAAGACCCGTGCTAAGCATCATCGCTCCGATAAGTTTATCGTAAAACGCAGAAACGGTAAGTAATGCTGAAAGGAGGCAGATGATCAATGGGTAGAAGTGTCAAGAAGGGACCATACGTACAGGAGGTCCTTTACAAGAGAGTTAAGGCAATGAACGATGCAGGCGAGAAGAAGGTGCTCAAGACATGGAGCAGAGCTTCTACAATATTCCCTGAATTCGTTGGTCACACATTCGCAGTTCACGACGGACGTAAGCACGTTCCTGTATATGTAACAGAGGACATGGTTGGTCACAAGCTGGGAGAGTTCGCTCCAACAAGAACATTCAAGGGTCATGCAGGTTCAAAGACCTCAAACAACGGTAAGTAGTGCGGAAGGAGGAATACAAATGGAAGCAAAAGCAATTCTGAGAAATGCTCGTATTGCTCCTCGTAAGGTACAGATCGTTCTCGATCTGATCAGAGGAAAAGACTATGATGTTGCAATGGCAACAGTAAAGCATACACCAAAGGCTGCAAGTGAATATCTTGAGAAGCTTCTGAAGTCCGCCGCTCACAACGCTGAGAACAACCATAACATGGATAAGAACAACCTTTACGTTGCAGAGTGCTATGTTTGTCCAGGACCGATAATGAAGAGAATCATGCCAAGAGCACAAGGCAGAGCATATAGAATCCTTAAGAGAACATCACACGTTACGATCGTTCTTAAGGAAAAGGAATAAGCTGAAAGAGGAGGTAAACTATGGGACAGAAAGTAAATCCACACGGACTTCGTGTCGGTGTGATTAAGAATTGGGACTCCCGCTGGTTTGCAGAAAAGGGTACTTTTGGCGATACACTGGTTGAGGATTACAACGTTCGTAACTTCATTCTTAAAGAGCTGAATACAAGATCAAAGAATCCAGCAGATAAGTGCGTATACGCCGGCGTTCCAAAAGTAGAGATCGAAAGATTTGCCGATAAGGACGGCGGTCAGAAGGTAAGAATCCACATCCACTGTGCAAAGCCTGGTATCGTAATAGGCAGAGGCGGCGCAGAGATCGAAAAGCTCCGTGCAAACGTTGAAAAGATGATCGGCAAGAGCGTTGCTATCAACATCGTTGAGGTAAAGCAGCCTGACATCAATGCACAGCTCGTTGCAGAAAAGATCGCACACGATCTTGAAGATAGAATCTCATTCAGAAGAGCAATGAAGCAGTCTATCGGCAGAGCAATGAAGCTCGGCGCTAAGGGTATCAAGGTTAGATGCGGCGGCCGTCTTGGCGGTGCAGAGATCGCTAGAGCAGAAACATACCACGAGGGTACAATTCCACTTCAGACGATCAGAGCTGACATCGACTATGGTACAGCTGAGGCACACACAACTTACGGTAGGATCGGCGTTAAGGTATGGATATACAGAGGCGAGGTTCTTAAGGGCGAAGTTGCTGCTTCAGACAAGAGAGAGTCAAACGACAGAAGACGCCAGAACAGAAATGGTAAGCGTGACTTCAATAAGGCTAAAAAAGAGGGAGGTAACAAGTAATGCTGCTTCCAAAGAGAGTTAAGTTCAGAAAACAGCACCGCGGCCGTATGACAGGCAAGGCTATGAGAGGTAACACAGTTTCTCACGGTGAGTATGGTCTTCAGGCTCTTCAGCCTGCTTGGATCACATCAAATCAGATCGAAGCTGCCCGTATCGCAATGACAAGATACATCAAGCGTGGCGGTCAGGTTTGGATCAAGATCTTCCCAGATAAGCCTGCAACAAGAAAGCCTCTTGGAACTCGAATGGGTAAAGGTAAGGGCGCACCTGAGTATTGGGTAGCCGTTGTTAAGCCAGGCAGAGTAATGTTCGAGATCGCAGGAGTACCTGAAGAGACAGCTAGAGAAGCAATGCGTCTTGCAATGCACAAGCTGCCTATCAAGTGTAAGTTCGTTAAAAGAGATACTCAAGAAACGGGTGGTGAGCAATAATGAAGGCTAATGAAATCAAGGATATGACAGTCGACGAGCTCAACAGCAAACTCGCTGAGCTCAAGCAGGAGCTTTTTAACCTTCGTTTCCAGCACGCTGTAAATCAGTTGGAGAATCCTAAGAGACTTCAGGCTGTGAAGAAGGATATTGCTCGTGTAAAGACATTCATTCGTAAGCAAGAGTCCAATGTTCAGTAATTTTCGAAGGGAGGATTAACTGTGAGCGAAGAGAGAAATTTGAGAAAAACCAGAGTTGGCGTTGTAGTTTCCAACAAGATGGATAAGACTATCGTAGTTGCTATCAAGGATAACGTACAGCACCCACTTTACAAGAAGATCATCAAGAGAACAGTTAAGCTTAAGGCACATGACGAAAACAATGTCTGCAATATAGGCGACAAGGTTGAAGTTATGGAAACAAGACCTCTGTCAAAGGACAAGAGATGGCGTCTTGTTAACGTTCTTGAGAAGGCTAAGTAATTAAAACGCAATAGTGCAGGTGGCAGATAACTTCTGCCGACCGCACGTTAAATTCTGAAAGGAGGAACGCACTGTGATACAAATGCAGACTTACCTGAAGGTAGCAGATAACTCCGGAGCAAAGGAGCTTATGTGCATCAGGGTACTCGGCGGAACACGCAGAAAGTATGCAAACATCGGTGACGTTGTAGTTTGTTCTGTTAAAAAGGCAACACCAGGCGGAGTTGTTAAAAAGGGCGACGTTGTTAAAGCAGTAATCGTTCGTTCAGCTAAGGGTCTTCGTCGTGCAGACGGCACATATATCCGTTTTGACGAAAACGCAGCTGTTATTATCAAAGAAGACAAGAACCCAAGAGGTACTCGTATATTTGGACCAGTAGCTAAGGAGCTCAGAGAGAAGGATTATATGAAGATCCTTTCACTTGCTCCGGAAGTTCTTTAATTGGAGGTGTCGTAACAATGAATAAGGTACACGTAAAAACAGGCGACACCGTCGTTATCCTCTCCGGTAAGGACAAGGGTAAGAAGGGCAAGGTTCTGGAAGTTTCCCCTAAGGAGGGAAAGGTAATCGTTGAGGGTCTTAACATTGCTACAAAGCACGTTAAGCCAAGACGTCAGGGCGAGCAGGGCGGCATAGTTGAGGCTGAGGCTGCAATGTACGCTTCAAAGGTACAGGCAGTTTGCCCTAAGTGCGGCAAGCCAACAAGAGTCGCTCATAAGTTCCTTGAGGACGGTACTAAAGTTAGAGTCTGCAAGAACGCAGACTGCGGCGAAGAATTTTAATTAGGAGGATATTACGATGGCTAGACTTAAAGAATATTATGTTAGCGACGTAGCTCCTGCTATGATGAAGAAATTCGAATACGCTAACGTTATGCAGATCCCAAAGCTTGATAAGGTAGTTATCAACGTGGGCTGCGGCGCAGATAAGGATAACAAGAAGGTTATCGATGCTATCATGACTGATCTGGCTGCTATCACAGGACAGAAGCCGATCGTTTGTAAGGCAAAGAAGTCCGTTGCTAACTTCAAGCTCAGAGACGGACAGATCATCGGTGTTAAGGTAACACTGAGAGCTGAGAAAATGTATGAATTCGTTGACAGACTTTTCAACGTAGCATTTCCTCGTGTAAGAGATTTCAGAGGTATCAACCCTAACTCTTTCGACGGCAGAGGCAACTACTCTACTGGTCTTAAGGAGCAGCTGATCTTCCCTGAGATCGAATACGATAAGATAGATAAGGTTCGTGGTATGGATATCAACTTTATCACAACTGCAAAAACTGATGAAGAGGCAAAGGAGCTGCTTTCACTTATGGGTGCTCCATTTGCTGATAAGTAAGAGGAGGATAAAAAATGGCTAAGAAGGCTATGATCAACAAACAGCAGGCTACGCCTAAATATTCCACTCGTGCTTACAACAGATGTAAGATCTGCGGAAGACCTCACGCTTATCTGAGAAAGTTCGGTGTTTGCCGTATTTGTTTCAGAGAGTTGGCTCACGAGGGTAAGATTCCGGGAGTTAAGAAGGCTAGTTGGTAAAAGGAGGTTAACACGCATGCAAATTACTGATACAATAGCGGATCTTCTTACAAGAATCCGTAACGCAAGTACTGCGAAGCACGCAACAGTTGACGTTCCTGCATCTAATATGAAGAAGTCGATCACACAGATCCTCGTAGACGAAGGATACGTTAAGGACTTCAAGATCATTGAAGACGGTAAGCAGGGTATCATTAGAATTACTCTTAAATATGACGAGAACAGAAATCCAGTCATCACAGGACTCAGAAGAGTATCAAAGCCTGGTCTGAGAATTTACGCAAGCTGCGAGGATATGCCAAAGGTTATAAAGGGTCTTGGCATTGCTATCGTATCTACTTCAAAGGGCGTTATCACAGACAAGAAGGCTAGAGAGCTGAATGTCGGCGGAGAAGTTCTCGCATTCATCTGGTAAGGAGGACTAAGTTATGTCAAGAATAGGTATTAAGCCAATTAGTGTTCCTGCAGGTGTAGAGGTTACTGTTGCAGACGGAAACGTAGTTACAGTAAAGGGTCCTAAGGGTTCACTCACAAAAGAGTTCCACAAGGATATGATCATAAAGTGTGCAGACGGCGTGATCACTGTAGAGCGTCCTTCAGAGGATAAGCTCCACAAGTCACTGCACGGTCTGACAAGAACACTCGTACACAACATGGTAGAGGGTGTTACAGAGGGTTTCGCAAAGAAGCTTGAGATCGTTGGTGTAGGTTACAGAGCACAGAAGCAGGGTAAGAACCTTGTTCTCAACCTTGGTTTTTCTCATCAGGTAATCGTACCTGAAACAGATACTATCAAGATCGATGTACCTGACGCAAACCACATCGTAATTTCAGGTTGCGACAAGCAGGAAGTAGGTCAGTTTGCTTGTGAGATCCGTGAGAAGCGTCCACCAGAGCCTTATAAGGGTAAAGGTATTCGTTACGAAGGCGAGTATGTTATCCGTAAGGAAGGTAAGGCTGGTAAGGGCAGCAAGAAGTAATAAAAGGAGAGAATTACTATGGTTAAAAAGCTTGACAAGGCTAAGGCAAGAGCAAAAAGACATCAGAGAGTCCGCAACAAGATCAACGGAACAGCTGATTGTCCTCGCCTCAACGTATTCCGCTCCTCTAAGCATATTTATGCACAGGTTATCGACGACGTAAACGGCGTAACACTTTGCAGCGCTTCCTCAATGTCCAAGGACTTTGAAGGCAACGGCGGCAACAAGGAAGGCGCTCGTAAGGTCGGCGAAATGATCGCTCAGGCGGCTAAGGCAAAGGGCATCGAGAATGTCGTATTCGACAGAGGCGGCTACCTTTACCACGGACGTGTTCAGGAGTTGGCAGACGGAGCCCGTGAAGGCGGACTTAAGTTCTAAAGAGGAGGGTAAACATTGGCTTTAATAGATGCTTCAAACATGGAACTTACTGAAAAGGTCGTTGCAATTAACAGAGTATCAAAGACTGTTAAGGGCGGCCGTATAATGAAGTTCTCAGTCCTCGTAGTAGTAGGCGACGGAAACGGAGTAGTAGGTTTCGGAATCGGTAAATCAGGAGAAGTTCCTGACGCAATCAGAAAGGCAATCCAGGACGCCAAGAAGAACCTTATCAGAATTTCACTTAAGGGAACAACGATCCCACACGAAATTATCGGTAAGTTCGGTGCAGGCGAGGTTCTTCTCAAGCCTGCAGCACCAGGTACTGGAGTTATCGCAGGCGGCACAGTAAGAGCCGTTGTAGAAGCTGCTGGAATTAAGGATATCAGAGCTAAGCAGCTCCGTTCAAACAATCCTTACAACGCAGTAAGAGCTACAATAAGCGGTCTTGCTAACATCAGAAGCGCTGAAACAGTAGCAGCTCTCAGAGGCAAGACAGTTAAAGAAATTACAGGCTAAGGAGGATAACAGTTATGGCAATAAACATCGAACTGATAAAGAGCCTTAACGGAAGAAGCGATAAGCAGGTCGCTACCGCTAATTCACTGGGTCTCAGAAAAATCGGGGATAAGACTTGTCAGCCTGACAATCCTCAGACAAAGGGAAAGGTAAAGGTTATCTCCCATCTTATTAAAGTAACTGAAGCATAAGGAGGTGCAATCTGAATGAAACTGCACGAATTATCACCTGTTGCAGGCTCCGTAAAGGAGAGCAAGCGCAAGGGCAGAGGTCACGGTTCTGGTAACGGAAAGACCGCAGGCAAGGGACACAAGGGTCAGAAGGCTCGTTCCGGCGGCGGAATAAGACCGGGCTTTGAAGGCGGACAGACAATGCTCGCAAGAAGAATCCCTAAGCGTGGATTCAACAATATTTTCGCAACAAAGTATGCTATCGTAAATGTATCTGATCTTGATAGATTTGTTGACGGCACAGTTGTTGATACTGAGCTTCTTAAAGCTTCAGGCATCATCAAGAAGGAACTTGACGGCGTCAAGATCCTCGGAAACGGCGAATTAACTAAAAACCTTACCGTTAAGGCTGCAAAGTTCTCAGCAGCTGCTAAGGAAAAGATTGAAAAGGCAGGCGGGAAGGTTGAGGTGATGTAATTGTGATAGAGACATTTCGTAATGCCTGGAGAGTTCCGGAATTAAGAAAAAAACTTCTATTTACTTTTTTCATCATCATCATCTACAGAGTCGGCGGTACAGTTCCTGTACCTTACCTTGACTCAGCCGCATTGTCAGCATGGTTTGAACAGAGTGCTTCGTCAGGTGACTTTTTCAGCTATCTGAACGTTCTGTCAGGAGGTAACTTTTCAAAAGCTACTCTCTTGGCGCTCTCCGTTTCACCTTATATCAATGCACAAATTATCATTCAGCTTCTGACCTACGCTCTCCCACCGCTGGAAAGACTCCAGAAGGAAGGTCCTGAGGGTAGAAAGAAACTCAACAAGATAACAAAGTATGCGTCACTTGCTATTGCTATCTTCCAGGCGTGGGCATATTACCTCACCATGAAGAAAGCGGGTGCTTGTGTTTACACAGAGGGCTTTAGCAAGATATTCGCAGAGATAGTTATTATCGCTTGCTTTACAGCAGGTGCGTCACTGACGATCTGGCTTGGTGACGAGATAAACGAGAAGGGTATCGGAAACGGTATCTCAATGCTCCTGTTCGCAGGTATCATTGCAAGAGGTCCTTCAGCAGTTATCGGTCTGTTCGATTACATGAAGACAGGCGAGGCTAAGAACATCATTCTCGTAATTGCTATCCTTGTTGTGTTCGTTCTGATGATAGGCTTTATCATCTTTATGAACGAGGCTGAAAGAAGAATACCGATACAGTACGCTAAGAGAGTAGTCGGCAGAAAACAGTACGGCGGTCAGAATACTTTTATTCCGATCAAGATCGCAATGAGCGGCGTTATGCCTATCATCTTTGCAATGGCTTTCATGTCACTGCCTTCAACACTCAAAATGTTCATTGAACCAAAGAGCGGAAGCTTCTACGATCACTTCCTTCACTGGTTCGAGTACACTCATCCGTTCTACGCTTGTCTGTACTTTGTGCTGATAATCGGCTTTAACTATTTCTATGTTTCAATGCAGTATAACCCACTTGAGATCGCAAACAACCTCAGACAGAACAACGGTGGTATCCCTGGTATCAGACCTGGTAGACCAACTTCCGATTATCTGAAGAAGGTTCTGTCAAAGATAACATTGGTAGGAGCTGTGTTCCTCGGAATAATCGCTATCTTCCCTATTATCTTCACTTCGATCACAAAGATGAATATTGCAATGGGCGGTACTTCGATACTCATCGTTGTATCAGTTGCTCTTGAAACTGCAAGAACTATGGAATCTCAGATGATGATGCGTCATCATAAGGGCTTCCTTGAATAAACCATAGGCTTTACGTTTGAGATAAAAAGGAGTTAAAAATGAATATCATTCTTTTAGGTGCTCCCGGTGCGGGAAAAGGAACTCAGGCTGAGGTTATCTGCAAGGCTCTGAACATTCCTACTATTTCTACAGGCAATATGCTCAGAGCGGCTGTTAAGGCTGGCACTGAGTACGGTCTCAAGGCTAAGGCTGCTATGGACGCAGGCGACCTTGTATCAGACGATATCGTAATTGGTATCCTCAAGGACAGGATCGCTGAGCCTGACGCTCAGAACGGTTTCATTCTGGACGGTTTCCCAAGAACAGTTCCTCAGGCTGAGGCTCTTGACGCTATGGGCGTTAAGATAGACAAGGTCATAGAGATATATGTTCCTGACGAGACTATTCAGCAGAGACTTTCAGGCAGAAGAGTTTGCCTCGACTGTGGCGCTACTTACCACACAGCTTTCAAGCCTTCAAAGGTAGAGGGCGTGTGCGATGTTTGCGGAAAGCCGATCGTTATCCGTAAGGACGACGAGCCTGCAACAGTTATCAGCAGACTTCAGACATATCACAAATCAACCGCTCCTCTTAAAGATTACTACGGTAAGCAGGGTAAGCTCGTTACCGTTGAGGGACAGGATAAGGTAGAGGACACTTCAAAGCTTGTTCTCGAAGCTGTTAAGGCATAGATCCGAGGCGTTTTTAATGATATGCGTTAAATCCAATAAAGAGATCGAGAAAATGCAGAAGGCGGGCGCAATAACCGCCGGAGCATTGATCGCTGCGGGCGAGGCTATCAGACCGGGTATGACTACCTACGAGCTTGATAAAGTCGTTCACAGATATATCACTTCTCATGGTGCAAAGCCAAGCTTCCTTGGCTACGGCGGATTTCCAGGCTCAGCCTGCATTTCCGTCAACGATGAGATAATCCATGGTATCCCCGGTCCACGCAAGCTTTGCGAGGGCGACATAGTTTCAGTAGACGTTGGTGCTTACATTGACGGCTATCACGGAGATTCCTGCAAGACCTTTGCTGTAGGCAAGATTTCCCCTGAAGCAGAGGCTCTGATGAAGTCCACCGAAGAAAGTCTGTATCTTGCAATAGATATGGTAAAGCCAGGCGTTAGACTTGGCGACTTGGGTGCGGCGATTCAGAAATACAATGAGGACAACGGCTACTCCGTTGTAAGACAGTTCGTAGGTCACGGTGTGGGCAAAAACCTGCACGAAGATCCGGAAGTTCCAAACTATGGCAAGGCTGGTCACGGCATCAGACTTGTGGCAGGTATGGTAATAGCCATAGAGCCTATGATAAACATGGGTACGGCTGATATCAAGACAATGCCTGACGGTTGGACTGTCAAGACAAAAGACGGAAAGTGGGCGGCTCATTTTGAGCATACAATCGCAGTTACTCCTGACGGGGCAGTTATCCTGACCAAAGTATGACGGAGAAAAGCGTTGTAGATATACCGATCGGTTCAGTGGTGCTTGCGAACGCAGGCCGTGATAAGGGCAGATATTTTGTTGCGGTAGCTGCCAGCGGCGGTTTTGTGTATATCGCAGACGGCAAGGAGCGTAAGCTTGAAAAGCCAAAGCGTAAAAACATAAAACACATTTCACCTGCGGGCGTCAACATCAGCACTGATGAGCTGACAAACAGGAAATTAAGACGGCTGATACAAGGTTTTGACCCAAACCGTGTTACAGCAGACCAAAACCTTTTAGATGGGGAGGTTTTTTAATGTCAAAGGAAGACGTTATCGAACTTGAGGGAACGGTAATTGAGGCTAAGCCAAATGCAACGTTTCTGGTAGAACTTTCAAACGGTCATAAAATCCTTGCTCATATTTCGGGTAAGCTGCGTATGAATTATATTCGTATCGTACCCGGAGATAAGGTAACGGTCGAAATGTCACCGTATGACTTGACAAAGGGAAGAATCACATGGAGAGCTAAGTAAGCTTTCCCGTAAGTTTAAGAATTTTTAATTCTTGTCGCTAAATTCAAAGGAGGTATTTCAATGAAAGTAAGACCTTCAGTTAAGCCTATCTGCGAGAAGTGCAAGGTAATCAAGAGAAAAGGCAAGGTTATGGTAATCTGCCAGAATCCTAAGCACAAACAACGTCAGGGCTAACAAACCAATAATGGAGGTGCAGCTAAATAATGGCTCGTATTGCTGGTATCGACCTGCCAAAGGATAAGAGAATTGAAATTGCTCTTACTTATATCTATGGTATAGGTCAGAAAACTGCTACTAAGATTCTTAATGAAACAGGCGTAAATCCTGACACAAGAGTTAAGGATATGTCTGAGGACGATGTAGCTAAATTGCGTGAATATATTGACCATAACATCACTGTTGAGGGTGACCTCAGAAGAAATGTTGCGCTCAATATCAAGAGATTGACAGAAATCGGTTGTTATCGTGGTCTTCGTCACAGAAGAGGTCTCCCAGTTAGAGGTCAGAGAACAAAGACCAACGCAAGAACTCGTAAGGGTCCTGTAAAGACAATCGCTAATAAGAAGAAGTAAGGAGGGTGTGAACAATGGCTCAGGCTAAGAAGAAGACTACTATTCGTCGTCGTCGTGAAAGAAAGAACATTGAACAGGGACAGGTTCATATCCAGTCTACTTTTAACAACACTATCGTAACTATTACAGATATGCAGGGCAATGCTATTTCTTGGGCATCTGCCGGCGGACTCGGCTTCAGAGGTTCTAAGAAGTCTACTCCATTCGCTGCTCAGACAGCTGCTGAAACTGCTGCAAGAGCTGCTAAGGAGCATGGCCTTAAGACAGTTGAAGTTTTTGTAAAGGGACCTGGTGCTGGCCGTGAGGCTGCAATCAGAGCTTTGCAGTCTGAGGATCTTGAAGTTAGACTTATCAAGGATGTAACTCCGATCCCTCACAATGGATGCCGTCCTCCAAAGAGAAGACGTGTATAGTTTATAAGACAATTTGAGTTTGTAGTTTACTCAAAGTCGGGTAAGCAATTCGGCTAAGACCCGATAACATTTAGAAAACGGAGGTATTTACCATGGCAGTAAATAGAGAACCAATACTCAAGAGATGTAAATCTCTCGGAATCAGCCCAGCAGTTATGGGTATCGCTAAGGAAACAAAGCGTGATCCTAACGCTAACAAGAGAAAGAAAGTTTCAGAATACGGTATGCAGCTTAAGGAAAAGCAGAAGCTCAAGTTCATCTACGGCGTTCTTGAGAAGCAGTTCCGTCATCTGTTCGAGCTTGCTGAGAAAATGGAGGGTCAGGCCGGTGCTAACCTCATTACTCTTCTCGAGTCAAGACTTGATAATGTTGTATACAGAATGGGTCTTTCAATGACAAGAAGAGAGGCTCGTCAGCTCGTTGTTCACGGTCATTATCTTGTTAACGGCAAGAGAGTTGACATTCCTTCTTACAGAATCAAGGAAGGCGATGTTATCTCACTTAAGGAAAACAGCAAGAAGAGCGAGAAGTTCAAGCAGATCATTGAGGCTAACGCTTCAAAGGCAGCTCCTACATGGCTTGATGTAAACAAGGACAACCAGACAGCTAAGGTTCTTCGTATGCCTGTTAAGGAAGACCTTGACTATGACATCGAGGAGCACCTCATCGTCGAGTTGTATTCTAAATAATGTATTGATAGTGGTTCTTACGGTATGCACTCTTCAAGAGTGCGTATCGGAGAAATACTTGATATGTTTTTGGAAGTGTATGTGTTATTGATCATATAAAACAATCGAGTTTGAAAACAGGAGGGTCTTAAATGCTTGAAAAAATAGAAAAGCCTGAAATCGAAACAGCCGAGCTAAAGAGCAACGGAACATACGGCAAGTTTATTCTCGAGCCTCTGGAGCGTGGCTATGGTATTACGCTCGGAAATAGTCTGAGACGTGTACTGCTCTCCTCTTTGCCAGGCGTCGCCGTTACATCGGTAAAGATCGACGGTGTACACCACGAACTATCAACAATTCCCGGAGTTAAGGAAGATGTTACTGAGATCATTCTTAACCTCAAGGGTTTAACTGCAAAGCTTTACGGCGAGGGTCCTAAGACTATCTACATTGAGGCCGAGGGCGAGTGCGTTGTCACTGCCGGCGACATCAAGACAGATTCTGAGGTGGACATTCTTGTTCCTGATATGCACATTGCAACTTTGGGACCGGGCGCAAAGCTTTATATGGAAATTGTCATCGACAGAGGTCGTGGATATGTTTCTGCGGAAAAGAACAAGGCGCTTATGCCTAACGCCCCTATTGGTGTTATTGCAGTAGACAGTATTTATACGCCTGTATTAAAGGTGAACTTCACGGTTGACAACACCCGTGTTGGACAGATCACCGATTTTGATAAGCTGACATTGGAGGTTTGGACCGACGGTACTATCTCCGCTAAGGAAGCTGTATCAATGGCAGCCAAACTCCTCAACGAGCATCTGAATCTCTTTGTTGATCTCTCAGAAGAGACTAACGTTGTAGAGATGATGGTTGAAAAGGATGAAAAGGGCAAGGAAAAGATCCTTGAGATGACCATTGAGGAACTTGACTTATCTGTGCGTTCATTTAACTGTCTGAAGCGTGCAGGAATTAACACGGTTAACGATTTGATTGAAAAGTCTGCTGAAGAAATGATGAAGGTAAGAAACCTTGGTAAGAAGTCATTCGACGAGGTCAAGGAAAAGCTTCATTCATTGGGTTACGACCTTAATTCAGAGGACGATAATTAAAGTAAGGAGTGAAAATCTATGCCAGGCACAAGAAAGCTGGGAAGAACTAGCGACCAGAGAAAAGCAATGCTCAGAGCTATGGTTACTTATCTTCTCGAAAACGGTAAGATTGAAACCACTGTAACAAGAGCTAAGGAAGTTGCTGCTATGACTGAGAAAATGATTACTCTCGGCAAGGTAGGCGACCTTCACTCAAAGCGTCAGGTACTTTCTTATGTAACTAAGGAAGACGTAGCTAAGAAGCTGTTTGACAACATTGCACCTTCATATGAGGGCAGAAACGGCGGCTATACAAAGATCATCAAGATCGGACCACGTCGTGGCGACGCTGCTGAAATGGCTATCATTCAGTTGGTTTAATAAATTTTGCATAGCATTCAAGGCTGTATCCGAAAGGGTACAGCCTTTTTTATGTGCTTATATTTGGGCATTGGTATCAAGATATGCGGGCGAACGTTGTTCGCCCCTACAAGTGTGGCTATGGTTTGTGGTTATTTTAGAAGTTCATTGCCAATGAGGTCAATGAACTTTTTGCCTGCTATGCCGTTTTGTGAATAGCCGTGGGTTTTGAGTATATTGTTCACGGCTTTCTGAGTGCCTGCACCGAAAATATCGTTTTTATCAAGGTCGATATTGTGCATACCCTTTTTCTTTGCAAGCATAAGAAGATATTTCAGTGCAAGGACACCATTTCCTTTATCGCCTTTTTTGTAGCCTGTGGTATCGAGATTTTTTGCGTTGGAAGGGTAAAGGTTAAGGCACTTTCTCTTCATTATGGCAGGGTAGTCTTTGTAAGCGTAGTTGCAATCACAGCGGTCGGAAACACCATTTACAGTTCCTTTGCTTGTATACTGCCACATTCCATAGTTTGATATGGCAGGCTTTGCAACGTCAAAGTGTGCCACCCAAATGTCGTAGCGGCTTTTAACGGAGTCTGATACCTTGCGCTTGAAAAAATTTGCGTAGCTGTAGACAGCCGCATAGTAGCCGTTGCTTTCGAGATAGTCGCAGAAGGCTTCTATAATTTTGTTTATGGCAGCGTTTGGAAGTTCACTTTGGGAAGCGTCCTCCATATCAAAGGCGAGAGGATATTCAAACTTCTTGCCTTTGACCGCTTCAAGAAAAGTTTTTGCTTCCGCAAGTGCATCGGCTTCTGTGAGGGCGTAGGAATACCAGTATGTGCCGATATTAAGACCAGCCTTTCTGGCGGCGGCATAGTTCTTCTCGAAATTTTCGTCTTTTTGACCGATGTACTTGCCGTAGCCTGCGTTTATCATCACAAAGCTGTAACCCTGTGACTTCACCTTGTCAAAATCTATTCTCCCCTGCCAATGGGAAACGTCTATGCCCTTAGCTTTTTCCATTGCCGTCACCTCCAGATTTTTTTGCCGTCTGTACGCCAAAGTAAAATGATATCACCACGGTGAAAACTGTGATGAATTGCTCTCCGCTGACTATCCCTTTCAGCGTGAGGATACAGAACACGCTTGTCATAAGCAGTGTGACAAGCGATTTTACGTCAATGAGCTTTGTGAGTTTTTCTTTCATGAATATCTCTCCCTTTCCATGTCTGTTATCTTTTGTTCCGCCGCCGCCATTCTTGAAATGAGTGCGTTATGCTCGGAAACTGTTTGTTCCAGCCTATCTATTCTATATATAATAAGCCGTTCGGTGGCTTCCTGTGATTTTTTGTTTTCTTTAGCTCCCGAACGAGCTATTATAAGCTGGCAGGCTATGCTGGCGGCCGCCGCTATGAACGCCGCTATTACTGCTTCCATGTTTATCACCTCCTACTTATCCCGAAAAAGAGGTGTTTTGTTGCATAAAAAATGCAACAATTGCAGAATTGTTGCCAAATTAAAATATAAATCATTTGTTTGCACAGTTTTGGTGCGGCAATTTTGTGCATTTGTCACATACTTTCATGAACAGAAAAGATATTTGTTAAGACGTAAAAAACCACGGCTGGGTTTACATTCAGCCGTGGTTTTTGTTTTTAGTACGGTCTTATCTCTCAGGCAGAAGCATTGCAGCCGCAATATATGCGATAACTCCTGCACCGCCTGCACAGCCTATAAGCACTGCACAGATTCTGACTATGTTCACGTCGATGTTGAAATACTCCGCAAGTCCTGCGCAAACGCCTGAAATTATTCTGCCTTCTCTTAATTTGTAAAGTGGCTTTGCCATTTCTATCACTCCTTATCTGAAATTAAGCGAAATTTCGCCTATACCATTGTCAATGTCAAGTTTTATTTTGTAGAGAAGCTCGTTCTCTTCTGTTGTGCTATTTATTTTCACTTTGCTGTCTGATTTTATCTTATAGTCGTTTTTGCAGCCGTCGATATCAAAATTTATACTTCCTATGCCGCCGTCTATATCAGCGTCGCCGAGAAGCTTTCCTGAAAAGTCTGTTTCGCCTACCCCACAGTCAAAGTCGGAATCGTTAAAAGTGCAGTCTTTGAAAACTGTTTTTCCTACTCCAAGGTCAAAGTCGGCTTCATTTTTGCAGGTGACGTTAATGACCTCTGAGCTTCCTGCACCGAAATCTATGTCGAGGTTTTCACAGGTCAGATCTGAAAGCTTCATTTGTCCTGCGCCTGCGTCTATCTTTACAGTGTCAAACGCTTTTTCAGGAAGCTCTATAGTCAGCGTAGGCTGACTTCCGTCAAAGGAGATATATCCGCCTTTAAGGTGCAAAAGGCTGTCGGCGGTCTTGACCTGAAGCTTGCTGTTTGATGACGAAAAATTTATCTTCTCTGGGAGATTTTCTCCTGTGACGTGGATGTTTTCGTCACTGCTCTTTTTGATGTTGAGATCCCCTGCGGAGAAGTCGATCTCCATATTATCTATAGTGGCAACCTCAAAAGTTTCGTTGTAGGAATAACGCTTGCCAAGGCTTTTGGTGTTTGTGACCTTGATAAGCACCACGCCCACAATGAAAAGCACTATGCCGATAATAAATATCGTCAAAAATAATGGGAAACGTCTGCGTTTTACGTCACCTGTGTTATCATATTTTGCCATTACGCCACCGCCTTTGAGCTTACAAACCTATGGACAAAGTTTGTGAATTTGTTGAAAAGGCTTACACAGCCACGCCATATGCACCTTATAACAGGCATTACGATCATGCCTCCAAGTCCGATACAAATAAGTCCTGCACCGATCAGGGCAATGCCTGCGGGATAGACCGTGAAAAGCGTTACTATACCGCTTATTGTAAGGGAGAAACCTGTTGCGAAAACTGCAATTATTATGCTTAAAAGTGCACAAAGTATCGCCAAGGCTATTGCGGCAAAGGCACACATAAGGCTGAACCATATTGGGCTTGTGATGATGATAACAAGAAGCTTTGAGAGAGAATTGCCGTTCTGTGGCACATTATTGTCAGTATCACGAGCCTGTGAGGGGTCAGCGGCGGCTTCCATTTGAAATACCGAGTCGCCCTGTGGGTGTATGCCACTGTCCTGTAAAATTTTGTTGGCAAGCTCTTCGGGCGAGCCGAGATTTGCGGCAGTTTCAGCTTCATGGGCTGCACCTGCATCAAGGAATATCTCCTCATAAAACCCCATTGCGTCATTTATTTCATCTTCGGCAAGTCCGCCGTCTTCAAGCAATCTGCGCAGCCGGGTAAGATACTCAAGTCTGTTCATGTGTTTTCTCCACCTTTTTCTAATAATATACGGTCTACCATATTCTTATGCTTCTTCCACTCTCTGCGGTATTCTTCAAGAGCTTTTTCTCCCTTTGGGGTAATGTGATAATAACGTCTGTTCCTGCCCATATATTCCTTATCGTAGGTTTCAAGCAGCTCGTTTTTTTGAAGCCGTTTCAGCACAGGATACAAGGTGGATTCTGAAACGTCCACCGCACTGCGTATGAACTGCGTTATCTCATATCCATAGGTATCCTCTCTGTCTACCACTGACAGTACCATGGAATCAAGCAGTCCTGCACTTATTGGAAAGCCCATTTACTCTCTCCTTTCTTTAGTCAGCTCAGTTATTATATAGATCTATAATACTATATCGTTGAATATATTATACGTCATATAATATTATTTGTCAAGGGGTAAAATCAATTTTTTTGTTATCATCACTTTATGCGAGTTAGTTTAGAATAATTGTTTGTTGAAAATTCCTAGACAGCCTTGAAGAAGCTTCTGCCCTCAGGGATATTTCCCATATGCCTGCGAGGGTAAAGTGCGCAATGCTTGGCTGGCGGACGCTTTATGAGGCGCTGAAAGGTAAATAGGGTATAAAAATGCCGCTGAGAGAGTTCTCAGCGGTCTTTTTCTATTCTGCTTTAGAAGTATTTTCTTTCTTCGCCTTGCTGTCAGCCTTTGAACTATCATTCTTTTTGCTCTCAGCGGATTTTTCTTCCGTGTCCTTTATGGAACTTGCAAGGTGGGTGAAGTCGGGGAGCTTATCCCTTGTTAGAGTGAGATTGTTGTTATACATCTTGATAAGCTCGGCGGCGGTGTTGTTTTCTTCAGCAAGCTTGCCGTCATCGGTCATAAGATAATTTCCGCCCCATTGACCTACGAACGCCCACATGGCTTTTTCGTCTGCAATGCTCTGTATGTCAGGGAAGCTTCCACATTCGCTCATTGCAATAGGCTTGTTCTTTGATATGCTTTGCAGGAAAAGCATTATGTTCACCTGTGCGTCCTTATTGCCGTCGTCATAAACATCGCAGGAAAGCACGTCGCAGTATTCGTCGCCCACATACCAATCGGCATTCTGCGCTGACCATACCCATATGAGATTGTTCAGCTTGTGGTATTTCGTCTGACGCTCGTACATAAGCTTCCAAAGCCATTTATAGGCTTCCTTGTCATTGCCCCACCAGAAATCGCCGTTGCTGGCCTCGTGGAGCGGTCGCCAAAGCACTGCTATTCCCTCATCACGGAGGGTGGAGAGTTTCTCAGATACGGTGTCGATATCCTGAACGACAGCAACACATTCTTTGCTTAGCTTGCCGTCCTTTTGAAGCTTTTTGATATCCTCAAGGCTGAGTTGTGCAATATTTTCCTTTGTAACTGCCTTTTTGATGTCAAAATCCGTCTGGTCGGCATAATATTCACGCTTGTCGTCAGGGGCAGCCCAGTGCCACATATAGCCCACTATGCCGTCCTTTGAAGCCCAATCCATGGCGATGTTCATCTCGGTGTCGGTGGTAATGCTGTCCTTTTCAGTGGCAAGCATAAGGTCGCCAAAACGTATTGCAGGGTATTTTCCTGTGGTTTTGTATATCATGTCTGTTTCAGCAGATGTGCCGATGGTGTCATGCTGACCCAAAAGCACCTGCTTGCCGTAGCTTTCGCAAAGATACTGATAAAGCGCTTTTGCATTGTAGTCGGAGTCTTTGTTTGAAAGAGCAGGCTTTGATATAGTAAGGTCAAGCTTTGATATATCCTCGCTTGCAGTGAGGGTCAGGCAGTCAACGTCAAGTCCGCCGTCCACAGGGATAACGGATATTGCCGTCTTGCCTTTTTCTATGTAGATGTTCTTGAAAGTCACCTTTTCAAACTTGCCTGAGCCGCTGGCTGAGAAATCCTGAAGCTTTTTGCCATTCACAGCTATGCCGTTCACACACGGCACATCGGAAGCCACTGTTATGGTAAGGTCATAATACTGTGAGTCGGTAAGCTCGATCTCTCTTGACCAATCTTCCTCAGTGGAAATGTTCGTCACATAACCCTTGCCCTTGTAGCCCTTGCGGTCGCTTTTTACTTTCGCATTGCCTGAAACTGAGCCTGTTTCGGCTTCAACGCTTTTTGAAAACTTCACATAAGGTATGGCGTTTGCCACTATCTTTGTTTCTTCGTAGCTTTTTAAAGCCTGCTCGTCAGCCTTGCTGTCATCGTTTGTCTGTTTCTTTGTTGTGGTTACAACAGATGTTTTTTCGGGGGCGGTCATGCTCTCGTTTCTGCCTATCTGCACTCCGCAGCCTGACAGCGTGCAAATTGCTGCAACAGCCGCTGCCATTATCCGATAATGTCTCATTTCAATATCCTCTCAAATTTTGTCTTTTGCTCAGAATGTGAGCGTGTATGTTTTACCTGTTTCCGTGTCAAACTCCGCTGCGCCGTCTGTGTACAAGGTCTGTACCTCGCTGCTTGCAGTGTGTACCTTTACGCTGTCGCACACTATCCTGCACTTTTTTCCGCACCTTGAGTGAATGTGGCAGGCTGTTATCTTTGAGTCTTTCCACTCAAGGTCGATAACAAAGCCGCCTCTTGCACAAAGTCCTTTGAAGCTGCCCTCCGACCATTCTTTCGGCAGTGCAGGCAAGAGAATTATCTCGCCGTTCTCGCTTTGCAAAAGTGCCTCCGTGATACCAGCTGTGCCACCGAAGTTTCCGTCTATCTGGAAAGGCGGGTGCATATCGAACATATTCTCGCTTGTGGAGTTTGAAAGAAGTGCTATAACATTTTCGTACACTTTTTCGCCGTCAAAAAGTCTTGCCCAGTGGTTTATTATCCATGCCCTTGACCAGCCTGTGTGTCCGCCGCCGTGTGAAAGACGTCTTTCAAGGGTAGCCCTTGCGGCTTTGGCAAGCTCAGGGGTCTTTCGCATTGTTATGATGTCAGCAGGATAGAGTGCGAAAAGCTGTGAGATGTGCCTGTGACCGGGCTCGACCTCGTCATAGTCCTCTGCCCATTCCATTATCTGACCGTATTTGCCTATCTCAGGTGCAGGAAGTCTGTCTCTGGCTTCAAGGACTTTCTTTCTGAAACCTCCGTCAGTTTCAAGTATTTTTGAAGCTTCCGCAACGGCAGTGAAAAGCTCATAGATTATCTGGCTGTCCATAGACGGACCTATGCAGATAGAGCCTTTTGAGCCTGAAGCTGTGAGATAGGTATTCTCAGGGGAAACTGACGGGCAGGTAACAAGTCTGCCCTTTTTGTCTTCGATAAGGAAGTCAAGGAAAAATTCTGCCGCTTCTTTCAGGGTGTCATATTTCTCGCTGAGAAACTCTCTGTCCTGAACATAGAGATAATGCTCCCATATGTGCAGGCAGAGCCATGCCGCACCCATTGGCCATTGTGTTCCGGGTATCCACAAGTCCTGCGGTGCGGTGTCGCCCCATATGTCAGTGTTATGGTGACAGACAAAGCCACGGCAGCCATACATATCCCTTGCGGTCTTTCTGCCGTTTGGACGGAGTTTCTCGATATGGTCGATAAGAGGCATATGAAGCTCTGAGAGATTGCAGTTCTCTGCACACCAATAGTTCATTTCGGTATTGATATTGATAGTGAATTTACAGCCCCATGCAGGCCACATATCTTTGTTCCAAATGCCTTGGAGATTTGTAGGCAGGGTCTTTTCTCGGCTGCCTGCAATAAGAAGATATCTGCCGAAGTTGTGATACATTTCAATAAGCTTGTTATCAGGATTACCCTCTTTCACAAGTGCAAGTCTTTCATCTGTAGGCAGGGCGGAATTACCTGAGCTGTTGTCGCTAAGGGAGATATTCGCACGGTCATAGTATGACTTGTAGTCTGCGATATGGTCAGCTTTAAGCTGTGCATAGGTTTTTTCCTCGGCTCTTTCAACGTCAAAGACAGCCTGTCCCTTGTAATCCTCACAGCGGTAGCTTGTCTGTGCGCCAAGGAGGATAGTCACCTCGTCGCAGTCCTCACAGGTTATGAAGCTTCCATATGGGTAGACCTTTCCGCCCTTGTGGAGTACCTTTATATAAGCGGCAAAGTTTATGCCGTCCTCTGAGCCACATCCACCGTAAAAGAGGATATCGTTGTCATGAACGGGCGAGTTATCATCAAAATAATCATCTCTGCCGTCAATGCGTACACGGACGCTTATCGCTTTTTTCTCGGAAGCCGTTATGTGCATAACAAGCACCTGATCGGGCTGTGAGATAAATATTTCTCTTGTGTAGTCAACGCCGTTTATGGCATATTCTGTGGTGCAGACAGCGGTGTTAAGGTCAAGGCTTCTGCTCTTGAAGTCACATTCGCTCTCTTTATAATGTATAACGTTCATGTCGCCCAGTGGCATATAGTGCCTTTGATTAACAGGCGTGCCGCAGAAAGCGTCATAGATTATTTTTTCAGCCTCGTTTATTTTCTCCTCAAAAAGCAGTTTTCTCACTTTTTCGAGATTAGGCAGTGCGGACTTATTATTTCTTTCACGGAAGCCGCCCGACCAGACGGAATCCTCATTGAGCTGAATCCTCTCTTCAAGTGGCTGAGAGAACACCATTGCGCCTATCCTGCCGTTTCCAAGGGGCAGTGCTTTGTTCCAATCGTCTGCTGGGGTCTTATACCAAAGAAGTGCGGAAGTATCCATAGCCATTCCTTTCATTATCTGTATATATCTGTATTTTAATATGGTTGTAGGTTACAATCCCTTATATTATAGCATATTTTGTTTTGGTTGACAAGGGGGAGAGGACTTGTGAGATGCTAGGAACTGTAGTGCTACAATAGATATTGGACAAAATTAAGAAAAAAGAAAAGAGAGATAGA